>Ga0307282_10000565_pt1 | contig 12040 bp, 10 predicted proteins | sample ER_DNA_121_FD_194475 | JGI IMG/M metagenome (GOLD analysis project Ga0307282, IMG submission 194475) | Bulk soil microbial communities from the East River watershed near Crested Butte, Colorado, United States - ER_DNA_121 | ecosystem: Environmental > Terrestrial > Soil > Floodplain | place...
CGCCACGGACACGCGATCGCTCTCGAGCTCGGGCTCCTCCGGAGCAGCGGAACCACCTGCTTCACCGCCAGGCTCGAACTTGCAGGCCCCGGGTGATGCGACTACGAGCGACGTTCTGTCCGACGCCGCGTCGAATGACGAAGCCGCCGACGCGGACCCCCTCCCCGGCGACCTTGTCCAGCCGTTCGGCACGGCCGTCCATTCCGGCGAGGCCATGGCGCTCATCTTCTCGGTCATTTTGATCCGCTGCGGTGCCGACTGTCGCATCACCATCGTTTGCGACCCGACCCCTCGCTCTCTTCCTCTCGCTTCATGCTCCACCAAACCCGGGGCGACGCCGGCGGGACGCATAGCGGTGAGGACGAACGACGCGCAGAACCGGCGGCCAGCCGGCGCGCGCGGGCCATCAGCTCCTCGCCTACCCATCCCGGACCGTGAGCCACAGATGCCAACCCCACCAGGGGCCTCGAGCGGATCAGCCAGCTCAGGAGGCTCCCACGGCGGGTCCACTCTCGGTGTGACAGCAACGGTGCTCGACATCACCCCACGTGATGGCGCGCGTCCAATCACGCTCATTGAGCTGTGCCGGCGCGCACTGCCTCTCGCCTTCTTGCTCGACCGTCCTGGCTAAGGCCTGACGAACGGTCACCCGCGCACGGCGGGGCGCCTCCGGTGCCCCCTGTGTCGATACGAGCTCGAGTGCGAAAGGAGGTTCCAAATGAGCATCGACCTTATGAACCGGCAGTTCGATCGAACGGACGACAGGACATCAAGCGAAGCTGACTCGAGCTACGAGCTCGAGGACTCACTGACGCTGTACGCCCGCGGAGTAGGCCGGGTGCCGATGCTGTCTCGGGCTGAGGAGCGCGAGCTCTTTCGTCGTAAGGAAGCCGGAGACGAGCGTGCGAAGCGGATTCTGATCGAGGCCAATCTGCGTCTGGTCATCTGGATCGCCCGTCAGTACGCGCATCACAACGTTCCGTTGCTCGACCTCATCCAGGAAGGGAATCTGGCACTCACGAGGGCGGTCGAGAGGTTCGATCACCGATTGGGTTTCAGGCTCTCGACCTATGCCACCTTGATGATCAAGGGGGCGGTCGGGCGAGCGGCGGAATGTCATGCGCGTTTGGTTCCGGTTCCGATCCACGTCGGGAGGCAGATCCGCACCGTTCGAAGAGCGCGTCAGGTTCTCCTGGAGCGCCTGAATCGCGATCCCTTGCTGGGCGAGATCGCTGCCGAAACAGGACTCGATTCCCGCCGCGTCGGAGAGCTACTCGACTACGAGCAGCAGCCCGTAAGTTTCGAGTCCCCTCCGAAAGAGGGGCAGCAGGCCTGCAGTGAGCTGCTCGCGGATCCGACATCAGCCCATCTGGACTCGGCACTGGCCGAGCGCCAGCGAAGAGAGGAGGTTGAGGCAACCGTCAACTCGCTCGACGAGCGCCTCCGGCTCGTGCTCAGGCTGCGCTTCGGTCTCGCGGGCCAATCACCCCGGTCGCTGGTCGAGGTGGGGAGGGAGCTGGGAGTGACAAGCGAGCGGGCTCGCCAGCTCGAGGCGAGAGCACTCGACAAACTCCGGACGCTCGCGCCGGGTCTGCGGGACTATCTTGAGGTTGCGTAACACGTCAAACTAGGGCTGCGCCCAGAAGATTGCCCTCTCCCCGCTTCTGGGCGCAGCCCTTCCCTTCCTATTGAGGTCGGGAACCGCCGGGACGCAACCCCATCCTGCGACCGCAGGTTAAGCAGCGGTGGCTCGCACCTCGACCTCGAACGCGACAGCGGCGGGATTCACCCCCGCAATGCAGGACGCGGGAAGCGCCGCGCACCCCAGCCAGGCGACTTGTGGGCGAAACGCGACCACAACGATCGCTCCGACGAGCACCGCCACGCCGTCGACGAAGACCGCACCGCCCGGGCCGATCACCGCCGCCAGGCCGCCGGTCAGCAGCGCACCGAACGGCAGCACGCCGACGAATGCGGCCGCCCAGATCGCAAGGGTCCGCGCTCGTAGCTCGTCGGTGCTCATCGCCTGCACGACCACGGTCGACAAGCCGACGAAGAGGACGCCGGCGAATCCGCCTACGAACGCCAGCGCGAGTGACAGCCACGCGTTCGTGGACGCGCCGATGCCGGCAAGCGCGGCGCCCGTGACAACGAAGCCCACGAGTAACGGCTCCCCTTTGTTCGGCCGGCTGGAGAGACGCAACATCATGATCGAGCCGAGCAACGACCCGAGACCGATGGCGGCCATGATCGCGCCGAGCGTCCCTGCACCCGCGTGGAGGTTGTAGCGGACGAGCGCCGGAATCATGAACGCAACCGGCGGCGTCCCGAACAGGCCGGCCACCAGCATCAGCAGCATCATCGCCGCGAGGCTGCGCTGGCCGAAGACGTAACGGAATGCCTCCGAGATCGCACCCCCGGCCTTGGCCGCGGCACTCCGAACGGGCGGTGAACCTGGCAGCAGGGCGAGCGTGCCGAGCACGGCGACGAAGCTCGCCGCGTTGACACCGAACACCCAGGTCGGCCCGGCCACGGCGAGCAAGAGGCCTGCAATCGCCGGTCCGACGAAGCGTGCGACCTGGAGCGACAAGCTGTTGATCGCAACTGCGCTGTCGAGGTCGCGCATCGGCACCATCGCCGCGAGCATCGCCTGAAACGGTGCGAAGCTGAGCGTCCCGAGGATGCCGCCAAGAACTGCGAGCACGCCGAGCAGCTCGATCGTCAGAGTCCCGCTCGCCCACGTTACGGCGAGCGTCGCGGCGATTGCCATGTTCAGCGACTGGAAGATGAGCAGCAGCTTGCGCCGGTCGTAGCGGTCCGCGAGCGCCCCCGCGGGCAAGGCGAAGATGAGATTCGGGATCGTGTTCAGAAAGCCGATCAGGCCGAGCGTCGCCGCGGAGCCGCCAAGCAGGAGCACGACGTACCCGTAGGCGGCCGCCTCGACCCAGTTGCCGATGAGCGAGAGCAGGACGCCGGCCGAGTAACGCCGGAAAAGCGGGGAGCGCAGTGCAGCCAGCACGCGCGTGGGCGGGGTCGGTGTTGCCTGATCCGCGGGGACCGGCTCGGTCTCGAGTCCTTCGCCAGTGAGTGCGGCGACTCCGCCGCGTACCGCGTATCCCTCGAACCCTCGGTCCCTCAGCCAGTGCGCCACACGGACGCTGGTCGCCTCACGCAGTCAACCGCACGCGAGCACGATCGGCGTGTTACGCGAGAACTCGTTCAGCCGCTGTGGAATCTCGTCGGGAGGAACCCGCAGCGCACCCTCGAGAGTCATGACCGGATCGTCCTTCCGCCGCACGTCGACGAGCAGCGCGCCGGTCGTGACGAGTTCGCGCGCTGACGCCACGTCGATGCGGGCGGGAGAGCCGCGCACAGCCGAAGGCACGTGAAACCGCCGCGTCGGCGCGCGGCCCGGTGTCAAGCGGCCAGCCATGACAGCGAACCTACCTCTGGACGTTGCTTGTTGCCGACTCCGGATCCCCAAACTCCGGGTTGTAGCGGTGGCGGCCGCCGAGGAATAGGCTGAGTCTCACGTTCTGTCAAGGGAGGGCAGAGATGAGACGCATCGCATTCGTGTTTGCGTTCCTGTTCTCGGTTGCGGCCATTGCTGCGGGAAGCGCCGGTTCGGCGACGTCGAAGTCGACGTTCGAGGTTTTCGTCGAGCCGACGATCACTGCGGCGAGCAACGGATTGACGCTCGAGACCGAGCTGGAGGGCACGTTCAACGTCGCGAACAAGACGGCAAGCGGCATCGGAACGTACTCGGTCATGGCCGGCACGACAGTGCTGGACAGCGGGACGTTTACGCTGACCCGGCTCGTCGCGTTCCAGTTCTACGGCTGCGGCGAGGTCGACACGCCGAACGGGCCGATGTCGCTCCCACCGGTCTTGTGCGGCGGTCGCGTGATCTTGGCGTTCCACGCCACGTCGTCGTCAACCGGTGAACAGGTAGATGGGCTGTACGAGGTCAACTGTCAGATCCACGACCCGGGCGGCCAGACCCCGCCTGGGACGAGCGAGGGCGTCAAGGCGAATGCCCGCGGGATCAACTTCAACACGCACGTCACTGGCGACAACCTCTTCGTGATGCAGCCGTAGCAGCGGACAGGCGGCAGCGGGGTGCTGAGGTCGGTCCCGCTCTCGGCGCCCCGGTGCCAGCCCATGCAGTAGTCCTTCGACCGTAACCGGGGCTCCGCCTCAGCCGAACAGCGCGCGCTTCAAGGATCGCTAGCCCCGCGAACCCGCGACCGAGGGCGCCTCTACCCCCACCTGAGCGGCCTACTTCCTGAACAGCTGAACGCAGCGCTACCCTCCGCCCGAGCCCCCGTAGCTCAGTGGATAGAGCAGCGGTTTCCTAAACCGCGTGCGCTGGTTCAATTCCGGCCGGGGGCACTCCGCGTAAACAGGCGAAGTTGCCTCTGAGCAGGCATCTTGATCCTCCAGTCGCGTTTCGGCTCACTCCGGTTGCGGGGGCGGCTCAAGCGGGAAGGGCCGGGCCGCCTCCTAAGTTTCGCCATCGAACCTCTGCCCACTAACGCCGAGTGTCAGTGCGGACAAAGGCGTGCTCAGTTCTGGCAGCGGAAACGGAGCACCGCTTCGGGACTCGTTAGCCGCTTAACTACGAGTTGGCCGCCACTTTCGTCGACCGCTGTGGTGGGCCCTACCGCGCGGCGAGTTCGCTCACGGCGTCCCCGTGGGTGACCCAGACGTGGCCGGTGCGGGGGTCCGCGGCTGCCCAAACCGGGCTAGGGCCGACCGGGATGGACTCGACGTCCAGGTTCGTGTTGCCATCGATGACGTCCACCGTGCCGTCGAAGAACGTCGGGACATAGATGTTCCCGTCTCGCTCGTTGAGGGCGATCCCGAATGGACCGCCGCCAACGAACACCTCCGAGACGAGCTCGCGGGTCCGCGCGTCGATCACGCTGACCGTGGACCCGCCGAAGTTCGCGACGTAGATCGTGTCGTTCCGCCCGTCGTAGGCGACGCCCATCGGGGCAAGCCCAGCCGGCTGACCGGGCGCGACCGGGACCGTGCCGACGACCTCGTTCGTGGCGCCGTCGATGATCGAGACGGTGTCCGATTGCGAGTTCGTCACGTAGAGGAAACCTCGCCGACCGTCGTATGCGATCCCAAACGGAGCCTCACCGACCGGAATGTGATCAATCACTCTCCGCGTGCCACCATCGACCACAGTGACAACGTTATCGTGGGCGATCGCGATGTAGACATCGCCGTTTCGCTCGTCGTAGGCGATCCCGAACGGCGAGGACCCGACCTCGATCGGGTCGCCGATCGGCGTGTTCGTACCGGCGTCGATCGCAGTCGCCGCCGTGAACTGCTGGCACGCGACATAGATGATGTTGTGCTTCTTGTCGTAGCCGAGGCCGAATGGATGTGCGCAGATGTTGCCGCCGACGAGCGGCACCGTGTCGACCACGAGACGCGTGCGCGGGTTGATCACCGAGATGTTGTCGCCGAAGATGTTCGTCACATAGAGGAAACCGGTCCGAGCAGCGAACGCCAGCCCGGCCGCCGATGGGCCGGTGTGGATCGTCTTCACCACCCCGTGTGTCGCCCGCAACGGCACCGGCGGGGCGGACATACCCCCGGATGCGCCCAGCGCAAAAATGCCTGCGACAGTCAGGAGGGGCAGGACCTTCATGGCTACCACCTTTCCAGCCACGTCAGCCTATGTCGACGGCGTGTACCACACAAGTCACCGGCGGCACGAACACTGTGGTTCGGCCACGAGACCTCTCTCAGGCTACGACCCAGATGATCCCAGGAGGCTGCCCGCGCTACGAGTCGATGCGTGCTAAACAGCCGCGAAGGAGCATTGGGCAAAGGGCTCGAAGGGCTCTATTGTTCTCTTCGAGCGGCAGATAGAGACAAGGATGGATGCGGCAGATCCTCGTTGGCGTCAGCTGGGCGTGGTCTTGCTCGAGGCGGGCCTCCTCGGCGAGCGCGACCTGGCGGCGGCGCTCGCCGAACAAGGACACTCTGGGCGGCGTCTAGGCGAAATTCTCGTCGCGCGTGGCCTTATCTCGGGAGCGGCGCTCGCGAATGCGCTCGCCGAGCAGTACGGACGCTTCCTAAGAACCGAACACGGCTTCGGCACCGGGCTGGGCGGGCTGATCGGCCGAGGCGGCGCTCCCGCGTCGCCGTCTGCCCATCCAGACGTGGGCCCACCCCCAGTAGCGACACCCGGCGGCAGCGCCGACGAGGAGAAAAACCTCGAAGCCGAACGGGCCGAAGCTCCCGACCTGCCACAGCCGTTACTTTCCGCGGAAGCCCCAAACGGGGCCGCCGCGCTCCCAAAGCTGAGCTCGTCGGAGCAGCGACCCGCTCAGGATCTGGAGATGCGGCAGCTACCGCAGCCGGATCCCAATCACCTGCTGTTCGTACCCACCCCGGGCGGCTATCTCATCCTGCAGCGGACCGGCGAAGCACCTTCGCCTGGCCAACAACTCGAGATCCCCGAAGCGCCAAACGCCCGGCTGTACGTCACGAAGATCGCACGCTCGCCACTGCCGCTCGACAAACGCATGTGCGCTTACCTGCAGGCTCTCTAGCATGCGCGGCAACGGCACTGAGGCACACCGAGCAGCAGCCCGGGGGCATCACGAAGGCGCCCAGGGCGCGACGTCTACAGCTCACGCCGCAGCTCGAAGCCACAAGGGGAGACAGCAGCTTCGAGGGAACCCTGGGCGAGATCGCTCTTCGACCTGGCGGTCGCGGCTCCTCGCATGTCGCGTTTCCTCGACCGCAGATCTCTGTACGGATATAGGTCCTCTGGAAGGGATGGGGCCGAGACCCGACTGACAGCGGCCGGACGCAGCTACGGCGAAGCGCACGGCGTGTGAGGCTCGGCCCCAACCGCCCCTATTCCCTCCCGCCCCCCGAACCCCTGTGCAGGTTTTCGCTCGCGGCCGAGTCTGGTCGAACGAGGGGCCTGGTACCCGACTGGGAGGAGGGAGATGCGGTACTTCAACGGTGTTCCCACCGGGTCGATCCATCTGGAGCTTTTGCGGGCGCTCGCGGAGGATCCGGAGCGGGCGGCTCCGGCGCCCGAGCTGGCCAAGGCACTCCGCACGTCTCCGCAGTTCGTGGTGGCCAAGCTGCGGCCGCTCCTGAGTGCCGGCCTCGTCCAGAAACATTCCAGTCGCACGGGCCGCGCGTACGCGATCAGCGAAGAGGGCCGGAACTACCTCAGGCGCAACGCCGGTAAAGGTCTAGGCCAGATGAACGACGGTGGCGCCGTCGGCTGAATCCGCCTCGTAGCGCTCGACGAGCTGGTGCCCCGCAAGCTCGTCACGCACGGCCGCGCGCAGGACGCCGGTGCCGCGGCCATGGACGACGTGGACACTGCTTAGGCCGGCCAGCGCGGCCTGGTCCACCAGCGAGCGAACCGCCTCGCGCGCTTCCTGCGCGGTGGTGCCGCGCACATCGATCTGGTCCGAGAGGTCGGCCTGGGCGCCGGCGACAACACGAACTGCTGGTTCGGAGTCTTGCGTGACTTCTCGCTGCGCGTCAGGGCGTAGACGCTCGAGCGGTACGCGGATGCGGAGCCCGCCCGTTCCGATCACCTCCGCCTCGCTGCGGTCGATTGTCGTGATCGTGCCGCGAACGCCGAGCTCGACTGCTATCACCGGGTCGCCCGGCGACAGCGCCGTTTGGATCGGCACCGGTTCGTCGAGCTCGTGAAGCTCTTGCTCCGCCTGCAGTGCACGCTCCGCTGCTGCGCCGAGGCGCCGGTCGCGCTCGCGTTCCGCGGCCTCCGCGACCGGAGACGTGCGACGCTCTTGCTCACGCCGCCGCGCAGCCCGTAACTCCTCGCGAAAGGCCCGAAGTTGGTCCCGCGCAGCTTCGAGCTCGAGCTCGGCTTCGGCAACGGCGAGCTGTCGCTCGCGTGCTGCAGAGGCACGAACGGCTTCGATCTCGGCGGCAAGCGCGGCTTCGCGGATCCGAACCTGCTCGGCGAGGCGGTCGGCCTCGGCCTCGCGCCGTTCTGCGGCCTCCCGCGCATCGGCGGCGGCCGTCACGGCTGCCTCGGCCTCGCTCAGCAGCTCGGCGAGTCGCAGCTGCTCCGGCGCGACGCGTGAGCGGGCGTCCGCGACGACGTCAGGCTCGAGCCCGAGCCGCTCCGCCATGCGCAACGCCAGTGAGGTTCCCGGTCGGCCGAGCGTGACCTCGTAGAGCGGTGCGTACGTGTCCGGATCGAAACCGGTTGCCGCGTTCGCGACGCCGTCCGTCCCACTCGCCCATTCCTTCAACTCCGGATAGTGAGTCGTCACGACGGTGAGCCGCGCCTGCCCGGCCAGACGCTCGACGAGCGCCTGCGCGAGTACGGAGCCTTCCACCGGGTCGGTCCCGGCTGCGAGCTCGTCCAGCAGGACCAGCGAGCGGTCGGTCGCGGCGCCCAGGATCTCGACGATGTTGCGCAGGTGCCCCGAGAATGTCGACAGGCTCATCTCGATCGATTGCTCGTCACCGATGTCCGCGAGCACCTGGTCGAAGACCGGCAGGTCGATCGTGATCGCGGGCGGGCGCAGCCCCGACTGGTGCAGGAGTGCGGCGAGACCGAGGGTCTTCAGGGCAACTGTCTTCCCGCCCGTGTTCGGCCCGCTGAGCACCAGCGCGCGTAGCTCGCCGAGGTCGAGATCGATGGGCACGACCGTGGCCTTGTCGAGAAGCGGATGCCGCGCCTCCGCCAAGCGAACGGCTTTGCCGACCTCGACCGGCGCTCCACGCCACCTTCTCGAGAGCACCGCGCGCGCGAGCGCCAGGTCGACGGCGCCCGCGGCCTCGACGAGCACGGCGAGCACGTCGGCGTGCGTTCCGACCAGTGCCGACAGCTCGCGCACGATCCGCTCGACCTCCTCTCGCTCGGCACCGGCGGCCTCCGCGAGCTGGTTGTTCAGCTCGACGATCGCGAGTGGCTCGACGAACAGCGTCTGCCCTGAGCTCGACGCGTCGTGAACGATCCCCGGCACCTTGCCCCGGGCGCTCACCTTCACGGCCAGCACAGGCCGCCCACCGCGCTCGGTCACGAACGTCTCCTGGAGGAACTCACGGATCGAGCCGGAGCGCGCGAGCCTCGTCAGCTCCTCCACTGCGCGGTGTCGTCCCTTCCGCAGCTCGGCGCGGAGCCTGCGCAACACGGCCGACGCGTTGTCGCGGAGATCGGAGCCGTCCTCCCCCACGGCCCGTTCGACCTCCTCGGCGACGCGGGCCAACGCGGGGTCGATCGGGTCGAGCAGCTCACCGAGCCGGGGTGCAAGCGTTGCTGCGAGCAGGGCCTCGCGGGCGGCGAGAGCCGCCCTGATCGAACGTGCGATCTCGTGCAGTTCGGCGATATGCAGCAAGGCGCCCCGTGCAGCGCGCTCGGCTGCAGCACGCACGTCCTCTATGTCGCCGAGCGACGGCTCGGCGCTCTCGTCGAAAAGCGCGATCCCCTCGCCCGTCAGCGCTTGGCGCCGTGCAACCTCGTCCGGATCGGATGAAGGCGAGAGGGCTCGCGCAAGCGACGCGCCGTGCGTTGTCGCAGACGCGCCTTCGAGTTGCTCGAGAATTGCCGGGAACTCCAGTACATCGAGCGTGTGTGAGTTCACGATCGGACGGTAGCGAGCCTCGCTCGAACTTGAAAGTGCCGGCCTGGGCCATCCGCGGTCTTAGGATCGCTTCGCATGGCCGTGCTCGAGCATCGGCATGACATCGGCGCAGACGTCGTCGCGCTGACCTTCGACGACGGGCCGTCTCCCTGGACCGCATCGATTCTCGACCTACTCGCGGCGCACGAAAGTCATGCGACGTTCTTCGCGCTCGGCTGCCTGGCCGGCGCCGAGCGCGGCGGGCAGACACTCCGCCGCATCGTCGAGACAGGCTCGGAGATCGGGAACCACACGTTCTCGCACCCATCGCTACCCACGCTCGATGACAGCGCGATCCACGACGAGTTCGAACGCGCCGGCTCGGTCATCGAAGACGCTTCGGACACGACACTGCAGTACTGGCGTCCGCCGTTCTTCCACGTCGACGAACGCGTGCGCGCAGCCGTCTCCCCGCTCGGCCTCCAGGAAGTCGGCTGCTCGATGATGCCGTGGGACTGGGAGTGGGACGCGGGCCGAAGCGCGGCGTTCGTCATCGAGAGGCTGCGGCGCGGCTCGATCGTGTGCATGCACGACGGCCGGCCACCGGACGAGCCCGCCGACCTGAGCGCCCCTACCAGGGAGGCCAGCGTCGCGGCTGTCGGCGCGATTCTCGAAGCCATGACCGGGCGCGGGCTGCGCTCGGTGACGATCTCCGAGCTGCTGGCGGCGTCCTAGCGCCCGATGGAAAGAATGCGAGCGCGCCAGGCGCCGCTCGGGGCCTGGATCTCCACCTCGTCGCTCACCTTGCGCCCCATGAGCGCGCGACCGACCGGCGAGTCCGGCGAGACGCCCCCGACGCTCGAGATCTCGACTTCCATCCGCTCGCCCTGCTCGTCTTCGATCTCGACCTTCGTCCCGACGCCGACCGTGTCGCCGTCGACATCGTTCTCGTCGACGAGCACGGAGCGCTCGAGCCGGTCCCGCAGCATCGTTATTCGCCGCTCGAGGAGGCCCTGCTCGTTCTTCGCCGCGTGGTACTCGAAGTTCTCGGACAGGTCGCCGAAGCTGCGTGCGGTGGCGATCGCCTGGACGGCTTCGGTCCGACGCGGCCCCTCGAGCTCGGCGAGCTCGGCCTCGAGCTGCGCCTTCTGGGCTGGAGTCAGCGCCTCGGGCTTATCGCTGGACATTCAAGGAGCGTATCGACAGTGCCGACAGGAGTAACTGGTACTTTGTGTCCACGGGCCGCATACGGCTGCCCGGTGAGATGAGCTTCTCGTTCCTCCTTCGGGTGTTTCGAGGTAGGCAAGTCTCGAACCCATAAAGGAGTCGAACAACTTATGCAGCAATCTTTTCGCGAGCTTGGCGTGTCGCCACCTATTGTCGATGCGCTCGCCGCTCGCTCCATCCACGAGCCGTTCCGGATCCAGGCGCTCGTCCTGCCGGACGCCCTCGCAGGCCTCGACGTGCTCGCAAAATCGCCGACCGGTTCTGGCAAGACGCTTGCGTTTGCCGTGCCGATCGTCGAGCGTACGGCAACGGCCGATGCCCGTCCGTCGGCACTCGTCCTCGTTCCCACGCGCGAGCTCGCCGCACAGGTCAGCGCGGAGCTCGAATCGCTCGTACCTGCCAAGGGCCTCAAGGTGGCCGCCGTCTACGGCGGTGTGCCGCTCCACGCACAGGCGAAGCGGGCAAAGAGCGCGCATGTCCTGGTCGCAACGCCCGGACGTCTGCAGGATCTTGCCGAGCGTCGACTCGTCGATCTCTCGCACGTCCGCGTGCTTGTCCTCGACGAGGCCGACCGGATGCTCGACATGGGCTTTCAGCCGCAGGTCGACCGCATCGTCCGCCGGCTGCCGCGCAATCGTCAGACCATGTTCTTCTCGGCCACGCTCGACGGCCCGGTCGGCGAGCTGGCGCGGAACTACACGAACAGCCCGTCCCGCTTCGAGGCGGCACTGACGGAGGAGCAGGAGCCCGGCGAGATCGAGCACCATTTCGTGCCGGTCACTGCCGATACGAAGGTCGAGACCCTCGTGAAGCACATCAACTCGTCGGCCGGGCTGACTCTGGTCTTCGTGCGGACGAAGCGCGGCGCCGACAAGCTCGTGCAGAAGCTCGGTCGGCACGACGTCCGTGCCGTCGCGATGCACGGCGACATGTCGCAGGGAGCACGCGAGCGCGCGCTTGCACGTTTCGAGAGCGGCAAGGTGACGACGCTCGTCGCCACCGACGTCGCGGCGCGCGGCCTGGATCTCGACGACATCACGCACGTGATCAACTTCGACCCGCCGGGCGAGGACAAGGACTACGTGCACCGCACCGGCCGCACGGGCCGTGCGGGACGCAGCGGCAAGGCGATCACGTTCGTCCTGCCGGAGCAGCAGGCGGAGACGAGTCACGTCGCCCGCCGGCTCGGCCACCGCGCGCAGTTCGAGGAAGCAGGTCTC
>Ga0307282_10000566_pt1 | contig 12028 bp, 13 predicted proteins | sample ER_DNA_121_FD_194475 | JGI IMG/M metagenome (GOLD analysis project Ga0307282, IMG submission 194475) | Bulk soil microbial communities from the East River watershed near Crested Butte, Colorado, United States - ER_DNA_121 | ecosystem: Environmental > Terrestrial > Soil > Floodplain | place...
ATGTGGTTACTCACTCGTACGCATGAAACGCAGAGTTCGAAATAAACCAGTCGCGAGTAAACAAGGCTTTAATAATTAATGCGCGGCTTACGCCGCATTCGGATCCTGAGCGCCTCGCTAAAAGTCACAATTCCTGCGCTTGGCCCGGTAACATCGGCACGAAACGCACCGGAATGAGATTTTCGCGGCGGGTTCCCGTTTGCAACTTGGTAAGCTTGATCAGATGTTGTGAGCCGTCTTGCGCGCCCAGCGGCAGGATCATGATCCCACCATTGGCGCCGAGCTGATCGAGAAGCGTTTCGGGCAGCCTCTCTGCCGCGGCGGTAACGATGATGCGGTCGTAAGGCGCCCCACCCGGCACCCCCGCGAAACCATCGCCAGTCACGACATCGACGTTATCGTAACCGAGTGACTTCAGGCGTTCGCGTGCCCGATCGGCCAGCGTGCGGTAGCGTTCGATACTCACGACCTCCAACGCCAGTCGCGACAGAACCGCAGCCTGATACCCGGATCCAGTCCCGATCTCGAGCACGCGATGGTGCGGCTGAACGCCAAGCTGTTCTGTCATATAGGCCACGACGTAGGGCTGGCTGATTGTCTGTCCGCAGTCGATTGGCAACGCCTGATCGGCATAGGCGCTGCCCATAAAGTTTGCATCTACGAAGCGCTCGCGCGGCACCTCGTCCATCGCCCGTAGCACCGCCTTGTCGGCAATACCCCGGCGACACAAGGTCAACAGGAATTCCATGCGATCGTTATCCTGCTGATGGTTCGGCGTTCTAGACACGTTTGGGCCTCTTTAGTGGCGCTATTGGCATGTTAGCTGAAACTTGCGCTAATCTGGAACTCCGTGGCTCATCCTGAGTTGAAGGGCGGGAGATATTAATGACAGGCAACTCGGCAGCGGCACCACGTGTCCTCGTGGTCGAGGATGAGTATTTGATTCGCATGTTGCTCGAGGACATGTTGGACGAACTCGGCTATGGGGTGGCCGCAGCGGTCGGCACTATTTCGGAAGCCCGCAAGTTCGCCACCGATGGCGAATTCAGCGCCGCTATTCTGGACGTTAATCTCGATGGGCAAGAAATTTATCCCGTTGCCGACATTCTTGCCCAGCGTGGCCTGCCATTTGTCTTTGTCACCGGTTACGGCGAGCGCAGTTTGCCGGAGGCCTATCGTGGGCGCCCTGCCCTGCAGAAGCCATTTCAAGCCGAACAGCTAAAAAATACCCTCGCGGGTCTGTTCGCCTAGTCGAACACCTCAGCAAGCTTCGTCATAAACGGTTCGTCAGTAAGATCGAGCCGCAGCGGTGTCACCGCGATGCGCTTCTCTGTCAGCGCTGCGAGATCGCTCCCCGGCGCCGCGCCTGGATTTCCGCCGCGCTCAAACGCAATCCAATAGTAAGGATTGCCGCGCCCGTCATGGCGCGCGTCGATCCGCAACAATTCCTGATCGCGCTTGCCCTGTACAGTAACCGCGACGCCGACAACCTCGTCAGGCCAGCAATCCGGAAAGTTGACATTGATCAGAACGTCGCGCGGCATCCCGGTATCGAGCACGCGCTTGATCAGATCGGGCGCAAACTTGATCGCGGTGTCCCAAAAAGGATGATGCTTTGTGGTGAACGCATAGGCTTGCGAAAGTGCAAATGATGGAATGCCAAGCACTGTGCCTTCCATGGCGCCCGCAACCGTACCTGAATAGGTCACATCTTCCGCGCAATTACGCCCGCGGTTGACGCCGGAGAGCACGAGATCCGGTTTCTGCTTCAAAATGTGACGAACACCCATGATCACGCAGTCGGTCGGGGTACCTTTGATCGCAAAATGACGCTCTCCAACTTCACGCATACGCAATGGATCGTTGAGCGAAAGCGAATGCGATACACCTGACTGGTCGATTTCTGGCGCCACGATCCATATATCATTCGACAGCACCCGTGCGATCCTCTCACACGCAGCAAGCCCCGGCGAGTGAATGCCGTCATCGTTGGTGATGAGAATACGCATTACATCCGTTCGATCTTCGTTATTTCGCCCATGTAAGGTTCAAGGGCTGCTGGGACGGCGATGGAGCCATTCTCCTGTTGATAGATCTCCATCACTGCGATCAGTGCCCGACCGACTGCAACGCCGGAGCCATTCAGCGTGTGAACGTGCCGGACACCCTCTTTGGCGCGGTACCGCGCATTCATTCGGCGAGCCTGGAACTCGCCGCAATTCGAGCAGGATGAAATCTCGCGATACGCATTCTGGCCGGGCAACCAGACTTCGATGTCATAGGTTTTTTGTGCTGCAAAGCCCATGTCGCCGGTGCAGAGCGTCACCACCCGATAGTGCAGATCGAGCTTTTTGAGAACCTCTTCCGCGCAAGCAAGCATGCGCTCGTGCTCTTCCGTCGATTTTTCGGGCGTGGTGATCGAAACGAGCTCGACTTTGGTGAACTGGTGTTGGCGGATCATGCCGCGCGTGTCCTTGCCGGCCGCACCGGCCTCGGCGCGAAAGCACGGCGTGCAGGCGGTGAACCGCATCGGTAGCTGCGCTTCTTCGACGATCGATTCCCTTACCAGATTGGTCAGCGGGACTTCAGCGGTTGGAATGAGCCAATAGTCATTCGTCGTCCGAAATTGATCCTCCGCGAACTTAGGTAGCTGAGCGGTTCCGAACATGACTTCGTCCCGCACCAAAATCGGAGGACTTACTTCCGTGTATCCATTCTCTTTGCTGGTATGAATATCGAGCATGAACTGCCCCAGCGCGCGCTCGAGCCGCGCGAGGCCTTTCTGCAGAACAACGAACCGGGCACCAGACAATTTCGCGGCCAACTCGAAATCCATTTGCCCGAGCGCTTCGCCAAGCTCGAAATGCTGCTTTGGCTTGAATGAATACCCACGCTTCTTGCCGTACACATGATGCTCGATATTGCTGCTTGCGTCCGCCCCATCCGGAACATCATCGAGTGGCGCATTCGGAATTTGCGCCAGTTCCTTGTGGAGCTCGGCAGCGACCGCATTTTGCTCTTCCTCCAGCGCTGGCAGTGAGGTTTTGAGCTCGGCCACTTCGGCCATCAGTTTGGTGGCCCTGGCGTCGTCTTTGGCCTTCTTGGCGTCACCGACTTCCTTGGACGCGGCATTCCGGCGCGCCTGAGCCTGTTCGAATTTGGTGATCGCAGTGCGACGCTTTTCGTCGAGCGCGACGAGCTTTTTCGACGACGGCTCGAGCCCGCGCCTTTTCAGCCCCCGGTCAAAGGCATCGGGATGCTCGCGAATCCATTTGATGTCGTACATGGCGGGTTTCTATACCGTCCTGGCCAGGCCGTCTTCACTTGATAAAGCCAAAGACGTGGATGCCCGGCATAAAGTTGGGCATGATCGAGTTCAATAGCGATCCTGACCTATTCCGCGGGCTTCGCTGCCGCCGACGCCGTTTCGGACGCCACCTTCGCGGCCGCCTCGGCCTGGGCCTTTTTCTCCACCATGCGCACCGACCAGATCGAGCCCTCGTAGAGGATGAGCAGCGGGATTGCGAGCGACATCTGGCTGATAACGTCGGGCGGCGTCAGCACGGCAGCAAGGACAAACGCCCCAACCATAAAATAGCGTCTCTTGGCCTTCAGCTGCTCGGCGGTGATGATTCCAATCCGACCAAGCAAAGTAAGAATTACCGGCAACTGGAACGCCACACCGAAGGCAAGTACGAGAGCCATCATCAACGAAAGATATTCACCCACCTTGGGCATCAGCGCGATTGAAGCATCGTTCGTTGTGCCTGTCTGTTGCATGCCGAGCGAAAACCGTACCAGCATGGGCAGGACCAGGAAATAGACCACCATCGCACCGAGCGCGAAGAAGATCGGTGTCGCAATCAGGTATGGCAGAAACGCTTTGCGTTCGTGACGATAAAGCCCGGGCGCAACGAACATGTAGATTTGCGTCGCCACGATCGGAAATGACAGAAAGGCAGCCCCGAACATCGCGAGCTTAAGCTGGGTGACGAAATATTCGAGCAGCGCGGTATAGATGAATTTCGAATTTTCCGGGCCGGCCACCCAAACGAACGGCCACACCAGAATATTGTATATGTCCTTGGCAAACACGAAGCAGATTGCGAACATCACGCCGAACGCAATCAGAGCCTTGATGAGCCGCGAGCGCAACTCGATCAGGTGATCCATCAAGGGTGCTTTGGTCGCCTCGATGTCCTCGTGGGTCATGTCGTGCCTCCGGCCTGCTTGGGAGGCGGCGCCTCGACGGCAAAATCTTTTTCACTGATCGGCGATGGTGGCTCGGGCAGCGGTACGTTCACATCGACCTGTTGTTGAGGTTCTGGCAAGGCGGGCGGTGCGGGCGCGTGCCCGGTCGCGGCCTCGCCAACCTCAGGCATCTCGAAGGCACGCTCGATTTCCTTCTGGGTGTTCGCAAGCGGCTCGAAATTGGTCAGGCCGCTGACCGAGCTCTTGAGATCGTCGGCCTGCTTCTTCAGCTCGGCCATTTCGGCTTCGCGCATGGCTTCCTGAAATTGGCCCTGGAAGTCGGCAGCCATGCGCCGGATTTTGGCCATGTACTGTCCGAGCGTGCGCAACACAGTCGGCAGCTCTTTCGGCCCGATCGCGATCAGCGCGACGATGCCGATGACGACGAGCTCGCCCCAACCAATGTCGAACATGGATTAGTCAACTCCAGGGCGCCGGATCACCAGCGCCGTTGCGACGATCACTTGGCCGTCGCTCTCTATGCGCGCCGATGCAGCAATTAGGAACGCGCGCCCTCGGCGCGCCGTTCGGCTTCTGTCTTGGTCGCGCTGCCACCCGCTTCAATCGTCTTGGCTGGTTCGCTCTTTGCGTCCGCCGACTTCTCGTCTTCGGACATACCCTTCTTGAAGGCCTTGATGCCTTGGGCGAAGTCACCCATCAGCGACGAAATCTTTCCGCGACCTCCGAATAGGACCATCACGACCAGCAGGACAATGATCCAATGCCATATACTTAGGGAACCCATCTGCAAATCCTCCGCAGCGACGGGCTTTTTTCGGCTCGTCCCGCCATGATTTGGAGGAGAAACTAGGCCTCACACGCGGCAAAAACAAGGACTTCTGACCCGGGCAAAGAGCCGCGCAATCGCTTGAAATCCCGGAATTTACCTTAATTCGGCGCCGTTACTTTTCGGATCGCGTAGGTGGCGCTAAGCCTAGGTCGAGGTCGCCAGGCTCTAATGGATCTTCATCCTCGCGTAACGTTGAATCGTCAGAAGGAAGCGGAACCGCGAACCCGGGAGGCAAATTCCCTTCCAGCATGCCCGCCCCCTTGAGTTCCTCGAGCCCCGGCAGGTCGCCAACCTCTTCTAGGCCGAAGTGAGAGAGGAAGGCTTCCGTCGTCCCGTAGGTTATCGGACGGCCGGGCGCTTTTCGGCGGCCGCGGGGGCGAATCCAACCGGTTTTGAGCAACACATCTAGCGTGCCCGCTGCCGTCACAACTCCGCGAATTTCTTCGATTTCAGCGCGGGTCACGGGTTGATGATATGCGACAATCGCAAGCGTCTCGGTTGCCGCACGCGAGAGCTTGCGTGTTTCGATAACCTGCTTGGTCAGCAGCCACGATAGATCGGTTGCCGTTCGGAAGGTCCACTTCTTGCCGACCTTGACGAGGTTGACGCCCTTGGTCGCATATTCATCACGGAGCTGCGCGAGCGCCGCCCTCACATTGACTCCGTTGGGAAGCCTGCGCGCCAACATCGCCTCATCGAGCGGTTCCCCCGCCGCAAACAGAAGGGCTTCGAGCAGCCGCAACTCCTCCGGTCGCGTTGCCGGCGCCGGTGCAATCTCCGGCTCCGGCTCATTGTTTTGCACCACCACGAGCTTCTTGGCCGCGCCCGGCATGGACGTTTTCCCCTTATGCGTTTTCTTGTGCGTCATGCGTCGTTGCATTTCCATTCACACCGACGCGCTTGCGCATATAGATCGGCGCGAATGACTCCTTTTGATGAATTTCCGCAAGCCCTTCCCGCACCATTTCGAGCGCCGATGCGAACGAAGAAGCAAACACCGTTGCAGCGAAAGCGGGTTCAACCACATAGCTGATCAAAAATTGATCGATGCGAGACCAATCCGTCGATTGGCCCATCAAGCGCTCGAGCGCAGAACGGGCCTCAGCCAGTGACCAGACCGTGCGTTGCTTGAACCGAACACGCGACAGCGCGCTACGTGATCGCTGTGTGGCGTAGGCGGATAGCAAATCGTAGAGTGTCGCCGACCATTCCGGCTGCTTGATCTCGGCGATCGGCTCGGGCAATCCGCGCGGAAAAATGTCCCGGTTGAGTTGCGGGCGGTCCATCATCCGAGTTGCGACGTCGCGAATTGCTTCCAGCCGCCGCAGACGGTTGGCTAGCGCCAACGCCATATCTTCAGCGCTCGGTCCCTCGCCAGGCTCTGCTTCGGGCAGCAACAGACGCGATTTCAGGTATGCAAGCCATGCTGCCATGACTAGATAGTCGGCCGCGAGTTCAAGACGCAATTGCCGCGCCGCCTCAATAAAGGACAGATATTGGTCGGCCAGCGCAAGGATCGAGATCTTGGCGAGATCGACCTTTTGCTGTCGCGCAAGCATCAGCAAAAGATCGAGAGGGCCTTCAAAACCCTCAACATCGACGATCATTGCCGGCTCAGTCGTGCCGCGATCGGTGCCGAGCGTGGTGTCGAATTCCTCGCCGTTGCGGCGCTAATCGATCGTCGCCCATAATTTGCGCGAATACCCTGCGTGCCGCTTGCGTGTCGAATTCCTCAGGCGCCACTCGAACGTCAAGCGCGGCTTCGGCTCGCCGGGCTGACTCGCCGGCAAGCTCAGGGGTTTCGCCAGCGACGGCCGCCATCTCGGCGAGGTCGCCGTTGCAGTGAAGGACCACGTCACATCCCGCGGTTAGTGCCGCACGGCTTCGCTCAGCCAGAGTGCCGGAAAGCGCATTCATCGAAATATCGTCGGTCATTAGCAGGCCCTGGAATCCAATACTGCCGCGAATCACTTGCCGCACCATTGTGACCGAAGTGGTGGCGGGCGCGACTGGGTCTATAGCGCTAAACACAACATGCGCAGTCATCCCGAGCGGCAAGTCCGCTAGCGGACGGAACGCCGCGAAATCGACAGCCTCGAGGGTGGCGCGGTCCGTATCAACAACGGGCAGCTTGTGGTGGCTATCGACAGTAGCTCGGCCATGGCCAGGTAAGTGCTTTAGCACCGGAAGGACCCCACCGGCCCGCAACCCCTCCGATATTGCTTTCGCAATAGCCGCAACCTTGCCTGGCTGAGTACCATAAGCGCGGTCACCGATAATCGGATCGCTGCTGGCCACAGGCATGTCCGCCAGCGGCAGGCAATCGGCATCGATACCGAGCGGCCTGAGATCGGCGGCTATCAAATGACCGGCAAGCCGTGCCGCCGCGATCCCGGCTGCCGGTTCGCGGTCGTAGATGTCGCCGTACCGTTGTCCGGCAGGATAGGCCGGCCAATTGGGTGGTCCAAGCCGCTGGACGCGCCCTCCCTCCTGATCAACAAAAATGGGTGCTTCCCACCCGAGAATATCCAGAAATGAATTAGTGATACCAATCACTTGTTCAGGAGTACTCACGTTTCTCTTGAAGAGTATCAATCCCCAAGGCTGAGCTTCACGGAGAAATGCGCGCTCACTGGCGGAAATGCTCAAGTCCGCCAAACCAGTAATAAACGCGCGCGCCGCCATCGGCGCGGATTAGCCCGTGCCTACCGCAAGGGTCAAGTTCTAGCCGCTCAATTCCTCTGGACGAGGCACTGACCGCCAGCCGCCTTGAGGCTCGAGCACAGATCCGCGGCCTCACCCGGATTGGCAAAGGGCCCAACCATGGCTCGATAATAAGTCCCTTTTGCCCCCAAATCGGCCCTGTGGATCAGCAGTTCACGGCTGCCAAGCTGTGTTGGGTACTTGGCCTGGAGGCTGCGGAACGCAACCTGAGCCTCGGCCTCACTTCGCTGCGAAGAGACCTGCACAAAGCTACCGCTGCCACCGCTGCTGGTCGTCGCAGCCGGGGCAGACGCCTGCGGCGCTACGGCAGCGGTCTGCGTCGGCGCCGGCCGCGCTTGAGCGCGCGCGGGGGAAGCATCTGGGTTCAATGATAGCGGCGTATTGGAAGAAGAAGGGGCGGCTTGACGGGCCGATGGCGCAGAGCGTGTGGCTGGTGCCGGTGTCGACTCCGAATCAGCGTCTGCGGTCGCGTTCTCGGCCGGCCGCGGCACTGCAGCGGGTTTTGCTGGTGCGGTCGATGCCTGCGGTGCGCGAGTGGCGGTCGCAAGCGGCGCGACCGCCTGAGCGGCGTCAGCCGACTGGTCGGGACGAATCGCTATCGTGCGAACCTTTTTCGGTTCGCTTCCAACGACCCCACTACCCAACGCCGATTGCGGCGCGGCCTGTGACAAAACAACTGATGCTGGTTTGTCGATCGGTTGTTCCTCGCGCGACACCAATTTCTCGCTTTGGCCGCGCTCATTCACGCGCTCGGTGATCAATTTATTCGATTGCGCGTCCTTGCCGCTTGCCGCTGGCACAATTTTGCTCGGCCCGGCATCCGCCTTGATAACGGGCGGCGGTTGCGGGGAACTCGAGGAGCCAAACAGGGCGCGATAACCGAATGCACCGGCAGTGCCTATCAACGCCAGCGCAAATACGCCGGCAATCGCCATAACCCCAACGCGACGGCGGGAGGAAGGCGCTTCATCGTAGTATTCGTCCTCACGATGCTGAGCCGCATCCTGTTCGTAGGCGCCGTCCTGATAGTCGGCTTGCCCCGCCGTATAACCATGCGCCTCGTGGCCGGCCTGGTAGACGTCATCCCAGGCTGCATCTGGTACGCCACCATATGACTGGCGTCCATAGCTTTGGTCGCCATCATAGTCCACGGGCACCGCTTGCTCACCAACAGCACCTCGCGCGCCGTAGTAGCCGTTAACTTCGGATCTCTGCGATGCCGTCCCGCGCCAATCGGTCTCGCTTTGCGGTGCGTAGGAGGAGCCGGTGGCCTGTGTGTTCCGATCGGAGCGCTCTGCGGGCGCGACTGAACGACGCGCAGTATCTCTTCCGAATTCTCCAAACGGATCAGTTTGCCCTATGAGACGCGCGAGTTCTGCGAGCGGGTCATTGTTAGCGGTCCTCGCGTGGCTGCGCAAAGGCGGTTCACTTGCACGATAAGGTCTTTGGCTCTGTTCGTCCGCCATTCGGTCCCCGGCTACTGTGCTCGCCCCGCTCTGCTTTATAGCCGCTGGCGATCAACGACGCCAAAAAAGCAGATCCCCAAGGGAGAGACTTATCGCATTTCGTCCGGCGCGCTGACCCCGAGCAATGCTAGACCCGAGGCGAGTACGGTGACTATCCCCTCCACCAGGGCGAGCCGGGCTTTCGTCGTTTCTCGATCATTCTGGATAATGAAGCGTAAATGAGGCAAGTCCTTTCCTCGCGTCCAGAACGCATGAAATTCGCTTGCTAATTCATACAGATAGAACGCAATTCGGTGTGGTTCGTGAGCCGAGGCCGCGGCTTCGATGATACGCGGGTAGAGCGCGATACGTCGCAACAATGAGATCTCGCCGGTATCGCTCAAGCGCTCGAGTGGTGCCTGCCGGAGGTACATCCTGCGTGCCGGTGCCGCCGTCGGAAGGTCGGGCAACTCCTCCCGTGCGTTGCGGACCACCGACATCCCGCGAGCGTGGCCGTACTGAACATAAAAGACCGGATTCTCGCGCGTATGTTCAATGACCTTCGCAAGATCAAAATCAAGCACTGCATCGTTCTTGCGATACAACATGTCGAAGCGAACGGCGTCGGGCCCGACTTCGTCTACCACCTCACGCAAAGTGATGAATTCACCCGCCCGTTTCGACATCTTTACGGGTTCGCCCGCGCGGAGAAGGCGGACAAGCTGTACGAGCTTCACATCCAACATAGCTTTGCCGGCGCTGACAGCTTTGACCGCGGCCTGCAAGCGCTTGATGTAGCCGCCATGGTCGGCGCCCCAAACGTCGATAAGATTCAAAAATCCCCGGTCGATTTTCGATCGGTGATACGCAATGTCGGAGGCAAAATAGGTATAGCTGCCGTCCGACTTCTTGAGTGGCCGGTCGACGTCGTCGCCGAAATCCGTCGAGTGGAACAACGTCTGCTCACGATCTTCCCAATCTTCGAGATTGCCACCCTTGGGGGGCGATAGCCTGCCTTCGTAGACCTCGCCGCTCTTGCGCAGGCCTTCGATAGTCGCCCCGACTTCGTCGCGCTTGCCTTCGATGAGAGATCGTTCGGAAAAAAACACATCAAAATGCACATTGAGCGCGGCAAGATCGTCGCGGATGACATCCAACATCATGGCGATCGCCTTGGCGCGTACGATGGGGAGCCATTCGCTCTCCTTCATCGTAGTCAGCTTCGCGCCGTACTCAGCGGCGAGTTCGCCTCCGACAGGCTTCAGATAGTCGCCGGGATACAGGCCGTCGGGAATCTCGCCGATATCCTCACCAAGCGCCTCGCGGTAACGCAGAAAAGCAGAGCGCGCCAACACGTCCACCTGAGCGCCTGCATCATTGATGTAGTACTCGCGCGTAACATCGTAGCCCGCGCACAAAAGCAGATTGGCAAGCGCATCGCCGAATACGGCGCCGCGGCCGTGACCGACATGCATGGGGCCGGTCGGATTGGCCGAGACGTATTCGACATTGACCCTTTCGCCTTTGCCGATGTCGCTGCGGCCATAGTCAGCACCCTCGGCCAAGACGAGGCGCAACTCCTCAGCCCAGACGTTCGGTTTCAACGAAAGATTAATGAACCCGGGCCCTGCGACGTCGACAGAGGCTACCTTCTCATCGGCGCGCAATTTCGCTGCGATGCTTTCCGCCAACTCGCGCGGCTTTTTACCTGCGTCCTTCGCGAGCACCATGGCCGCATTGGTCGCCATGTCGCCATGGCTCGGATCGCGCGGCGGCTCAACCACGATACGGGAGAGGTCGGCCTTAGCTCCCAGAATCGCGCCACATGCTGCGCACACGCGCGCGAGCATGTCGGCGAACAGATGTCGGGGCTGGGGCTTGGGCATTGGCGCTGCGGCTAACGCAATTCGGCGAGGGAGTCAAAATGATGGAGTGGATGGCGTACGGCGAGCCGCTCTCCTACCAGATTGTCGCCCCGCTATCGACAACAAGGATCTGACCTGTGGTGATGGCCGCCTCATCGGACGCCAAATAGACAGCCATGTCGGCCATGTGGATCGGCAGCCCAAGCCCGAACAAATGCGTGGCGGCAAGCTTCTCGATTTCCTTTGAGCCTTCCAGCAGCTTTTTGACGCGATCCGATAGTGTGACCGACGGAGCAATCGCATTCACACGAATCTTGTGCTTGGCGTATTCGACCGCCATCGAACGCGTCAGTGCCGCAATGGCCCCTTTTGCGGCGGTGTAGCAGTCACGTCCTGGCACCGCGCTCAACGCGATCGACGACGACATGTTAATGATCGCGCCGCCACCGGACCTGACCATGTGCGGAATCCCGATCTTCGAGCAGAGAAAGGTCCCGTATAGATCGAGCTTTATCACGCGCCAGAACTCCTCTTCGGGCGCATCGGTCACCGCCCCATCCTGCAGCGTCGAGCCGCCGGCATTATTGTGAAGAATTGTCAGCTTTCCGAACCGCTCAACGGTTTCCGCAAAGGCCGCCTCGACCATTGCCTTGTCGCGGACATCGCAGTGGATGAAATGAGCACCTCCTCCTAAATTCTTGGTGCCCGGTCCCGGATAGCTTCCCGCCATCACCGACGCCATGTCATTGCCGCAGGCGCAACGGCGCCGCGACCGTCGGAGCGGCAATTGTCGGTACTGTTGCTGGCGTCGGACTGACCATTGGTGCCCTCGAGTACGGTATAGCCTCAGGACACCCAATCAAGGCGACCAAAGAAATTGCGGAAGAAGTCTGGTCGGACGTAGCGGACACCATCAAGTGGGCCGGCGGCTGGTTTTGAACGCTTTCGTCTGA
>Ga0307282_10000569_pt1 | contig 11984 bp, 9 predicted proteins | sample ER_DNA_121_FD_194475 | JGI IMG/M metagenome (GOLD analysis project Ga0307282, IMG submission 194475) | Bulk soil microbial communities from the East River watershed near Crested Butte, Colorado, United States - ER_DNA_121 | ecosystem: Environmental > Terrestrial > Soil > Floodplain | place: USA...
GTCGAGATGGTCGAGCTCGTGCTGCGCGACCCGCGCGGGCAGCCCTTCGAGCTCGAGCGTCACCGGGTTCCCCTCCTCGTCGCGCGCCTCGATGCGCACGCGAACCGGGCGCTCGACCGGCACCACGACCCCCTGCATCGACAGGCAGCCCTCGTCGTCCTCGTCCAGCTCGTCCGAACGGTCGACGATCACCGGGTTGACGAGCGCCCTCGGCTCCTGCTCCTCCTCGGCCTGGATCACGAACACGCGGCGCAGGATCCCGACCTGGTTCGCAGCGAGCCCGACCCCGCGCGCGTCCTGCATGAGCCTGATCATCCGCTCGACGAGCTGTGCGAGGTCGCCGTCGAACTCCTGCACCTCCTGGGCCTCGAGCCGGAGCACCGGATCCGGGTACTGGCGGATCTGCGCGAGCGCGAGCCGCCTCGTCGCCGTGGCCTGCGCGTCGAGCGCGTCGTCGGTCTTGACTTGTCCCTGCTCAGCCATGGCTTCGAGTGTAGTCAGAGGCTCTGGGGGTCAACGTCGACGACTGCTGTCAGATCGGCCTCGCGCATCGCCCGGGCCGCGGACGCCAGCAACCTTGCAGCCCGCGACGCAATCTCCCGCGGGCTCTCCGTCTTCGCAACGAGCTGCGCGCGGTGCCGTCCCCGGAGCCGGAACAGCGCGGCCGGACCGAGGAGCTCGCCCGGAGCATCCGCGAGCCCGTCGGCGACCTCCGTCAGCGCACGCATCGCGTCCTCCCGTTCCGGCCCCGAGACCAGGATGCGAACCAGGTGCCGGTAAGGCGGATAGCCCAGTTCGCGCCTGCGCTCGAGCTCGCCCGCGAGGAAGCCTTCGACGTCCTGGCGCGCGGCGAGCGCCACGGCCCGCGACTCGGGCTGGAACGTCTGGACGAGAACGCGTCCGGGCGCGTCCCGGCCGCTGCGTCCGGCAAGTTGCGTGACGAGCTGGAAGGTGCGCTCCTCGGCGCGGAAGTCCGGCACGCCGAGACCCGTGTCGGCGTCGATCACGGCCGCGAGCGAGACGTTCGCGAAGTGGTGGCCCTTGGCGACCATCTGCGTCCCGACCAGCACCGCGCGCTCGGCGGCGGCGAATCGCCTCAGCGTCGCCGCCGGCTCGCCGGGCTTCTCGGTCGAGTCGGCGTCGAGCCGAAAGCGCTCGAGCTCGGGAACGTGCGCCTCCAGCTCTCGTTCGAGGCGTTGCGTCCCGGCGCCGATCCGCGCGAGCTCGACCGAGCCGCAGGCAGGGCAGCTGTCGGGCGACTGGGCCGCGAAGCCGCAGTGGTGGCAATGAAGCGCTTCGTCGCGGTGCAGAACGAGCGCGACGTCGCAGTTCGGGCAGCGCCTCGTCTCGCCGCACGCGCGGCAGTGCAGCGCAGGCGCGACGCCGCGGCGGTTGAGCAACAGGATCGCTTTGCCCCCACCCTCGGCAAGCTTGCCGAGCTCCGCGAGCAGCGGCGCGGACAGCGGGTAGCCGGCCTCGCCGCGCAGGTCGACCGTGCGCACCGTCGGACGGCGGACGCCGATTCGCTCGCCCAGGTCGAGGCGCTCGAGCCGCTCCCAGCTCTCGGGGCGCGGCGTCGCGCTTCCGTAAATCGCGACGGCGCCTTCCAACGAGGCGCGCTTCGCAGCCACCGTGCGCGCGTCGTAGCGGGGGTCGGACTCCTGCTTGTACCCGGCGTCGTGCTCTTCGTCGACGCAGATCAGGCCGAGCCGCGGAAGTGGGGCGAAGACGGCCGAGCGCGCACCGATCACGATCGGCGCCGCCCCTGACGCGATGCGCTCGCGCTCGTCTCGCCGCTCCGCCTGGCTGAGCGACGAGTGCAGGATCGCCACGCGGTCGCCGAAGCGGGCTCGGAAGCGGCCAACGGTCTGCGGTGCGAGCGCGATCTCGGGCACGAGGACGATCACGCCGAGGTTGCGGGCGAGCGCCGTCGCCGCGGCCTGCAGGTAGACCTCGGTCTTCCCGCTGCCGGTGGCGCCGTAGAGGAGGAAATGGCCGCCGGTCTCGTCGTACGCGCGCGCGAGCCGGACGAGCGCACGCTCCTGCGCGGCCGTCAGCGCCTGCGGCTCCGGCTCGCCTTCCAGAGCGTCCCGCTCGGCCGGCTGCGGCAGCACCTTGCGGCGCACGCGCTTCGGCGGGGCGACGAGCGCGAGCGCGCGGCCGGGCGTCGAGCCGTAGTAGTCGGCGACCCAGAGCGCGAGCTCGACGAGCGGAGCCGGAAGCGACTCGATCACGCGCTCGATCGGCGCCGCCTCGATCCCCGACGGGGGCGAGTCCTCGAGATCGATCACAACCCCTCGCTGACGAGCGCCGCCGAGCCTGACCGAGACGACGTCCCCGCGTACGACATCCTCGGGCACCTCGTACGTGAACGGGCGTGCCAGAGCACGCGTCGTCACGAGCGGATAGACCGAGGCGTAGTGCGTCACGCCCCGCAGGCTACGCCGAGGGTCAGACTCCGGCGGCTTCGATGATGAAGTCGGTCGCGAAGCCGAGGAACAGCCCCGCGAGCAGCATCCAGGCGACGAGCGTCTTGTACCCGAGCTTCTGGTTGACGTTCATCAGCTGAATCACGACGTAGAGGATCGAGCCGGCTGCGAGCGCGAGGAAGGCGACCGACACGGTCTCGTTCACCCAGACGTGGCCGAGCATCGTCCCGACGAAGGTCGGACCGCCGCCGATCAGCCCGAGCAGGAACAGGAACTTCCACGTGGGCCGCGTCTCGGAGCCGGAGAGCGGCGCGACGATGCCGAAGCCCTCGGTCGCGTTGTGGAGGCCGAAGCCGATGATGAGGACGAGCGCGAGCGTGACCTGGTCCTGGGCCGCGGACTGCCCGATCGCGAGCCCCTCCGAGAAGTTGTGCAGCCCGATTCCCGTCGCGATCAGCAGCGCGAGCCATGCGGCGGGCGAGAGACCGGCCACCCACGAGCGCTCGAACTCCGCCGCTGACGCGGCGCCCGGCCCGAGCATCGCCTTGCTGCGCTGGCGGCCGAACCACCGGTCGTAGTAGACGAGGCTCATCAGGCCGATCGTGGCGCCGGCTGCGAACGTCACGGCGAGCTGGACGAAGTCGAGCCACGACCCCCCTTCGTCGGTTGCAGACGTCAGAGCCGCCTCGACGGGCTCGATGCCGTGGACGAGCACGTCCCAGAGCAGGAAGAGCAGGATTCCCGTCGCCATCGCGCTCAGCCCAGCCTTCAGCCGCGTGCTCGCGCTCTTGATCCGTCCGATCGGAAGACCGAGGAAGATCGTGAAGCCGGCGAGCGCGCCGAGGACGAGCAGCTGAGTTGTGGACATGCTTGGTCTGGGGCTCCTTCTTCGGTTTGTAAGGCGAACCTTACAAGCGGTTGCACTATATTCGAAGGCCGATGGCCGCGCGCCACTCAGTCGACGAGTACCTGGAGACGATCTACTTCCTCGCGTTCCCGATCGGCGAGTACAGCCCGGCGAGCAGTTCCTCCCCCACGCTCGCATCGCGCGTGGCCGAGATGCTCAGCGTCTCGCGCGCCTCGGCCGGCGAGATGCTGAAGCGGCTCGAGAAGGAGGGCCTCGTCAGGCGCGGCGAGCACAAGGAGGCGCTGCTCACGCCCGCGGGCCGGAAACGCGCGGAGAAGGTCGTCCGCAAGCACCGCATCGTCGAGCGGCTGCTGACCGACTTCATGGGCTACACGGCCGCGGAGGCGCACGTGTACGCAGACGACATCGGCGAGACGTTCTCCGACGACATGGTCGAGCGGATGGAGGAGAAGCTCGGCTACCCGGAGCGCTGCCCGCACGGCTGGCCCGTCGACCCGGACTTCGAGCAGGCGGAGAACAACGAACTGGCACCGCTCGCGGCGCTCGAGGCGCCCGCGAAGGCGACGATCGTGCGGCTCGCAGAGCATGACGGCGAGCTCCTGCACTGGTTCTACGACGAGGGCTACGTGCCCGGGACGAAGATCGAGCTCAGCGACGCGCAGCCCGCCGCCGGCCAGTTCACGGTGAAGGTCGACGGCCGCGAGCGGGCGATTGACGAGAAGGCCGCTGCCGGCCTCTTCGTCAAGCCGGCCGCGTAAGCGGCCTGTCCGCGCAGCGGACCAGTGGAAGGGGTTTGGGGGAACCGGGAGGTTCGCCCGACGCATCGAGGATCGGGTCGTGGGGAGGGTCTGGGGAGACCCAGGAGGTCCCCCCAGACCGGGTGGGGGTTAGTAGCCGCCGCCTCCATACCCGCCGCCGGACGACGGCGGTGGACTGGTCGGTGCGGCCTTGCCGGACACCGTGACGACCTGCCACGTGCCGACATCCTTGAAGCCGTTGCCCTTCATGTCGCCGGGCTTCTTGTCCTGGACGAACGTGTACAGCGGGCCGCCCTTGTAGGCCACCTGCGACCGGCCGTCGGGACGCCTGACGGTGCCGAGCGACTTGGCGCCGGTCGGTGTCACGCCCTTGGCGACGACGAGCGGGTGCCACAGCGCGAGGCACGCCGAGTTCTTGCAGATGAAGTGCCCTTTCCGCTCGACGCTCAGGTGATAGAGCGTCAGGCCGCGACGGTTGACCAGAAGCGTCTTCCCCGAGACCATCCTCGTCTTGACGACGGCCTGCTTGTGGCTGTCGCTCATCGACCGCGCGGCGAGCGCACCGATCAGCGCTGCCACGGCTAGCACGAGGATCACGGGCACGATCAGTTTCGCATTGCGCATTGGGCCCTCCTAGAGAGTGAGTGCCGAGCCTCCGAGTGGATCTTCCGTGGGGCTCGTCACCGGGAAATACGCGTGCGAGCGGCGCGCGGATTGTCAGCGTGGACGACGCTTAACGCGAGGTCAACAGACTAGGCGGTTGCGGGCTCGCCGATGCCGGCGGCCTCGCGCAGCGCCTCGGCCTTGTCGGTCCGCTCCCACGTGAAGTCGTGGTCGTCGCGTCCGAAGTGCCCGTACGCAGCCGTCTTCGAGTAGATCGGCCGCCGCAGGTCGAGGTCGCGGATGATCGCGCCCGGCCGCAGGTCGAAGTGCTCCTCGACGAGCTCCTCCATGCGTGAGGCCGGGATCTTCTCCGAGCCGAACGTCCGCACGGCGATCGAGACCGGCCGCGCAACGCCGATCGCGTAGGCGACGTTGACCTCGCAGCGGTCGGCGAGCCCGGCCGCGACGAGGTTCTTCGCCACATAGCGGGCCGCATACGCCGCCGAGCGGTCGACCTTGGTCGGATCCTTGCCGGAGAAAGCGCCGCCGCCGTGCCGTGCAGCGCCCCCGTACGTGTCGACGATGATCTTCCGGCCCGTGAGCCCGGTGTCGCCCATCGGCCCGCCGAGCACGAACTTCCCCGTCGGGTTCACGTAGACGAAGTCGCGCTCGTGGAGGCGCTTCTCGTCGTAAAGGTGCCCGGGCAGGATCGGACGCAGGACGCGATCGATGATGTCCGGCTTGATCAGGTCCTCCGAGCTGATCCCGTCCGAGTGCTGCGTCGAGACCAGGATGCGCTCGAGCTCGACCGGCTTCTGAGACCCGTGCTCGTCGACTTCGTAGCGGACGGTGACCTGCGCCTTGCCGTCGGGCCGCAGGTACGGCAGGTCGCCCGCCTTGCGCACCTCGGCGAGCCGCTTGCAGATCTTGTGCGCGAGCATGATCGGAAGGGGCATCAGCTCCTTCGTCTCGTTCGTCGCGTACCCGAACATCATCCCCTGGTCGCCCGCCCCAAGCTTGTCGAGCGGGTCGTCGTCGCCCGGGTCGTGCTGCACCTCGTACGACGAGTCCACGCCCTGCGCGATGTCCGGCGACTGCTCGTCGATCGCGACCACGACGCCGCACGTCGTCGCGTCGAAGCCCCACTCCGAGTGGGTGTAGCCGATCTCGGAGATCTTCTCGCGGACGATGTGCGCGACGTCGACATAGGTCTCGGTCGAGATCTCGCCGGCGACGACGACGAGCCCGGTCGTGATCAGCGTCTCGCAGGCAACGCGGCCGTTGACGTCGTCCCGGAGAACGGCATCGAGTACCGAGTCCGAAACCTGGTCGGCGATCTTGTCCGGATGCCCCTCGGTGACGGACTCCGACGTGAACAGAAACTCGCGGGACGACATCCCGCGAGAGGCTACTTGATCGTCAAGAAGCCCGAAATGGTCGTCCGGTCGCCGTCCTGCTTCGAGTAGAGAACCGTCGAGTGGAGCGGCGCGGTGTTGGCGCGCACGTCCGGCGGAACCGAGCCCGATCCGACGAGATGGAAGACGTAGGGGATGCCCGACTTGAGGTTCAGGTAGACGAGCGACGACATCTCCCGTGGAGCGCCCGACGTGTCGAGCGCCTCCTGGTAGACGGAATCCATGGCGAGCTTCTCGCCGTTCCCGAGCGCCTGGTTGACGAGCGCCTCGTCATTCGAGAGGACCAGCTTTCCGTCTGCGACGACGACCGTGATCGAGAGGCCCTCGAGGAGGATCTGCTTGCCCTCGACGCCGTGGATCATTACCGGTCGCACGTGCTGGCCGCCGAGTGACGCGAGCGCGGCGAAGCGGTCGACGATCTTGCGCGCCTTCGCCTCGTCCGGAACCTGGAGCACGACGAGCACGTTCGGGGTCTCCGCCCCGCCCCGGTAGACGGCGATCGCGCCCTCCTTCGAGAAGAGCGGGAGGAGGTCGGACTTGATCGAGAAGCCGAGCGCCTGCTCGAGCTCCGTGATGTTCGTCTTCACACCGGGGAGGTTCGCGTCGCTCGAGAGCAGGGCGTTGTCGAATGCGTCCTCGAGGTTGCCGAACGCGACGTACGCGAGCGCGTCCGCCGGAAGGACCTGGTCCAGCTGCGGCGTGAAGCTGCCGGTCGTCGGCTGACCCTTGCTCTTGTACGCGGCCTGGACAGCGACTCCGTCGTCCTCGGCGCCGGCGGAGAACGAGACGGACTCGAGCTTGCCGAAGCTCTCCGAGAACCGCTCGAGACCACGCGCGTCGGGGCTCTTCGCGGCTTCCTGCTCGATCAGCTGGTAGAGACGCTGCCCGCTGACATAGCCGCGCAGGACTGCGTCGTCGGGCTGGTGACTCATCGCGTCCTGGAACGCCGGCTCGTCGGCGAGCGTGTCGCCGGACTCGCGCGCCTGCTCGAAGTTGTCGAGCGCCTGAGGGTTGTCGGCGAAGACCGTCCAGCCGTCGATCTCGCGGTGCACCTGCGGGTCGTCGCCGGTCTCGAGCAGGTGGTCGAACTTGGCCTGGTCCTTCGGCTTCGTGAAGAAGACGTAGTTGTGCTCGGCGTCGTTGAAGTCGAGCAGCGCGAGGTCGAGCTCGGCGCCGAGGGCGGGCTTCACGTCGCGCTCCCAGGTCAGACCATCGTCGAGCAAGTCCTTGCGGGCCTCGGCGAGCAGCTTCTCCCGTCCCGGAAAGTGGCCGAGCAGCTCGTCGGCCTTTGCCCACTGGCTCGAGGCCGGATCCGTGACGCCGGTCACGTAGACGGCGGTGCTCGCAGGTGCGAAGTCCGCGCCCTCGGGAGTCGAGGTTGCCTGCTTGGCCGTACCGCAGCCGGAGGCGGCGAGCAGGAGACTCGCGAGCAGAGGGATCCGCAGGAGCCGCATGGCGCCCATGGGCTCGGACATCGGCGCGCCGCGGGCGAAGCTTGAGGCCAGATACCTCGGCCAGGGGGCGGACGACGAGGGCGAAGCTGGAATACTCGCCGCCGCACCGGCTCGACCACGGCGGACGTCGTCCTCTCCGGAGCAACGACCTCCGATCAACTCCTGAGCAACCTGGCCGCTCTGGGCCTCGACTGCGGTGACGAGCTCGACCACGGACTCGCGACACTCAGCGAGGAGCCGGCTGAGTACTGGTCAGCCCGAGCTGCCCTCGCCTGGAACTAGGCGCCGAAAGGCCCTGCGTACACGCCCACGAGGCGCAGGCGCCGGTGCGGTCGTCGCTCTCTCGGGTGAGTCGCCGGGCCGGCGGCTGAGCTCGAAGCGATTCTCGGTCCCGGACAGTAGTCGACCGATGTTCGCCCGGTGGAGGAGCAGGATCGCGAGAGCAGCACCTGCGGAGAAGACCACGACCAGGACTGAGGAGCCGAAGGCGAGCGCGAACAGAGGCAGTGCGAGAGCGGCCAGCATCGACGCAACCGACGTATAGCGCGTGATGAGAAACGCGACTACCCAGACGACCGCGGTGGCCAGAGAGGCGAGCGGGGCGAGCGCGAGTGCAACGCCGCCCGTCGTCGCGACGATCTTCCCTCCCTTGCGGAGGCCCATGAAGAGCGGACGCCAATGGCCGACCATCGCCGCGATTCCTGCGAGAAGACCAGTGAGCTCGTCGCCAGCCCACAGGCCGAGCAGCGCGGCCGCGAAGCCCTTTCCGACGTCCAGGACGGCGACGGCGAGACCGGCCTTGAACCCGAGTGCGCGCCAGACGTTCGCGGCGCCGAGGTTTCCGCTGCCGACCGTGCGGATGTCGACACCACGCAGAAGCTTCGCGACGACGTACCCCCACGGAATGCTTCCGATTAGATAGCCGGCGGTAACGAGGATGAGGTCGCGCATGCGATCGAGGAGGTCGCTCGATTCTACGATGCAGCGCCGTCAGACGCTGACCTGCGCACGAGGCCCTGCTCCCTGAACCAGTCGATCGTCCGGCGAAGGGTCTCCTCGACCGGCGTGTAGACAAGGCCGAGCTCTCGTGCGGCTCTCGATCCATCGTAGGCATGGCCGTGCAGCGCGGTCCGCACCAGCTCGCGGCAGACAGACGGGTTCCTCCGACGGAGCCGCGCACTCGTCTCGACGGCCGTGGCCGCAGCCAGGGCGAACGCCGGCGGCAGCGAACGCACCTTCCGCTCGATACCCGTCAGGCGCTCGAGCAGCCGCATGCCGTCCAGGACGGAGATCGTGGCACCGCTGAGCACGTACCGCTCGCCGGGCTTCCCACGAGCCTCCGCGCGTACGTGACCCTCGGTGCAGTCGGCGATATCGATGAGGCTGATCGTCGAGTCGACGACGACCTTCAACCTCCCGTTCAGATAGTCGAGGAGCAGGCGCGCGGTGCCCGTAGCCCGACCGGGGCCCTGAACGGAAGCCGGGTTGACCGACACGACCTCGATCCCCCGCGTATGCGCCGCCGTCATGACTGCACGCTCCGCCTCGAACTTCGAGCGCTCGTAGCTCGAGAGAAACGACCCGCGGTGGGGCGAGCTCTCGCTTCCCTCGCTCCAGCGCTCCTCCCCGAGCGTAGCCGCGGACGACGTGTAGACGATGCGCCTGACACCTGCATCGGCAGCTGCGTGGACGGCATTCGCAGAGCCGCGTACGTTCACCTCGAAGAGCGGCGAGGTGTCGCGAAGACAGAAGGCGTTGACACCAGCGGCGTGGTAGACGACTCCGCAACCTCGCATGGCGTCCAGGAGCGTTCGTCGGTCGAGGACGTCGCCGTGCACGGGCTCGGCTCCCAGTGCACGTAGTGTGCGCGCGCCGTCGTCGGAGCGGGTGAGCGCCTTGACCGCGCGTCCGGTCGAGACGAGGCGTTCGACGATCGCGCCCCCGACGAAGCCGGTACCCCCGGTGACGAATGCCGTTTCGGGCACCTTGAGCTAGCTCGCGCCCTTGGAGAGAGCGGATGAGAAGCGCGTCAGGTACTCGACAGCGGACATGACCGTGACCACGGCGGCGACGATCATCGCCCATTCGTCGATGTACAGCGGCCCGATGGGGTCGCCGAAACGCAGGATCGCGAGCAGAATCGCGACGAACTGGACGTTCGTCTTGAGCTTGCCCCAGATCGAGGGTGCGAAGACGGTGCCCTCGGCGGCTACGACGCCGCGGAGACCGAGAATCAGCAACTCTCGACCGATGATGATCACCGCTACCCACGGAGAGGCCCGACCAACGTCGACGAGAGCGATGAGCGCGCCTGAGACGAGCAACTTGTCGGCCGTCGTGTCGAGAAACGAGCCGAAGGTCGTCGTCCGCGCCCAGCGGCGCGCGAGGTAGCCGTCGATGAAGTCCGTCGCCCCGGCGACCGCGAAGCAGACCGCGGCGACTGTGTATGCAGTGCTCCGCTCGGGCCCGAGCAGGATCAGCGCCATGACGACCGGCACGAGCAGGATGCGGACCCACGTGATGCCGAGCAGGATGGAGACGTGAGCGCCGGGCTGTGCGATCACGGCGCCGCCTGCTCCGACCTGGCGATCGCCGCAGCTTCGCCGGCAAGGAGCGCGCGAACCTCGTCGGCGGACGCCAAGCCCAGCGCCTCGCGCGCGAGGGCCGCCGCGGCTTTGGAGTCGACCTGACGCACCGCTTCCTTGACTGTCGGGATCGCTGGGGGGTTGACGCTCAACTCGGTGACACCGAGCCCGACGAGCGCCGGCACCGCCAGCGGCTCCGACGCCAGCTCACCGCAAACGCCGACCCACTTCCCGTGCCGCTGAGCCGACTCCGTGACGGCCTCGATGAGGCGTAAGACGGACGGGTGGAGTGCATCGGCGAGGTCGGCGAGCCGCTCGTTTCCGCGCTCGGCCGCGAGTGTGTACTGCGTCAGGTCGTTCGTCCCGATCGAGAAGAAGTCGACCTCCGGCGCGAACGCCTCGGCGGCTAGTGCAGCCGCCGGAACCTCGACCATGATGCCGACTTCCAACTGCCCGGCCATCTCCCCCGCGTGCTCAAGCTGTTCACGCGCGCGCGTGAGCACCGACACGGCCTCGCGGTACTCGGCGAGCGTGGCGACCATCGGGAACATCACCTTCAGCGGGTGTGCCGCCGCGGCCCGCAGCACCGCCCGCAACTGGGCCTCGAGGAGCTCGGGCTGGTCGAGCCCGAGCCGGATTCCGCGTACGCCCAAAAAGGGGTTCGCCTCGGGCCTGCTCGGCAAGTAGGCGAGCGGCTTGTCCGCACCGACGTCGAGAGTGCGGAGGATCATGGGCATTCCATTCAGCCGTGCCGCCATGTCGCCGTAGGCGGCGAGTTGCTCCTCTTCCGAGGGAAGAGACTCACGTTCGAGGAACAAGAACTCCGTACGCAGGAGACCCACTCCCTCGGCGCCGTTGGCGACTGCTACGTCGACGTCCGCCGGCGACCCGACGTTGGCCACGACTTGGATCCTGCGCCCGTCCAGGGTCTGCGCCGGTTGCCGCGCCGAGGCGAGCGCGCGCAGCGCCAATTCCTCCCGCTCGGCCTGGCGACGCTCATAGCCGCGCACGAGCTCCTCCCCGGGGTCAACGTAAACGGTGCCCGCGTCCCCGTCCAGGACGAGCGACGTTCCCTCCTGAACGTCGAGTAGGTCTTCCCCGATCCCGACCACCGCTGGGATCCCGAGCGAGCGGGCCAGGATGGCGCTGTGCGAGGTCGCACTGCCGTGCGCGGTGGCGATTCCGAGGACGAGCTCGCGGTCGAGTGCGGCCGTGTCGGCCGGCGTCAGATCGGGCGCAATCACGATTCCGCGCTCGACTATCGCCCGGCTGCTTCGATCGCCGCCCACGAGCTCGGCGACCACCTGTCGAGCTATACCCGTCACGTCTTCCGCTCGCGCACGGAGATAGTCGTCGTCGAGGCTACGGTAGCCGGCTGTCACCGCCTCGGTCGCCATGTGCCAGGCCTGCGCCGCGTTGAGCCCGTCCTCGAAGATGGCCCGCCGCGCAGGCTCGAGCAGCGCCTCGTCATCGAGGAACAGGAGGTGAGCGTCGAAGATCGCCGCGTTGTACTCACCCGCCCGGGCGGCGACAGACTCACGTGTGGCCTGGATCTCCTTCCGCACACGCTCGAGGGCGCGCCCCAGCGCCTCCCACTCCGCCACCGGATCGCTCGCCGGACCGGTCGGGATTTCCGGCTCCGCGACGCGAAAGTGACGGGCCGGTCCAAGCGCCGCTCCGGGCGCGCCCGAGAGTCCCTGCAGCGAGCCTTCGTCGGACCGTGCGGATGGAGCAGGACGGGCCGGCAGCGCCGCGGCGGCGGGCTCTTGCCGCTCGTCGAAATCGCGCTCGACCAGCGCGGACAGCGCAGCAAGTACCTCATCTGCCTGTGCCCCGCGCGCCGCGACGAGCACCTCGTGGCCCTGCCGCACC
>Ga0307282_10000570_pt1 | contig 11957 bp, 15 predicted proteins | sample ER_DNA_121_FD_194475 | JGI IMG/M metagenome (GOLD analysis project Ga0307282, IMG submission 194475) | Bulk soil microbial communities from the East River watershed near Crested Butte, Colorado, United States - ER_DNA_121 | ecosystem: Environmental > Terrestrial > Soil > Floodplain | place...
CTTGCCCTCGCCGACCTGCTCGCCGCGGTAGACGTCGAAGACGCCGATCTCACGGAGGTCGGCTCCGGCGGCGTCGCGCGCCTCATCGACCAGCTCGCCGGCCGTCACCTCCTCTGGAACGGTGAAAGCCAGGTCCTGGCGGACCGCCGGGTAGGTGATCACGTCCTCGTACGTGACCGGTTCCCGCGACTCTGCGAAGAGGAGCTCGAGGTCGAGCTCGAATCCTCCCCACTCCCCTTCGAGCACGCGCGGATGCAGCTCGCCGAGCACGCCGGCCTCGGTGCGCGCGGTCTTGCCGGGGTGGAAGAGCCGATGCTCCGCGCGCGCGAAGCGCGGCTCGGCCTTGAGTGCGGCGTAGAGGGCCTCGACGACGCCCTTCACGTGGGCGAAGCCTCCCTGCGCGATGCCGGCGACCCGGAGCCGCTCCTCCGGCAGGTCACCGTTCGAGAGATAGATGCGCGCGATCTCGAAGAGCGCGATCCGGCTCGCGCCGGCGTCGATGTTGCGTTGCGCGGCCTCGACCAGGCTCGGCAGCAGAGCCGTGCGTAGCGCCGTCAGCTCGACGGCGATCGGCTCGGGCAGCTTCCAGTTGGTCTTGTCGTCCAGCCGCAACGAGGGCGTATAGATCTCGGCGAAGCCGAGCCCGACGAGCGCGTCCTCGACCCGGCGCCGCAGCTGCTGCTCGCGGGTCAGGGTGCCGAACATCGCCCTGCGCGCCGGCAGTGTGAACGGAACGTCCTCGAGCCGGAAGCGCGCGATCTCCTCGACCACGTCGATCTCGCGGGTCACATCCCGCGCGCGCCAGGTCGGGACGACGACGCGGTCGCCGTCGTGCTCGAAGCCGAGGCGGCCTAGCAGGGCGTACTGCTCGTCCGCGGGCGTCTCGATCCCGATCACCGCGTCCGCGCGCTCGGGGCGGTAGCCGACGACGGGCGACTCGGGCAGGCCGTCGTTGGTGTCGACGTGGCCGCCCCATTCGGCGCCGGCCAGCTCGACGAGCAGCTGTGTCGCCAGCTCGGCCGCAGGGCCGGCGAGGTGGGGGTCGACGCCCTTCTCCCAGCGGTTCGACCCTTCCGTGCGGAGCCGGAGGCGCTCGGAGGTGCGGTAGATCGTGTATGGCTCGAAGTTGGCGGCCTCGAGCAGGACCGTGGTGGTGCCCTCCCCGATCTCGGTCTCCTCGCCGCCCATGATCCCGGCCAGTGCGATCGCCCGCTCGGAGTCCGCGATCAGCAGGTCGCTTGCCTCGAGCTGCCGCTCGACGCCGTCGAGCGTCCGCAGCTTCTCGCCCTTCTTCGCGTGGCGGACGACGATCTTGCCGCCATGAAGCGTCTCGTAGTCGAAGGCGTGCAGCGGGTTGCCGAGGGCGAGCATCACGTAGTTGGTGATGTCGACGACGTTGGAGATCGGACGCATCCCGGCCGCGAGCAGCCGCGACTTCAGCCAGACGGGCGACGGCCCGATCTGGACGTTGCGAAAGAGGCGCCCGATGTAACGCGGGCAGGCCTCGAAGTCGTCGACCTCGACCTCGACCTGTCCCTCCGGGACCGGTCCGGGGTCAGACCCCGGCCGTCGCCCCAAGGGCACCGCCTGCAGCGCGGCAGCTTCCCGCGCCACGCCGTAGACGGAGAGCAGATCCGGCCGGTTGCCTGTGGACTCGACGAGCAGGACGTCCTCGACCAGCGGCAGCACGTCCGCGAGCGGCGTGCCCGGCTCGGGTCCGTCGTCGAGGACCATGATCCCGGTGTGGTCGGTGCCGAGCCCGACCTCGTCCTCCGCCAGGATCATCCCGTCCGAGAGCTCGCCACGCACCTTGCGCTGGTCGAGCTCGAGCCCGTTCGGGAGGACGGCGCCCGGCAGTGCGACCGCGACCGTCGCGCCGGGACCGAAGTTCCAGGCGCCGCAGACGATCTGGCGCGGCTCGCCCTCGCCGACGTCGACGCGGCAGAGCTGTAGGCGGTCGGCGTTCGGATGCTTCTCCGCTTCCAGGACCCGCCCGACGCGGAATCGCTCCAGGTTGCCGTTGGCCTCGGTGACGCCGATCCGCTCGATCCCCTCGATCTCGGCCGCGGCGATCGAGAGCTTGGTCGCGAGCTCGTCGAGCGGAAGCTCGATCGGCACGTACTCGCCCAGCCAGTTGATCGGCACTTTCAAAACTGGCGCAGGACCCGCAGGTCCCCCTCCCAGAGCGCACGGATGTCGGGGATGTCGTGGCGGAGCTGCGCGGCCCGCTCGAGCCCGCAGCCGAAGGCGAACCCGGACCAGCGCTCCGGGTCGACGCCGACGTTCTCGAAAACTTGCGGGTCGACGACGCCGGCGCCGCCCATCTCCAGCCAGCCGCTGTACTTGCACGTGCGGCAACCCGTGCCGCCGCAGATGCCGCAGGAGACGTCCGGCTCGATCGACGGCTCCGTGAACGGGAAGTAGTGCGTGCGGAAGCGAACGCGCCGCCCGGGCCCGTAGAGAGCGCGCATCACGTGCAGGAGCGTCCCTTTGAGGTCGGCCAGCGTGATCCCCTCGTCGACGGCCAGGCCCTCGAACTGGTGGAAGATCGGGTAGCGCGTCGCCGTGATCGCGTCGCGCCGGTAGACGCGGCCGATCGAGACCATGTAGATCGGCGGCTCCTTCTCCTCGAGGATGTGGATCTGCGACGGCGAGGTCTCCGTCCGCAGCACGTGCGTCTCGTCGAAGAAGAAGGTGTCGCGCGGCGACCGCGCCGCATGTGTCGGCGGGAAGGCGAGCTTGTCGAAGTTGTATTCGACCGTCTCGACCTCACGGTCGTCCCGGATCTCGTAGCCGAGCCCGAGGAACGCGTCCTCGACGATCCGACGCACCTGCGTGATCGGATGGAGGTGACCGAGCGGCTGCTCCTCCCCGGGGAGCGTCACGTCGACGACCTCCTCGCTCAGGCGGCGCTCAAGATCCTCGTCGGCGAGGGCGCGCTCGCGCTCCGTGACCGCCGCCTCGAGCCGCTCGCGGATCCCGTTCAGGAGCATGCCGGTCTCGCGGTCGCGAACGGCCCGCAGCGCCTGCGCGACCTCGCTCTTGCGGCCGAGGTGGCGGACGCGCGCGTCGTCCAGCTCGCCGGCCGTGGCGGCGCCGGCGATCGCCTCGGCAGCCTCGCGCTCGTACGCCTTCCAGTCCACGGCGGCGACTGTAACTTCGTTCTCGGTCAAGAGTCCTCCTCGTTCGCTGTTACCGGTCGGTCACGCCCCGGCAGGGAACGGGAGGTCAGGCGGCAGGCGCCGAGCTCCCGGTTCCGCACCGGGGCCCGGTAAACAGGCTCTGCGCCGTGGTCCTCACTCTTGAAAGCATAACCAGGGTGAGCTCGTACGACGCGATCGCGCGCCTTTATGAACCGTGGAGCCGGAGCGTCACCGAGGACGTCGCCTTCTACGTGGAGGAGGCAAGCGACGCGGAGCCGCCTGTGGTCGAGCTCGGCGTCGGGACCGGCAGGATCACCGTGCCGATCGCGGCCGCGGGCATCCAAGTGATCGGCGTCGACTCCTCGCCGGGAATGCTCGAGGTCTGCCGCGAGCAAGTGGAGGTCGCCGGGGTCAGTGACCTGGTCGACCTGCGGCTCGGCGACCTTCGCGATCCGCCGGTCGAGGGGCGCTTCGAGCTCGTCGTCTGCCCCTTTCGCACGTACCTGCACCTGCACGAAGATGAGGAACGGCTGGCGGCCCTTCGGGCGGCACGTGATCTGCTCGTAGACGGAGGCCGGCTCGTCTTCGACGTCTTCGCCCCGGGCGAAGACGACATCGCCGAGACACACGGCCGCTGGCTGGAGCGCGAGCCGGGAATCTTCGAGCGAGCCGACTGGGACCGCGCGACCCGGATGCTGACCCTCTCGGTACGCGGGCCCGAGAGCGAGACGACGATGGCCCTCGCGTGGCTCTCAGCCGAGGAGTGGCGGGCCCTGCTCGAGCAAGCCGGCTTCGAGGTCGAGGCGCTCTACGGCTGGTTCGACCGCCGCCCCTACAGCGGCGGCGAGGACCAGGTCTGGATCGCTAGACGAGCGTGATCTCGTCGCCGACGGCGATCTCGCCCGTCTGCGTCACCCGCGCCAGCATCCCGCGCTTGCCCTCCAGCTCGGCGCGCAGCCCGTCACGAAGCTCGTCCATGCGGTGACAGGGATCGCAGACCATCGTGATCTCGAATTCCGCCTCTCCGGCGCGGACGCGCTGGCCGATCGGCCACTGCTCGACGTCGTCGCCGTCGACGGTGATGTTCTCGCGGATCGCGCCCGGCTCGACGTCGACGGAGTCCAGATGCTCCTTCGAGACGAAGAGCACCTCGCGCTTCGGCGGGTTGCCGTGCGCGCAGCCTTCGAGCCCCTGCCCCGCGATCGCCTTTCTGCTCTCGTGGGCCTCGGAGCGGCCGCTCTTGCGGGCCGGCGACGTGAAGATGCCGACGACACTTGCCATCAGCCGCGGAGTCTAGCCACGGCGGCGGCTCCACTCGTACAGAGCGATCGCACCCGCTGCGGCAACGTTGAGCGATTCCGCCGCTCCGGGAGCCGGAATGGTCGCGACCTCGTCGCAGCCCTCGAGCACCTCTGGAGGCACGCCCTCGCGCTCGGCACCGAGGACGAAGACGCTCGGCTCCGCGAGCTCGACATCCGTCAGCGCTTTGCCGCCGTGGGCGACGAGCCCGATCCGGCGCCCCGTAGCCTCGCCGAGAGACACACGAAAAAGCGCTCCCGCGGAAGCACGCAGCGCCTTCGGCCCGACGGGATCTGCGCAGCCTTGTGAGAGCTCAATCCCCGCTCCGAACGCATCGGCGGTGCGGATCAGAGTGCCGACGTTCCCCGGGTCCGCCACTCGCCAGAGCGCAAGCGACACCGGTCGCGGCTGGGCCGCCGGCAGATCGTCCCGCCGAAAGACGCCGATCACCCGTGCCGGATGGGGCAAGGCGGAGACGCCGGCCATCAACTCGGGTGCAACCGTGTCGCCCGCAATCAACAGCTCGACCGGCTCCAGCCCCGCCTCGAGCGCCGCGTCGACAAGATCCTCGCCCTCGGCCACAAAGAGGCCGAGCTTGTCGCGCCAGCGGCGGTCGTGCAGCTTGCGGACGAGCTTCAGCGTCTCGTTGCGAGGCGAGGTGATCACGCGACCCACTCGAGCCACGCACCGTGGAAGTCGGCCTGGGCGAGCACCGACGACTTAGTTGCCGGCGAGAGCCGAACCTTCAGCGCCCATTCGTGCTCGGGCGAGCGACGCGAGGAGCCGGCCGTCACCCAGCCGAGCGGCCCCGCTGCTCCCGCCTCCGCCAGCGCCGCGTAGACGCGTTCACGGCGCTCCTCAGGCAGATAGCCGAGCACCGAGGTCTGCCAGACCACCGTCAGCGCGTCCGGCCGCCGGGATGCCAGCACCCCCGGGAGCTTCTCGGCGATGTCGCCGCGGAGAATCTCGGGCGGCTCCGCGCGCAGCGTCTCGATCGCCCGGTCGAGCAGTTCGAGCCGGTGGGCCTGGTCGGCCCAGACGAACGACTTCAGGAGCAGCGCGCCCTCGTCGGTCGTGACATCGACCGGCGCGAGGTCGATGCCTAGCCTGCGCCCGACTCGCACCTGCTGCCCCAAGAGGCCGGCAGGCACCGGGCACCGCTCCTCGCCGGTCAGCGCCAGCCGAGCGTCGGCGGGTCCCCAGTCCCCGCCTTCGTAGGAGTAGCAGTACCTGTCCCAGAGCAGATTCAGCCCGGCGCTGGGACCGAGCTCGACGAGATCGAGCTCCTCGAACCCGCTCCGCCGCGCCAGCTCGAGGAAGCAGGGCAGGAGCGCCCAGCAGCGCTGCACCTCGTTCGTCTGCACCGGCCGCTCCGCGATGGCCCAGGAAAGGAAATCGCCGTGCTCCTCGAGCGCCGCGTCGACCTCGTCCCAGGATGCCCGGCCGGTCAGCACGAGCGCGTGCAGCCCGCCGAGCAGGCGGAGCGGCGCATCCCAGCGAGGTTCGTCGCCGACGAGCGCGGCCACGCGAGGATCGTCCGCGAACCGCCGACAAAGCTCCGAGTAGAGCGCCGACCGCGGGGCCGAAGACTCGGCCTGGTGGAGAAAGACCTCCTGCCTGGTCAGCTTGCGAGCGCCGTCTTCGCCTGCTCGGCGATCGCGGCGAAAGCGTCCGGATCCGACACTGCGAGATCGGCCAACATCTTGCGGTCGAGCCCGATCTCCGCCTTGCGGCAGCCGGCGATGAACTGGTTGTACGAGAGTCCGTTCTGCCGCGCTGCGGCGTTGATCCGCAGGATCCAGAGCCGCCGGAACTCGCGCTTGCGGTTCTTGCGGTCGCGGTAGGCGTAGGCGAGCGAATGCTCGACCTGCTCCTTCGCCTGGCGGTAGGTCGAATGCTTGAGGCCCCAGTAACCCTTGGCCTGCTCGAGCACCTTGCGGCGCTTCTTGCGCGCGTGAACGGCTCGCTTGACTCGCGGCATCTACTTCATCCCCAGCAGCTGCTTGACGGACTTGACGTTCGACTTGTGCAGCGGGGTGTCCTTACTGAACCTCCGCTTGTTCTTCGGCGACTTCTTCTCGAGCAGGTGACTCTTCATTGCCCGGCGGCGCATCAGCTTGCCCGTTCCGGTCACCTTGAACCGCTTCTTCGCTGCGCTCTGTCTCTTTACCTTCGGCATCGTTTTTCGTCACTCCCGCGTTCTTCGTGGGCCCGAGCAACATTGTCATGTTGCGCCCGTCGAGCAACGGCTGCTGCTCGACCTGGCCGATTTCCTTCACGTCCTCCGCCAGCCGCACGAGGAGGTCCCGCCCACGCTCCGGATGCGTCGTCTCACGGCCCCGGAACATGATCGTCACCTTCACCTTCGCGCGCTGGTTGAGGAAGCGCTCGACGTGGCCCTTTTTGGTGTTGTAGTCGTGAATCCCGATCTTCGGGCGGAACTTGATCTCCTTGACGTTGACCTGTGACTGGTGCTTGCGCGCGAGCTTGGCCTTCTGCTCCTGCTCGTAGCGGTACTTCCCGTAATCCATGATCCGGGCCACGGGCGGATCGGCCTGCTGTGCGACGACGACGAGGTCGAGGTCGTTGTCTCGTGCGATCTCGAGCGCCTCCTCCTTCGTCTTGATCCCCAGCTGCGAGCCGTCCTCGCCGATCAGACGGACTCGCGAGGCGCGGATGTTCTCGTTCAGCGCCTCGTTGCGGGGCGGCCGCGGCGGATCGGCTGTGAACCTTCGCCGGGGCCTCAAGAACTTCTCACCAAGCTGCTAGTGCCTCCTTCTAGAACGACAAAACCGCTGCGTGCAGCGGCCCGTTTTCCTCGTCGTTTCGACTCGGTTGAACCCTCGCTGACTCCGTCCTGGAATCGCACGGGGTGAGGAACGGGTCCGCTCCTACTTTTCAGGCTGAGAGCGTAGCAAGGTCGCGAAGCAGCTCGTCAAGGCTTTTCGTGGACTGCGCACCGTGGCGTTCCCGAATCGCCAGCGACGCGTCGGATTCCTTGTCGCCGTAGACGATCGTGAACGGGATCTTCTCGACCTCGGCATCGCGAATACGTTTGCCGACGGTTTCGTCGCGGTCGTCGACCTCAACGCGGTAGCCGGCCTGCCGGAGCCGCTCCGCAAGCGCGGTGGCAGCTTCACGATGGTCGGAGCCGACCGGCAGCACCCCCACCTGGATCGGCGCGAGCCAGAATGGAAACTCGCCGCCGTAGTGCTCGACCAGGATGCCGATGAAGCGCTCGAGCGAGCCCAGCAGTGCCCGGTGGATGACGTACGGGGTGTGCTCCTGGTTGTCCGTGCCCATGTACGTGAGCCCGAACCGGGCCGGCATCTGCGAGTCGAGCTGGATCGTCCCCATCTGCCAGGACCGGCCGAGGACGTCGGTCATGTGCAGGTCGATCTTCGGGCCGTAGAACGCCCCGTCTCCCTCGTGCACGAGGTAGTCGATGCCGCGACGGTCGAGCGCGTTTCGCAACGCGCTCTCAGTGAAGTCCCATTCCTCGTCGGTGCCGAGCTTCTTCTCGGGGCGCGTGGAGAGCTCGAATCGCGCCTCCATCCCGAAGAGGTCGTAGAGGTAGGAGGCGTAGTCGAGGCACGCGAAGATCTCGTCTTCGATCTGCTCCGGCGTGCAGAAGATGTGCGCGTCGTCCTGGGTGATGTGCTTGACGCGAAGCAGCCCGTGGAGCGTGCCGCTCGGCTCGTCGCGATGCAGCGTCGAGGACTCGGCGAATCGCATCGGCAGCTGGCGGTAGCTCCGGAGCTGGCTTCCGAACAGGAGCATGTGCCCGGGGCAGTTCATGGGCTTCAGCGCAAAGCGCTTCTCGTCCTCGTGCTGCTCGACGAAGAACATGTTCTCGGCGTAGTTGTCGTAGTGGCCGGAGGTGATGTACGTGTCGATGTCGTAGAGCAGCGGCGTCTTCACTTCGAGGTAGTGGCGCCGCCCGTTCTCGCGGCGCCGAAGGTCCTCGAGCTCGTTCCAGATCACCATCCCTTTCGGGTGCCAGAAGGGCGAGCCGGGCGAGTGCTCGGATAGGTGGAAGAGATCGAGCTCCGTCCCCAGCCGGCGGTGGTCGCGCCTGCGCGCCTCCTTGAGCCGCTCCAGGTACGCGTCGAGATCGGCCTGGTCGTAGAAGGCCGTCCCGTAGATCCGCGTCAGTTGCTTGTTGTGCTCGTCGCCGCGCCAGTAGGCGCCGGCCAGGCCGGTGAGCTTGACCGCCTTGATCGGCTTCGAGTTCTGCAGGTGCGGGCCACGGCACAGGTCGGTGAAGTCGCCCTGCGTGTAGAAGGAGATGTCCCCGTCGGCCGTGTCGACGAGCTCGACCTTGTAGGGCTCGTCCTCGGCCTCGAAGCGGCGCCTCGCTTCCTCACGCGAGACCTCCTCGCGGTTCCACTCGCGGCCCTCGGCGAGCTCCTTGCGCATCTCCTCCTCGATTCGCTCGAGGTCGGACTCTGCAATCGGCTCGGGAAACTCGAAGTCGTAATAGAAGCCGTTCTCGATCGGCGGCCCGATCGCGATCTTGACGCCCGGGTACAGGCGACGGACGGCCTCAGCGAGCAGGTGCGCCGTCGAGTGGCGCAGGACCGCGAGCGCATCCGGGTCCTCCTTGTCGCGCGTGGTCAATATCTGGATCTGCTGGCCGTCCTGAAGCGGCAGGCGCAGGTCCTGGACGTGCCCGTTCGAGCGAACGAGCACCGCTTGTTCGGCGAGCTTGGGCCCGATTGCGGCCGCTGCGTCGCGGCCGGTTGCTCCGTCCGGGAGTTCAAGTTCCGACGAGTCGGGCAGGACGACCTTCATGGACACTGAGAATACTTCCCACCCCCGAGACGACGACCGCAACGATGAGGTCGAAGAATCGCCCGCTCCCGACCCCGAGGACGACGGCGGGGACGCCGAGGACGACCCCGGGGCGGACTGAGTCAAGCCGTTTGGGCCGCCCGAGGTGCGGGTAGGCGAATACGGCTTGAAAAAGACAAAGGCAGGAGGACTTCAGATGGCCAAAAACGTCAGTGAGCTCATGACCTCGAACCCGAAATCGGTCGGCTCTGACGCGTTCGTCGCCGACGCGGCGAAGCTGATGCGCGACGAGGACGTCGGTCTCGTGCCGATCGTCCAGGGCGAACGGCTGATCGGCACGATCACCGACCGGGACATCGCGGTCCGTGTCGTCGCCGAGGGCAAGGAGTCGCAGTCGACCAAGGTGAAGGAGATCGCCTCGACCGACCTAGTCACCGTCGACCCGCAGCAGGACCTCGACGAGGCGCTGCGGCTGATGGCCCGGCACCAGGTGCGCCGGCTACCGGTGGTCGAGGAGGACGGCCGCCTCGTGGGCATCGTCGCCCAGGCCGACGTCGCGCGGAACGCGGACGACTCGCAGACCGGCGAGCTCGTCGAAGAGATCTCCAAGTAGCGGCGCTGAGCCGCTCCCCCGGAGGACGGGCTTCGGCCCGTCCTCCACTTTTCTAGCGTTTACACACTTTTTACGGATTTTCACTGCATGAGTTCGCTTGCGGACGTCATAACTGTGGTCATGGCGAACACGAATTCACGCGTCGCGAAGCTCGAGCATGAGCTGGTCTTGCTCGTCGAGCAGCGCCAGGCTCTACGCGCGGGGGGCGCCGACCCCTCTGAGCTCGAGCGGAACCGCCGCGAGATCGTCGCCCGACAACAGGAGCTGTCGGAAGCGCTGATCTCGACGTACGCGCCGCAGCTCGCTTTCGCCTAGGGCACTCTTCAGCTGATGAAGATCGAGGGAATCACGATCGAGTGCAGCGGTCCGGACGAGGCGCTCGACGCCATGGAGGAAATGCGCTACCTCGTCGAGCTCGCGGACGACGGCGGCATCGACCTCGGCCCGGCTTTCCGGTCGTTGCTTCGAAGCGCCTACTGGGCCGTCGACGGCGCGTTCACGCCAACGTCGTAGCGCCCTTCCGCCGCCCCGTGGGGGAGCACCTGCAAACGTGAAGGGCGACCGCACAGTGCGGCCGCCCTCACATGACCTTCTTCACGAAGAGGTCTAGGCCAGGCCCTTCGCGATCGCCTTCTCGGCGAGCTTGCCGGGATCGATCCCGAACTTCTGCTGGATCATCGCCGCGTGCTCCTCGTGGTCGATCTTGTCCGGTAGCTCCTGGAGGGCCTTTTGAACGTGTTCGTTCTTACCCTCCTTCCGAAGGAGATCGATGACGTCCCCTTTGTCGAGCTGCATGCGCTTACCGCCTCGTCCTGGCCGGCGCGATCGTGTCGCTGTCGATCAGTTGCCCGCGCTCGTTCTTGATCCGAAGCTCGCCGCCGCCCTGATTCTTGATGATCTGACGCGCGCGGTTGATTGCCTGCTCCTTCGTCTCCGTGTGTGCGCTGGCCTGTTTGTGAAGCTCCTTCACCACATCCCAGCCACCACGCTCCTTGTTCGGCTGCACGTAGCGATCGCTGTCGTTGCTTGACCGTTTTCCGGTCATCGAGGACTCCCTTCGTGAGACACCGTGGAAAGGTTTCGATGCCCGGCTTGGAGCGGGTCAAACGCGCCAGGACGTCGCTCACCCCGTCTGGACGATGAGTTGGCAACCCATAACCGGGATAGTTGACACGGAAGCCGCCCTCCAGGACCCATGTCCGAGTAGTCACCACCAACGTAGGAAGGATCCAGAGATGCCCTCAATGCGTAGAGTCGCCCGCCGAACCGCGCGGCGTACCGCTAACCGCCAGGCCGACGCAGCGCCGCCGCCGCAGGCAGCGCCCGAGTCCCCCGACACATCCGCACCGCCCGCTCCCGCTGCGCCAGCGGAACCCGCTTACATGGCCGAGCTCGAGCAGCTGAACCGGCTCAAGGAGCAGGGGATCCTGAGCGAAGAGGAGTACGCCGCAAAGAAGGCGCAGATCCTGGGCCTTTAGGCCCACTCGACCGAAGCCGTAATCCAGGAGGACCCATGCCCGAGCAGTCGGATGTCAAGCGAGACATCCTGCCGATCCACGATCGGCAGCACGTCGGAGTCACGACCTACGACGCCAAGGATCCCGCGACGTCGTTCCCACCGATCGAGCCGCTTCGGCCACCGGAGGGAGCCCCGAACGTGCTCGTGATCCTCCTCGACGACGCTGGCTTCGGCTCCTCGTCTGCGTTCGGTGGACCCTGTCAGACGCCCACCTTCGAGCGGCTGGCGGAACAGGGCCTCAAGTACAACCGTTTTCACACGACCGCGCTGTGCTCACCGACTCGACAGGCTCTGCTCACCGGCCGGAACCACCACGCCGTCGGCATGGGCGGAATCACGGAAATCGCAACGTCTGCGCCCGGCTACAACTCGATCCGGCCGAAGGCGGCTGCGCCGCTGGCCGAGACGCTGAAGCTCAACGGCTACTCGACCGCGCAGTTTGGCAAGTGCCATGAAGTGCCCGTCTGGGAGACAAGCCCAATGGGACCATTTGACGGTTGGCCGGCCGGCGGGGGTGGCTTTGAGCACTTCTACGGGTTCATCGGCGGGGAGACGAATCAGTACGCACCCGCGCTCTACGAAAACATGG
>Ga0307282_10000571_pt1 | contig 11957 bp, 10 predicted proteins | sample ER_DNA_121_FD_194475 | JGI IMG/M metagenome (GOLD analysis project Ga0307282, IMG submission 194475) | Bulk soil microbial communities from the East River watershed near Crested Butte, Colorado, United States - ER_DNA_121 | ecosystem: Environmental > Terrestrial > Soil > Floodplain | place...
TGCCCGTGACGGCATTGAAGTCTTCCTTCGGGCGCTCGGCGGCCATCCCGATCTTTTCGGGACGCAGCGCCAGCCAGACCGTGTCGCCGGGTCTGGCTTTGCCCGTTCCGGCGACGCGCATGCGGCCGAGCACGCTCTCGATACTGCCATCGGTGCCAAGCCGCCCTGCGATCATGGTCGCCTCCCCGATGAACCCGGCCACCCAACGCGAGTTTGGGCGCTCATAGATTTCCGCCGGCGGCGCAACCTGCATCAGGCGACCACGATCCATGACCGCAATGCGATCGGCAACGATCATCGATTCTTCCTGGTCATGAGTGACGATGACGAATGTGGTGCCGAGCTTGCGCTGCAGTTCAACCAGCTCGAACTGTGTCTCCGCGCGCAACTTCTTATCGAGCGCGGCCAGAGGTTCGTCGAGCAAGAGGACGCGCGGACGCTTGATCAAAGAACGCGCTAGCGCCACCCGCTGACGCTGTCCGCCGGAGAGTTGATCGATCCGCCGCCCGTCGAAGCCTGGCAGACGCACAAGCGCCAGCATTTCCGCTACGCGATCGGCAATCTCCGCCCGGGCGACATTTTCCTGGCGCAGGCCGAAGCCGATATTGCCCGCGACCGTCAGATGCGGGAACAGTGCGTAGCTCTGGAACATCATGTTCACGGGTCGCCGGTGCGGCGGCACCGGGACGATATCCTCGTCGTCGAGAAGGATGCGGCCTTCGGTCGGCAGTTCGAATCCGGCCAGCATCCGTAACAACGTAGTCTTGCCGCAGCCTGAGGGGCCAAGCAGCGCGAAGAATTCGTCATGCCCGATATCGAGTGAGAGCGCCTCAACCGCCACGATCGAGCCGAACCGCTTGGTGACGGCTTCAAAGCGCACAAGCGGCGATTTTTCGATCGTTGTCGCTTCCTGCGCTGCCTTGCCGCCGTCCGCCATCGAATCCCCGTTTCGTGGAAGTCACGCTAGCGGGGCACGGGAACCCACTCAACCCGCGCGACGCGTTCGCGGTAGCCAGTCCTCGCTCGATCAGTCCTGACGTGTCAGGGTGCGCCGTACGGCGTCGCGCCAACCGGAATATTTGCGCTCCCGCGTTTCAAAATCCATGCGCGGCTCGAAGCGCCGTTCGAGCTGCCATTGCGCGGCAAAGCCTTCGAGATCGGGGCAGATGCCGGCGGCGCGGCCCGCGAGATAGGCTGCCCCAAGCGCGGTCGTTTCCATCACGACAGGGCGGTCGACCGGACTTGCCAGAATGTCGGCAACGTACTGCATCGTGACGTCGCTCGCTGTCATCCCGCCGTCGACCCGCAGCACGGTCGCGGAATCTTTGGCGGAAGGCCAGTCGGCGTGCATGGCTTCGAGCAAATCGCGGGTCTGATAGGCGACTGCTTCAAGCGTCGCACGGGCGAGCTCGGCCGCACCGGAATTGCGGCTCAAGCCAAAGATCGCGCCGCGCGCCTGCGCATCCCAATAAGGCGCACCCAATCCCACAAACGCCGGCACCACATAGACCTGCTCGGTGGGATCGGCCCGCTGCGCCAAGGGTCCGACATCGGCTGCGGCGTTGATGAGCTTCAGGCCGTCGCGCAACCATTGCACCGTGGCGCCGGCGACAAAGATCGCCCCTTCCAGCGCATAGATGCGCTGACCTTCGAGCTGATAGGCGATGGTCGTGAGCAGGCGGTTGTGTGAAGCGACTCGTTCGCGACCGGTATTGAGAAGCGCGAAACAACCGGTGCCATATGTCGACTTCATCATACCGGGTCTGAAACAGCCCTGCCCGATCGTGGCGGCCTGCTGATCGCCGGCAATACCAAGAATGCGAATCGGTCCGCCGAACAAATCGGTGGTCGTCTCTCCGAATGCGCCTGCGCAATCGCGTACGTCAGGCAAGAGGCGATGCGGCACGCCGAACAAACGGCAAAGATCGTCATCCCATTGCGACTTTCCGATATCGAACAACAGCGTGCGCGATGCGTTGGTGGCATCGGTCAGATGCACCTTACCGCCCGTGAGGCGCCAAAGCAGGAAACAGTCGATCGTCCCGAAGGCAAGCTTACCGTCTTGAGCCGCCGCGCGAGCGCCTTCTACATGGTCGAGCAACCAGGCGATCTTGCTGGCGGAAAAATAGGGATCGAGCAGAAGTCCCGTCTTGGCGGCAATTTCCGGTTCACGACCGGTGCGTCGCAAGGACTCGCAATACTCGGCGGTGCGCCGGTCCTGCCACACGATCGCATTGTAGATTGGCTCACCGCTTTGGCGGTCCCAGATGACGGTGGTCTCGCGCTGATTGGTGATGCCGATTCCGGCAACGTCTTTCGCCGTGATGCGCGCTTCAGCCATGACCGCCCGCACCGTGGTGACCACCGTCTTCCAGATTTCCTCGCTGTCATGCTCGACTTGACCCGGCGAGGGATAAATCTGACGCAGTTCCATCTGCGCGGTGGCGACAGGCCGCAAGGCGGCGTCGAACGCGATTGCACGCGTCGATGTCGTGCCTTGGTCGATTGCGATGAGAGCAGTCGGCAAATGAACCCCCCTGCCGTCAACGCGCGGTCATGGCCGCCTTTCCGCGCAGTGATGCGATGAAGCGATCGAGAGCTGCGCAATCCTCAGCCGTTGCCTGTAGTCCGATCTTGCTCCGGCGCCAAAGCACATCGTCGGCATTCTGCGCCCATTCGTTTTCTACCATGTACCGCACCTCGGCGGCGGTGAGGTCGCCGGCAAAGCAGGGACCAAGATCGTCCATGCTTTTCGCATCTCCGAGAAATCTTTCGGCGCGAAGGCCGTAGGCCTGCAGGAGCCGACGCGCATGCGCTGTCGAAAGAAATGGCCACCGCCTCATCGTTTCGCTCAGCTGGGCGTCGAATTCTTCAGGGGCGAACTCCCCGCCAGGCAGTTGCGAACTCGCGGTCCAGGGTGGCATTGCTCCGAAGAAATGGCCGATCTGCCTCATCGCCGCCTCTGCCAGCTTGCGATGCGTCGTTATCTTGCCGCCATAGACGGTGAGCAATGGCGCTTCGTCGACACCCCGGTCGAGAACCAGTTCGTAGTCGCGCGTGACATCCTCAGGCTTGTCGGCATGATCGTCATAAAGCGCGCGCACACCGGAAAACGACCATACCAGCTCGTCCGGTATGACCTTGTCCCGGAAATACTGATTCACCGCTTCGCGAAGATAGGCGATTTCCGTCGGGTCGGGCGCCAGCGAACCGAGATCGCCGACGAAATTTCGGTCAGTAGTGCCGATCAGCGTGAAATCCTGCGTAAACGGCAGAACAAATATGACGCGCCGGTCCGCGGCTTGCAGCAAATAGCCGTAGTCGTGATTGAAACGTCGACGGATGACGATGTGGCTGCCCTTGATCAGCCGGACAGGCGTCGGTAGCGGTCGGCGAATGACGGTGTCTGCAACCGCGCCGATCCACGGACCGGCGGCATTGACAAGAACGCGCGCAGTCTTCACCTCGCGTCGGCCGCGCGCGTTGAGCACCAGTTCCCATTCGTCCCGTTGCTCCACCCGCGTACAGCGAGTGCGGGTCCGAATGACGGCGCCACGCTCCGCCGCATCGACCGCATTGAGCACAACGAGACGCGAGTCATCGACCCAGCAATCCGAATACTCGAAGCCGTAACGAAAGGTGCGTTTCAGAGGTTGGCCTACCTTGTGGTGGGTGAGATCGACCGTGCGCGAGGCCGGCAACAGCTTGCGCGCGCCCAGCAGGTCGTAAAGGAACAGGCCGAAGCGCAACAAAAGCGAGGAACGCAGCCCGGGCATTGGCGGCAACATGAACCGCATCGGCCGCACCAGATGCGGCGCCATGCGCAAAAGCACTTCACGCTCGTTCAGCGCCTCGCGGACCAGACGGAAGGCTCCGTGCTCGAGATAGCGCAAGCCACCATGGATCAGCTTGCTCGAAGCCGAGGACGTGCCCGAGCCGAGATCGTTCATCTCGACGAGCAACACTTTTATCCCGCGGCCGGCTGCGTCGCGGGCGAGACCCGTTCCGTTTATGCCGCCGCCGATAATGGCGAGGTCAAAATCGGCCATTGCCTGATGATTCGCTTTATTCCGCAGAATGAGTGGCCTGGGCAGAGCACTCAGGACAGAGCGTTTAACTTAGCGTTTGCGTTATAGCATTCACTGCAATTGAAAAATCACGCCGGCGCAGCCATATCCAGCTAATTACCGCCCCAATTCGTTGCTTGAAACCCCGCCAAAGGAACCTTCAGCCGCAAATGCCCTCGCCCCGCCTGCTTGTCATTGAAGGCAATTCACCGCAAACAACGGCCGACCACGTGGCAGCCGGCGGGACCGCGGCCAGCAAGGGTTACTCCGACCTCCTGCGCGAACTTCTACCCGGCGCTGTTGTGGATATCTGCTTTCCGGGCGACCCGACGGCGCTTTTGCCGGAAGGCTCCTCACTCGAAGGCTATGACGGCATCGCCATCACCGGATCGAGCCTGCATGTCTACAACGGTGGACCTGAGGTGATGCGACAGATCGACCTGGTTCGCGCCGCACTCACGACCGGGACACCGCTGTTCGGCTCCTGCTGGGGGCTTCAGGTCATCACCGCGGCGGCCGGCGGCAGCGTCCGGAAAAATCCGAAAGGGCGCGAGCTCGGCTTCGGCCGCGGCATCCGCCTCACGGAAGCCGGCCGCAAACACCCCATGTATGCGGGCAAGCTCGATGTGTTCAACGCGCCGACCGTGCATCTCGACGAGGTCGAGGCGCTCGCGCCGGGCACCACCGTCCTTGCGACCAACGCCGTGTCCGATGTGCAAAGCGCCGAGATCCGCACCAACGGATCGATCGCCTGGGCCGTGCAATATCACCCGGAATATCCTCTGCGCGAGGTCGCCGCGATCGTGCGGCGCATTGGCACGCGGCTGATTGAAGAAGGTTTTTTTGCCGACGAGGCGGACATCAAGACGTTTGCGCAAGATCTCGACACACTCGACGGCGATCCCGGCTGCAAGCGGCTGTCCTGGCGGCACGGCATCAGCAAGAATGTCCTCGACAAGAAATTGAGAGTCGGCGAAGTCGCCAACTGGATAGAATTTCAGGTGCTGCCGACGCGCGTGAAACGGGGTCGTGGTTAGCGATGGATTTCTCGGGCAAGCAGGTCGTGGTAACCGGCGGCACTGGTGCACTCGGGACCGCTGTCGTAAGCAAATTGCTTGCGGCGGGCGCGACCTGCATTGTGCCCTACGTACACGAGGCGGAAGCGCAACGCTTTCCCCATCGCGGCGATCCAGACGTAACGCTGGTGGCGGTTTCCGACCTTTCCGACGAGGCACAAGTTGCAAAAGTCTATTCCGGCGTAAAACCCTGGGCCTCGATCCACATCGCCGGCGGATTTGCGGCGGGCAAGGTCGCGGAAACCGACAAGACGGCGCTGATGGCCCAGATCGACAGCAATCTCGTCTCGTGCTTTCTGTGCTGCCGCGCCGCGGTCAATGCCATGCCGGCCGGCGCCGGAGGTCGCATTGTGAATGTCGCGGCACGACCGGCGCTGGAATGGCGCTCTGGTGCGGGCATGACCGCTTACACTGTGGCCAAGACTGGCGTCGCTGCACTCACGGTGGCACTGGCCGACGAGGTCGCGAAAGACGCGATCCTGGTCAACGCGATCGCGCCCTCGATTATGGATACGCCTGCCAACCGCAAGGCGATGCCGAAGGCCGATTATTCTGCGTGGCCAAAGGTCGAGGAAGTGGCAGCGACGATTGCCTTTCTGGCGTCTCCCGAAAACCGCGTGACCCGCGGCGCGATCGTCCCGGTCTACGGAAAGTCCTAGCCGGTAATCGGAACCAGTTCGAGTGGTGGCCGCAACAACCGCTGCACGGAACCGGAAGCAACGACGGCCCGGCCTTCCGCATAGGCCTCGTGATTCTTCTCGATGTCATCGAGATCGTACTGATAGTTCACCATCAATCCGTAGGCTTGCGCTATTGCACGCTCGGAGGTGTCGGCGAGCCAATTTATGCGTTCGAGCCGCGCGCCATTGCCGAGATGGAAGCGCGCCACCGGATCGACGGGCGTGCCGCGCTTGGTTCGTGCACGCAGGAAGTACCACGCCGCGGCCCGCATCAGCGGATCTTCAAGCTGGCTGAAGATTTCGGGGTCGGTCCACCAATGCGGCCGTTCCAGCAGCTCGAAGGTTACGCGATCGCTGGCATTGATGGCCGGTGAATTCTCGTTCTTCAACTCGCCGGATAGCCAGCGGGCGAACCCCGGCACTGGTGACAGCGTGACGAATGTAGCGAGCTTGGGCAGCTCGCGGCAGATTTCTTCCACGACCTGCTTGATCAGGAAATTGCCGAACGACACGCCGGAAAGCCCACGCTGGCAATTCGAGATCGAATAAAACACGGCGATGCGCGCCTTGTCCGGTTCGACGAATTGCTTGCGGCCGCTGGCAAGGATCGGGGCGATGGCGCCGGGGATCTCGCGTTCCACCGCTACTTCGACGAAAATGAGCGGCTCATCCACGAGCGCGGGATGAAAGAAGGCGTAACAGCGGCGATCCGGCGGATCGATGCGCCGCCGCAAATCGTCCCAGCCGCGGATCTCGTGCACCGCCTCGTAACGGATGATTTTTTCGAGCACGATCGCAGGCGTCGACCAATCAATGTGACGAAGCACGAGAAACCCGCGATTGAACCAGGACGAGAACAGATGGACGAAATCAGCATCGACGGCGGCCAGATCCTTCTGCCGACGGTCGAGGGAATCCATGAGTTGCTCGCGCATGCGCACCAGTGCGGCGGTGCCGGCCGGCGCGAGATTAAGCCTGCGAAACAGCTCCTGTCGTCGTGGCTCCGAAGCGGCATGGACTTCGGCGGCGGTTGCGTCCGAGGGATTCGCCTGCCAGGCGGCAACCGCCTGCTCCATGCGCGCGGGATCCGTGCCGAAACGCTCGGCCAGCGCTTCGAAAAAAGCGATGCGCGGACCCGTCGTGAGCGTGGCATAGCGGCCGAGAATTTCGCGCGCGAGCGCAACGCCGGACGCTTCACCGCGACCGGACAGCAGGTCTTCGCACAATTCGACAAGACTTTCGGAACGCGCCGACGCCTCGCCACGCCGGTCGCGGGCCAGTAGCGCGCGGCCGCGCTCGGATATTGTCTGCAGCAGTTCCCCGAAAAACGAGGTGTTCATTCCGGATCCAGCCCTTGTGCCGATAGGGCCGCCAAACAGCCGCTACTTACCGGGCCCCATCAGATAGTTGGGCAACCATGTGGCGATTTCTGGGAAGAAGCACAAGATCACGATCGCCAACATCATACAAACTACGTAGGGCAGTGTTCCCCACATCACTTGCGCCAGCGGCACGTCGGGCGCAATGGCATTAACGATATAAATATTAAGTCCAACAGGCGGGTGTATCAGACCGATTTCCATGTTGATGGTGAGAATTACGCCGAACCATACGGGATCGAATCCCGCAGCTGTAATAATCGGCAGCAGGATCGGGCTGGTCATCAGAATGATGGCTGCGGGAGGGATGAAGAAGCCGCACACAAGCAAAAAGATATTGATCAGGAACATCAGCACCCATTTGTTGGCATGCAGATCGGCGATCGACTGCGCCAGGGTCTGCGTCAGGTAGAGTGACGTAAGCATGTAGCCGAACAGCACTGCAGTCGCGATGATTGTCAGGATCATCACCGACTCGCGCATGGTGTCCCGAAGGATGTGCCAGATCTGATCCGGCTTCCAAAGGCGATAGATCAGAATCGCCAGGAACATGCACAACGCGGCACCAACACCGGCCGCTTCCGATGGCGTCGCGACGCCGCCATAGAGCGCGTACATGACACCGACAATAATAAAGAGAAACGGCGCGATCTTCGGAACCGACTGAAATTTCTCTTTCCATGAATAACGGAAATCGATGGCATGCGAGCGGAACCCGCGCTTCCAGATGATGAAGAGGGTCCACAGCATGAACAGCCCGGTCAGCATCAGGCCAGGCATGACGCCGGCAATGAACAGGCGGCCGATCGATGTTTCGGTGGCGATACCGTACAGGATGAAGGTGACAGACGGGGGGATGAGGATACCGAGGGTGCCGCCGGCGCAGATCGAGCCGGTTGCGACATCGTCCGGATAGCCGCGACGGCGCATTTCCGGGATGCCCATCTTGCCGATGGCCGCGCAACAGGCAGGCGATGATCCGGTGAGCGCCGCGAAGATCGCGCAGGCGCCGATATTCGAGATCACCAGTCCACCGGGCAGTCGATAAAGCCAGCGATCCAGTGCCTCATAAAGATCTTTTCCTGCCGGTGACGAGCCGATCGCGGCGCCCATCATCACGAACATCGGAATTGCAACGAGAGTAAATTCGTCGAGGCCGGACCAGAAAGTTTCGGCGACGACGTGTATGGCATCAAAGCCCTGGAACAACACCAGAAACGCAATGGCGATCGCGCCAAGCCCGAAAGCAACCGGGATGCCGGAAACCAGCATGAACAGCGTGACAATGAGAACAAGCGCCCCTTGAGTCGTCGGGCTCATGGCGCGTCTCCAAGCACTTCGCGCGCCTGAGCGCGCGCCACGTCCTCGGCGTCCTGCCTATCCTTGATGCCGAACGGCGGCGCGCGACCGGTCACCAGGCTGAGCAACTCCGCCAGGTATTGCAGAACGAGTAGCCCCAGTCCGATCGGCATCGAGAGATAGGGAATCCACAGGCGGGCGCGCCAGACAGTGTTCGATAACCAGCGCTGGGAATACGCCTCGTACCAGTAAATCGTGCAAAGCACGAAAATGACGATGCAGAATGCCAGTGACAGCAAGATTGTGAAAAGCGCAAGCCAATAGCGGGAGCGTGGGCCTAAATGCAGAGGCAGAATGTCGACGTTGACGTGCCCGCGCGTCATCAGCACGTAGGCGCTGCCTATGAAGGTAGCACCGACAATGCAGTAGGTGACCACATCGATCTGCCAGATTGTCGTGAGGCCTAAAATGTAGCGCTCGACCACAATGTCGCAAATCACAAGCACGGCAGCAAAGATTAGAAAGGCCGCAAACACTCCCGCCACTCGCGACAGGAACGCCACGGCCCGAATATACGTGTCCATGGGCTTGTCTTTTTTCGATTATCCCGAAGGTCTCTACAGCCAAACAGCCAGCCGGCGAATGGTGCGCCGGCCGGCCATCGATTCAAACTATTTTACAGCAAGAGCCTCATCAATCAGCTTCTGGCCGTTAGGCACGTCTTTGGCAAACTGCGCGTAAGAGCTTTTCTTTGCCACCTCGAGCCAAGCCGCATAATCCGCATCACTGAGGGTAACGACCTTGGCCTTGTGGTCTTCGAAAGCCTTGATCGCCTCCTGATTGATCGCATCGGCCTTGCTTTCGAAGTAAGCCTGAGCCTTCTTGCCCGCGGCGACGATGACGTCCTGTTGCTGTTTGTTGAGTTTGTCGAAGCTTTTCTTTGACATCAGCATCGGCTGGTACATGAACCATAGCGCGTTATTACCGGGCGCCGTCAGGCAATCAGCCACCTCATAAAGTCGCATCGATGCGAAGGTGGAAAGGCTAGTGTCCGTGCCATTGACGACACCGGTCTGGAACGCGTTGTAGATTTCATTCGACGGCGGGCTGACAATGCTGGCCCCGGCGCTTTCCCACATGCCGGCGAAGGTGGGACCGGCGGCGCGGAATTTACGGCCTTTCATATCATCCGGCTTCACGACACAGCCGTTCTTGGATGCCATCCCTCCTGCAAACCAGGCATCCGATAGGACAATCACGCCGCGCTTTTCGATTTCGGCGCGAATATCCTTCATGAATTGCGATTCGTTGACACGTTTGGCGCGTTCCTGACTCCGGATCAGACCGGGCATCAGCGTCGCGCTAAATACCGGGATCTTGCCGCTCGCGTAGTCGAGCGGGAAAAGCGTTATGTCGAGCTGGCCGTTGGCCGTGGCGTTCCATTGATCGTTCGGCTTGAACAAGGAGGCGCCGGGATAAACTTGTATCTCAAGGCCGACATTTGCGGCCTTGGCCTCTTTCGCGACAATCTGCACCATATCGTCGCGGACATCGCCCTTGCCCCCGGGGAATTGGTGCGAGGCCTTAAGCGTAACCTGTGCGTGTGCAGCCGCCGACAACAAGATCGTCGCGGCCGCAGTGGCGAATAGTGTAGAGATTTTTCTCATCTGCGTTTCCTCCGTGGGGTATTTTTTAGCGGCTGAATCCGCCGCTTTTTGCCGATGTGCGAACAAATGCCCCTCGTCACCCCCGTTTCACATTAGCCGCCGATACGTTCGAGCGCCATAGGCCCGGTATCATATTCGCTTCTAACCGCGTGCGACTAATCGACAATTGGCGCTATGGCCAGCTTGCATCGTTAACTTTATAACCCGCGCCATCGTTGTCCATTCCGCATCCTTCCGGGAGTTCTATACATGCCGAAGCCATTAGCGGGCCTCCGAGTCCTCGAACTTGCCCGCATCCTCGCCGGTCCCTGGGCCGGACAGGTGTTGGCCGACCTGGGCGCCGACGTGATCAAGGTCGAGCGCAAGGGATCGGGCGACGATACGCGCGGTTGGGGTCCTCCTTTTGTCGAAGGCGCCGACGGAAACCATATTGGCTCCGCTTACTTTCATGCGACCAATCGCGGCAAGCGCTCTATCGAGATGGATTTCGAGAGCGAGGAAGGCCGGCGCCTTGTGCGCAAGCTTGCGGCGCGCTCGGACGTATTGATCGAGAACTTCAAGGTCGGCGGATTGGCAAAGTTCGGGCTAGACTACAAAAGCCTCGCGCCCGAATGCCTGCGGCTGATCTATTGCTCGGTGACCGGTTTCGGCCAGGACGGTCCCTATGCCAAGCGCGCCGGCTACGACCTGATGGCGCAAGGCATGGCCGGCGTCATGGATCTCACCGGCATGGCCGACGGCGAACCGACCCGTGTCGGCATTCCGGTGTCCGACATCTTTACCGGCGTCTATTCCGTGATCGGCATTTTGGCTGCCCTCGCGCAACGCGAGAAAACCGGCAAGGGCTGCTACGTCGACACTGCACTGGTCGATTCCACCGTCGGCATTCTATCGAACCAGGCAATGAATTATCTCGTGTCCGGCAAAGTGCCCAAGCGCATCGGTAATGCGCACGCCAACATTGTGCCATACCAGGTGTTCCCGGTGTCCGACGGGCACGTGATCGTCGCGACCGGCAACGACAACCAGTTCGTCAAATTCTGCAATGTTCTCGGCGCGCCCGAGCTTGCGCAAAATCCCGAGTACAAGGACAACGTCGGCAGGCTGAAGCACCGTGATGAGCTGATCGGCAAGCTGTCGACACTTACCGCGCGCATGAAACGCGACGACCTGCTCGACAAGCTCGAGGCCCAGCAGGTTCCGGCAGGTCCGATCAATAATCTCGAACAGGTGTTCGACGATGCCCAGGTTATTCACCGCGGCATGAAGCTTTCGTTGCCGAGCAAGGCCGCGAAGGGCGGCACGATCCCGGGCGTGCGCACCCCGATCGTCATTGACGGTTGGAAGGCGGCATCCGAACACCCCTCCCCGCGCCTCGGGCAACATACGGCCGAGATCCTGCGCGAGATCGGCGAAGGGTAGTCTCTCACCGCTCACCCCTTGATTGCGCCCGGCCGAAAGCGGAGCATCGGCAGGATGCCGGTGCCTGTTGCAACCGGCGCCGGGGAGAGACTCTCATGAAAATTGTTCCGTCGCTTTTCGCATGCGCGCTGTCGGTCGCACCCGCCTTCGCCAACGACGTCCCGAAATTTCAAGTCGATGCATCCTGGCCGAAAACGCTGCCGAACAACTGGATCATGGGACAGGCCGCAGGCATCGCAGTCGATGCGCAGGACCATGTCTGGGTCATCCAGCGACCGCGCACCCTCACCGACGATGAAAAAGCCGCGACGTTCAATCCGCCGCGCACCAAATGCTGCGTGCCGCCCCGTCGGTGATGGAATTCGAC
>Ga0307282_10000573_pt1 | contig 11932 bp, 8 predicted proteins | sample ER_DNA_121_FD_194475 | JGI IMG/M metagenome (GOLD analysis project Ga0307282, IMG submission 194475) | Bulk soil microbial communities from the East River watershed near Crested Butte, Colorado, United States - ER_DNA_121 | ecosystem: Environmental > Terrestrial > Soil > Floodplain | place: USA...
AGGCCTTCGAGTTCTCCTTGATGATCTCGCCGGTCTCGGCGCCGCAGCGCGGGCAGGGGCCGAGCTCGACGCGCTCGGGGCGGAGCTTCTCCTTGTCGAGCGCCGCGATCTTCTCGACGGTCCCCCGCGTGAAGTCGGCGATGTCGTCGATGAACTTCTTGCGGTCGTCGCTGCCGTGCTCGATGTCGGCGAGCCGCTTCTCCCAGTCGCCGGTCAGCTCGGGCGAGGTGAGCGGGTGCTCCTCGAGCATCGTGATCACCTGCAGACCCTTCGGAGTCGGCTGCAGATCCTTGGACGCTCGTTCGATGTACTCGCGGCGGATCAGCGTCTCGATGGTCTCCGCGCGGGTCGCGGGAGTGCCGAGGCCTCGCTCCTTCATCGCCTCGCGGAGCTCCTCGTCGTCGACGAGCTTGCCGGCGGTCTCCATCGCGGAGAGCAGCGTCGCCTCCGTGTAGCGGGGCGGCGGCCTCGTCTCCTTGGCCTCGACCTCGGCGGCGGCGCACACGACCTTCTGGCCCTGCTCGAGCGGCGGTAGCTCCGCGCTCTCGTTCTCGGCATCCTCGTCCTGCCGCTGCTGCTGCTGGTCGGCGTCGGAGAGCAGGCCGTAGACGCCGCGCCAGCCGGCCTCGAGCGTCACTTTGCCCTTCGTCCGGAAGCGCTCCTCCTCGACGAGCGTCACGATCGTCGTGCGGGCGTAGCGCGCCGGTGGATGGAAGACCGCCAGGAACCGCCGCGCGATCAAGTCGAAGACGCGCCGCTCGTCGGGCGAGAAGCGGTCGAGGTCGTGCTCGACGTCGGTCGGAATGATCGCGTGGTGGTCGTCGACCTTCGAGTCGTTGACGACGCGGGCCAGCGGGAGCTGCTTGAGGCCGAGCACGTACTCCGCAGCGGCCCTGTACTCGCCGATCGGCGCGAGGGTCGCGGCCGTCGGCTTCAGCTGCGGGACGAGGTCGCCGGAAAGCCAGCGGGAGCTCGTGCGTGGGTATGTGATCGCCTTCTTGTTCTCGTAGAGCGACTGCGCGGCCTGCAGGGTCCGCCGCGCGGAGAAGCCGAAGCGGCGGTTCGCGTCGCGCTGGAGCGAGGTCAGGTCGTAGAGGAGCGGCGCGCGCTCGGATTGCTCCTTGCGCTCGGCCGACTCGACCACGCCGTCCTTGCCGGAGACCTTGGCGACGATGTCGTCGGCGCGCTTCGCGCCCTCGGCGCCCATGATCCTCGTCTCCTCACCCTCGAACCAGAGGCCCTCGTAGCGGGGATCGAAATGCGCGTGGACGAGCCAGTACGGCTCGGGGACGAACGCCTGGATCTCGCGCTCGCGCTTGACGATCAGCGCCAGCGTCGGGGTCTGCACGCGGCCCAGCGAGACCACGCCGCCGACCCACGCGCGGCCGCGGATGGTCGCGGCACGCGTCGCGTTCATGCCCACGAGCCAGTCGGCCTCGGAGCGCGACCGCGCGGCCGCCTCGAGCTGCCGCAGCTGCTCGCCCGGGCGGAGCTGCTCGAAGCCCTCGCGGATCGCGGTCTTCGTCATCGAGTTGATCCAGAGCCGCTCGACGGGCTTGTCGACGCCGGAGGTCTCGTAGATGTACGCGAAGATCAGCTCGCCCTCGCGCCCCGCGTCGCACGCGTTGATGATCCGGTCGACGTCCTCGCGCTTGAGCAGCTTGTGGATCGCCTTGAGCTGCTTCTCGGCTTTCTTGTCGCGCGCGTGCAACTGGAACTCGTCAGGGACGATCGGCAGGTCGTCCATCCGCCACTTCTTGAAGCGGTCGTCGTACTCCTCGGGAGCGACGAGCTCGACGAGGTGGCCGACGGCGAAGGTGACGATCGTGTCGTCCGACTCGTAGGAGGTGTCGTTGTTCTCGAAGCTTCCGGGCAGCGCGTCGACGATGTCGCGGGCGACCGAAGGCTTCTCTGCGATCACAAGGGTCTTCATATCTCGAGGATCCACCTTAGCGAGAGCGGAAAATGTGACGATTGCGTGCCATGGTTGCGCCGGTCTACAAGTTCGTCGGCCTGATCAGCTGGCCGTTCGTGATGGGTCTCTATCGACTTCGCGCTCGAGGCGTCGAACACCTTCCCGAGGGAGGCTTCGTCCTCGCAGCCAACCACACCTCGAACTTCGATCCTTGGCCGCTCGGGATCCCGCTCCTGCCTCACCGGCAGCTCCGCTTCATGGCGAAGTCGGAGCTGTTCAACCCGCTGTTCGCGCCGGTCCTGCGAGCCGGCGGGGCCTTCAAGGTACGCCGCGGCGAGAGTGATATCGAGGCCGTCCGGACCGCCGTGGAGCTCGTGAAGGAGGGCGAGATCGTCGTCATGTTCCCCGAGGGCACGCGGCGGCAGAAGGGGCTGCGCAAGAAGCACGTCGCGCGGGCGCACACCGGGGCGGCGCGGATCGCCTTGGGCGCGGGCGCGCCGCTCGTGCCTGCCGCGATCAAGGGAACCGAACGGCTGTCGCGGCTCGGGCCGCTCCGCGTGGTCTACGGCGAGCCGCTCGACCTCTCGGACCTCGAGGGGGTCGATCAGAAGCGTGCGTCCGAGGAGGCGACCGAGCGGCTGATGGCCCGCATCGAGGAGCTCCACTCGACGCTGTGAAGCCGTTGCTGATCGTCGACGGCGACTCCTTGGCGCACCGCGCCTACCACGCGATGCCGAAGAGCGTCCGGCTCGGAGCGGTGCTCGGCTTCACGAACATGCTGCTGCGGCTCTGGCAGGCGGAGGAGCCGCGGGCGGTGCTCGTCGGCTGGGACTCGATCGGGGAGCCGACCTACCGCAACGAGGCCTTCGAGGCCTACCAGAGCGGCCGCGTCTTCGATCCGGAGCTCCTCGAGCAGCTCGACATGCTCCCGGAGCTCGTCCGCGCGGCCGGTTTCGCCGCCGCGAAGGGCGCCGGCTACGAGGCGGACGACTTTCTCGGCGCAGCGGTCGCGTTCGAGGAGGCGCGCGGCGGCACCGCTGTCGTGGCCACCTCGGACCGCGACATGTTCCAGCTCGCGAGCAAGCGGACGACGATCCTGCAGCCCGTGCGCGGGGTCTCCGAGCTGGCCCGGATCGGGCCGGACGAGGTGCGGGAGCGTTACGGCGTCGACCCCGAGCAGGTGCCGGACTTCATCGCCCTGCGCGGCGACCCGTCCGACAAGCTTCCCGGCGCGGCGGGAGTCGGGCCCAAGAAGGCGGCGGACATCCTCCGCGAGTACGGGACGCTCGAGGCAGCTTTGGAGGCCGGGCGGTTCTCGTCCGAGGCGGAGGACTTGCGGCTCTACCGGCGAATCGCAACTGTCGACGCCTCCGCCCCTCTCCCTCCCATAGAAGATCAGCTCCCTGCCTGGGCGGAGGCGTCCTCCCTCGCCCGCTCCTGGGGCCTGAACCAGCTGGCCGACCGGCTGGCCGCGTTGGCCTAGCCTTATCCGACGGACTTCGTAAGTCACCCCGATCTGGCGCGGCTCCATCCAACGGAGCCGCACGTCGAGACGCGCGCCCGGCTCGAGGCGCTGCTCGAGGCCTTCGACGTCGTCGAGGGACAGCCCGCCTCGCGTGAACAAGTAGAGCGCTGCCACGAGCCCGCCTACCTCGACCGGCTCGAGGCGATCGACGCCCCTACCATGCTCGACCCGGACACCGTCGCCTCGGAAACGAGCTGGCAAGCGGCGCTGCTCGCGGCCGGTTGCGCGATCGCAGCGGTGGACCAGGGCGGCTTCGCCCTCGTCCGGCCGCCCGGCCACCACGCCCTCCCCGGCCGCGCGATGGGCTTCTGCCTGCTCGACAACGTGGCGATCGCAGCCCGGCACGCGCAGGCAGAGCTCGGGATCGAGCGCGTGGCGATCGTCGACTGGGACGTTCACCACGGGAACGGCACCGAGGAGATCTTCGACGACGACGACTCGGTCTTCTTCGCGTCGATGCACCAGTGGCCGTTCTATCCCGGCAGCGGCGGACCCGGAGAGGGCGGCCCGACGACGCTGAACGTCCCGCTTCCGGCCGCGTGCGGCGACGACGACTACCTGCAGGCCTTCGACGAGCTCGTCGCGCCCGCCGTGCATGCCTTCGAACCGGAGCTGGTGCTCGTGTCGGCCGGGTTCGACGCGCACGTCATGGACCCGCTCGCCGCGATGCGCGTCACCGAGAACGGCTTCCGCGACCTCGCGGCTCGCTCGGCGGAGCTGGGACCGCGCGTCGCGGCCGTTCTCGAGGGCGGCTACGACCCGCGTACGCTGCCGACCCTCGTCGGCGCCGCGCGCGAGGGACTCGCAAAATGACGCGGCCGGCCTTTCTGGAGGCCGGCCGAGTCGCCGAGGAAGCACAGAGCCACCGCGCTTCTTGAAACACCCTTTGGAGGATGGTGTCTGCTCGGAGTATCGGGCCGAAGCCCTATGCCCCGTGGGTGATCCGTATCCCCCACGGTGGGTGATTTCAGGCTGCTCTGGCGGAACTGAGCGCTTCCAGCGCCTCTCGGCGAGACGAAACGCCGAGCTTGCGCAGGAGGCTCTTCACATGCGAGCGCACGGTGTGCTCGGAGATGTAGAGCCGCGCAGCGATCTCGTCGGTGCCCAGGTGCTCGTCGAGCAGCAGCAGCACCTCGACCTCGCGGGCGCTCAGCGTGGCGGCGATCTGATCGGGGACGCTGTGCGTCCTTCCCGCACGCACCTCCTCGAGCAAACGGCGCGCAACCTCGCCCGACAGCGCGGCTTCCCCGTGGCCCACGCCGCGGAGGAATTCCACGATCCGCTCGGGCGGCTCGCTCTTGAGCAAGTAGCCGGCGGCGCCGCCCCGGATCGCTGCGAGCAGGTTCTCCTCGGTGCCTGAGGCGGTCAGGACGACGACCTCGCACTCGGGAGCGGCGTCGCGGATCTTCGGCAGGGCCTCGAGCCCGCTCAGCCCCGGCATCGAGAGGTCGAGCAGAACCAGCTGCGGCCCGAGGCGGCGCGCGAGCTCGACCGCTTCGTCACCGTCGGAGGCCTCGCCGACCACGCTGAAGTCGTGCTGCGCGAGCAGCGCGGCCAGCGCGGTGCGCGTGATGGGATGGTCGTCGACGAGCAGGATCCGCACCCAAGCCTTATCGGCAGCGGCCCTCGTGCCGAAAAGCCTTTTGTGCGGCACGAAGACCGTGACGACTATCAGGCCTGGCTCTGGGGCGAGGTGCTCCTGATCGGGCTGCTGGGTGCGACGCTGGCGCTGTTCGTCGCCAACTCGTCCCTGCGCAACACCTACTCGCTGCCGCAGGTCCGGCTCGTCCTCGACACCGCCGTGACGCTCGCGGCGGCGATCGTGGCGCTGCTCGCGGGCCTCCGCTTCTCGGTCGAAGGGCGGCGGCTCGACCTCCTGCTCTGCACCGGGTTCACGGCCGCGGCGACGTCGACGCTCGCGTTCTCGATCGCGCCGGTGATGGGCGGCCACCCGCTGCACCGGACAGAGTTCTGGGCAGGTATCGGCGGGAGGCTCTTCGCGTCCGCCCTCATCGCCGCCGCACCGTTCTCGAAGCGGCGCGTCAACGCACGCGGGCGCGCAGTCGGCGAGATGCTGATCGCGGTCGTGATCGTGCTCGGCCTCTCGTGGGGCTTCGCGCAGCAGGCCGGGACGTCGCTGCCGCGCGTCGCGGAGCACGTCGGCGCCGACCAGCCGTTCCAGCTCCAGGGCGCGCTTGCCTTGCAGGCCCTGCTCTCGCTGGTCGCCATGGTCGGCTGGGGCCTGCGCTTCCGCAACCGGCGAAACGACCTCGACCGCTGGCTTTGCCTCGGCGCGACCCTCGCGCTCTTCGCGGAGCTGCACTACGTCTTCACGCCACTGCTCTCGAACCGGTACGTCTCGCAGGGCGACTTCCTGCGGCTCCTGTCGTACAGCGTCCTGCTCGTCGGCGTCTGGCGCGCGATCCGCTTTGCCGAGTTCGGCCGCGCCGTTGCCGAGGAGCGCGCCCGCGTCGCGCGCGAGATCCACGACGGGCTCGCGCAGTACCTGTTCGCGGTCTCGACGCACGCGAGCATGCTCCAGAACGGCGCCGCGCCCGAGACGACGCTGCCGCAGCTGAAGGAGGCGGCCGAGGCGGCACAGCAGGAAGCGCGGTTCGCGGTGCTCGCGCTCTCCTCGGCCGGCGGCTCCGCGCCCTTCGATGCGGCGCTGCGCCGCTACGTCGACTTCCTGACCGCGGACGGCCAGCTCGAGGTCGACCTCGAGATCCAGGACGCGATCCGGCTTGCCCCCGACGAGCAGATCGAGGTCTTCCGGATCGTCCAGGAGGGGCTCGCGAACGCGCGCAAGCACGCGGGTGCCCGCCGCGCAGAGGTGCGGATCGAGGAGCGCGAGGGCGAGCGCTTCGTCAGCGTCGTCGACGACGGCGCCGGCTTCGACGAAGCGGAGATCGCGGCGGGCCAGGGCCTCAAAAACATGCGGGCGCGAGCGGCCTCAATCGGCGGCGGCTTCCAGCTCGTCTCCGTCCCGGGGCGCGGCACCGCGCTCCAAGTGGTACTACGCGCGTGATCCTGACCTAAGATCCGCAGGAACGCGCCACGGATCGAGGACCGGGCGCTTTATCAGGGGAGGGATGGATGAAGACACGCGGTGTTACCGCAGCGATCGCCACCGCATTCGCGTTGCTGGCGGTCGCATTCACGGCGGGCGGTGCAGGGGCAGCATCCTCTGCGAGGGCCGTCCTCAACAGCAAGCCACTCTGGACGGCGCATGCGATCCGGCTCGGCGCAGCGCCCGGCTCGGCCAGCATCAACGCACGGGTCTATCTGGCCCCGCGCGGTGGCCTCGTGGCGGTGCAGCGGGCCGCAACGGCGATGTCCACGCCCGGGAGCGCCAGCTACCACGCGTTCCTGACTCCGGCGCAGTACCGGAAGCGGTTCGGCACGACTGCCGCTACCGTCCACGCGGTATCGGCGTACCTCAGGTCGGCCGGCCTGCGCGTCACCGACATCGGCGCCGGCAACCGGTACGTGAGCGTCACCGGCACGGTTGCCTCCGCCGAGCGGGCATTCGGTGCGCAGATCGCTCGCTATCGGCACCAGCGTCGGACCGTCCAGGCGCCGGCTTCCACGCTCAAGGTGCCGGCCTCGCTCGCGCAATCCGTCCTCGCGATCACCGGGCTCGACACCACGCCCAAGATCGTGAGGCCGAACGTCGCGCCGCCTGCCGGCTTCCGCAATGCCCGCCCGTGCTCGGCCTACTACGGCCAGCTTCTGGCATCCGACCAGCCAACCTTCAACGGGATCACGCTCCCGTACGCGGTGTGCGGCTACACCGGGACGCAGCTCAGGTCGGCCTACGAAGGCAACACGACCCTTGACGGCACCGGCATCTCCGTCGCCATCACCGATGCCTACGCCGCGCCGACGATCGCCTTCGACGCGTCCACCTATGCGTCCAGGCACGGCGAGCGGGCGTATGCCGCGGGTCAGTTGACGCAGACCCTCCCGGGCAACTTCACCCATGCCGGGGTCTGCGGCGCAAACGGTTGGTACGGCGAGGAGACGCTCGACGTCGAGGCCGTTCACGCCATGGCACCCGGCGCGCAGATCCACTACTACGCGTCGGCGAGCTGCTTCGACCCCGACTTCCTCGATACGCTCGGCCGGGTCGTCGACGACGGCACGTCGAAGCTCGTGACGAACTCGTGGAGCGACGTCGAGGCGGTCGAGACCCCCGACGTCACCGCCGCCTACGAGGCGATCTTCCTGCAAGGCGCCACCGAGGGGATCAGCTTCATGTTCTCCTCCGGCGACGATGGAGACGAACTCGCGGCCACGGGCACCAAGCAGGTGGACTACCCGTCCTCCGACCCGTACGCGACCGGCGTCGGCGGCACGTCAACGGCAATCGGTGCCGCGAACAATCGCCTCTTCGAAACGGGTTGGGGCACGGACAAGTACGCGCTCTCGGCGGACGGGCAGAGTTGGAATCCGCTCGGCTTCCTGTACGGCGCCGGCGGCGGATCGTCCGCGCTGTTCTCCCGGCCCGCCTACCAGGACGGCGTGACCTCGAGCCCGAGCCGGCAGGTGCCGGACGTCGCGATGGACGGCGACCCGACGACAGGGATGCTCGTTGGTGAGACGCAGAGCTTCCCCAAGGGCGTGATCGCCTACGACGAGTACCGGATCGGTGGGACGAGCCTGTCCTCGCCGCTCTTCGCCGGGATGACCGCGCTCGCGCTCCAGCACGCCGGCGGTACGGGAGCCGGGCTGCTCAACCCCGCGATCTACACCCACGCCGGCTCGTTCACCGATGTGGCGGGGACGCCGCCGGACGCCGGCAACGTCCGCCCCGATTTCGTGAACAGCGTGGACGCCTCGCGCGGCATCGTCTATTCGCTGCGCACGTTCGACCAGGACAGCAGCCTCCTGGTCACGCCGGGCTACGACCAGGTCACCGGTCTCGGAGTACCGAACACCGGTTGGCTGACCGCGCTGGGCTAAGGCCCGCCACGGAAGCACTCACAGAAAAGCCCCGCAGAAGCGGGGCTTTTCTGTAGCAGGCCTGTGGCGAAGATCGGGCTCGTCTCCTTGTAGTAGGGAAGCGCCAGCAGGCCCGTCCAGAGCGCCCAGCCGCGGCCGCGGAGCCACGTCTCGTCGTCCACGTGCATCTTCCCGTCAGCCATCGCCGGTCACCGCCTCGTACCCTGCAAAGCTGGACTCGAGGACGCCCTCGCCGTGCGTCAGCTCCGGCAGTTGCTGCTGGAGGTGGCGCGACCGGACCGCGGGCAGGACGGCCTCGATCGTCGAGAGCTCGCCCCGCGGCGAAGGCGTCTCGACCGAGGCGCCGAGCCGTGCCAGCGCGGGCAGGACCGCCCCGACGGTCTCTGTGGGGACCTCGAGGCTGACCCGGACGATAGGCTCGCAGACGACGGTGCCCGCGCGTTGGAGCGCGTGCACGAGGACGAGTGGCGTGAGCTTCCGGAAGTCGGCTGCCGTGCTCAGCGGTCCTCGTCGGGACGGTGGCCCGTCCGGAACGCTGTAGCCGGACTGGGTCATCGTCACAAGGCAGTCCGTGACCTGCCACCCGTAGAGCCCGTTCCGGAGCGCCTGGCGGACGTACTGCTCCATCGCCTCCTCGAACCTCTCGAGCGTCTTGTAGACGTAGAGCGGCACTCCGCGGTAGTCGACCCCGAGCCGGAACTCGATCCCCGATCCCGCCGGCGCGGGTTTGACGCGGAGCCCGATCGTGGCACGGTAGGGGTTCGTCTCGGCGTGCAGGATCTCGAAGGCCTCGCCGCTCGCGACAGGGCGCTCGACGCAGATCGGCCTGATCTCGCGGAAGGTGACATCCAGGCCGTAGTCGGTGGCCAGAGTTGCCTCGATCACCTCCTTCTGCACCTCGCCGTACAGCGACACCGAGAGCTCCTGGCGGCTGTCGTCCTGGCGGACGTCGATCAGCGGGTCCTGCTCGGCGAGCTGAGCGAGCGCCAGGCGCAGCGCGCCCTTGTGCTCGGATTGGCGAGGAACGACCACAGTCTCGAACGTCGGTGGCGGGAACTGGTTCTCCGCCCCCGGCCGCGCCGTGCCGATCGCATCGCCGATCTGGATCTCGGCGAGGCCCCAGAGCTTGCCGATCTCGCCCGCCGAAACCGAGTCACGCCGGGCTGCCGGGCCATCCTCGAAGACGGCGATCGCGGTGACCTTGCCCTCGCCGTCGCGGCCGAAAGGCACGCGGTCGCGCGTGCGCAGGGTGCCGGAGAACATCCGGACGAACGCGACCTTCTCCCCGCTTGGCCCACGCTCGATCTTGAAGACGCTTCCCGAGACCGGTCCGTCGGCGTCCCGCTCGGCCGCGGGAAGCAGCTCGGCGATCCCCATCATCAACGTGTCGACACCGGAGCCGGCCCGGGCCGAGCCGAGGAAGACCGGATTCGCGAGCGTCTCCTGCGTCTGCCTCGCGAGCTCTTCGCGCAGCCGCCCGTCCGGGATCGTCTCGTCGCCCAGGTACAGCGCGAGGAGCGCCTCGTCGTGCTCCGCGAGCACGGGAGCGGCGGTCTCCGCCGTCAGCGGCATCGGAACGATCAAGGGGACGAGACCGCCGGAGACCTGCCGCAGAACGGCTTCCGGGTCGGCTTCGGGGCGATCGAGCTTGTTCACGAAGAGGAGCGTCGGCACACGCAGGCGTTGCAGCGCGCGCATCAGGATGCGCGTTTGCGGCTGGACGCCCTCGACGCCGGAGATCACGAGCACCGCGCCGTCGAGCACGCTCAGCACGCGCTCGACCTCGGCGATGAAGTCAGGATGCCCCGGCGTGTCGATCAGGTTGACGGTGACGTCGTCGATCACGAACGAGACGACCGCGGACTTGATCGTGATGCCCCGCTGCTGCTCCAGCACCAGCGTGTCGGTTTGTGTGTTTCCGTCATCGACGCTCCCGGGTTCGTCGATGACGCCGGCGGCGTACAGCAGCCGCTCGGTGAGAGTGGTCTTACCGGCGTCTACATGCGCCAGGATCCCTAGGTTGAGCGTTCGTCGAAGCAAGCGTCATACCCTCCGAATACGTCGTGAAGCCGTTTCCGATGGACATGAACGCTGTGCTCATGTGCGCTCCCTGAGTCGCTTGGCGCTTGCGCACGGAATCATAGACGTCCCTCGGATGCGCCTCTAGAGCAGATCGATCTCGCCCGATACGCAAAAGAGGATGTCTGCGGCGAGCGAGACGCACGTGCGTCGTTGGACGGCGCACCCCTGGCGTGCGCGCGCCGTCAGGCTGCTCGTCTACATCCTTCCGATCGCGGCCTCGGTCGGATTCGTCCAACTCGTCACGGGGCTGACGGGTGTTCCGACCTCCTCGCTCTGGGTCTTTCTCGCCTGGTGGCTCGGCATCAGCGGCCTTGCGACGCTCGTCGTCTCGGGCGGCTACGCGCTGACGCGGCGCCTGCTGCCTCTCGGTGCGCTACTCGGCTTGTCGCTGGTGTTCCCGGACGAGGCGCCCTCTCGTTTCCGGCTCGCGCTCAGCGCGGGGACGGTCGAGACCCTGGAGCAGCGACTCCGCCGGGCGAGCGAGGCGCCGACCGCCCAGGAGTCCGCCGAGATCCTCCTGCAGCTGGTCGCCGCGCTCGACGTCCACGACCCGCTCACGCGCGGGCATGCCGAGCGGGTCCGCGCCTATTCGTACAGCCTCGGGCGGCAGCTCGGGTTGCAGGGAGACGACCTCGATCACCTCAATTGGGCCGCGCTGCTCCACGACATCGGGAAGCTCGAGGTCAGCACGGCGATCCTCAACAAGCCGGGCAAGCCCACGGACGAGGAGTGGGAGCAGCTGAAGAGGCATCCGCTCTTCGGCGAGACCATGGTTGCTCCGCTGGGCGACTGGCTCGGCGATTGGATCGAGGCCGTCGGCACGCACCATGAGCGCTGGGACGGAAAGGGCTACCCACATGGGCTGGCGGGCGAGGAGATTCCGTTCGCCGGACGGATCGTGGCTATCGCCGACGTTTTCGACGTCATCACCTCGGCTCGCTCATACAAGGAAGCGGGGAACGCAATCGACGGCCGGGCCGAGATCGCGCGCTGTGCAGGGACGCAGTTCGATCCGCGGCTCGTGCGAGCCTTCGTGAACATCTCGCTCGGCCGGATGCGGCTCGTGATGGGGCCGGTCTCCTGGCTCTCCCACGCGCCGATCCTGGCGCGCCTGCCGCTGACGCCCTCGGTCACGGCCGCCCTCGGCGGGCTCGCCTCGCTCGCGGCTGCGGCGACGACCGGGATCGTCGCTCCGCACGCGGCCGCTCAGGCGAATCCTGCGAGACATCGACCAACGCCTCTGCACGCGCCTGCGCGCCGGCCCGGGCACACGCGGGCGCGACACCACGTCGCGGCGAAGCGGCCCAGGAACGTGGCGTCTTCGCCGGGCGCGAGCGGCTCCTCCGCACCGGTCGTCCCGCCGGTCTTCACCCCGCCGCCGGGCTCTGGCGCGGCCCTCCCGCCGGCTCCCTTGCCGCCTCCACCACCCCCCCCCCCCCCAAACC
>Ga0307282_10000579_pt1 | contig 11896 bp, 13 predicted proteins | sample ER_DNA_121_FD_194475 | JGI IMG/M metagenome (GOLD analysis project Ga0307282, IMG submission 194475) | Bulk soil microbial communities from the East River watershed near Crested Butte, Colorado, United States - ER_DNA_121 | ecosystem: Environmental > Terrestrial > Soil > Floodplain | place...
CTGGCGGCGGAGATGGCTGCGCGAGCCCTTTATCAGGAAGCGGCGACTCATTGTCACGCCGCTAAAGATTACGTCACTCGCGACCTGTTCGAAAAGCTGATGTCGGATGAAGAGCACCACATCGATTTCCTCGAGACCCAACTCGATCTTGTCGGCAAGCTCGGTCTTGAGCTGTACGCACAACACCACATCGGCGAGATGGGCGAGGAAGGCAAAGACTGATTTTCAGGATCTGGGCGCCGGCTGTTCTGCCGCTCAAGCCCAAGGTCGTGCGGACTTCGCCTTGTCTTCGTAGCTCTCGATTTTGGCCTGCTTTTGCTTTGTGAGGCCGATGTCGTCGAGGCCGTTTAGCATGCAGTGCTTGCGGTGCGCGTCGATCTCGAAATGAACGACGCCGCCATCCGGACCGCGGATCTCCTGCTTTTCAAGGTCGACCGTCAGCGTCGCGTTGGCGCCGCGATCGGCGTCATCGAACAGCTTTTCAAGATCTTCCGGGGATACGCGGATGGGCAACACGCCGTTCTTGAAGCAGTTGTTGTAGAAGATGTCGCCGAACGAGGTCGAGATCACGCAGCGGATGCCGAAATCCATTAGCGCCCAGGGCGCGTGCTCGCGCGACGAACCGCAGCCGAAATTGTCGCCGGCGACGAGAATCTTGGCCTTGCGATAGGCCGGCTTGTTGAGCACGAAATTCGGGTTCTCGCTCCCGTCGTCGTTGAACCGCATTTCCGAGAAGAGGCCCTTGCCAAGACCCGTACGCTTGATTGTCTTTAGGTATTGTTTGGGGATCACCATGTCGGTATCGACATTGATGATTTTCAGCGGCGCGGCGACGCCTTCGAGGGTCGTGAATTTTTCCATTGGTCGCTCCGGCCTCATGGTAATGCAGATTAGAACTGTTCTGTTTCATAAGGCGTCTGGTGTTCTGGTCAATAGCAGGTCGCGAGCTGGAGGTCTGATATGCGTATTTTGATGACTGCGACACTCGTGCTTCCTGGAGCCTTGACTGGGGCACGGCGGACAATGACGTGTCCTGGTGTTACAGGGACTTCGGGAGCCAACGGACGAATTGTTCCTTCAGGACGTCCCGAGGTAATTCAGGCGGTCGCACGCTCCTCACGTTTGAACCGGGATTCCCGCACGAGGGTGCACACCTGCACGCAATATTCGGAATAATAGACTTCGCGGGCCTTTTTCTGCGCGGCGCGATGTTCCGGGTGCATGCGCCAGGCGCGCATGCCCTCCTCGTGTTCGAACTCGACGACTGTCACCCGCTCGTCATCGTCGGCGAAAAAGCCTTTGTGTGAAATATAGCCGGGGATGGTGCGGGCGATTTCGATCATGCGGTCGACCAAAGCAACATACTCCTCGCGCACGTCGGGCATCAGGCGAGAACGAAAGACGGTAATGATCATGGTGAGTCTCCCCTGAATTGCATGTTGACGCAGCGACCGCCTGTCGACCAATTCCGTTTTTGAATAGTCGCCATCTGTTTTCGAGATCGCGATCTATCCCGCAGCTGCTTCGATCGCTTCGATGTCTTCATCCGACAGGCCGAAATGATGGCCGATCTCATGCACCAGCACATGGGTGACGATTTCGCCCAGCGTGTCCTCATGTTCGGCCCAATAGTCGAGAATTGGACGACGATAGAGCCAGATCATGTTGGGCATCAGTTCGGGCACGGTCTCTGACTGGAATGGTAGGCCGACACCCTGAAACAGCCCAAGGAGATCGAACTCACTTTCAGCGCGCATAGAATCGAGAACCTCCGAGGTAGGAAAATCCTCGACGTGGATGATGAGGCCATCACAGAGCTTTCGAAACCGTTCGGGAAGACGCGCATAGGCCTCTTCGGCCAACCCTTGAAAGTCGGCCAATGACGGCGCCGCCGAGCTTCGCCAATTGAATTGGCCTGTCATGACAATGTTGTAGGGCAGGTTGGTGCACCAACCAAGCGGTTGACGACGGGGGTGCGATGCGCAACCTTTGATCGTCGTAATGCGGGGTTCGGGTTGTCCAATGGCAAAGATAGCGACCGGTCTGGCTCTTGCCGGCCTGTTCTTCGTTCTGGTCAACGGAGGCGTACTGCCTGCACAGGCCGGCTCGCCGAACTGTGCCGACGGCTATTCAGCTTGCAGCAGCTCGCCGTTGCAGGAATTTGCGGCGCAGAAAAAGCGGCCTCGCGTCGTCATCTATGGCCGACGCAGCTATCCCGGGCCCAATGCCGTGCGGCAGTGCCGCTCCTGGTTGGCGACGGAGTACCGGGTCAGCGGCCCAGTCATCGTCCCGCAAATGTACTGCTGGTGGGAATAGCCCGCTCGAACTGACCGCTTTTACTTCCAGTCGCGCACGTCAACGAAATGCCCGGCGATCGCGGCTGCAGCAGCCATGGCCGGTGAAACAAGGTGAGTTCTTCCCTTGTAGCCCTGACGGCCTTCGAAATTTCGGTTCGACGTCGACGCGCAACGTTCTCCGGGAGCGAGCTTGTCCGGGTTCATGGCAAGGCACATCGAACAGCCGGGCTCGCGCCACTCGAAGCCTGCGGCCTTGAAAATCTTGTCGAGTCCCTCCGCTTCCGCCTGGATTTTCACCAGGCCCGAACCGGGCACGATCATTGCGTTGACGGTTGCATTGACCCGTTTGCCGTCAACGACGCGCGCGACTTCGCGCAGATCTTCAATGCGGGAATTGGTGCAGGAGCCTATGAATACGCGGTCGAGCTTGATGTCGCTGATTTTCTCGCCCCCTTTGAGTCCCATGTAGTCAAGCGAGCGTTCGGCGGCGGCGCGTTTCTTTTCGTCTTGAATTTCTGAGGGCACCGGCACTCTGCCGGAAATGGAAATCACCTGCTCGGGGCTGGTGCCCCAAGTGACGAGCGGCGGTAGCTTGGCCGCATCGAGTCTAATCTCGCGGTCGAAAGGCGCGTCATCGTCCGAGTGCAGTGTCTCCCAATAGCGCATGGCCTCGTCCCATGATTTGCCTTTGGGCGCTTTCGGCTTGTCCTTGAGATATGTGTACGCCTTCTCGTCCGGGGCGATGAACCCGGCCTTGGCGCCGCCTTCGACCGACATATTGCAGACGGTCATGCGACCTTCGATCGAGATCGAACGGATTGCCTCGCCGGCGTATTCCAGCGCATAGCCGGTGCCTCCGGCCGTGCCGATTTCACCGATGATCGCGAGAATGATGTCCTTGGCTGTGACGCCCGGCGGCAACTTGCCGTCGACAACCGCGCGCATGTTTTTCGATTTTTTCTGTATCAAGGTCTGCGTCGCCAGAACATGCTCGACCTCAGAAGTGCCGATGCCATAGGCGAGGGCGCCGAACGCGCCATGCGTTGCGGTATGGCTGTCGCCACACACGATCGTCGTACCGGGCAGGGTGAAACCTTGTTCGGGCCCGATGATGTGGACGATGCCTTGGCGGCTGTCGAACTCGTTGAAATATTCGATCCCGAAGTCCTTGGCATTTTTCGCAAGCGCGGCGATCTGCTCGGCACTCTCCGGGTCTGGATTGGGCTTCGTACGGTCGGTGGTCGGCACATTGTGGTCGACAACCGCGAGGGTCTTTTCCGGAGCGTGCACCTTGCGGCCCGCCGCGCGGAGGCCTTCGAAAGCCTGCGGCGAGGTGACTTCGTGCACCAGATGACGATCGATATAGAGGAGACAGGTCCCATCCGGTTGTTCGTCCACCAGATGATCGTCCCAGATCTTGTCGTAGAGCGTACGCGGTTTCATGTTTCGATGACTTTGCTCAAAGGAAAACGGGGCAGCTTGCAAGCGTCCGGCTTTGCCGGGCCGATCAAAGCCCCGCCTGCACCGCCGTCAGCCGGCCGAAAAATCGCCACGGCAACAGCGCGTGGTCGGCCAGAACAATCCGCTGAGCTCTGAAAACCATAGCCGCTATATAACCAATCGGTCTAGGTTCGACAACGAAGCGGCGACCAGGAAAAAAGGGGCCGCGAGGCGGCCCCTTGATGCATGTCTGCAGCTCGCTTGCGCTATTCCTGCGCGGCGGCCTCGACGGCTTCGGGTCCACTGACGCCCTGCGCCTCGGAAATGCGCGCCTTCTTGCCGCGCAGTCCGCGCAGATAATAGAGCTTGGCGCGTCGTACTTTGCCGCGGCGCACGACCTTGATTGAGTCGATCATCGGGGAGTAAAGCGGGAACACCCGCTCGACACCTTCTCCATAGGAGATTTTGCGGACGGTGAAGTTCTCGTTCAATCCGCCGCCCGAACGCCCGATGCAAACGCCCTCATAAGCCTGCACGCGGGTCTTGTCGCCCTCGATCACCTTGACGTTGACGAGGACGGTATCGCCCGGCTGAAAGTCCGGAATCTCCTTGCCCGCCGAGAGTTTCTCGACCTGCTCTTTTTCCAGCTGTTGAATGATGTTCATCGTGAATTCTCCGTCGGCAGCGCCAGCAACCGGCCCGCGGTCTTGATCTGGTCTGAATGGGTCGGCGAGCTTGTATTACAAAGCTTTCCGCTTGTCACCCTTTGGATTCGGGCCGGTTTTTTGGGGTTTTGCGGGCCTGATAGGCCCGCCAGAGGTCCTGCCGACGCTCGGCAGTCAGGCGCTCGGCCTCGGCCAGCCGCCAGGCCCTGACCTTTTTGTGGTCGCCGGAGGTTAGGACCTCCGGTATTGGCTCTCCTTCGAAAACCGGCGGCCGGGTGTACTGCGGGTACTCGAGCAAGCCGTCGGCAAAGCTTTCCTCGGCGGCGGAGGCCTCCTTGCCCATGACCCCGGGCAAAAGCCGCACGCAGGCGTCAAGCAGTCCCAGCGCGGCGATCTCCCCGCCGGACAGTACGAAATCGCCGAGCGAAACTTCCTCCATCTTGCGCGCCTTGATCAGGCGTTCGTCGACACCCTCGAAACGCGCGCAGACGATTACTGCACCAAGGCCATGTGCGAGCTCAGCGACGCGACTTTGCGTCAGCCTTGTGCCGCGCGGGCCCATCAAGAGGCGCGGGCGGGTATCGTGTGGGACAGTGTCGAGCGCGCGCGCAAGCACATCTGCTTTCATCACCATGCCGGGCCCACCGCCGGCCGGCGTGTCATCGACGGTACGGTGCCTGTCGGTCGCATGCGCCCGGATGTCGACGGTTTCGAGCGACCAAATGCCGGATGTGAGCGCCTTGCCAGCAAGACTTTGCGCCAGGGGCCCGGGGAACATGTCTGGAAAAATCGTGAGCACAGCGGCGCGCCACATATCTATTCAGTCTCCGTCGGGGGCACGACCACGATCCGCCGCGCGCTGAGGTCGATCTCCGGAACTGTCGCATCGGTGAACGGCATCAGCAGCGACTCGCCCGCGGGCAGTTTGATTTCAATGACGTCGCTCGCGCCAAAGTTATGAATAGCGGATACGGTACCGACTTCATCACCGCTTCGGGTCACCGCCTTTAGACCGATCAGGTCGGCGTGATAAAAAGTATCGGCTTCGTCGATCTCCGGCAGCCGCGCGCGCGGGATGTATAAATCGACATTGCGCAATTTTTCCGCGGCATTGCGATCCTCGATGCCGACAATGCGCGCCACGAAGTGGTCCTTCGCCGGACGCAGCGTTTCGATCTCAAAGCGCCGCGTGCCGTCTTGCGTTTCCAGCGGCCCATAGCCTGCGACAGCCGCCGGATCTTCAGTGAAGGACCAAAGTTTCACCTCGCCGCGAACCCCGTGCGCGGCACCGATACGGGCGACACAGATGCGGTCGGCCACGGCGAGATGCAGCGAGCCTTAGCTCGCTGCCGGCGCGTCAGCCGGTTTTTCCGCGGCCTTGCCCGCTGCCGCCTTTTCGGCTGCCTTGGCGGTCGCAGCGGTCTTGGCAGCTGCGTCGCCTGCTTCCTTGGCCTTGGTAGCTTCTTCGTCTTTGGCCTTGCGTTCCTTGCGCGGGACCGCCTTTTCCGGATTGTTGCGCTTCGGCCGCTTCATGATTCCGGCAGCGTCGAGGAATCGCATGACGCGATCGGACGGCTGCGCACCTTTCTTCATCCAGGCCTGAACTTTTTCCAGATCGAGCTTGAGCCGCTCGGTCTTTTCTTTCGGCAGCAGCGGGTTGAAATAGCCCAGCCGCTCGATGAAGCGACCGTCGCGTGGCGCGCGATTGTCGGCGACAACAACGTGATAAACCGGCCGTTTTTTCGTACCGGCGCGGGCAAGACGGATAACAAGAGACATTCTTCAGTCCTTTCACTCTATGGGACGGGATTACTTCTTCTTTCTGAGACCGGGCGGCAAGCCGCCTGGCAATCCGGGAAACTTGCCGCCCAGGCCAGGCACGCCGGGCATATTTGGCGGCAGCGTGGGCATGGTTGGCGGTAGGCCCGGCATCCCCGGCGGTAATTGTCCGCCTGGCATGTTCTTCGCCATTTCCGCCAACTGCTCCGGCGACGGCATGCCCGAGCCCATGCCCATGGCCTTTGCGAGACCCGCAAGCGGGCCGCGTTTGGCGCCGCCCATCATCTTCATCATGTCCGCCATGCCGCGATGCATCTTCAACAGCTTGTTGATCGCTTCCGGTGTCGTCCCGGAGCCGGCGGCGATCCGTTTCTTGCGGCTGGCTTTGAGAATATCCGGGTAGCGCCGCTCCTTGGGCGTCATTGAATCGATAATGGCGATCTGCCGCTTGATCACGTTCTCGTCGATATTGGCTGCGGCAAGCTGATTCTTCATTTTGCCGATGCCGGGCAGCATGCTCATGAGCCCGCCGAGGCCGCCCATTCCCTGCATCTGCGCAAGTTGATCGCGCAGATCGCCGAGATCGAACGCGCCTTTGCGCATTTTCTCGGCGGCACGCATCGCCTTCTCGGCGTCGATATTGGCCGCGGCCTTTTCGACGAGCGCAACAATATCGCCCATGCCGAGAATGCGGCCGGCAATTCGCGCCGGATCGAATTCCTCGAGTGCGTCCAGCTTTTCGCCCGTGCCGATGAGCTTGATCGGTTTGCCGATTACGGCGCGCATCGACAGTGCGGCGCCGCCGCGACCGTCGCCGTCGACGCGCGTGAGAATAATACCGGTGAGCCCCACGCGCTCGTCGAAGGAGTGCGCCAGATTGACGGCATCCTGGCCCGTGAGCGCGTCGGCAACGAGAAGCACTTCATGCGGATTGACCGCGCGCTTGACCTCGGTCGCCTCGCTCATCATTGCGTCATCGAGCGTGGTGCGGCCGGCCGTATCGAGTATGAGCACGTCATAGGCGCCGAGCTTCGCCGCTTCGAGGGCCCGCCGTGCGATCTGCGGAGGGGATTGTCCCTCTACGATCGGCAAGGTGTCGATCTGCGTTTCACGGCCGAGCACGGCGAGCTGTTCCATGGCCGCAGGCCGACGCACGTCGAGCGAGGCCATCAGCACCTTCCGGCGTTGCCGATCGACGAGGCGTTTGGCGACCTTGGCGGTTGTCGTGGTTTTGCCGGAACCCTGTAGGCCGACCATCATGATGGCAACGGGCGGGGCGGCATTGAGGTCGATGCCTCGGCCCTCTGCACCCAGCGTCGAGACCAGCTGATCGTGCACGATCTTCACGACCATCTGGCCCGGCGTAACGGATTTCATGACCTCGACGCCGACAGCCTGCTTTTTGACGCCTTCGGTGAAGGCGCGCGCCACATCGAGCGCGACGTCGGCTTCGAGCAGCGCACGACGCACTTCGCGGAGCGAAGCGTCGACATCGGCCTCGCTCAGCGCCCCGCGGCGCGTGAGGCGATCGAGGATGCCGCCCAGCTTTTCCGACAGATTATCGAACATCAGTCTGCAAACACCTTTGCGCCCGAGGGCGCATCGCGCTGTCGGGCGGGGGCCTCCGGCCTCGTTTGGACCGGGCGGCGAAGTTAAATTCCACGTCTCTATCGAGAACGGGCGGAACCTAGGGTTGCCGTATCCTCAAGTCAAGGTGAGGCCGATTTAGGGCGTTAGTTCATAGCTGACGCTGACGTTTACCCTTAGCGTCTGCTCGCCAGGCGCAATCGGAACCGCGCCGGCGCGCATGGCCTGCATTGGCCGCGGCTGCGCGGCGGGCCCTTCTTCACTAATCGAAACCACCTGTCCTAGCTTGGCACTGGCGGCCTTGGCATAGAGTTCGGCCTTGCGACGCGCATCGGCGATCGCTTCGTCGCGCGCCTGATCGAGCAGCTTCGATTGTTCTGAAACCACGAACTCGATGCCCGACATTTCATTTGCTCCCGCCGCGATTGCTCGATCGAGAACGGTCGGCAGGTTGTCGATGTCGCGAATTCGGATCGTTACCTGATTGGTGGCTTGGAAACCGGTGAGACGGGCAGTGCCCCCCTTGTTGGGATCATACTGCGGCTGCAACGACAGTCGCGACGTCTGAATGTCGCGCTCGGCTATCCCGCTCGCCTTGATCGCCGACAGCACGGCGGTCATCTGCTTAGCATTTGCTTCGCCAGCCTCGCGCGCGGTCTTTTCCAGGCTGCTGACACCGATGCGGATCACGGCTGTGTCGGGTGGAACGGCAACCATCGCCTCGCCCGTGACTGTCACAAGTTTTTCCGCTGCCTGCGCCGTTGCGATTGCGAGGGTGGCGATGAATAAAACCAGCAGGAAACGTGATAGCGGCATCACTTCACAGGTACAAACACATTGACCACCAGTTTGTCGGGCGCTGTCTTCACCGGGTCGGTGGTGTACTCTTCGATGAACAGGTCTTTGGCCTCGAGCTGCTTGTCGTCGAGATAGTTCGTGATCGCTTCATACGTCGAATCCATGGCGTCGTACGAGCCGCGATGGACGAATTTGAGAGCTTTTCCGGAAGGTGTCGGGCCGATGGAGATATCGCCTTTCGGGGGATCCTTCGGCGTTTGCGCGACCGGCAGGCCGGCCTGGTAGGAAAAACCGGTATCATCGGTCTGGGTGTAGATCGTCATGGCGGGACCGGCCGCCTTTACATCCTGCTTGTCGAGATATTCCTGCACCGATTTGAAGGCATCCACCAAAGTGTCGAAAGCACTATCCCAGTTGGTGTGACCTTTCATGTAGACGATCGTGCGTTCGGGCAGCATTACCTGTTCGCCAAAGGCATCGCCGGGTTGCAAGGGCGACGGTGAGGCCGACTTTGTGCTCGGAGCCGGCATCGGGTCATTCGGGCCCGGTTTGGATGGGGTTTGGGCGGCTGCGGGGTCGGCCACAAATACCCATGCGAGCGCGAGCAAGATCGAGGTGAACTGAAAAGGCGCCATCACGGTTCTCCGACGAATGCGGCGCTCCGGCGGTTCGCCAACATTGTTGCGCATTCTAGCATGCCTCTGGCCAATCGGCGTTTATTCGCCATATAAACCGGGCGAAACCCGGGCAAGACAATGGGCGCGCTCGCCAACCAGGCCTTTGTTAAAATGAACGGAATTGGCAACGAGATTGTCGTTGTCGACATGCGCGCACGGGGTGGCGCGATCGCGCCTGAAGAGGCGCGCGCGGCTGCCACGCCGGACGGCGCCCCCTACGATCAGTTGATGGTGCTGTATCCATCGCGTACCCCGGGCACTGACGCCTTCATTCGCATTTACAATAATGACGGTTCGGAGGCGGGCGCCTGCGGCAACGGCATGCGCTGCGTTGCCGACCTCCTGGCAAAGGAGAGCGGAAAGGATGCGCTCATCTTTGAAACGACGGCCGGAATACGGAATTGCTGGAAAAATGCCGACGGCCTGTTCACGGTGGATATGAGCGTGCCACGCTTCAAGTGGAACGAGATTCCACTCGCGGAGGAATTCCGTGACACACGTGCCATCGAATTGCAGATCGGGCCCAACGACAACCCGGTGCTGCATTCGCCGTCGGTTGTAAGCATGGGCAACCCACATGCGATCTTCTGGGTCGACGACGTCAACGCCTACGATCTCGCGCGCTTCGGCCCTCTTCTTGAAAATCATCCGATCTTTCCCGAACGTGCCAATATCACGCTTGCACAAATCGTCGCTCGCGATCACATCATCATCCGGACCTGGGAACGCGGCGCCGGACTGACCAAAGCCTGCGGTTCGGCGGCATGCGCGGCCGCCGCCGCCGCCGCTCGGCTCCGGCGTACCGGGCGCAAGGTAAAAGTTTCACTGCCTGGCGGCGAACTCACCATCGACTGGCGCGAAACAGACGATCACGTGCTGATGACCGGTCCCGTTGAATTCGAGTTCAAGGGCCGTTTCGATCCGGCGCTATTTGCCAAGGCGGGTGCGTCTTGAGTGTCGAGGTTCTCACATTTGGTTGCCGGCTGAACGCTTATGAGTCCGAAGTCATCCGGCGCGCTGCAGACGCCGCCGATGTCGGCGACGCAGTGATGGTGAACACGTGCGCGGTGACCGCGGAGGCGGTCCGGCAGGCCAGGCAAACCATCCGTCGACTCAAGCGCGAGCAGCCGGACGCGCGAATCATTGTTACCGGTTGTGCTGCGCAGACCGAGGCAAAGACTTTTGCGGCCATGCCGGAAGTGGAGCGTGTCGTCGGCAACGAGGAAAAATTCAACGTCAAAAGCTGGACGACAGGTGAAAAGATCGCTGTGTCCGACGTCATGTCGGTGAAGACCATGCGGCCGCACGCCATCGACAGCATCGAGGGTCGCGCCCGCGCGTTCGTGCAGGTGCAGAACGGTTGCGATCATCGCTGCACTTTCTGCATTATCCCCTTCGGTCGTGGCAATTCACGTTCGCTTTCGATGGATGACGTCGTTGCGCAGGCGAGACGTCTCGTTGCCAATGGCTATCGCGAAATCGTGCTCACGGGCGTCGATATTACAAGCTACGGGGCCGACCTCGCAGACGCACCGTACCTCGGCACTTTAGTCAAGCGCATCCTCAAGGAGCTGCCGGAATTGGCACGCTTGCGGCTGTCATCCATCGATTCCGTGGAAGCCGATTCGACCCTGCTCGATGCATTGGGCGAGGAACCGCGGCTGATGCCGCATCTGCACCTATCGCTGCAGGCGGGCGATGATCTCATCCTCAAGCGCATGAAGCGGCGGCACTCGCGCGCCGATGCGATTGCCTTCTGCGAGCAGGTGAGTCGTTTGCGTCCTGATGTCAATTTTGGCGCTGACATCATCGCCGGCTTTCCGACCGAAGACGAAGATATGTTCGCTCGCTCTCTGGACCTTGTTGATGCGTGCGGGCTGACGCAACTCCATGTCTTTCCGTTCTCGCCGCGGCCTGGGACGGCAGCCGCGCGCATGCCTCAGATCGATCGCGCGGTCGTCAAGGACCGTGCTCGCCGCCTGCGCGAAAAGGGCGATTTGGCGCTGCGGCATCATCTCGACCGTGAGATCGGCGCGCGCCGCCGCGTACTCGCGGAATCGCGCGCGTTTGGACGCACCGAGCAATTCATACCGGTGCGTCTTGCCGCGCCGTTAGAACCCGGTGTTATTGTCGACCTGACAATGTCAGCGCATGATGGCCGGCAACTCTTGGCTGCCTGAGGAGGGAATGGCGATGGCTTATCGCGATCATCTGATTACGACGATGGATCAACTCCAGGCGCTCTACGGCGAAACACTGCCGACGTCGATCGTCAAGGAGATCGACCATATTAACGACGGCTATCGCAAGCTGATCGAGGCGGCGCCGTTTGTCGCGGTTGCGACCTCGGGCCCCGAAGGCCTGGATTGCTCGCCCAAGGGCGATGCGGCCGGGTTCGTTCGCATCCTCGACGAAAAGACGCTGGCGATCCCCGACCGGCCCGGAAACAACCGGTTAGATGGCTTTCGTAATATCGTGCGCGATCAGCGCATCGCACTGCTTTTTCTGATCCCCGGTGTTGGTGAGACGCTGCGCGCCAATGGCCGCGCCTCGATCTCCGTCGATCCCGAGCTGATGCAAGGGTTCGCGGTCGGCGGCAAGTTGCCCCGTTGCGTGCTGATCGTTCACATCGAAAGCATCTACTTTCACTGCT
>Ga0307282_10000580_pt1 | contig 11891 bp, 12 predicted proteins | sample ER_DNA_121_FD_194475 | JGI IMG/M metagenome (GOLD analysis project Ga0307282, IMG submission 194475) | Bulk soil microbial communities from the East River watershed near Crested Butte, Colorado, United States - ER_DNA_121 | ecosystem: Environmental > Terrestrial > Soil > Floodplain | place...
GAGGGGGACGAGCACGGCGAGAAGGATAAAGACTACGGCCGGTACTGATGGAGGAGCAACAACACTTCGGGGAGGTATCGATGGGGTCGACCTGGGCCCACCGCGACCCACGCTTCGAACTGCAGGCTGATCCATGAAGCTCCCGGGTGGGTTCCACAACCTTTTGCTATGTAAGCACTTTCAGCAATCTAACCGGCGGTCAAATTTTCCGGCAATGCCCTCCAATATAGGTAAAATTGTGAATTGGGACGTGGTGTGCTTTAGTGGCGAGATGGTGGCACTAGCGGAGTCGCGTCCTAGGAGCTATATCAGGCGGTACCTTTTCCACAAATGACCAGATTAGTACGTCTTTACCACTAGCGGGGACGCGGAACTCGCGTTATATCATGATTCGTCACGAATCCCGCAACAGTATTGCCCACTTTCCCAATGGAACTGGCACCTCGGCATCTCGCGGAACTAGCGGAGCGTTCCGCCAGGTCTAGGAGTCGCGTCGGGTCGCGATTCCTGTTTGTACCACCCTCACCTTGGAGCGGAGGAAACACGGTATGATGGCACTCGCAAAAAAGTTCTGGAACGATGAGTCGGGACAAGGACTCGCGGAATACGCTCTACTGCTCGGGCTCATCGTGGTGGGTGTAGTGCTCATCATCCAGGGCATGGGCAAGCACATCCAGAACATCTTCGGCAAGGCCAACAACGAGCTGGCCACCGCAGATATGTGATTTTGCAGGCCCGGGCTGGCATACAAGGCTGAGCGCTGGTGCAAGCCGGTCCCGATCACCTTGGGCCGATTATCCAGACCGCGGCGGATGTGGCTATCACGGGTGTGGTCTGCACTGCTGCCTGGTGCGACGTAACTGCGCACCGAATTCCGAACTGGCTGTCGGTTACGGGGCTCGTAGCGGCGATTCTGCTGCGAGCCCCGGGCGGCGTGGCAGCAACGGTTGAAGGCTTGGCAGGGGCGCTCATCGCCCTGGCGATTGGTCTGGTGCTATACGCCCTTCGAGCAATCGGAGGCGGTGACGCAAAGCTGCTGGCCGCAGTGGGCGCGTTCCTTGGCTTCCCCGACGTGATTGGCGGGCTTGCCTTGATGGCGGTCCTGGGCGGGGCCTTCGCGCTGGCCAGCATGATCCGCAAGGGTTTGCTGCCGTTGCTGATCTTTAACACAGTGGATTTGATCAAGTCCTGGCGCAGCTGGGGACGGGCGGGTCAGCTTCGAACGCTCGAATCTCCGGGCGCTCTGACTATTCCGTACGCGGTCCCGATCGCGCTGGGCACACTCATCTGGTGGTTTGCAGAGGGGGTTCGTGTATGATAGCCGGTAAGTGCACTAGGGGACGGCGGAACGAGCGGGGTCAGGCGCTGGCGGAGTTCGCCCTAGTCCTGCCGCTGGTGCTCCTTTTCATCGCTGGCATTATCGAGATGGGTCGGGCCTGGAACATCAAGCAGGCGGTCACCGATGCCGCCCGTGAGGGTGCTCGCTATACCGTAGTTAGGGACGACGACGTCACGCTCGCGGACGTCCAGGCGAAAATCGAGGAACGGCTCGCGCTGGCCTCGATCGAATCCAGCGACATCGCCGTTACGAGCGCCGACCCCACGTGCTCCCCTGTGTCGGCCTGCTTCCACAACGAATTCGGTTACGGCAAAGAGATGACGGTGAGCGTCTCCACCCAGTTCCAAATGGGCTTGATCGGCTCCCTGCTCAGTTGGGCCGGGGCGCCCTCGGTGGTGACAATCGCCACTACGTCGACCATGCGAAACGAGTAGGCCAGCCTTTTCACGGAAATTTAGCGGTCCCGGCCCATGCTCTTTGGGGGTCAGGGGGACATTCGAGACGAGTGAGCGAGCGTTATGAGAAAATCGCGGCCCTGGTTCATGCTCGTCCTGGCTCTGACGTCGGGTATCGTTGCGGCGCTCCTGGCGCTTCGATATCTCCGGGAGCGCACCACTCCGCTCATGGCATCCGAACCCCGGACGGCAACCATCGTCCTTTCGGCCCGCAATCTGCCCGTCGGGGCGCTTCTCACTGAACGCGACCTGAAGGTCGTCAGCTGGCCGGGCGAGGCGGTGCCGAGCGGGTACATCAGGTCGGTAAAGGACGCCGTTGGTCGGGGGGTTATCACGCCCGTCGCCGAGAACGAGCCGCTGCTCGAGGCTAAGGTGTCCACCAAGGACGCCGGCGGAGGTCTTCCAATCATCATTCGTGACGGGATGCGCGCGGTCAGTGTCCGGGTGGACGAAATAATCGGGGTTGCCGGTTTCGTGCTTCCCGGCACGCGGGTCGATGTGCTGCTGACCCTGGACAAGAATGCAAACCGGCCACAGTCGATCACCAAGACACTACTCCAGAACGTCCAAACCCTGGCTGCAGGTCAGTCGGTGACCCGGGACAAGGAAGGGAAGCCCCAGACTGTCACCGTCATCACGGTGCTGGTCAGCCCGGACGACGCCGAGCTGCTGGCTCTGGCCGCGAAGGAGGGCCGGCTCCAGCTCGCGCTTCGCAACACGCTCGACACCCTGGCTGTTGCCACCAGCGGGGCTCGGGCCGACAAGCTCTCCCCCAGTGGCGCATCGTCCAGCCCGAACCGGCCGCAGCGGACCCGCGCCGCCACTCCCGTGCCGAGGGCAAACCCCACCGTGGTCGAAGGATATCGCGGCGGCGAGCGGACACTTACCACGTTCCAGAGACCCTGACCTCTACCAGTGGAAAACTCGTGCGTATCTACCGCCACGGTTGGACCATTCCGCTCCGGTATGCCTGGCGGTGGTGCTTCGCCTGTGCTCTCCTCTCTGCTGCGCTGTCCGGCGGTACTCGGCCGGCCGAGGCGCAGCGGGTAGTTCGCGCGCCGGAACAAGTCGTCTCGGTATCGAAGGGGGCGTCCGCGCTCTTGGTCAATACGACGGCGATTCAGCGCTTTTCCATCGGCGACCCCGCCGTCGCGGAGGCGGTGGTGGTCTCGCCGACGGAGATCCTGATCAACGGGAAAGCGCTCGGAACCACGAGCCTTTTCCTGTGGGACAACACCGGCGCAATCAAGCTGTATTCGGTCGAGGTGACCGCGGATGCCCCCGGGCTCCAGCGCTATCTCACCTCCGTGCTCGCCGGGGAGAAGATCGATGTGATTGCCAGCGGCAACGTGGTGACGCTTTCCGGTACCGTCCGGGATGCCAGCGTGGCCAACCGGGCGGTCGAGATCGCCAAGGGCTCCGGCGCCACCATCGTGGACAATCTGAGCACCCCAGAAGCGGTGCAGGTGTTACTCAGAGTCCGGTTTGCCGAGGTGAACAAGAGCGCCATCAAGGAGTTCCGCTCCCAGCTGGCCACCCTCAATCCTCACCGGCTGGACGCGGAACGCGACTACAATCCGGGCTGGGTCGGCTCCGCCAATACCGGGGACCAGGGTGGCTTTGCCGATGGAGTGGTGGACTTCGGGCTGTTCAACGCCAATGCCAGCATCGAGCTGCTCATCCGGGCCCTCTCCTCCAAGGGGCTGCTGAAGAGCCTGGCCGAGCCGAACCTGATCGCCCTGCCAGGGCGGGAAGCCACGTTTCTGGCCGGAGGCGAGTTCCCCTACCCGGCGGTCCAGGGTGGCGGGAGCGCCGGCTCGGTCTCGATCGTGTTCAAGGAGTTCGGCATCCGGCTCAAGTTCACGCCCACGATCACCCGAAGTGGAAGCATTCGGTTGAAGGTGGCCCCGGAGGTGTCGGCGTTGGACTTCTCCAACCCGCTCGTCTTTGGCGGCTTCACTATCCCCAGCCTGCTCACCCGGCGGGCAGAGACCGAAGTGGAGATGAGGAACGGACAGTACCTGGCCATCGCCGGGCTGGTGGACAACACCATGACCGACAACGCGACCAAGGTTCCTATCCTGGGTGATATCCCCATTCTGGGGCAGTTCTTCCGGAGCAAGGACGCCCGGCAACGGCGTACCGAGCTCCTGGTACTGGTCTCCCCAAAGCTAGTACTGCCGAGCGATACGCCGGCATTGCTGCCGACGGGCGAGCCGGCTAACTGGAAGTGGACTGGCCAGATGAAGATGAAGGGACCAGCCGACACGGCCTGGAGAAGTTATCAGGAGCACTAGAAGTTATCAGGAGCACTTGAGGAGGTCGTCGTATGAGCACGCGCAAATCTGCGCTGAGGGAAGAGCGCGGAGTCACTCTGGTCCTAATGGCACTCATGCTGTTTCTGACGCTGGGAATGAGCGCCCTCGCCATCGATTACGGGATGATCAAGGCTGCCAAGGCTGAAGCTCAGCGGGCCATGGATTCGGCGGCTCTTTCAGGTGCCAGCGCGTTCCTGATACCCGATCCTACTGTAGACAAGGTGGCGGAGGCCGAAGTACGCGCCCGCGATTTCGCGAAGAAGCACACGGTCCATCGAGTTCCGGTGACGGACCCGGAAGTCGCGGTGGACGTCGATCTTCCGAATGAAAAGGTCACGGTCACCTACACCGGCGGCGGGATTCCCTTGTGGTTCGCCAGCATCTTCGGCGCCAGCACCATGTCTATTCGGGCCTTGGCCGCGGCCCATGTGGCCCTGACCAGCAAGGCAGCCTGCGTCATGCCCATTGCGATTCCGGACATTTGGAAGAACGTGAATGTGGCTGGTACGGGGAAAAAGCCTATTTCAGAAGACCTGGTTCCGGACGGCCTCTGGAATTTTAAGGACCAGAATGGCGACGGCGTGTTGGAAGAGGGTGAGCGAGAGCTCTGGGAATTCGATCTCGGCGAAGACATTTACGATCAGTCTCTATATGGCTACGGAACGACCTACCGCAACGGTGTCGGGGGAAGCAACCCGTTCCTTAACAAGACCAACGACTACGGCCGTCAGATCACGCTCATGACCCTCTCCCCAAAAGACGGTACTGTGAGCTCCAACTACTACATCTGGGGCTACAACACGACGGAAGCGAACAGCGCACAGCAGGTCGCCGCCCGGATCACGACTCCTGACTGTCAGGTCGCAACCATTGGAGGCGATGGATACGAATATGCGGCCGGGAATGGAGCGCAGGTGGGGCCAATTAGTGACGCCTGGAACACGCGGATAGGGTACGATCCCGGCGCGACCTGGGACGACAATCAAAATCGGGTGACCAATTCGGATGCGGGTGACGCCTGGCTAACCGACAGTCCACGAGTCGTGATCGTAGCCCTGTATAATCCCGAGGGCGAAATGACGGGACCGAGCGACAACAAGCTGGTTTTCAATAACTTCGCCAAAATCTTTCTTGATAAGAGACCGTCCGGTTGTACCGGGAATTGTAAGGACCCGATCACCGGGCGCTTCTTAGGGTGGGTCGGGGGTCCCGGCGGCGGTCCCGTTCAGACAGGGACCCTCATAAAGACCTTGCAGCTTATTAAGTAGTGACAAACGAGGAGCCTTGGCGCGACCTCCGCAAAGGATGACCTGGATGAATTGCACTGGAATCGAGTTCTCCTCTTGACGGACGCTCAGCTCCCGCGCGCTGCGCTGATCTCCAGCGACTCGACCTTCGTGACTCAGGTCAAGCAGCTCCTGACCGGCCCCGATCGGCCCCTGGCGCTGGAGCTGGAGCTCACCGTGCCGCTCTATCAGTTCGGCGAGTCACAGGTCCAGGCGGTGCGAGCGCTGGGACCCGAGCTGATCATCCTGGACCTGGAAGAGAGTCAGGAACTCGGTCTCCAGTTGGCACAGTACCTGGTGGAGATGAATCCGTCGCAGCTCTTCATTGCCACCGGTCCCGTGCTCTCCGGCGAGCAGTTGATGCAGGCGATGCGGGCCGGCGTTTCGGACTACCTCACCAAGCCAGTGCTTGCCGAAGATCTCCGTGCCGCTACCGTCCGGGTCGCCCAGAAGCTCCGGAAGACCGATGGTGAGAAGCAGCGCCAGCCTGGCCGGATTCTCTCGTTTTTCAGCCCGAAAGGCGGCGGCGGCTCCACCACTCTGGCCACCAATCTCGCCATCGTCATCCATCGGACCACCAAGGGCAAGACCCTGCTGGTGGATCTGGATCTCGAGTTGGGCGAGAGCGCGATGGTTCTCGGCATGCAGCCCCGATTTAACCTCGTGGATTTTGCCGAAAACTTTCGCCGGATGGACGCTGGCCTGTTGGCCTCGTACATCGATCATCACAGCTCGGGCATAGACCTGCTGTCCGCCCCCTTCAAGCCGGAAGCAGCCGAAGGCATAACAGCCGATCAGATTCGGCGTATCCTGGCTTTTCTGCGGCAGCACTACGACTACATCATCGTGGATACGCCGCGCTCCTTTGCGCCCCCCAGCATAGCCGTGTTCGAGCAGGCGGACCTGGTCTTCATCGTCAGCACCGCCGATCTGGCGTCCCTCCGGAATATTCAGCGGGGAATACCGCTGGTAAAGCGGGCCCTGACGAAGGGTGAGGAGCAAGTGCGCCTCATAATCAACCGGTACGACCCCAAGGATACGATCACGGTGGACGACGTGGAGCGGAGCATCGGCCTTAAGGTGTTCTGGAAGGTCAGCAACGACTACGAGGCGGTCATGGGCTCGGTCAACGCGGGAAGACCCATCGTGCTGAACGGCGGCTCGCCGTACACCCGGGATCTCGCGGGCCTCGCTGCTCTAGTAACCGGCATCGGAGCGCAGTTGCCATCGCGACGCTCACGAATTGCTCGGGCCCTCACCGCCCCGTTCCGCGGAATGGCAGGGCGAACCGCAAAACGGCGAGAAGGAGGAAAGTAGAGCATGGCTGATGCTAAGCCCCTTACTGACGGGCATCCTCCGAGCGCCAATGGCCAGAAAGCCCCGTTGCCGTGGGAGCCATCGCGCGGACCGACCTCCACTGGACCCACTGCTGCCGGTGATCTAACGGCCGACGAGGCTCATGGACTTCATGCGCTCCAGCAGGTGAAGGGTCGGGTCCACCGGAAGCTGCTCGAGCGGCTCAACCTCTCCAACCTCGACCGGCTCGACCGGCAGCAGGTGGCGGATGCGGTTCGGAAGGTGGTCCATGACCTGATCACCCAGGAAGCGGTTCCGCTCAACTTCGAGGAGCGGGATGCCGTCGTGGTGCAGGTGCTGGACGAGATCTTCGGCCTGGGCCCGCTGGAGCCGCTGATCAAGGACCCGGAAGTCTCCGATATTCTGGTAAACACCTATAAGCAGGTCTACATCGAGCGTCACGGCCGGCTGGAACGGACCGAGGTGATGTTCCAGGATGACAGGCACCTCCTCCAGGTCATCGATCGGATCGTGTCGGCGGTCGGCCGTCGAATAGACGATTCCTCGCCAATGGTCGATGCCCGGCTGCCCGACGGCTCCCGGGTGAACGCGATCATCAAACCACTCGCCCTGGATGGGCCCCACCTCTCCATCCGTAAGTTCAAGCGCGATGCCCTCTCGGGTGAGGATCTGTTGCGGACCGAAAGCCTCACCGATCAGATGCTGGCCCTGCTCAAGGCGGTCGTGAAGTCGCGTCTGAACGTGCTGATCTCCGGCGGGACGGGAGCCGGCAAGACGACGCTGCTCAATATTCTTTCCTCGTTCATTCCGGTCACCGAGCGAATCGTCACTATCGAGGACTCGGCCGAGCTCCAGCTCAAGCAGCCTCACGTCGTGCGGCTGGAGACCCGGCCGGCGAACATCGAGGGACAAGGAGAGGTGCCCCAGCGGCTCTTGCTCATCAATGCCCTGAGAATGCGGCCCGACCGGATCATCATGGGTGAGTGTCGCGGATCCGAAGCCATTGACATGCTCCAGGCCATGAACACCGGCCACGATGGCTCGCTGACTACCCTGCACGCCAACACTCCCCGGGACGCGCTCAGCCGGCTCGAAACCATGATCTCGATGGCCAACCTGGATCTGCCGGAGCGAGCCATGCGGCAGCAGATCTCCAGCGCCATCAATCTGGTCATTCAGGTCAGCCGGCTCTCGGATGGCACGCGCAAGCTGATGCAGATCTCGGAGATCGTCGGCATGGAGGGTGAGATCATCACCATGCAGGACATCTTCGTGTACGAGCGCGAAGGGATGGGAGAGAACGACAAGGTGATGGGTCGTTTCCGGGCAACCGGAATCCGGCCGCGTTTCTCCGACCGGCTCAAGAGCTACGGCATCGACCTGTCCTCCCTGCTGTTCTCCAACCTGACGGGTACCGACACCGCCCGCGGAGGGGGAACTCGATGGTAGGGCTTCCAGCCAGCGTTTGGATACCGGCGCTGGTAGCGTTCCTGGCGGTCGCGCTGGGCACAATCTCGCTGGTCCTGCTCTGGGAGTGGCTCCAGGAGCAGCGGCGCAAGCGTAACATGGTAGATCAGCTCCGCTCTCTCGCGAATGAGACGATCCAGGGCTCGGCGGTCTTCCGGTCCGCCATGCTGCAATCTCCCTGGCTCCGCCCCATCATCGCGCGGATTCCCCAGCTTCGGGACGCCGAGGCCTTGCTCCTGCAGGCCGGGCTCCCCTGGACCGTGCAGACTCTTCTGTTCCTGTCGGTGGGTCTGGCGGTGGCGACGGGGAGTATGGCACTCATAGTGAGCAGGTCGCTACCTGTCGGCATCGTGGCCACGATCGTTGGCGCGGTACTTCCGACCCTCTACGTGCGGTACCGCCGCACCCGCCGGATCAACGCGTTCGAAGAGTTGCTGCCCGAGTCGATTGATCTGGTCGGTCGGGCGTTGCGCGCGGGCCACCCGCTCACGGCCGGGTTCAAGATGGCCGCTGACGACGGCAGCGAGCCGGTGGCCGGCGAGTTCCGGCGGGTCTTCGAGGAGCAGCGGTTTGGGCTGCCCTTGGAGGACTCCCTACTCGGCATGACCGACCGGATAAATCTGGTCGACGTGCGCATTCTCGCCACGGCGATCATGATCCAACGAGAGGTCGGCGGGAACCTTGCCGAGATCCTCGATAACCTTTCTGCCGTGGTCCGAGCCAGGTTTACCATTCGCCGTCAGCTCAGGGTGTATACCGCGCAGGGGAGGATGACCGGGTACCTGCTTGCAGCACTCCCGATCATCCTGTTCTCGGTTTTGTACCTGCTCAACCCGGCCTATATGTCCATTCTCTTCACCGATCCGATCGGCAGGATCCTGGTCATCATCGCGCTGTCGATGCAATTCATCGGATTCCTCTGGATCCGCAAAATCATCAAGATCGAAATCTGAGACTTACATGTTGATTGTTATTGTCAGCCTCACCGCTTTGACCGTAGCCCTGTTCGCTCTTACGGTCCTGCAGTTGCGAGCGGGACGCGGAGCGGTGACGGCGCGCCTCGAGGAGATTCATGGTGGCGGCGCCGACGCCCACGAGATCCTAGCCCGCCGGCGGCGGCAGGTCCGATCCGAGCGCCTGAAGAACGTCCTCCAGGCTCTAGGCCAGCGGGTCGAGGGAGGACGCAAGGACAGTACGACGGTGCGTCGGTTCCTTATCCAGGCAGGGTACCCGGACGCGAGCGCGGTTCCAGTCTACTGGGCCTTTCGGGTGACGCTGGCAGCCGGACTACCGGCGGCCGCAATCCTCGTCCTGCCAATGATCGGGGCATCGACCACCCAGGTCCTGCTCGGCACGTTATGGCTCGGGACCTTGGGGTGGGTCGGCCCAACCTTCTATGTGCGGCGCCGGCTCAAGGCCCGCCAGAAGGAGGTTCAGCTCGCCCTGGCCGACATGCTCGACATGTTGGTGGTCTGCGTCGAGGCGGGTCTGGGTCTCAATCAGGCCCTCGTCCGGGTGGCCGACGAGATCGACCACGTGAGCGGGATCATGAGCGAACAGCTGACCATGATCAATCTGGAGATCCGAGCCGGCACCCCGAGGGACGAGGCGCTCACGAACTTTGCCGAGCGCACCGGTCTGGTAGATATCCGGTCCTTGGTGAGCATGCTGATCCAGACCGACCGCTTCGGAACCTCGGTGGCGGGGGCGCTCCGGGTCCATTCCGAGACCATGCGCACCAAGCGTCGGCAGCGCGCGGAAGAGGCGGCAGCAAAGACCACAATCAAGCTAGTCTTCCCGCTGGTTCTCTTTGTATTTCCCGCGATGTTCCTTGTCGTGCTCGGTCCGTCGGTGCTGGCCATTTTCCGCACCTTCAGCAAGATCTGATGCGCCTGCTGCGCGTGGTTAACGCCAGACGAGACCGTGAGCTGGGATCCAGGATCCGGCTGGCGGACGGTTGGCTGACACGGCTCAGGGGCATGCTGGCGCGCCCAGCCCCTCGCCCTGGAGAAGGCCTCCTGTTGACGCCTTGCAGCTCGGTGCACATGTACGGGATGCGATTCCCCCTGGACGTCGCGTTTCTGGACGGCAGGGGCGCAGTCGTGGCCATGTACCCCGCACTGGCGCCGGGGTCTCGAACCCGTTGGCACCGGAACGCGGCACACGCCCTGGAGCTTTCGGCCGGAGCCCTGAGGGAGTCGGGCACTAGCATTGGAGACGTGCTGGTCTGGTCAGCCGCATCGGTGGCTGATCTCGAATATCGAAGAACGGAGGCAGTGTCGTGAGTGCCACTCCGATGATATCGAACGAGCCGCACCTTGCCGAGGCGGTGTTAATTCCCCCGACTCCTGAGAAGCTGGCCGACACCGGCCTCTCGGCCGACGCGGTGCGTGACCTGCTGCTGAAGGTGCTCTACGTCCAGGGCTCCCGGAGCGGCCAATATCTGGCGGATTTCCTGCGACTCCCCTTCCCGCTCGTGGACGAGGAGCTGCTCACACTCCAGCAGCGCAGGTTCATCGAGGTTCGCGGCACCACAGCACCCCACCGCGGGAGTTATCTGTTCGATCTTGGGGAGGAGGGGAGGAACCGTGCAAGGGAGGCGCTCGAGGCCAGCCAGTACGTGGGACCGGTGCCGGTGCCTTTGTCCCAGTACAGCAGCTGGATCCACGCGCAGTCCATAAGCCTTGCCCACGTGACCCAGGAGACCCTGCGCGCAGGGTTCAGCCACCTAGTGCTGAACCATTCGGTCTTCGACATGCTGGGCCCCGCGGTCAACTCCTCGAAATCCATCTTCCTCTACGGCCACCCCGGCAATGGGAAGACGGCGATTGCCGAGGCGATCTCCCAGATGCTGGGAGGCGTGCTCTACCTGCCGTATGCGGTGGATGTCGACGGCCAGATCATGCTGGTGTACGACCCGGTTCATCACGAGGAGATTGAGACCAAGGACGAGGTGGCCGGGATAGAATCGCTCTGGCGGAGCGGGCCCAGCTACGACCGGCGCTATGCGAGGGTCAAGCGGCCCGTCGTGCTCACCGGCGGCGAGCTGACGCTGGACCAGCTCGACCTGCGGTACGACCCCTTTACCAAGCTGTATCAAGCGCCGTTCCAGGTGAAGGCAAACGGGGGCGTCCTGATCGTGGACGACTTCGGCCGCCAGAGGGTCCCCCCCCGCGACCTGCTGAACCGCTGGATTGTGCCGCTGGAGAAGCGGATCGATTATTTGACCCTACACACCGGCGGAAAATTTCCGGTGCCTTTCGACTGTCTTCTCATCTTCGCCACCAATCTCGACCCCGCCGAGCTGGTCGAAGAGGCCTTTCTCCGGCGGATCCACTACAAGATCCCCGTCGTGGATCCGACCCGGGCTCAGTACGAGGAAATCTTTCGCCGGTGCTGCGCGGGTGCCGGCCTGGCCTACGCTTCTGAAACGGTGGCCTACGTCTTCGAGGAATTCTACGACAAACGCGGGATTCCTCCCCGCGGTTGCCACCCGCGGGATCTGATCGCTCACGTGGAAGACATCGCCAAGTATCGGGAGATCACCCCGCAACTTACCCGCGAGCTGGTCGATCGTGCCTGCCGGTCGTACTTCCTGGAGAGCGGCCGAGGATGACCGGCGTCAAACCGGGCGCTACGCCCGATCCGTTCAAGCCGGATGTCGCGGTTGATCCGTTCCGCCGCCAGATGTTGGAGCTGGAACGAGGCC
>Ga0307282_10000582_pt1 | contig 11876 bp, 11 predicted proteins | sample ER_DNA_121_FD_194475 | JGI IMG/M metagenome (GOLD analysis project Ga0307282, IMG submission 194475) | Bulk soil microbial communities from the East River watershed near Crested Butte, Colorado, United States - ER_DNA_121 | ecosystem: Environmental > Terrestrial > Soil > Floodplain | place...
CGTCCTGTCATCCCGGTACCTCTCGGGCGGTCGGGCAAACATCGGAGGTTTCGGTCGGCTGTGAGCGTGCAAGTGAACCTCGTCGAGCTCAGCAAGGTCTACCCGAGGACCGAGACACCGAGCGTCGATCACGTCAGCCTCTCGATCGAAGCCGGATCGCTGTTCGCGCTCCTCGGCCCGTCGGGTTGCGGCAAGACCACGACGCTCAAGATGATCGCTGGACTGCTCGACCCGACGGCGGGGGAGATCACGTTTGACGGCCGCTCGGTCGTCCGAATCCCGCCAGAGCGCAGAAATGCGGCGATGGTTTTCCAGAAGCCGCTCCTGTTCCCGCACATGACGATCGGCGAGAACGTCGCATTCGGGCTTCGGATGAAGCACGTCGATCGGGGGGTGATCCGGGAACGGGTCGGCAAGATGCTCGACCTCGTGCGTTTTCCCGGCGTCGAGAATCGGCGCCCCGGCGAGCTGTCGGGCGGCCAGGAGCAGCGTATCTCGCTCGCCCGTGCCCTCGTGACCAGTCCGGCCGTCCTGCTGCTCGATGAGCCTCTGAGCCAGCTCGACGCCAACCTTCGGATCGAGATGCGAGATCTCATCCGGCAGATCCAGGCCGAGCTCGGCGTCACGACGATCTTCGTCACTCACGACCAGGAGGAGGCGGTGATGCTTGCCGACCGCATAGCCTTGATGCTCGACGGGCGGCTGATGCAGGTGGATGCCCCGGCCAGCTTTTATGAGCGGCCGACCTCGATTGCCGTGGCTCGCTTTTTCGGAGCCCGGAACTTTATTCCCGGGCGAGTCTCCGGAGCCCGCTTCGAATCGGCCGTAGCCGAGTTCGAGCTGGCGCATCCGGCGCCGTCCGACGGGACGATCCTGACGATCCGTCAGGAGGCCATCGCGCACGGGCCCGGACCGAATTCATTCACGGCAACCGTCCGGCGATCGATGTATCTCGGCACGATGCTCCGCGTGTGGGTCGACACTGGCGGCGTCGAGGTCGAGTTCACGGCCTCACCCGGCGACCAGTTCCCGGAAGGGAGTGAGGTGACCTTGCGGTTTCCTCCGGAGCATGTCTGGGTCGTGCCGGCGGGCGAGGCAAACGTATGAGCGCGAGCACGGCTTCGGCGTCGCCCGACATGGAGACCAGCCTCGTCCTCTATCGCTCCATGTCCCGGATCCGTCAGTTCGAGGATCGGGTCCACGGCGATGTCATTGCCGACCGGTTCGAGGGATATGTCCACTGCTACGCCGGCGAGGAGGCTGTTGGCGTCGGCGTCATTGCCCAGCTCCGGCCCGATGACTGGCTGACATCGACCTATCGAAACCACGGCCATGCAATTGCCCGCGGAGTCCCCCTCGAGTCGATTGCCGGGGAGCTGCTTGGGCGAGCGACCGGTGTTGACGGCGGCAAGGGCGGTTCGATGCACGTGGCCGATCAGAACCTCGGGATGATCGGCGGTATGGGGATCGTTGCCGCGGGTCTTCCGATCGCCGCCGGCGCGGCGTTTGCGGCGAAGTATCGAGGCGAGGATCGGGTCGCGATCGCCTTCTTCGGGGACGGGGCCGTTCACCAGGGCGCCTTCCACGAGGCTCTCGAGTTTGCCAGTCTCTTCGGCCTCCCGGTCGTCTTCGTGTGCGAGAACAACCTCTATGCCGAGACTACGGCGGTTGACTACCACCTCCTGACCGATTCGGTGGCGGCGATGGCGGTCAACTATCGGATGCCCGGCGTCCAGGTCGACGGCATGGACGTCTTCGCGGTCCGCGATGTCGCCGCGGAGGCGATCGCGCGGGCGCGGGCGGGCGCCGGACCGACCCTTGTCGAGGCAATGACCTACCGCTACTACGGTCAATACGAAGGGGACACCCAGACGTACAAGCCACCACAAGAGGTCGCCGAGCAGCGAGCCCGGGATCCGCTGTTGCGCTTCCGGGCCACGACATCCGCTCGGATCCAAGCCGGCGTGCTCGATGACATCGATAGACAGATGGCAGCAGAAGTTGACGCGGCGTTCGTGGCGGCCGAGGCGGCTCCTTGGCCCGACCCGAGCACTCTCACCGCAGATGTCTATGCCTCGTGGAAGGACTGACTACGTGCGTGAGCTGACGATCAAGGACGCGATCAATGAGGCGCTCGCGCAGGAGATGGCCGCTGACGATCGCGTCATCCTGTTCGGCGAGGACATCGCCGGCGGAGCCGGGCGCGACGAGGCGTATCCCGAGGCTGCAGATTCGTGGGGCGGTCCGTTCGGTGTCACCAAGGGACTCCTCGGCAAGTTCGGACGGCGACGGGTCATCGACACGGCGATCGCCGAGACCGGCTTCATCGGCGCGTCGGTCGGCGCGGCGGTTGCCGGGTTGCGCCCGGTCGCCGAGATCATGTACGTCGACTTCATCGGAACGTCGTTCGACCAGCTCCTGAACCAGGCCGCGAAGCTGCGCTACATCTACGGCGGCAAGGTCTCCGTCCCGATGGTCGTCCGAACCGTCGTGGGCGCTGGTTTCCGGGCCGGCGCTGAGCACTCCCAGACGCTCTACTCGATCTACACCCACATCCCCGGACTAAAGGTCGTCGCACCCTCGACGGCGTACGACGCCAAGGGCCTGCTGATCGCCGCGATCCGCGATCCCGACCCAGTGATCTTCATGGAGCACAAGCGGCTGTACATGCGCAAGTCCGAGGTCCCCGAGGAGTCCTACGCGATCCCCTTGGGCGTGGCCCGGGTCGTTCGCGAAGGCACCGACGTCACCGTGGTCGGCGTTCAGAAGATGGTCCACACCTCCCTCGACGCGGCAGTCGTGCTAGCCGCCGAGGGCATCAGCTGCGAGGTCATCGACCCGCGGACCTACTCGCCGCTCGACACGGAGACGATCCTGACATCGGTCCGGAAAACAGGACGCCTGGTCGTCGTCGACGAATCGCACCCGCGGTGCTCGCTCGCGACGGACATCGCGGCCCTCGCCGCGGAGCACGCCTTCGACAATCTGCGCGCCCCGATCCGCCAGGTGACCGCGCCGCACACCCCGGTTCCCTTCAGCCCACCACTCGAGGATCTCTACGTCCCGAGCGCTGAGCGGGTCGCAGAGGCCTGCCGCTCGCTCGTGCACCATCGGAAGGCAATGGCATGACGATCCGCATCGGCTACGTCGGCGTCCATATCGCGACGTACTACGCCGTCGAGCACGGCCAGCTCACACGAGCCATCGATGGCCTGACTGCCCTCGCAGACGAGCTCGGGTTCGAGCTGGTCGCGCGCGCCGGTGGGGTGATGGATGCCGAGGCCGCGGCGGCCGCCGCTCGTGACGTCGCCACCCAGCACCTGGACCTGCTCATCGTGCAGACCGCTGCGTGCTGCATGGGCGATGCGCTCCTGCCGTTCGCCGAGCTCGGGATACCGCTCGGAATATGGGCGACGCCCGAGCCGCGAGATGACGGCGACATGCAGCTCAACTCGTTCGTGAGCGCCAGCATCTTCGTGTCGACGCTCCGCCGCTTCTACCGGGATCCCAAGCCGTTCAAGTGGCTCTACGGACACGTCGAGGAAGATTCCTTCCGTCGGCGGCTCCAGGTGACGGTCCAGGCCCTGCGAGGCCGTCGCGCCCTTGCGACGTCACGGGTGTCGTGGATCGGTGGCCTTGCACCGGGCTTCGAGAATCTGCGCTTCGATCAGCGGGATCTGCATCATCGGCTTGGCGGCGCCACTGTCCTCCCTCGCGAGCTCCGCGCGCTCGTGGACATCGCTCGACAGTTCGGCGATGCCGAGGTTCAGCAAGTCCAGACGGAGATGGTCGCCGCTGCCCGGGCAGTGAACGTGCCAGCAGAGTTCGTGGAGCGGAACGCCCGCGTTTACCTCGCGTTGCGCGAGGTGTGCACGCAGGACGGCGCTAACGCGGTGGCGCTCCAGGACTGGCCGGAGATGCAGAGCGTGTACGACGTCTCGCCGCTCCTCGCGCTGTGCTGGCTGGCTGAACACGACGGCATCCCTAGCGCGCACGAAGGCGATGTGCTCGGAGCGCTGACCATGCGGATGCTGGGCGCCGTCGCGAGTAAGCCGACAACGATCATGGACATCGCCGCCATCGATGCCGAACGCGAAACCGGGCTCCTGTGGCACTGCGGCGGGTCACCCCACAGTCTCGCCGACAGCGCCGGAGTGACATACGAGTTCCACTCGACGCTCGGGCGCAAGCAGGCGAGCGGACCGTGGGGCGCGGTCGTCAACCAGACCCTCGCTCCCGGCGAATGCACGATCGCCTACATCTCGGACGACGCCCGGTCGCTATGGAACTTCCGCGCCGAGGTGTTCGCCGACCCGGACAGGGCGGGCTTCGATGGGGATCGCGGCTGGATCCGGGGCTTCCGGCACGCCGGTTTAGCCGTACCGGCGAGCGATCTCCTCGAGACCGTCATGACGACCGGACAGGAGCACCACCACGGGTTCGTCCACGGGGACGTCACGGAGCCGCTCAGCGAGCTTGCGGCGTGGATGTCCTTACGGGAGATCGAACCGCTGCGCTACCGGGATGCGATGCAGCGTCCCGAATGATCCCGACTGCCGATGTGAGGAGCCGAGACAAGTCATGAGCGAAGAAGTCATCCCTGAATCATTGCGACGCTGGGCGACGAGCGATGCCGCAGCGGATGCGAAGCTCACCGAGCTGATGCCGCTCTACGCGGCAGCCCTCGATTGCCAGCGCTGCATCCTCTACTGCCGCGAGCCCGACCTGCGAAGGGCCAACACCACCCACGCCTGGTGGAGCCCCGAGAACGACGACTATGCGGTGACGTGGGAGTCATGGTTCTCGTCCGAGTGGGTCGACGAAGGGCCGCCGAACGCGGAGGATCCGTTGTTCGCAGCGGCGCTCGTGAGCCCCGACGCCATCTACATCGACGACATCGAGAACGATCCGACGGGCCTGGTGAATCTTGAGTTCGAACAGCGGATCTTCAAGCACAGCGCCCTGATCCACGCTCCGATCTACTACCAGGGCAAGTGCTATGGGATCCTCGAGCCCTCCGCCTTCGGGAAACCGCGCCACTGGAGCGCAGTGGACCGGGCAATCACGGCCTGGGCCCAGGAACAGCTCGGGCCGATCGTCGCCGACTTCGTCGCGACACACGGCCCGAAATGACTGCCGCCAGGGTACACGAGCCCCCCGACCACGTCGTGATCGCCGACTGCGCGATCGCCACGCTGACGGTCGCCGGCTACCCCGACTTCCTTGTGTCCGACGGACGATCGGTCTGGACGACCAACGAGGACCGGGTCGAAAAGCTTCAGGCAGATCGACCTGGCCCCGTGGCGACGGTTCAGGTTCCGGGGCCGTGTGGGGCGATGGTCGTTGCCGACGGGTCGCTTTGGGTCGCCAGCTGCAAGGATATGTCCGTATATCGCCTGGACCTCGTGTCCGGCAGGGTCGTCGCGAACATCCCAACGGGTCTGGCCGACGCGACGGGAGAGCTGAGCCTGGCATCCGGCGCCGGGTCCATCTGGGTGCTCAGCAGCGCCGCTGGGATCCTGACCCGAATCGACTGTGCCAGCGACGAGGTCGTCGCCGAGATCCCCGTGCTGCCGCACTCGTACGCGGCCGCGTTCGCCTTCGACGCCGCGTGGATCACGAACTCAGGATCCCCTGATGATTCGTCACCGGGCTCTGTTCAGCGGATCGACCCGGAGACCAACCAGGTCGCAGCCACCATCCCTGTCGGACCCGTTCCTCGCTTCCTCGCCGCGGGCGAGGGAGCGGTGTGGACTTTGAACTGGGGGGATGGCTCGGTAACCAGGATCGACCCCCTAACGAACCGACCAGTCGTGACCATTCCGCTCGGAATGGAGGGTGGGGGTGGCGACATTGCGACCGGGGGCGGCAAGGTCTGGATTCGGGGCACGAAGGTCCTGCTCGCTGCTGTCGATCCAGGGACCAACAGCGTGACGACCATCTATGGTCCTCCCGCGGGTAGTGGAGCCGTCCGCGTCGCCGGCGACCTCGTTTGGGTAACGGCACACGATACGAACACCGTGTGGGTTCTCCCGGCAACCGCCGAGCCCGAAGGGCATGTTGGAAGCCGGTGACAGTGGCGCTGGACCCTGGGACGACGGTCGGTATCCTCGGTACGGGGGTCCTCCTCCTCGCATTTGTCCTCAACGTGACCGGACGACTCCGCGTCGGACCCTTCTACCTGGGCATGAATGCACTCGGTGGTGCGATTGCCGCCTACGCCTCGTTCCTGATCGGATTCGCGCCGTTCGTCGTCCTCGAGGCTGTCTGGTGCCTCGCCGCGATTGTCCAGCTGGTCAATCTGTTGGCGTCGGGCAGGGGCCGCAAGCCGCTCGAGCCTGGGCGTCGACCGTAGCCGGTCGAATCCATCGGCGTCGCTCGCGCGTGGGCAGGGCAGACGGTCGCCGTCACCCCGTCGTCGATGTGTCTGTTGCAATTGAAGTTGCCAACGGAACCGGGGTCATGCCGCAGGCGGCCATCGCGAACGTGTAGATGTCAGCGTCGAGCTCGAGCACCCTGGATGTCGCCTTTCCCAGCCCGTGACCCACGTCGCACTGCACTCGGAGCAGCCTAGGCCGCGAATGCGGGCCGGCGGCATCCTGTAGAGCGGCGACGAACTTCATGGCATGCGCAGGCACCACTCGATCGTCCGACGCGCCGGTCGTCACGAGGATCGGTGGGTAGGCAACGTCCGCCCTGACATTGTGGAGTGGCGAGTACGCATAAAGAGTTCGGAAGTCGTCCGCATCGGCTTCGGCGTCCCCGTACTCGGGCACCCAGTACCGACCGATCGTGAGCCGCGGGTACCGCAGCATGTCCGTCACGGGTATGTGGGAGACGACCGCTGCGAAGAACTCGGGGCGTTGCAGCATGCACGACGCCACCAGCAGACCGCCGTTGCTCTCGGCACTGATCACCAGGCGCGATCGCGTCGTGAAACCGCCGTCGATAAGCCACTGAGCGGCGGCGATGAAGTCGTTGAAGACGGTCTGCTTCTGATGGAGCATCCCGGCCTGGTGCCACGCCTCGCCGTACTCACCGCCCCCTCGGAGATTCGCCACTGCGTAGATCCCGCCGGCTTCGAGCCACAACAATCGTGAGGCGTCGAACTGCGGCGTCAGGCTCACGTTGAACCCACCGTATCCGTACAAGAGCATCGGGCTGGTCCCGTCGAGTTGCAGGCGGACCTTGTGCACGAGGGTGATGGGGATACGCGTCCCATCGGCGGCGGGATAGAACATTTGCTGCGTCGTGTATCCGTCGACATCGAACCTTGGCTTCGGCGCCGCCCGGCCTACGAGGTCGCCGGTACTGGGGTCGTATCGAAGCGTCTCGCGCGGCTGCAGGAACGACTCGAACAGTACGAGAAGTTCGCCGGTCACTGGATCGCTTTCGAGGTCGGAAACGGTCCCCAAGTACGGCAGATCGATCGGCTTGCCAGGCGTCCCCTGGAGATCGAAGGTCGTGACGCGGTGCCAGGCAGCCTGGACCGTCACGAGAACGATCCGCCCATCCGCCAGCGTCGCCCGCACGATCGGATACTCCCCTTCAGGGACGATCTCCGTCAATTGATCCGGTGCTCGCCTGCCGACGTCGATCGCGATCACCCGCCCGAGGGGAGCCCCGGCGTTTGTGTGGAAGTAGAAGCGGTCGCCGGCGCTGCCGATGAACAGACGGCGAGCGTCCGCGCGTGGGAAAAGCTGAATGAAGCCCCCGGCGGAGCCAAGGGGCCGGAAGAAGATCTGATGACGGTTCGAGAGACCCCTCCAGGCATGCAGGACCAGGAACCGGCCGTCGTCGGTCACGATTGGGACAAAGTTCAGGTCAGGGTCGTCCGGGCGATCGAAGATCAGGACATCGTCGCCCTGCGGCGTCCCGACACGGTGCCAGTACACCTGGCTGAAGCGATAGGCATCCTCGGGCGGTACGGACCCGGGAGCAGGCAGGCGGTTGTAGTAGAAGCCGGCACCATCAGGCATCCATGCCACGTTCGGATATGGGAGGTCCTCTTCCGATTTCACCCACCTGATGACCTCGGGAAGGTCAGCCCTTGTTTCGACGTTGCGAATCCGAAGCTCTTGCCAGTCGCTGCCACGGTGTGAGACGGCATATGCGAGCAGTGATCCGTCGGGACTGGGCACCCAGCCCGTGAGGGCGGCCGTCCCGTCGGCCGCCATCGCATTGGGGTTGACCAACTCGATCGGATTGCCATTGAGTTCGTCTTCGACCGAATAGAGAACGGGCTGCTCCTGCAACGGGTCGGCACGGAGCTGAAAGGTCCGGCGACCGACTCGAATCGGAAGCCATGACCTCGGGTAGTTCCAGAGGTCTCTAAGGCGTGCGGCGACAGCATCGTGGATGCCGCTGCGACGGAGGAACTCGGACGTGACCGAGTTCTGCCGCTCCACCCAGTCGGTCACCTTCGGGTCATCCACGTCCTCAAGCCAGCGAAACGGGTCGGGAACGAGGTCGCCGTGAAACTCGTCCACATGGCTGCCGCGATACGTCTGTGGATAAGCCAGTGGCGGAGCCGTGGGCTCGGACGGCTCTCGCCCAGGCCAGTCTTCGTAATTCGATCCGCCTTCGTCGTTCACCGGAAAACGGTATCAGTCAATGTCGCTTCCGATGGGCCTTGTCGCTCGCGTTCGAGGCGGATGTCGACGAAGCGTCCTAGACTCGCCGGGTGGGCGATGAACACCGAGCCGTAGCCGCCATCGACCTGCGGGACGTCCATCGGAGCTTCGGCTCCGTTCACGCCGTCGACGGCATCGACCTCCACCTCGAACTTGGTGAGATCGCCGCGCTGCTCGGTCCAAATGGTGCCGGCAAGACGACCACGATCGACATGATCCTCGGCCTCGGGCGGCCCGATCAGGGGAGCGTGAGCGTGCTTGGCATGTCGCCATCGGCGGCCGTCTCACGCGGCCTCGTTTCGGCGGTCATGCAGACGGGCGGTCTGCTGAAGGACATCACCGTTCGCGAGACCGCCCGCCTGACGGCGTCCCTCTACACGGAACCGCGACCGGTGGACGAGGTGCTCGAACGGGCCGGAATCACACATCTCGCGAACCGGCTCGTCGGGAAGTGCTCGGGCGGCGAACAGCAGCGCGTCCGGTTCGCCCTGGCCCTGCTGCCCGACCCGGCGCTCATGGCCCTCGACGAGCCGACGGCCGGAATGGACGTGGAGGGCCGACGCGACTTCTGGTCCGCCATTCGCCGCGACGCTGAGCGGGGCCGGACCGTGCTCTTCGCGACCCACTACCTCGAGGAGGCCGACGCGTATGCGGATCGGATAATCCTCCTCCGCCAGGGCCGGATCGTCGCCGATGGAACGGCGGCCGAGGTCCGGAACCTCTCGAGCGGACGATCGGTCCGGGCGAGCCTGGCTGACGCCGACCAGGGGACGCTGTTGAGCCTGCCCGGGGTCCGTTCGGTCGAGATCCGCGGCGATCGTGTCCTCATCCAGACGACGGATTCCGACGCGGTGGCGAAGTACCTCCTGACGGCGACCGCGGCGCACGACGTGGAGATCGTGGCCCACAACCTCGAAGACGCATTTCTCGCCCTCACCTCGGACGAGTCCCACGCGGCTCTCGACCAGGCCGCCGAGGGGAGCGCGGCGTGAACGCGAAGGTGCCCGGGACCGTTCCGCTCGCTGAGCGTCAAGCGCCGCCGCTGGGCGGGTTCAATCTCACGTTCCTGGCCATCGAAGTTCGCCGCCTCGTGCGAAATCGGCGGACCGTCATGGTGACCCTGGTCGTTCCCGTGGTCCTGTTCCTGCTCTTCAAGGCGAACCGGCGGGCCGTCGCGGTAGGTGGCCTCGGGTTCACGGCAGCCATGACGATGATCGGCATCGCCGTGTACGGGGCGATGCTCGCATCGACCTCGGGCGGCGCCATGGTGTCGATCGAACGCGCCCAGGGGTGGAGCCGCCAGCTCCGCCTGACGCCCCTCAGTCCGACTGCCTATATCGCCATCAAGATCATCGTGGCAATGCTGCTGGGGCTGACGTCGGTGGCGGTCGTCTACGTGATCGGCTCAATCGACGGCGTGCAGATGGCGCCATCAACGTGGGTCCTGACCGGGATCCTCGCGTGGGCCGCCTCGCTGGTCTTCGCGTCCTTCGGGCTGTTCATGGGCTACCTGCTGCCTTCCGAGAACGTGATGCAGATCATCAGTCCGGTGCTGGGGGTCTTTTCCCTGCTCGGTGGCCTGTTCATCCCGATCGCTCTCCTGCCGTCGGTCATGCAGGACGTCGCCCCCTTCATGCCGACGTACGGTGTCGCGTCCATCGCCCGCTTTCCCCTTGTGGGAGGCGCTTTCGATCCGACCTGGCTCCTGAGCGTCGTCGTCTGGACAGCGGCCTTCGCCGCCGCGGCCGTGATCCTGTTCCGCCGCGACACGAGGCGCACCTGAATCGGGTCAGCTGTCGACGACGGCCCCATCGGAAAGCTGCCGTACGCGCGGCAGCGGTGACAGCACCAGCAGCAGGATCGAGATCGCCATGCCGGCCCAGCCGATGGCGATCCCTCCCCGGACGCCGATCGAGCCCGCCAGAGCGGCGGCCAGAAGCGCGCCGAGCGGGTAGGCGATCCCGTGTGAGAAGACCTCGAGCGTCGCGTTCACTCGCCCAAGGATGCGGTCCGGGATGACGCCCTGGATGAGCGACAGCTCGGCGACGCCTTCGATCGTCTGCAGCCCGTCGCCGACGAGCTGAGGCAGGAAGACCATCAGCACCGCCAGCGGGAGCGGCCCGCCGGCGAGCGGGGTGAGCACGCCGATGACCGACGCGCCGACCGCCGCCCAGATGAGGGCGGGCCCGAAGCCCAGCCGGCCGATCACCCGTGAGGCCAGGACCGATCCGACGAGTGAGCCGACGCCGCCGGCCGACACGACGATACCGAGCAGGAGCGGGCTGAGGTGCAGGTCCTCGATCAGGTAGATCGTGTAGAGGACGCCGTAGAACGAGCCGGCAACGTGGGCGATGACCGAGCGGAGCGTCAATGGGACGAGCAGCGGGTGGCGGCCGACGAGTCGCAGGCCCTCGAGGATCTCGTGCCGGATCGGCGTGGCCGATGTCCGAGCCGGACGCGCCGGCTCTGGGCGGCGGATCAGGCCGAGCGAGATCGCCGAAACGGCGAAGGAGATCGCGTCGACGAGGATCGCGAACGGCGCGCCGATGAGCTGCACGAGCCCGCCGGCCACGCCGGGGCCGCCGATCTCCGCGAGCGATGAGCTCGTGGCCAGCTTGCTGTTGCCCTCGAGCACGCGATCGACCCCGATCAGCGACGGGACGTAGGCCGGGTAGGCGGCATCGAAGAGGGCCCCGAGACTGCCCTCCAGGAACACGACGACGTACAGGTACTCGATCCGCAGCACGTTGGCGAGGTAGGCCGCCGGTATCGAGAACAGCAGGACGGCCCGGATCGCGTCCGCCCAGATGAGCAGTGGTCGCCGCCGGAGCCGGTCGACCCACGCGCCGGCGAAGAGGCCCACGAGTAGGACGGCGAGGCTGGCCGAGACGACGATCAGCGCCATCTCGAACGGACCGGCCCCGAGGACGAGCAGGGCGACCAGCGGGACCGCCGTTCGGGTCACGACCGAGCCAAGCTCAGACACCGTCTGGCCGGCCCAGAGCTTCATGAAGTCCGCGTGTCGCCACAACGACACGGTCACGATGCGTGGCCCTGCGGCCGGTAGCCGGTATTCACTGCCGGATGCTCGCCTCCCAGTTGCCCACGTTCGGAGACACTCTAACGACGGCGACGGTTCAGGAAGCCGTGCGCGTGAACGTCAGATGCGTCACTCCGCTGGGCGACGAGACCGCCTCGACCGCGTAGTCCTCCTCGAGGCCTTCCAGCCCGTCCCAGAGCCGG
>Ga0307282_10000586_pt1 | contig 11838 bp, 8 predicted proteins | sample ER_DNA_121_FD_194475 | JGI IMG/M metagenome (GOLD analysis project Ga0307282, IMG submission 194475) | Bulk soil microbial communities from the East River watershed near Crested Butte, Colorado, United States - ER_DNA_121 | ecosystem: Environmental > Terrestrial > Soil > Floodplain | place: USA...
GCACATCTCACAGCCTGGCGGCGGCGGACCGTCGGGCGCCTCGAAGCCGTGGCGAAGAGTCAGCCCGAACCCACGCCACCCTGGCCTGCTGACCTGCATGAAGACGACGAGATCAATGCGTGGTTCCACGCGCGCGATCGCGATAAGCCCGTTGCCCAGGTCCTCGATGAATCGCGTCGTGTCTTTCAACAGCTCGTGGGGGCGATAGAGAAATTGCCGGACGAAACGCTTGACGATCCCGCGCGGTTTCCGTGGATGGAGGGCGCGCCGCTGACCGGAGCCACGTTGTTCGGGCACTTTCATGACGAGCACGAGGCGGACATGCGCGGATATCTCTCTCGACAGCCGGCCAGGTCCTAGCGACAAAAGATGCGAGGAGAGCGCGCGATCTAGCCATCGCTGGAATACGCGTTGGCGTAAAGATGTTGGGCGGAACATCTGAGCACTCCGCCTCTGAAAGCGCAGGAAGAATTGGAAGTTGTCGTGCCGACTCGGTTGGAGTCATGGCGGAGTCCGCAACGGCCGGCCCGCGATCACTGCATGGCCCCTGGGCGGACCGTCGATGCTCCGCTGAGCGGTCATCGCTACACGCGGATGTTTCCCGATCTTCCTTACTTGAGCATCGGCCCAGACGTTGTGCATGCGCTTGGTCGCGCGGGCGGGGCTTGCGATACTCGGTATTCGACCCGGGCGGAGTCGGAGACCGTCTCGGCGGGATGGCCGGTGTTCGGGCAGTTCATCGCGCATGACATCACCGCAGACCGGTCGCCGGTCACGCATCACGACGATGAGGCGTTTCTGCGGAACGCGCGGAGCGCGCGTCTGGACCTGGAATGCATGTACGGCGACGGTCCGGTCGGGAATCCTTTCCTCTTCAGCCGGAAAGACCCAGCCAAGATGCTGCTCGGTCTGAACGATCGTGGCGACGCGGAGGACCTTCCCCGCAACCAAGAAGGCATCGCGCTCGTTGGCGACCCACGTCAGGATGTCCACCTTCTTATCTCGCAGATGCACGTCGCCATGCTCAAGGCTCACAACCGCCTCGTGGACAGACTCCGTGAGGACGGCGTCTCGGAGGCCGACCTGGTGGCCGAGGCGCGCCGCGCGTTGACCTGGCATTACCAGTGGGCCGTGCTCTTCGACTTCCTGCCTGCGACGATCGGCGAGGAACGCATGCGGAAGCTGCTGCGGGATGGACCGCGGTTCTTTCAGCCGGACGGCACCGTCTCGATCCCCTTCGAGTTTGCCGACGCCGCGTACCGTTTCGGACATTCTCAGATGCGACCGTCGTACCGCGTGCAGCGCGATGGCGACGACCTGACCCTCTTCCCGGATCTCATCGGCTTCCGTCCCGTGACCTCAGATCGTGTGATCGATTGGAGCCTGCTCTTCGAAATCGCTGGCGAGCCGAATGCCGCGAGGTCACGCCCGATCGACGGGTGCTTGGCCGAGCCTCTTCTCAAGCTGCCCGTCGACATCACCGGGGAGCTCGACGATCAGGACTTCCAATCCCTCGCGGTGAGAGATCTGCAGCGGGGCGTCGCCACCGGGCTCCCCTCCGGTGAAGCCGTCGCGAGGCTCGTCGGTGAGGAGCCGCTCGTGCGCGACGACGTCGGTCTCAGCGAGTTCGGATGGTCCGGCGAGACGCCGCTTTGGTACTACCTGCTCAAGGAGGCGGAAGTTCGCGAGGGTGGTGAGCGGCTTGGGCCCGTCGGTTCTTTGATCGTCGGCGAGGTCCTGCTGGCGATCCTCGACGGAGATCCCGAATCGTTCCGCAGCGTCGACCGCTCATGGCGCCCCACCTTGCCCAGCCGTGTTCCCGACAGATTCGGCCTCGCCGATCTACTTGTCCCGTTCGAGCCACCGATCGATGGATAAGCCGATGCCGCGCACGCTCGGAGCGCGTGTGCTGTTCGGTCGCCAAGCATCGTTTTGGATCATGGCGACGACGTTCGGGCTCTTCTTGTTCGCGGCCGCAGCGCCGTCACCGCTCTACGCGGTGTATGCCGGCCTGTGGCAATTCTCGGCTGGAGTACTCACCGAAGTCTTCGCGGTCTACGCCATCGCATTGCTCGTGGCGCTCCTGTTCACAGGGTCGTCATCGGACTTTGTTGGCCGGCGGCCGGTCATCCTCGTCGCGCTCGTCATCCAACTGGCGAGCATCGTGTTGTTTCTCGTCGCGTCGGGGATCGAGTGGCTCTTCGCCGCGCGTATCGCGCAGGGCATCGCGACCGGAATCGCTACGGGAGCGCTCGGCGCCGCATTAGTCGATCTCCAACCACCCGATGATCCCGCCTTGGCTTCCCTCGTCAACAGCGCCGGGCCGATCCTGAGCCTCGGCATCGGGGCGCTGGCTTCGGCGGTACTTGTGCAGTACGCCCCCGATCCGCTTCACCTCATCTATTGGGTCACGTTGCTCGGCTTCATCGCGGCGCTCGCGGCAGTCGCCGTGATGCCCGAGCCCGGCGCGCGGCGGAGCGGTGTGCGGTGGGTGCCGCGAATATCCGTTGAACGGGCCGTCCGACGAGAGTTCGTCGCTACGTTGCCGATCCTCGTCGCAGGCTGGGCCGTCGCCGGCTTCTACCTCTCCCTCGGCCCCAGCCTTGCGTCGCAGCTGGCCGCCTCGTCGAACCGGGTACTCGGCGGGCTTGCGATCTTCCTTCTCGCGGACATCGGCGCGGTCGCGATAGTCATTACCCGTTCATGGGCCACAACTCGCGCGATGATGGTCGGCGGGAGCATCCTCGGCGCGGGCCTCGTGGTTGCGGTGGCGGCGATCGCGCTCACGTCGCCGCTCCTGTTCTTCGCCGCCACCGCAGTGACCGGTGTGGGATTTGGCCTCGCCTGGCTCGGCGTGTTGCGGACGCTTGTCGGCCTTGCCGCGCCGACGGCGCGGGCAGCGCTGTTAGCGGCCGTCTTCGTCGTTGCGTATCTGGCTCTCGCGCTCCCCGCGGTAATCGCGGGTTTCCTGGCGACGCGGGTCGGGCTGCACGACGCCGCGCTCTGGTACGGGGCGGGGCTCGTGGTTCTGACGTTCGCGGGCGTGCTTAGTACCTGGGTCGTCATCCACCGGAGATAGTCGGCCTCACCTGATCGGCTCTGGTTCACCGATATCGCGAGATGGCAGAATCGATAGGAAAAAGCGCGCCGACCTAGCTCAACGGATGTGATGCCAATTCGCGGAGCTGGTGCGCGAGAATACAGATCCTGCCGGGATAGCTCAGTTGGTAGAGCAGGGCTTTTGTAAAGCTCAGGTCGCGAGTTCGAGTCTCGCTCCCGGCTCCATCCGACCATATGCTCCGGGGATTGACGATTCAGCGGATGGACAACGTTCTCATCGTTGTCGACGACCTCGAGGCGGCCAAGTCTTTCTTCATCGAACTCGGCCTCGAGCTCGAAGGCGAGACGCAGGTCGAGGGACCTTCAGTCGACAGCCTGATCGGGCTCAAGGACGTTCGCGCCACCCTCGCGTTGATGCGGACCCCGGACGGCCACGGTCGCATCGAGCTCGACAAGTTCCACACGCCCAACGCGATCAGGTTTGGCCCCGTGGACGCGCCGGTGAACGCGCTGGGCATCCGTCGCATCATGTTCGCCGTCGAAGACATCGACGCTGTCGTCGCGCGCTTGCTCGCCCACGGGGCCGAGCTGATAGGCGAAGTGGTGCAGTACGAGGACACGAATCGGCTTGCGTATATCCGCGGGCCTGAAGGCATCATCATCGGACTGAACGAGCAGCTCAGCTGAGACCTCCCATGCGGCACAGTTTCTATTCGGCGTCACGCTTTATCCATGGGCGCTCGCCACCGGGTAACGCGCTTACTGTGAGGTCGAACCTGCGACGACACTTCGAATTGAGAATCCATTGCTCCTAACTATTCAGACAACCCATCGTCCCGCGACCGATCTGGGATATCTGCTGCACAAGAACCCAGCGCGTGTGCAGAGCTTCGAGCTAGCCGCGGGAACCGCATGGGTCTTTTACCCGCAAGCGAACGAAGACGTCTGCACGGCGGCCCTGCTGGTCGATCTCGATCCGATCGCCCTGGTACGCGGACGCACGGGCTCGCGCGAGGGCGGGCTTCTCGACCAGTACGTGAACGACCGGCCGTATGCGGCCAACTCGTTTCTCGCAGCGGCCATTGCCCAGGTCTACGGCAGCGCGCTGAATGGCCGGTGCGACGAGCGTCCGGAGCTGGCACAGACGGCGATCCCGCTCAAGGCGACGATCGCCGCGCTGCCCAGCCGCCGTGGCGAGTCCCTGATCGAGCGACTCTTCGGGCCACTCGGATACGAGGTGGAGCTGACGCGTCAGCCACTGGATCCCCAGCGCGCCGAGTGGGGCGCGAGCACCTACCACAACGTCACGCTGGGCGGGACCGTCCGGTTGCAGGATCTGCTCCGCCACTTGTATGTCCTGATGCCCGTTCTTGACGACGACAAGCACTACTGGGTCGGCCGCGATGAGATCGACAAGCTCCTCGCCCGCGGAGAGGGATGGCTCGCCCAACACCCCGCGCGCGAGCTCATAACCGAACGTTACCTGCGTCGCCAGCGGCATCTCACGCGCGAGGCGCTTGCGCGTCTCAGCGCGGACGACGCGCCGGATCCCGACGCCGACGAGGAGCGCCACGCCGCGGAAGAGGCGAACGTGGAAGAGCCACTCCGTCTGAACGAGGAGCGCATCGCCAGCGTCGTATCCGTGCTGAAGAGCGTCGGTGCGAAGCGCGTGCTCGATCTCGGCTGCGGTGAAGGTCAGTTGGTCCAGGCGCTCTTGAAGGACCCGGCGTTCGCACACGTGACCGGTGTGGATGTCTCGGTGCGCGCTCTCGAGACGGCGGCTCGCCGGATGCGGCTAAAGGATATGCACGAAACCCTGCGCGTGCGCGTGCAGCTGCTGCACGGATCGCTCGTCTATCGCGACGCGCGTCTGGCTGGCTTCGACGCCGCCGCGGTGGTGGAGGTCGTGGAACATCTCGATCCGTCGCGTCTGGCCTCGTTCGAGCGCGCCGTCTTCGAGCAGGCACAGCCGCCGACGGTGGTCGTTACCACGCCTAATCGCGAATACAACACGCGTTTTCCGTCGCTGCCGGCCGGTCGTATGCGCCACCGCGATCACCGGTTCGAATGGTCACGCGCGGAGTTCCAAGAGTGGTCTCGACGCGTCGCCGCCACTAACGGATACAGCGCCCGCTTCCTTCCCGTTGGCCGCGACGACCCTGAGGTCGGGTCGCCCACACAGATGGCGGTGTTCAGCCGATGAACATCCCGGTACCGGAGTTCTCGATGGTCCTTCTCATCGGCGCCTCGGGCTCCGGTAAGTCGACCTTCGCAGCCAAGCACTTCAAGCCGACCGAGGTGCTCTCGTCGGACTGGTCACGGGCCGCCATATCCGACGATGCGAACGACCAGGCTGTCACGAAGGACGCGTTCGAGCTCCTTCACTTCATCGCCGCAAAGCGACTCAGCGCGATGAAGCTGACGGTGGTCGACGCGACGAACGTGCAGCCGGAATCGCGCAAGTCGCTCATCGAGCTGGCGCGCGCACATGATGCGTTGCCCGTCGCGATCGTCTTCGATCTTCCCGAGCGGGTGTGCCAGGAGCGCAACCGCGCCCGCCCCGACCGTGACTTTGGGCCACATGTAGTTCGCCAGCAGACCCAGCAGCTGCGGCGATCCTTGCGCTCGCTACAACGAGAGGGCCTCCGCTATGTCTGGACGCTCTCCAGCGTCGAAGAGGTCGACGCTGCGACAGTGACGCGCCAGCGCCTGTGGACCGACAAGCGCGACGTGCACGGACCCTTCGACATCATCGGCGACATCCACGGCTGTTACGACGAGCTGTCCCAACTCCTCGAACGGCTCGGGTATGAGATCGAGGCTCGCCAGGACGGCGGTCGGACCATCGTCGTGACGCCACCGCCCGGACGGCAGGCCGTGTTCCTTGGGGACCTCGTCGACAGAGGACCCAACACAGCGGATGTCCTGCGCCTCGTGATGGGGATGGTCGGGAGTGGCAAAGCGATCTGTGTTCCTGGCAACCACGAGGCAAAGCTGTCAAGGAAGCTCAAGGGCAAGGACGTTCAGCTCACCCATGGTCTCGCGCAAACCATCGAACAACTTGAGCGCGAGACGCCAGAGTTTCGCGACGCCGTGGCGAAGTTCGTCGATGGCCTCATCAGTCACTTCGTACTCGACGCTGGCAAGCTGGTGGTGGCCCACGGCGGCATGAAGTCTGAGTACGCTGGCCGGGCCTCGGGCCGCGTTCGGGAGTTTGCGCTCTACGGCGATACCACCGGCGAGACCGACGAGTTCGGACTCCCGGTTCGCCTGAACTGGGCGGCTGAATACCGCGGGCATGCAACGGTGGTGTACGGGCATACGCCCGTGCGCGAAGCGGAGTGGCTGAACAACACGATCAACATCGATACGGGATGCGTGTTCGGTGGCGCGCTCACGGCGCTCCGGTATCCGGAGCGGGAACTGGTCTCAGTGCCGGCCGCGCACACCTACTACGAGCCGGCGCGTCCGTTCCTTCCGCAGGAAGAGCACGCCCCCAGGCTCACCGCCCAGCAGACGCACGACGAGCTGCTCGACCTCGAGGACGTGTTAGGCAAGCGCATCGTGGCCACGCGGCTGGCGGGGCGGGTGACTATTCGCGAGGAGAACGCGAGCGCGGCGTTGGAAGCGATGAGCCGTTTTGCCGTCGATCCCCGTTGGCTCGTGTATCTGCCGCCGACGATGTCGCCCTCCGAGACGAGCCGCCTTCCAGGCCTGCTCGAACACCCAGCCGAGGCCTTTGGTTACTACCGCGGCCGCGGTGTCGCCCGCGTCGTGTGCGAAGAAAAGCACATGGGTTCCCGCGCGATCGTCGTCGCGTGTCGCGATGCGGATGCCTCAGAGCGCCGCTTCGGTATACGCACCGAGTCGGCCGGAATCGTCTACACCCGAACGGGCCGACCCTTCTTCAACGACGCCGCTTTGCAGGACACGCTCCTCGACCGAGTACGACGCGCCGCCGACGCGGGCGGAATCTGGGATGAGCTGAAGACAGATTGGGTCGTCCTCGATTGTGAGCTCATGCCCTGGTCGCTCAAGGCACGCGAGCTGATCCAGCAGCAGTACGCGCCGGTCGGCGCCGCGGCACGGACGGCACTGGCAGAGGAACTGGCCGCGCTCGAAGCCCGACAGGGGCCCGAACTCGCCGGACTCGCCGAGAAGCGACGCGCTCAGCTCGTGGACATCGAGGCTTTCAGCGCGGTCTATCGGCGGTACACGTGGGACGTGCAGGGTGTCGGTGATATCCGCCTCGCCCCGTTCCATCTACTCGCGAGCCAAAACCGGGTGCACAGCGCCGAAATGCACAGTTGGCATTTGGAACGTCTCGGTCGTCTCGCGGCCGCGGACTCCGAGGTGATCGTGGCCACACCATCGGTGGAGGTGGATCTCGCGGACCCCGAGAGCGAAGCGCGGGCCGTCGAGTGGTGGAGCGGACTCACCGAGCGCGGCGGCGAAGGCATGGTGATCAAGCCGATGGAGTTTGTGGCGCGGTGGAAGAACGGACTGGTCCAACCTGCGCTGAAGGTTCGCGGCCGCGAATACCTCCGCTTGATCTACGGGCCTGATTACGCGCAGCCGTTGCATCTTGAGCGATTGCGCGAACGCGGGCTCAGCACGAAGCGGTCGCTGGCGATGCGAGAGTTCGCCCTGGGCCTCGAGGGTCTCGAACGTTTTGTCCACGAGGAGCCCTTACGCCGTGTTCACGAGTGCGTCTTTGCCGTCCTCGCGCTCGAGAGCGAACCGGTCGACCCCCGGCTCTGAAGCCCGACGCGCTTTAAGGCGAGCCTTGCGAGCTACTTGTCCTGCGGCGTCGGGAAGAGTGGACGGTGCGCGCCAATAGCTTTGCCGATCGTCTGGCGCGAATAGAACGAGTGCGCCGCGGCCGCGATGACGAAGCCCACCGCGCCGACAAGAAGCGCCGTCCCGGGGGCGGCTCCTGTACGGACCGCCGCGATGGCTGCGATCGCGCCCGCGAGCGCGCTATTCAGGATCATGACGACCGTTGGCGTGCCGGCGATCATCTGCGCGACCCAGAAGAGCGCGCCGCCGCCGGGTTGCACGCCCATCGTGATGCCGACGCCGCGAAGGTCGTCGTGGCCGCTCATCACGAAATACCGCTGTAGGTCGGGTGCGAGCTCCAAATAGGCGGCCCGGATCCGGTTCATCCCGATGACGCACATGGCCTCGTGATAGTTCGAGGCGCCGAGGCGGATGTACGTCGCCAGCCCGATGAATAGCACGATCGGCAGGATGACCAGCGCGAAAAGCGTGAACGCTTCGCCGAACCCCGAGGCGCCAGCTACCAATCCCAACGCAACGATGGCGCCCGACAGCGTTGAAAGGAACATCCCCGCGCGGCTGAAGGCCTCGTTCCACGCCAGCGAGCGCGACGCGAGCAGGCTCCAATGCTCGGTCGACAGGATCTGAAGCCGCATCGCGGGCGATGCCGCGTCGACCGCCGCAGTCGCAGCAGTTCGCTGAGCCGGTGCGGGTTCAGGTCCGACGCCCGTTACAGGGGTGACACGTTCGAAGGTCATCTTTCTGGACCTAGCTCCAAGGGTGCGCGCCGGGGTCGTAGTCTATCGGGCGTGGCGCTCCGGACTTCGGTCCTTGCCGTCGTGTTCGCCCTCATTCCGTACTGGGGCGCGAACGCCGAGCCCTCCGCTGCGGCCTGTGATCTGGCGACCACGCCGACGAGCAGCGCCTTCCTACCAAACATCACCAAGAGCCTCGGGGGCCCAACCGGTTGGGTGACACCGTTCATCGTGCAGAACGTTGGGACGGCCGCGACCGACCTCCAGGTCTCGTTCTACCGATTCAGCGATGGCAGCCTCGTGACGTGCCGGAAGGTCGCCGCCGTGGGAGCGGGAACATCGTTCGCCGACATCCCCAACAACGACGCCGACCTCCCCGCGAACACGCAATTCTCCGTGGTCGTCCGCAGCTACGGCTCGCAGATCGTCGCGGTCGTCAACGAGCATTCCGGTTCAGGGGATCGGGCGGAGGCGCTCAGCTATGACGGCTTCGCCGCCGGCTCGCCGACCGTCTCTCTGCCGAACATCGTGCGGAGGTTCTTCGGGTACCACACGCCGTTCATCATTCAGAACCTGGGCACCGGACCGACCGTCGCGACCGCGACGTTCGTCGGCCGTGGAACCGAGCCGGGAGCGACGATCACTCGGACGATCGCCGCGGGTCAGTCCCAGTTCATCGAGCCCAATGTCGAGTCAAGCCTCGTCGACGGCGGCGCGTACGCGGTGACCGTCAGGGCGGACCAACCATTGGCCGTCGTTGTGAATACGCATAACGATGACGCGTCGGTGGCTCATCCGGTCGCCTACTCGACCGACGGGATCACCGGCGGCTCCGGAACTCTGTACGGCGCGTACGCGGCGAAGAACGCGAACGACTACGGGCGCGCGGGAACGATGTCGACCATCGTCGTGCAGAACCTCGGTGGGACCTCGACGACGCCGACGCTCGAGTTCACGCCCCTCGGCGGTGGCGCGACCACCACATTCACCGGGCCTTTGACCGGACCGGGCGCGGCCTGGGCATTCGACCCGCGTTATGTGAACGGCGTCGCCGGTACGACGCTCTGCGGCACCGGCGCGTCGCCGGGTTGTCTTGCGGACGGCGAGTTCACGTTCAAGGCGTCCGCGGCCGGAACGATCGCTGCCGCGGTCAACGTCATCAGTCCGAATAGCGCGATGGGCTACACAGCGACCGGCTCACCCGCGGCGAAGTTCTTCCTTCCGAACGTCACGCGGACGCTCGGAGGATCCGACGGCTGGACGACACCGATCTTGCTGCAAAGCGTGACCGCCACCGGTGCTTCTGTTGAGTGGCGACGCTTCGCCGACGGTGCTCTCGTCACGACGCAGAATCTGACCTTCACAGCGGGATCTGGAATGCGTATCGACCCGCTCGCGGTCGCGAGCCTCACGAACGACACTCAGTACGCGGTCACCGTGACGTCGATCGGCGGCACGGTCGTCGCGATCGTCGAGGAGCATGCGTCGGGTGGCGAGAACTCGATGATCTACGAGGGCTTCGCCGCTCCCTAGGGCGCCGCCGGCATCAGCGAGACGAACCACGCCTTCATCGCGACCGGGTTGATCGTGCGTCCGTAGTCGAGGGTTTTCTCGCGCCCGCCGCCGATCATGGCGACGCTGAACGACTCCGCCCACGATTCGCCTGGAAGGTGGATCCACTGCGCCATCCCTACGGGCTGCGCATTCGCTTCGGTCAACGCGACCTGCCACGTGCCGGGAAAGCCCCGATAGGTCCAGTACTTCGCCATGACGTCGCTGCCCGCGGTCTTCCGCTGCACGAGGTCCTGATACGCGTGCCCGAGCTCGTGGAACGCGGTGCTCGGCGTCATCACGTAGTCCTCGCGCACGGCGAAGATCGGCTGCCCCGAGGCGTTGACTCCGCGATACCAGGCGTCGCCGTTCTCGCCGGCGGGCTCATCGAAGTCGAGCTGCGGCGTTGGCGGAAAGATCGGGAACGCCGCGCGGATCTGGAAGTGATAGGTCATGAGCTGCTGGCCGGCGACGTTGGTCGTCGGGCGAGGGCGCGGCGTCGGTGCGGCCGTGACGGCGACCGTCGGCGTCGGACTCGGCGATGGGCTGGGTGAGGGAGTCGGCGACGGTGTTGCCGCGATCGTCGGCGTCGGCGAGGGACTCGGCAGAGCTACCGGCTGTTCGCGGGCACTCAGCGCGATCGCCGCCCCGAGCACGACGACGAGCGCCACTCCGAGGCCGCTGGCGAGCTTTGTTCGAGAGGTCACCTCAATAGGGTAGGGCGCACCCCCTGTCGTACCGGTGTCGCGCGGGTCCTAGTACTGGCGGGTGATGGATCGGCGCTTGACGGGGGTTACCCCGCCTGTTTCGGAATGACAAGGTGGCCCCATGGGAAACGAAGGAGAGTCGGTCCCGACTCGTACGCGCAGGCAACGGCTTGGTGCGATGGTCCCGTGGCTGGCGTCCCTGGCGGTATTCGGCGCGGGCGCGGTCACCCTCGATGGCCTGGAGCGAGCTCTGGCCGTCGGTGCTTTCTCGGCGTCCTGCTTCGGCGCGCTCCTCGCCGTCGCGCAGGTCCGGCGAACGATGTCGTCGATGCGCGGGTGGATGGGCGAGCGCGAAAGCGCGCTGAGCACGTTCGCGGACGATCGGGCAGCGGCGGTCGCCCGTCAGTTCCAGTGGGCCGTCGAGGAGCTCGTCAGCGTGCGCGCCGAGCTACGAAAGGCGGACGCGATGCGCGTTGAGGCGGAACAGCGCGCTGCGAGCACAACGGAGAACGCGCGTCGTGATGCCGAAGACCTGCGTGTTGCCCGCGAGAGCCTCGGAGCGATGGACCCGAGCGAGCTCGATCTCCTGCGCGAGAAGCTCCAGCAAGTGGAGCAAGCCTTTCAGGATGAGGAACGCGATCGGCGCACCACGGAACGCCGCGCTCGCGCGGCCGAGCAGCGCGTCGCCGATCTCACGCGGACTCTGCGCCTCGTCGCGAACACCGTGTCGTCGGGCGGCGAGACGGTCACGTCTCGCGCGATGCCGACCGGACCGCTCACGCTCGATTGGACATTGGAGTACGACGGAAGCGCTCATTCGCTCCGGCTCCGTTCGACCTCGGCCGACTCGCGACCGAGCAAGGCCCGGATCCTCGACGCGAGCGGACGCCCGGTCGCCGAGTCCGTGACCGGTCGGCAGCGTCGTCCCGCTCAGGTCGTGCTCCGGATTCCGCAGTCGGTTGCGGCGGCCGTCGAGTCAGGCGACT
>Ga0307282_10000587_pt1 | contig 11831 bp, 12 predicted proteins | sample ER_DNA_121_FD_194475 | JGI IMG/M metagenome (GOLD analysis project Ga0307282, IMG submission 194475) | Bulk soil microbial communities from the East River watershed near Crested Butte, Colorado, United States - ER_DNA_121 | ecosystem: Environmental > Terrestrial > Soil > Floodplain | place...
AAAGGGGCGATTGGTCCGGAGATCCCACCCGGCGATGTCATCGTCTCTTCAGGGGGGTTCAAGGACAGCCGGCCCAGCTTGTCCGGGCCGGCTGTCGAAGGCTGCCGGTCGAGGCAATGGTCGGCCAGTGGCTCTGGCCTAGACGCCCCAGATCTTCTTGTACTGGTCCCGATAGCCATTGTCAGGGTCGTATTGGTTATTCGGGCCGCCGTCGAACTGGATGTTGTCCTTCGTGACGATATGAACTGGCGCGACGTACCCGCTCGGGGTCTGGCCAGCAAACGAACGATTGAGCTCATCAACGAGCTGCCAGCCAGCCTCGTTCAGCGGCTCGGCGACCGTGGCGATCTGATACTGCCCGGTGCGTACCCGCTGGAACGCGGCAACACTGCCGTCACCGGCCGAGATGAACTGTGGCGGACCGGAGCTCGGAACGCCAGCAGACTGGAGCGCGGGCCCGGCGAAGTCGAAATACAGGTCATTGATGCCCAGGCCGATCGTCCACTTCGAGCTGAACCGCTGCAGCAGAGAAGTAGTCTCCGAGGGCATCCGCGTCGAAGTATCGGCAAGGGGAGTGTTGACGTAGTCGAGTACCGAGCAGCCGCTGCAGGCCTGGATGACGGACCGCATCGTTTCGGCCTTCTTGATGCCGATGGCGTCGCCGGACTGCCAGAAGATGACGGCGCCCGCCGTGCCGCTTGTCGTCTGGACGGCGTAAGCGCCGGCGACCTTGGCGACGCTTGTTGCATCTGTTGTGACGTTTGTGATAATCGGCGGATCGGCCACCGGGCCCGCGGCAGCGGCTGAATGCCACCCGGCGATCTTGATCCCCTGGCCGGCAGCAGCCTTGATCGCCGCCGCCTCCTCCTGGGCATCGACGGACCCGAGGACGATCCCGTCGGGCTTGAGGGCCACGGCTTGGTTGATGGCCGCGACGCGGCCCGCGACGGTGCCCAGCCCGTCGATGATCGTGACCTTCCACCCGATTGCCGCACCAGCCTCTTTGACGCCCTGACTGACTCCCAGGACGCCGCCATTCCGCATGTCCTGGGCGACATACACGATGCTTTTGCCTGTTTGGGCGGTCGCACCGGTGGTCGGTCCGTCCCAAGTGGTCGTGTGAGTCTGGGCCGTCTGCAAAAGGGCGTTGGCTTCATCGAGCAGGCTGCCGGACGCGCCTGGACTTGGGGCCGAGCTCGGGCTTGCCCCGGCCGGCGGCGATTCAGCGCTTGCTGCTGCTGCGGCGGACGGTGCCGGCGACGGCGATGCCGCGCTGTTGCATGCACCGACCACGAAGGCCGCGCTGACGAGCACAGCCAGAGGGGTTGCCCGCCGCCCACGAATCACGTCCACCAAGATCGCGCTCATGTCATCTCTCCTCCGCAACAGACTAATGTATTCATACGCTCAGGAACCAATTCAGCCTGCGCCTGCCCTCCCTGCTCCTAGGGGATCATCACGTCCCCGCCCGTCACGAACAATGTCTGGCCGACAACGTATTCGCTGAGAGGGCTGACGAGATACAAGACCGCCCGGGCGACGTCCTCGACGGCACCAATCCGGCCGCTTGGGTTCTCTCGGCCTCGGCGGGCGATCGCGGATTCGCTGTAGCCAGCCCTGGGCTGGGCGGTGTCGGTCATGCCGGGCGCGACGGCATTCACTCGGATGCCCGACGGCGCAAGGGCCTTCGCCATTGACTTTGTGATGGCGACCAGCCCCGCTTTGCTCGCGCAGTAATGCGCGCCCATCGCATCCGGGACGATCGCGGACTCAGATGTAATAGTCACGATCGCCCCCGTCCCTTGGCCGACCATGATCCGAGCGGCGGCTTGTGCGCAGAAGAACGATCCCTTGAGGTTGACGTCGAGCACGCGGTCCCACGTCGATTCATCGAGATCGAGTACCGATGCGCGGGGGAAGATCCCTGCGTTGTTAACGAGGATGTCTAGTCTCCCGAACGCACCATGTACCTCCTCGAACATCCGCACGATGTCCGCGACCGATGCGACGTCGGCCCGGACCGCGATCGCGCCCCCGTCCTCGAGATCCAAGGGACGCGCCGCATCGTCCGGATAATTCACGGCGACACGGGCGCCGTGCTGGGCCAGGGTTTGCGCGACGGCCCGCCCGATTCCCTGACTCGCTCCCGTCACCAGGGCCGTCTTTCCAGTCAGGTCCAAGGAATCCGTCGGCATGGTCAGCGGTCCCGCGCCGGCGATCATCGCGGATGTGCTCATCTGCTTAGGCGGGAGGCGCCGGCTCGACCGCCGACGCGTGCAGAATGCGGGCCACAACCGCCTGGCCCACTTCGTTGGTGGATGCCCTGCCTCCCAGGTCGGGTGTCACGCAGCCGCTCGCGACGACGTCTTCGATCGCACCAAGCACAAGGTCACCGAGCTCTCGCCGCCCAATCTGGTCGAGGAGCAATTTCGCCGACCACATGGCCCCGATAGGGTTGGCGAGGCCCAGTCCGGCGATGTCCGGGGCCGACCCGTGGACGGGCTCGAACATCGAGGGCACGCCACCGTCCGGGTTGAGGTTTGCGGAGGCCGCCATTCCGATGCCGCCTTGGATGGCGGCCCCGATTTCGCTGAGGAGATCGCCCAGCAGGTTGGACGCGACGATCACGTCGAACGACTCGGGCTCAAGGACGAGCTTCGCTGCGAGGGCGTCAGCATGCATCAACGACGCCGTGACGTCTGGATACTCGGTCCCGATGCGCCGAAACACCTCGTCCCAATACGGCATCACATAGTTGATCCCGTTGGACTTCGTGGCGCCCACCAGTCGCTGCCGCGAATGGCGGGCCACCTCGTACCCCTGGCGGATGATCCGTTCCGTCCCCGTTCGAGTGAATACCGTCGTCTGGACGACGACCTCGTGCGGTTGGTCGGTGTGCAGGCGGCCACCGATGTTCGAGTACTCTCCCTCGGTGTTTTCACGCAGGATGACGAAATCGAATCCGGCATTCGTCCTGGCGAGCGGCGAGCGAGCACCCCGGAGGAGGCGCGTCGGACGTAGGTTGACGTACTGCTGAAAGCCGCGCCGAATCGGCAAGAGGAGGCCCCAGAGCGATATGTGATCGGGAACGGTAGGCCAGCCCACGGCACCGAGAACGATCTGGTCGAAGTCTCGCAGTAGCGTGAGACCGTCGGCCGGCATCATCTCGTCGTGCTCGAGGTAATACCCGCAACCCCATGGAAACTCCTCGAACTCGAACCGCAGTCCCCCGTCCACCTGCGCGGCGGCGCGGAGGATCTCCACGGCGTGCGGCACCACCTCGGGTCCGACTCCGTCGCCTGGGATGACGGCGACGCGATAGTCATCCATCGGCACTCTGCCCACTGTCGCCGGCGCGGTCCGTCCCGTTCTCGCGCGCGAGCAATCGCCGGAGGAGGTCGAGCGCGAAGGCGTTGTGCGCGACGATGGCGTCCGTCGTGGCGGGGAGGTCCCGAGCCTTGATAGCCGCGAGGATCCGGCTGTGCTGCCCAACGAGGTCCTCGTCAAGCTCGTCCGGAACCATGACGGCGAGCGCCGGCCGGACCGGACCGGTCACCAGGCCGTACACCTTGATCAGGACTTGATTCTCTGATCCCACGGCGATCGCGCGATGGAATGCCAGGTCTGCCTCGATGACGCCGTCGACGTCGCGTGCGGCAACGGCGGCCCCTAGGTCGTGTAGACGCCCGGCGATCGAGTCCGTGGTCGCGCTGATGTCGCGGTGCCGGAGCAACTGCTCGATTGCCAAGCGATCGAGGGCAAGCCGGGTGGCGTATATGTCCTCGACCTCGGCCAGCGTTAGCGCATTGACCCGGTACCCCCGGCGCGGGTGGTAAACAACGAGGCCGCGCTCCGACAGCTCGCGGAGCGCCTCCCTCACCGGCACCCGACTGGTACCCAGGAGCTGCGACAGCTCCACCTGCTTGATCCGGGCACCAGGCGCGAGCGCCCGTGTGCTGATCATTCGCGACAACTCGGTCCCGACCTCATCGACGAGCGACTTCTGAGAGATCCTGCCCATTAGGTCCTTCGTCCCTCCTGAGCGCCACGCGTCATCGCGAATCGGGACCCTGGCCCCGGCGTCTTGGCAGCAATTCAAGGAATGTATACAATCGCCAGAATTCGGTCAAGCATTGGCCGGCCGCCCCGGAGGTGAGGTGATCGAGGCGCCAGGTACGGTCCTGGAGTTCCAAGGGATCTCGAAGCGATTCGGTGGGACGCTGGCCGTCGACAACGTAAACCTGACCCTCGAGTCTGGAACCGTTCTTGCACTTCTCGGCGAGAACGGTGCTGGGAAGTCGACGCTGATCAAGCTTCTTGCCGGCGTGCACCGGCCCGACGCTGGCGAGATCCGGTTCGGCAAGGCTCGGCTCGACGAAGCCGCACGCGCACGGATCGCCTTCATCCATCAGGACCTCGGCCTCATCGACACGATGACCGTCTCGGAGAACTTCGCTCTCGTTCGCGGATACCCTCGATCAAGAGGGCTGATTTCCTGGCGGGCCGTGGAAGCTGCCGCGGTCGATGCGCTGCGAATCGTTGGTGGCGATCTCGATCCCCATGCCATCGTCGGCAGCCTATCGCGGACGGAGAAGTCGATCTTGGCGATCGCCCGCGCGCTGGCTGTGCAGGCCGATGTGATCGTTCTCGACGAGCCGTCCGCGAGCCTGCCCGAGGCCGATGTCGAGCGCCTGTTCGCGGTGCTCCGCAAGCTCCGACAGCGCGGAGTCGCGATGATTTACGTGACCCATCGGATCGACGAGGTGTTCCGGATCGCCGATCGCGTCGCGGTGATGCGCGATGGGCGCCTCGTCGGGCTGCGGACCGTGCACGAAACTAACTCGGCGGAGCTGATCCTCCTGATCGTCGGGCGGCCGCCGTCCGAAGTGTTCATCCAACCCCCACATCCATCGGCCGCCCCACTCCTGCGGCTCGAAGGCATCCGGGTCGGCGCCGTCGGGCCCGTGTCCATGGCCGTGATGGCTGGCGAGCTCGTCGGTTTCGCCGGGCTGCGTGGTGCTGGCCACGAGCTACTCGGGCGTGCGCTGGGCGGGATCCGGCCCTTCACTGACGGGCGAGCGCTGTTCCGGGACGTACCTCTTGCCCCGACCTCGCCCGCCGAAGCCATCCACGCAGGCATCGCGTTTGTGACCAGCAATCGGCAGGAGGAAAGCCTCGCGATGAGCTTGACCGTCCGCGAGAACCTGTTCCTGAACCCCGCGGTTCGCGGCCGGGGCCTCTTGGCGCCGATGCTTCCGCGTACCGAGCGCGGGCAGGCGATGGGCCTGATCGACCGGTTCAACATCCGTCCCCGTGAGACCGATAAGGTCGTCGGAACGCTGAGTGGAGGTAACCAACAGAAAGCAGTGCTCGCGCGTTGGTTGGGCACGAACTCACGACTATTAGTGCTCGAGGAGCCCACGATGGGGGTCGACGTGGGCGCGAAAGCGGAGATATACGCGCTAATCGATCAGGCCCTTCGAGCGGGTCTCGGCATGATCATCCTCTCGAGTGATTTCGAAGAAGTGGCGCACATCTGCAACCGCGCGTTCGTCTTCGATCGCGGCCGTGTGGTCGCCGAGGTACCACGATCTAAGCTTTCCGTTGCTAGCCTGATCGATGCAGCCTCGGGGGGCCGGCACCGTGGTTTACCGCAAGCCGTCGGCGGGATCACCTGAGATGGCAGCCACGCCGCTCCGTTCACGAGTGCCGACAGGACGGCTCTCCCGCGCGATCGGGGTCTATGGGTTGCTGCTGCTCACGGTCTTGCTCATCGTGTTCTTCAGCCTCCTGCTCCCCTCAACCTTCCCGACTTCTCTGAACTTCCGGGCCATCCTGAGCGACAAGGCCGAGGTGGCATTCGTCTCGCTCGCGGCCATGATCCCCTTGGCGACCAACAAGTTCGACCTGTCGATCGGATACGGGCTGGGGCTTTCCCACATCCTGGTGATCGGGTTGCAAGTGCAGCAGGGCCTGCCGTGGCCGTTGGCGGTCCTCGCGGTTTGTTGCATCGGCCTGGCCGTCGGGACCATCAACGGGCTCCTGGTCGAGGCAGCACAGATTGACTCGTTCATCGCAACCCTTGGCACTGGCTCCGTCCTCTACGCGATCTCGTTCGCCTACACCGGCGGACAGCAGATCGTCGGGAACCTTCCGTCGGCCTTCGTGGAGATCAACAACGCTGCGCCGCTGGGCATCCCCGCGCCTGCCATCTACGTCGTCCTGCTCGCCATCGGGATGTGGCTCGCATTCGAGTACCTGCCCGTTGGGCGATATCTCTATGCGATCGGGGCCAATCCGAGAGCGGCCGAGCTGACAGGCATTCCAAAGCGTCGTTACGTCGTCCTCGCATTCGCCGGTTCGGGTCTTATCACGGCCTTTGCGGGCGTGGTGCTTGGAGCAAAGCTACAAATCGGCCAGAGCAACGTTGGGAACGAGTTCCTATTGCCTGCCTTCGTTGGAGCGCTCCTCGGCTCGACGGCGATCAAGCTGGGACGTGTGAACGTCTGGGGGACGATCACGGCTGTCCTCGTGCTCGCCATCGGTATCTCGGGCATCGAGCAGCTCGGCAGCTCCTTCTTCGTGGAGCCGTTGTTCAACGGCACGACCCTGTTGATCGCGGTCGGCCTGGCCGGCTACGCAGCGCGTCGGCGGGTGCGAACGGCGGTGATTGAGGAGGAGCGGGCGATGGCGATGGCGGCGCCCAGCCAGGAAGATCCGCCTGCCGTAGACCCAGCAGCAGGCGTCAAGTCGTGACCCGAGTGTGCTTCGAAGGTACGCCAACGCCACAGGACGAAGGCAGCGAAGAAGGAGGCAAGCCATGACCAGGGAGGAGGTAGAAGGAGCTGGAGAGGCGCGTCTGACGCCAGAGGAGTTCGACTCCATCGCCAGCACCGTCAGCAACTGGGGCCGATGGGGCAAGCAGGATGAGCGCGGCGCGATGAACCACCTCCGCCCCGAGCACATCATTGCGGCCGCACGTCTCGTCCGCAGCGGACGGACGGTTTCGATGGCACTCGAGTGGAACACGATCGCGGGCCCGGATAATCCCCGCCCGGCTCTTCACTACATGACGCAGCTCGGCGATCGCGATCCTGGCGAGCCACAGACGAATGCGGACTTCCTCGGCAGTGACTTCCATGGCAAGGCGTGTTCACACATCGATGCGCTCTGCCACTGCGACTTCCGCGGCCAGCTGTACAACGGCGTTCCACAGAGCACCGTCGGTTCCGCAGGCGCCTCGTTCGGATCGATCCTGACGCTCGCGCACGGGGTCATCGGTCGCGGTGTCCTGCTCGACGTGCCCCGCCACCGGGGACTTGACTGGCTCGAACCTGGGACGGCGGTGATGGCGGACGAGCTCGAGGCTGTGGAGGCATCGCAGGGAGTTCGGGTGGGCCCGGGAGATATCGTGCTGCTGCGAAGTGGTCACTTCTTGCGCCGGACCCGTCTGGGAGCGTGGCCGCCGTTCTTCCTGAGCGCGGGCCTTCATCCAACTGCGATGCCCTGGCTTCACGCGCGCGAGATCAGCGTCCTCGGAGCCGACGGGGACAGCGACGCCCGGCCGTCGCCGGTCGACGAGATGCTTTCTCCGATCCATGCGCTGGCTCTCAATTTGATGGGCGTTCATCTCCTTGACAATCTGCAGTTGGAGGACGTGGCTGCGGCCTGCGCCGAGGAGCAGCGATGGGAGTTTCTGTTTGTCGTGGCGCCCCTCCGGGTGCCGCGCGGGACCGGGTCCCCGATCAATCCCATCGCAATCTTCTGAGCGAGGTCACGATGGAGGGCGAGGCGTCCGACCTACGGGTAGGTTTCGTTGGCTTGGGGGCGATGGGGAAACCGATCGCCGGACACATCCTTTCCCACGGGCTGACACTGGCAGTTCACTCACGGTCTCCTGGCCCGGTGGATGAGCTGGTAGCTGCTGGAGCGCTCCGGGCGGCGTCGCCGGCGGAGGCAGCGTCCGACGCCGATGTCATCCTCACATCGCTGCCCGGCGCCCAGGAGGTCATGGACGTTGTCCTCGGCGGCTCCGGGATCACCTCTGCGATCCGTCCCGGCGCGGTCGTCGTCGACTTGAGCACGATCGCTCCGCAGACGGCTCGCGAGGTCGCGCGCGCCGTGGAAGCCGCCGGCGGATCCTTTCTCGACGCTCCAGTATCAGGCGGGACTCGAGGGGCGATGGAAGGCACGCTTTCGATCATGGTTGGCGGGCGGGCAGACGCGCTCGCGGTGGCGATTCCAGTCCTCACGGCCTTTGGCCGGACCATCGTGCATGTCGGAGCCTCGGGGGCCGGACAGATAGCTAAGGCGTGCAACCAGCTCGTCGTCCTGTCGGCGATTCAAGCCGTGTCCGAGGCGCTCGTGCTCGCGCGAGCCGCCGACGTGGATCCGGGCCGCGTCCGTGAAGCACTGCTTGGAGGCTTCGCTGGAAGCAGGGTGCTAGACGCTCATGGGCTGCGCATGCTTGCACGCAACTTCCAGGCTGGCGGGACGGTCAAGCAGAATCGGCGCGACGCGGACATCGTGATCGAGACGGCCTCGCTCTTGGGCGTGCCGTTGGATGGATTCCGCGCGGCCGCGAACAGCCTCCAGGCGCTTGTAGACCAGGGCCGCGAAGGACTCGACCACTCGGCGATCTACCTCGTCGTTGAGGAGGCTGCCGCCGCGCAACACACGAAGCCTCGGTAACCGGGGAACGGCAGGGCCCGCGGCGTTTGGCTTCCCGGCGAAACGCCGCCGCGACGCCGTCGCATCAGCGCAGGAGGGCGACGTCAAGAACATCTGCGCTGGCGGGGCCGACAGGAGTTGAGCGCGCCGATGCGAGAATTATCCGGATCCCGATCGAGATGCGAGAAGACCTCGTAGGCCTGGTGCGTAACCCTTGGGAATCGTGCCGCGGAACATCTCGATGGCCGGGGTCCGGGCGTGAGATCGTCGTCGCCTAGACGCCCTTGAGGAAGATGCCCAGCAGCAGGATCACGAAGGCGGCGACAGCCGCGTGGAGCGCCAGGGTGCCGGCGGCGAAGCCAGCGATCGTGCCTGGGAGCAGGCTCGTGAAGAAGACGAGCGCCGCGAAGACGGTCAACACGGCGGCGACCACGATGGTGCCGGCCCTTGGCGCCCAACGGCTGCGACGACGCATCAGATCCCTCGCACCAGCGAGCCGATGATCAGCAGTGTCGGCGAGGCGATGATCAGGATCCGCGCGAGCTCCAGGGTGGCCTTGACGCCGACCACCGCGAGCGCATCCCCGAGCACCTGGTTGAGCGTCGCGATGGAGAAGAGGCTGCCCTCCAGCGAGAGCCCGATCACCATCAGCACGACCGCGATCACGATCGTGGCGAAGTAGGGCGGGTTCGGGTTCATGCCGGCGAGTATAGGCCCGTCAGTTGAGGCGAGCCCCCGCCCGCGGGGTCTCCACGAGGACAGCGCCTGCGCATCTAGTCGAGCCAGATGACCTCATTAGCGGCGAGGAGCCGTCGCACCAATCCAGGACCAATGAGGCAGTTGGGCGGGCTTCGACGACCAACTCAGGATGACCATCGAAGCCGGGTTCGGCCGCGGTCTGGGCCCTCCCGCTCGGGACGCATCAAAGTTTTTCGTAAAGGCGGTTGCCTTCAACGCGTTGATCGCGGACTGGCCTATCGCCGGCGGGAGATGCTCGTCTCCGGGACGAGGAATGAGCCGGCGAAGAACGCCAGCCCGAGCGTGACGAGCGAGATCCCGCGGACATCGACCCCGAGCGCCGCAACAATGAACAAGATCACGGCTATCAGCAGGCAGAGCGTCCGAAGCGTCAGTTGCATCAGTGGCCTCCATCGCGTCCGTTGAGGAACTGATCATCTTGCATGGAGGCAGCACGCGTCAGTCTCGGAGCGATGCAAATTGATTGAGTGTCGGCGCACGAACATCTCAACAACTCTCTGGCCGGAGTCGTAGGCCCTTCGCTGACCGTGGTTGACTTCGTCTGCCGTAATCTCGCCCCATGACGACGGTCGACGACACCCGGATCCGGCCGTGACCCAACGGGTGGGGATCGGCGTCGTCGGGGCCGGCCGAATGGGGTCGATCCACGCGCGGCTGATCGCGCGGACCGTGCCCGAGGCTCACCTCGTCGGGATCGCCGACGTGAATCTCCCGGCAGCGCAGCGACTCGCCGGAGAGCTCGGCGGCCCGCCCGCGTTCGGTTCGCTCGATGAGCTACTGGCAGCGCCCGGGCTCCAGGCCGTCCTCATCGCGACCTCCTCGAACCGGCATCTCGAAGCGATCAGGGCAGCCGCGGCCGCCGGCAGGGACATCCTCTGCGAGAAACCCATCGCGCTGACGATGGAAGACACCGTCGCAGCGATCGCCGCGGCCGATGCTGCCGGCGTCCGGCTCCAGGTCGGGTTCATGCGCCGCTGGGATCCGGACTATGCACGCGCGAGGACCCGTCTCGCATCCGGCGCTCTCGGTCGGCCGATGCTGTTCAAGTCGCTCCAGTTCGACGCGGAGCCACCGCTGCCGGCCTTCGCAGACCCGGAGGTCAGCGGCGGCATCATGGTCGACATGGGCATCCACGAGTTCGACCTGGCCCGCTGGCTCATGGACGACGAGGTCGTCGAAGTCCACGCATTCGGGTCTAGCCTCGCGCACCCGGGCCTCGAGAGCGTCGGCGACGTCGACAGTGCCGTCGTCAACCTTCGCTTCGCCGGCGGCACGACCGGAACCGTCGAGCTGGCACGGAATACGACGTACGGCGAGGATGTGCGCACGGAGGTTCTGGCGACGGCAGGCTCCGTCTGGATCGGGCATTTGCCGGTCTCCCACGGCGCGTGGAGTGGCGGCGACGCGGGCGGAGTGGTGGCCGCCGACGGCGCCGATCCATCCACCCCCAGGTTCGAGGCCGCCTACGCGGCCCAGACGCGCGGGTTCGCGCGGGCGATCCTCGACGACCGACCGGTCGACGTTTCGGGATCGGCTGGCGCCGCCGCACTCGCGATCGCACTGGCCGCCGCTCGATCGATGCGCGAGGGTCGCCCGGTCGCGATCTGAGCGTCTCGCCAAGAGGCTCGCGGAAGGCGCCCGGAACAGCCTCACAAGGCCCGTTGACACATCGATGGAATCGATTACACTGGCGCCTTCAAATCGGGCGTCTCGACCTCGCGTTTCTCGCATTCCGCGGCATCAGGGAGCTCGGCTCCAGGCTCATCGAGGGTGCGCCGCATGCCATCGGCAACAACGCAGGGATCCCCGGTGAGCCAGCCGACGCGGCTTCGCGTGGCGCTCTTCGGGGCAGGCCTCGTCGGGCAGGCCGCGCACGCGCCGACCCTGTGGGACGAACGCGATCGCTTCGAGTTCGTCGCCGTCGCGGATCCCTCGGCGACTGTTCGCAAGGCCGTCGCGGAGCGGTACCGCATCCCCAATGCCTGCGCCTCGCTCGAAGAGGCTCTCTCGCTCGGCCTCGACGCGGTCGTCATCGCCGTCCCTGATCCGGCCCACCGCTCCGCCGTCGTGACTGCGCTGCGCGCCGGCGTCCACGTCTTCTGCGAGAAGCCGCTGGCGATCAGCCTCGCCGAGTGCGACGAGATCCTCGCCGAACGGGGCGACCGCGTCGTCCAGTGCGGGTACATGAAACTGTATGACCCGGCCGTCGAGCGGATGGTGGAGCGACTCATGGACGGACCGGCGGAGCTGGTCTACCTGTCGGTCGAGGTCAACGATCCCGACCAGGGGCCGTTCGTCGACCACCTCGGGCTGGTGCAGGGTCGTGATGTTCCACAGGCCCTGATCGACGACACCAGGCGCCGCGGCGCCGACGCCGTGCGGCAGGCCCTCGGCGCCGAGCC
>Ga0307282_10000588_pt1 | contig 11829 bp, 9 predicted proteins | sample ER_DNA_121_FD_194475 | JGI IMG/M metagenome (GOLD analysis project Ga0307282, IMG submission 194475) | Bulk soil microbial communities from the East River watershed near Crested Butte, Colorado, United States - ER_DNA_121 | ecosystem: Environmental > Terrestrial > Soil > Floodplain | place: USA...
GATGTGTCCGACGTCCAATGTGCAGACCGGAGCTGTGCCGTCCATCAGCCAGCATCCGATCGATCGACTAGACCGCATCGGCTTCTGCATTACGGTCAATCCCGACAACCGGCTGATGAGCGCAACTACGCTGACCAGGGAATTTGCCGTCCTCGCCGAGGCCTTCGACTACTCGCTTGCCGATGTACGCCGGCTCACGATCAATGCTGCGAAGAGCGTCTTTGCGCCGTACCAGGCACGTAAGGCTCTCGTACAACGCATCGCGTCGGCCGATTAGGCTCCGAATCATCCTGCAGTGAAATCGTCGAAAGCCTCCTCGCGCTCCCGGCTAGGGTTTAGCCCATGACTTCGCGTGTCCTCGCTGCGGTGGCGTGGCCGTACGCAAACGGCCCTCGCCACATCGGCCACGTCTCAGGCTTCGGGGTTCCCTCAGACATCTTCTCCCGCTACATGCGGATGAGTGGACACGACGTCTTGATGATCTCGGGCACCGACGAGCATGGCACGCCGATCTTGGTGCAGGCCGAGCGGGAAGGCTTGAGCCCTCGCGAGACGGCCGACAAGTACAACCGGGTGATCGTGAACGATCTGCGCGATCTTGGACTGTCGTACGACCTGTTCACGCGCACCATCACGCGCAATCACTACGCGGTGTCTCAGCAACTGTTTCTCGGCCTGCATCGCAACGGCTATGTGGTGCCCAAGATCACGATGGGTGCAGTGAGCCCGTCCACCGGCCGGACACTGCCGGACCGCTACATCGAAGGCACGTGCCCGATCTGCGGGTATCCGAGCGCGCGTGGTGATCAATGCGACAACTGCGGCAATCAGCTGGATCCGATCGATTTGATCAATCCAGTGTCACGGATCAATGGTGAGACACCCAAGTTCGTCGAGACCGAGCACTACTTTCTTGATCTTCCGGCGCTTGCGGGATCGCTTGGAAAATGGTTGAGCGCCCGGACCGACTGGCGGCCCAATGTGCTGAAGTTCAGCCAGAACCTGCTCGAGGATCTGCGACCGCGGGCGATCACTCGTGATCTTGATTGGGGCGTGCCGGTACCGCTCGATGGCTGGCGTGATCAGCCGATGAAGCGGCTCTACGTCTGGTTCGACGCCGTCATCGGCTACCTCTCCGCGTCGGTGGAGTGGGCCATCCGCAGCGGCGACCCGGACGCTTGGCAGCGCTGGTGGATCGATCCCGATGCCCGCGGCTACTACTTCATGGGTAAGGACAACATCGTCTTCCACACCGTCATTTGGCCTGGGATGCTGTTGGGTCACAACGGCGAGGGTGATCATGGCGGCACAGTCGGACCGCTCGGTGAGCTTCGGTTGCCAGACGAGGTCGTATCCAGCGAGTACCTCACCATGAGCGGCTCGAAATTCTCCACCAGCCGCGGCAAGGTGATCTACGTCGGTGATTTCTTACACGACTTCGGGCCCGACGCCTTGCGGTACTTCATTGCCGTGGCCGGCCCGGAGACCACCGATACCGACTTCACCTGGGACGAGTTCGTACGCCGCACCAACTTCGAGCTGGCCAACGAGTGGGGCAATCTGGTCAATCGCGCGATCTCCATGGCATACAAGAACAATGGCGCCATCCCGTCGCCCAATACTCTTCTCGATATTGATCATGACTTGTTGCGGACCTCTCGGGAGTCATTCGACACCGTGGGCGCGTTGCTCGGCCGCAACCGGTTCAAGCTCGCGATCACGGAGGCGATGCGGGTGGTCGGAGCCGCGAACAAGTACATCTCCGACACGGAGCCGTGGAGGCTTGCCGGCGATCCTGAGCGGCGTGACACCGTGCTGCACACCGCACTCCAGGTGGTCTCGGACGCCAATACCCTGCTCACCCCATTCCTGCCGCACGCGGCTCAGCAGGTTCACCAGGCGCTCGGCGGAACTGGCGTGTGGGCGGCCCAACCGGAGATCCGCGAGGTGAGCGAAGAGGGTGGGTCTGACTATCCGGTGATCATGGGCGACTATGCAAACGAGCAGGCACGCTGGGAGTCTCACCCGATCACACCGGGAGCGCCGCTGCAGCGACCGACGCCACTATTCACCAAGATCGATGAGAAGCTCGGCGAGACCGGCCCGGAATGGGCTCCCATCGAACGCTGAGGCGATCCACGGGCGGAATCGCTATCCCTCTTGGCTGTCAGAGCCTCATTACTGTGGCGGCATGGTGGGAGGAGAAGATTACGATGATTCACATGGCGGCCGAGCAACGAGTCGAATGGTTCCCGCATGGGCACACGTTCACCCGCGCGGATCTGGACGTGATGCCCGATGACGGGAACCGCTATGAACTCGTCGACGGGGCGCTCATTGTGACGCCTGCACCATCGTGGCAGCATCAGGCTGCTGTTGTGAATCTGACACTGTGCCTCACCAGTCAATGCCCGCCCGATCTGCGCGTCTTCGTTGCTCCACTGGACGTGGTTTATGCCGACGACACCGTCCTGCAACCAGATGTACTGGTGGTCCGAAGATCCGACCTCGGAGAGCGCAATCTCGAGGGTCACCCGATGCTCGCCGCTGAGGTCCTTTCACCAAGCACCCGGCATGTCGATCTTGCCTTCAAGAGGGCGCGGTACGAGGCCGCCGGCTGCCCGTCATACTGGGTGATCGATCCGTTGGAGCCCTCCATCATTTGCTGGGAGTTGCGCGACGGCGGATATGCCGAAGCAGCCAAATCGACTGGCAGTCAGCCGGTCAGCATTGCCGTGCCATTTCCCATCACCCTGACGCCAGCCGACTTGATCAACTGAAATCTGGTGCTATCGGCTCCGCTGGGCAGCGGCTAGGGCGGCAGTCAGCTCTTCGGAGTTCAACGGTGTTACATAACCCGGCGTGCCGGGCTGAATTCGCCAGCTTTCGGCCAGCGGACCGACGTCAACTACGTCGAAACCGAAGCCGTCGAGCAACTCGGCCACCTGCGCCTTGGCGACCAGGTCATCGCCTGCGATGACCAGCGCCCGTCGGTTCCGAGTACGCGGCGGTGTGCCGTCGGTGGTGATCTGGCGAGCGTAGATGTGATTGAACGCCTTGACCACATGCGACCCGCGCAGCCGTTCCTGCAGCAACTCGGAGCTGGTCGAGCCGCCATTGTCGAGGGCAGCGATCTGGCCATCACGTGCCGGGTAGTAGTTGTTGGTATCGATCACTACCTTGCCGGCCAAGGGCTCGACGGGAACGTCGCCAATTGCTTTCAGTGGAATCGCTACGACCACCAGATCACCGGCCGCAGCGGCCTCCTCGGTGGTGCCAGCACGAGCTTGCGGGCCCAATTCAGACACCAAAGCAGTCAAGGTTTCCGGCCCTCGTGAGTTACTGATCACTACGTCGTAGCCGCTGGCTATTGCTGCACGCGCCACCTGGCTGCCGATGTGTCCGGCGCCGATCAATCCAATGGTTGTGACTCCATCAATGGTCATGCCGGCCTGAACTCCTACGAGCCATCGGCTATTCCGGGTCAACCTAGAGTCGTCGATCTTGCTAACCCGACGACACTTGCACGGCGCACGCGTCGTTGACGAGGTAGACCTGCGGGCGCCCCTGCGTTTGCAGCGTCACGCTGTCCTTCTGTTTGTTCAGCTCGCCGATATCGACGACGGTTCCGCTAGTGACATCGCGCAACTCAAGCTCGCATCGTCCGTTTCCGTGGAAGTCCTTCACCCTCACAGTGATCATCTCGGGGGCCTTGAAGGCGTCGGACGTGCCCACTCCGTCGACCACCGCCGGTAAGGTCAGGTTCCCAGGGCCGGATCGGCTAAGGACCGTACAACCAGAAGCAGCAGACCATCGGAAGGTCCCAGCCCGGGCGATGAGGAACGATGACGTCTCGTACACCGGGTACTCGTTGGACCAGCTCTCATTCGTATCACGGTTGACCAGCGTGACGGTGCAGCCGTTAGAGGCGGACCCGTCGTTATGAACAACGAGCCGCCACGGTCCCTCCTCCTTGAATTCGTTACCGGCGAGCGATTGCGCGCCGCTGTTTTCTTTAGAGGTGGGTTCGTTCGGAACGACCTGGATGATCAAATAGACGACCACAACTGCCGCCAAGATGCCGCCGCCGATCATCAGCAGGAGACGGAGACTTCGGCTCCGGTGAAACGGGCTGACATTCTTGGTTGGCCCGCTCTCATTGGCGGCATCTCGGGTTGGGCCGGCAAGCGGCCGATCATTTTGCGCAGTGCTTTGCAGGGCTTGCGTCACTGCTGACTTAGATATCGCATCGTCATGTGCCGTCCGCACTTCAGCGAGGGTCGCGTCGAGTACTTTGAGTAGTCGATTGGTGTCGTACTCGAAACGGTTGGGGCTGAGCTCGAGAGCTTGACGACGCGCCAAGCCGGCCAGTCCAGCCGGCAGATCCTCGGCGCGAGGCATCCTTGCCCCGTCAACCAGGATCGGAATGATTCGGACGTTGCGTGTTAAGGCAGCTTGAATCTCCAGGCGCACAAAGTCATCGGGATCATCAATCCGCCGTCGCCCGTTCACGTCTGTAACAGTGAGCCACTGATCACCGATGAGCGCCAATAGCACGTCGCATGAGCCGACCGCTCTCGTGATCACCTCGACAAAGTCGTCGCCCAGCTCGATCGAGTCGACGTCCTTGAAGATTTGAACGGCTCCGAAGTGCTGTACGAGACGGTCGAACAGCCAGCCGGCCGGATACGCGGTTTCACCTCGCCGGTAGCTGATGAAGATTCGACCTGCTAATTCTGCAGCGGATTCAGCCATCGCTCGTACCTTGACCCGTAGCTTTCCACGACGCTGACAACTTGACTAGTAAGACGTGCCGCCGGAGAGTGATAGGGCGCCCGTTGGATGCCACACTGTCTTAATTTCAAGGAAAGCGCGGAGTCGTGCCGTGCCAGGTGCTGCCGTGAAGTCTGGCAGGCCTTTGGGGACATAGACTCGCTTCACCGTTTCGGCCGCCGCCTCTTCTAATGATCTTCGCAGTTCGGCTGCTGCGCCCGTGAGATCAAGGGCGTTGACGTCCGCGTGACCGGCAAGGTGAGGAGCCAGCTCGGACATCTTTCCAGTCAAGATGTTGATCACGCCGGCCGGCATATCCGACGTCGCCACGACCTCGGCGAAGGTGATCGCTATACAGGGATCTTCTTCGGCTGCGATCGCCAGGCAGGTATTACCGCCTGTGATCACCGGCGCGATCACCGAGATCAAGCCAAGTAGTGGGGATCCGGACGGCGCCAGAATTCCCACCACCCCCGTCGGTTCAGGGACGGAGTAGGAAAAGTACGGACTGGAGACCGGATTGGAACTTCCGAGCACGGCAGCCAGTTTGTCGGTCCAGCCCGCGTAGTGCACCAGCCGATCAACGCTCGCCTCGACTTCCGCGGTGGCGATCTTGGTCGTAGCGCCGGTACTGAGCATGATCAGCTCAATAAACTCGGCTTTGCGTCCCTCGAGCATCTCGGCCATGCGATAGATCACTTGGCCGCGGTTGTACGCGGTGGCCTTGGACCAGGTCGCAAATCCCTTCCGCGCCGCCACCGCAGCATCACGAAGATCTTTACGCGAGGCGAGTGCCGCGTTCGCCATGAAATTGCCGTCGTCGTCCCGCGCTTGATACGTCCGGCCAGATTCCGAGCGCGGGAAGGCGCCGCCGATAAAGAGCTTGTAGGTCTTGGAGACCGCCAGATGGCTCACTGCGTCACCACCTCGTCGTCGGTATCCAGATAGGCGGCAAGGCCGGATGGTCCGCCTTCACGCCCGAAGCCGGATTCTTTGTAGCCGCCGAAGCTGGCGGCCGGGTCGAACCGATTGAACGTGTTGTCCCAGATCACGCCGGCCCGGAGCGCCGCTGCCATGCCCATCGCTCGCGAGCCCTTCTCCGTCCAGACGCCAGCAGACAAGCCGTACGGACTGTTGTTGGCCTTGCTGACGGCTTCGTCCGGCGTCCGGAATGTCATCGTGGTGAGCACCGGGCCGAAGATCTCCTCGCGGGCGATGCGCATGGACGGGGTCGCGTTGGTGAAGATCGAGGGCGAGAGGTAGAAGCCATTCTTTGGCAGCGGGCAGGAGGAGGACCACAGTTCAGCGCCCTCGGCGATGCCCGCCTTCATCAGCGCGGTGATCCGGCCCAGCTGTGCCTCGGAGTTGATCGCGCCGACATCGGTGTTCTTGTCCATCGGATCGCCAACACGGAGCGTCTCGATGCGCTGCTTGAGCCGCTCGGTGAACTCCTCGGCAATCGATTCCTGCACGAGGAGACGAGAACCGGCGCAACACACCTGGCCCTGGTTGAAGAAGATGCCGTTGATGATTCCCTCGACGGCCTGGTCCTGCGCCGCATCCTCGAAGATGATGTTGGCGCCCTTGCCGCCAAGCTCCAAGGTGATCTTGCGGCCGGTGCCAGCCAGCTCCCGTTGAATGCGGCGGCCGACTGCCGTCGAGCCGGTGAAGGCCACCTTGTCGATGCCGCGGTGGTTGACCAGCGTAGAACCGACATCACCTGCTCCGGTGACGATATTCACCACCCCCGGCGGCAGATCGGCGTCAGCGATGATCTCTGCCAGCACCAAGACCGACAGCGGCGTAGTCTCAGCCGGCTTGATCACTACCGTGTTACCAGCGGCCAGCGCGGGGGCGATCTTCCAGGCAGCCATCAACAACGGAAAGTTCCACGGGATGACCTGCCCGGCTACACCGAGTGGATGCGGCGCAGGCCCCAAGCCAAGATGCTGCAGCTTGTCAGCCCACCCGGCGTGGTAGAAGAAATGCTGTGCGGCAGCGGGTACGTCGAAGTCCCTGGTCTCCTTGATCGGCTTGCCGTTGTCGAGGGTTTCCACGACGGCGAGCTCGCGAGAGCGCTCGGCGATGCCGCGGGCGATCCGAAACAAGAACTTGCCGCGTTCGGCGCCCGGCATGTCCGACCAGACGTTCTCATAGGCCTGGCGGGCGGCGTTGACCGCCCGATCGATGTCGGCTTCGTTGACCGTTGACACAGTCGACAGGCGCTTCGCGGTTCCGGGATTGATGGTGTCGCGATCTTCGCCGTTGCCTTCCTTGAAAGTACCGTCAATGAATGGCAGATAGCGGTCCTTGATATCGCCAATAGCGCTCGATTCCGGAGCCGGCGAGTATTCCCATTCCATGATCAATTTCTCTCAATCCACGGTCACGTAGTCGGCGCCGGAGTAGTGGCCGTCCAGCTGCGCCCGGCGTTGCATGATCAAGTCGTTGAGCACCGATGAGGCGCCGAACCGGAAGTAATACGGGTCCAGCCACTCTGGCCCTGCCACCTCGTGCACCGCCACCAGATAGCGGATCGCATCCTTGGCCGTTCGGATACCGCCGGCCGGTTTCACCGCTCGCTGCTCTCCGGTCTGCGCCTTCCAATCCTTGACCGCTTGCAGCATGACGTGAACCACGGGCAAGGTGGCGGCTGGAGAGATCTTTCCGGTGGATGTCTTGATGAAGTCCGCGCCTGCAAGCAAGGCAAGCCAGGAGGCACGGCGCACATTGTCGTACGTGGCCAGCTCGCCAGTCTCCAAGATCACCTTCAGCCGAGCCTCGCCGCAGGCCCTTTTCACAGCGACGATCTGATCGAAGACACTTCCGTAGCGGCCGGCTAGGAACGCGCCCCGATCGATCACCATGTCGATCTCATCAGCGCCACCATCGACGGCGATCTTGGTATCAGCGAGCTTGACCTCGAGGCTGGAGCGGCCGGACGGGAAAGCCGTGGCGACCGATGCGACCTTGACGCCCGAGCCCTTCAGCTCTGCCACAGCGGTAGGCACCATGTCGGGGTAGACACAAATCGCGGCGGTGTGCGGGGTCTCGGGATAGTCCGGATCGGGCAGCATCGCCTTACGCGACAGATTGCGCACCTTGCCGGGCGTATCAGCGCCTTCCAGGGTGGTGAGGTCGACCATGGAGATCGCCAGGTCGATGGCCGCGAGCTTCGATGCGCGTTTGATCGACCGAGTGGCCAGCCCGGCGGCCCGCTGCTCGATTCCGACGGGGTCGACGCCGGGAAGACCGAACAGGAAGCGCCGCAGTGAAACGTCGTTCGCTGTTGCGTCGGCCAAGTGAGTCGGCAAATCGGCCGTCGAGACCACCGACAGATCACGTGCCTGTCGTGGAACCGAACTCATAATTGACCCGACGAGCCAGCAATGCTGATCGGCGCGGCGCCGGACGACGTCGAAAGCTCCGGCACGTTCATACTTGCGATCTTAGAGGCGTGGCGACAACGGTCATAGTCACCTTCCCTGTGCGGAAAGTGGTCGCGATCAACATGGATCCGCCCGGCTGAGAGTTGTTGTTCGTGACCACTTTCGGCGCTAGCCAGAGCTGGAATCGGAGGCCGTCAAACCGCGCCGTAGCAGAATGTGCAACGTGCAAAACCGACGCCCACTCATCCGCCAGGAGCAGACACAAGCCAGCGTCACGCCGTTAGAGCTCTTCTTCGATCTCGGGTTCGTTTTCGCCTTGACGCAGGTGACCGCATTCATGGCCGATGAGCTGAGTTGGCAGGGAATCTTGCGCGGCGCGCTGGTGATCATGCTGTTGTGGTGGGCATGGACGGGGTACGCCTGGCTGGCCAATGTGGCTAGCGCCGAGGAGCCACCCATCAAACTGTCCATCCTCGCGGGACTATCGGCGATGTTCGTGCTCGCTCTGTGTATCCCGGAAGCCTTCGATGACGCGCCCGGCGGTCTGAACGGCCCCATCGTTTTGGCCGTGTGCTATCTGATCTTCCGGTTCATGCATTTCGTCATGTTCATGATCGTGGCTCGGGATGATCCCGGACTACGGTCACAGCTGCTCCGCTTTGCACCAAGCGTCGTGGCGGGTAGCGCGGTCCTGCTCGTGGCCTCCCAGTTCCATGGATCGGTGCAGACCGCACTGTGGGTCCTGGCGCTGGTGGCCGACTATGTCGGTACCGCGTTAGGCGGCTTCTCCGGATGGCGACTGCCAGCACCGAGCCATTTTTCCGAACGGCACGGCTTGATCGTCATCATTGCACTCGGCGAATCCATCGTGGCTATCGGCGTCGGAGTGGCTAAGGAGCCAATCTCCTGGGTCATCATCATCGCCTCGATGCTCGGTCTGATCCTGGCGTCTGCCATGTGGTGGGCCTACTTCGACGTCAGCGCGTTGCTCGGCGAGCATGCCCTGGCCAGCGAGCCGCCAGAGACCCGCGTCAGGCTGGCGCGCAATGCGTATTCCTTCGCCCACATGCCGCTGGCGGTCGGCATCGTCTTGGCCGCCCTCGGCCTCAAGGAAGTGTTGCTGTACGTGAGCGACAGCAGTCACCACGAACTGACTGATCCTTTGCCGCCCGTCGCCTTGGCTGCTCTCGTTGGTGGCGTGGTCATCTACCTGCTTGCCCATGTGGTCTTCAAGTGGCTTACGGTGCACTCTCTCTCGGTCGTGCGGCTAGCGGCGGCAGGGGCGCTGTTGTTGACGATTCCCTTGATCGCCGGGCGTCCGGCGCTGGTCGAGCTGGGCGTCGTGGCGATTGTTGTTACCGGTGCTGTGCTGATCGAGTCAGTCGTGTATGCAGACTCTCGGCGCAAGATTCGGGGGGAGCTGGCGCCGCACTGACTTCGAGTCAGCTGAAGGCGTTCTCGCCGGTCAGCGCTTGACCGATGACCAGCTGGTGGACCTCCGAAGTCCCCTCATAGGTAAGCACCGACTCCAGGTTATTGGCGTGGCGGAGGACCGGATACTCCAAGGTGATGCCGTTGGCGCCGAGGATGGTGCGGCATTCCCGGGCAATCTGCAGCGCCTCCCGAACGTTGTTGAGCTTGCCCAAACTGACCTGTTGAGGCGTCAACCGATGATCATCTTTGAGCCGCCCGAGGTGCAGAGCGAGCAGGAATCCCTTCTGCAGCTCCAAAGTCATGTCTGCCAACTTGGCTTGGGTCAGCTGCAGCGAGGCAAGTGGGCGATCGAACACCTCTCGCGAGACGGCATAGTCGATCGCTGACTCCAGACAATCCCGCGCTGCTCCGAGGGCTCCGAAGACGATGCCGAAACGGGCCTCGTTGAGGCAGGACAGCGGCCCGCGCAATCCGGTCGCCTCCGGTAGCACCGCGTCAGCTGGCACGTGGAGGTCCTCCAGCACCAGCTCTGAGGTGATCGAGGCACGGAGCGAGAGCTTTTTGCTGATCTTGGGTGCCGAGAACCCCGGAGCGTCGGTCGGCACGACGAACCCCTTGATTCCTTCGTCAGTCTGCGCCCAGACGATGGCGACATCAGCAACAGACCCGTTCGTGATCCACATCTTGGTTCCGTTGATCACCCAGTCGTCGCCGTCTCGCTTTGCGCGGGTACGCATCCCGGCTGGGTTGGATCCGAAGTCGGGCTCGGTCAGCCCGAAGCAGCCAATAACCTCACCAGTCGCCATCCGGGGCAGCCAGGTCGTCTTCTGCTCCTCGGTTCCGAACTTCCAGATGGCGAACATCGCAAGGGAACCCTGAACCGAGACCATGCTGCGTACGCCGGAATCGCCGGCCTCGAGCTCCAGGCAGGCGAGTCCGTAAGACACCGCGTTGGCGCCTGCGCAGCCGTAGCCCTCCAAGTGCATGCCGAGTAGTCCAAGATCACCGGCTTCGCGCATCAGACCAAGATCAAGATCACCGCGCTCGTACCAGTCGGCGATGTTCGGCTTGACGCGTTGCGTCACCCATTCCCGAACCGTTGCTTGGATATCACGCTCCTCTTCAGTCAGAAGATGATCAATACCAAGCAGTTCGAGTGGTCCCGTCCGGCTCATCGTTCTCCTATCTCGGCCAGTGTGCGCGCCGCCTTCTCGATTTCGTCCTCACTGAGGAGCACATGCTCGGCTGCGGTACCCAGGGGCACGAAGCTGTCCTGGCTGGCGACCCGCTGGATGGGCCCCTCGAAGCCCCCCTCGACCAGAGCGGTGATCACACCCTCACCGACTCCTCCACTGTGCCGCGTCTCATCCACAATGAGCACCCGGCCCGTCGACCGAGCTGCTGCGAGCAGATCCTCAACCGGCAGTGGAGCAAGCCAACGTAGGTCGAGAACTTGTGCCACCGTGCCCGCGGCGGCAAGGCGGCGAGCTACCCGAAGGCTCATCGGCACTCCGTTGCCGAAGCTGATCATGGTCAAGTCGGCCGGCGCTGTGCTGTGCGCTGAGCGCAGATAAATTCGTGCCCGACCGATTGGTGCGTGATGATCGTGATCAACGGCGAGCCAGCCCTGATCACCTGGCTCGTAGAGGTCGCGCTGGTGATACAGCGCAATCGGCTCGAGGAACACCGACAGCGTCGCATCCGTGATGGCGGCGGCGGCGCAGGTACGCAGCATCGCAGCCGCGTCATCGGCGCGCGCCGGACACGCCACCACAAGCCCGGGAATGTCACGCAGCACAGCGACGGCGTTGTCATTGTGGAAGTGGCCGCCGAAGCCCTTCTGATAGCCAAGACCAGCGACCCGGACGACCATCGGGTTGCAAAACCGGCCACGCGAGAAGAACGGCAGGCTCGCGCCCTCGCCGCGTAATTGATCTTCGGCGTTGTGCAGATAGGCCAGGTACTGTACCTCGGGAATCGGGATCAGCCCGGCAAGGCCGGCGCCTAGCCCTAGTCCAAGAATCGCCTGCTCGTCGAGCAGAGTGTCGAAGACACGAGCCCTTCCATGTTTACGGGCCAGGCGTGCTGTGACTCCATAGACCCCTCCCTTGGCGCCGACGTCCTCACCAAAAACGATCACTCGGCGATCCGCTGTCAGCAGCTCGTCCAGCGTCGCATTGATCGACTCCGCGAGGGTGCGCGGCTTGGGGGAGTGTCCAGGCTCAGTCCGTTC
>Ga0307282_10000593_pt1 | contig 11792 bp, 9 predicted proteins | sample ER_DNA_121_FD_194475 | JGI IMG/M metagenome (GOLD analysis project Ga0307282, IMG submission 194475) | Bulk soil microbial communities from the East River watershed near Crested Butte, Colorado, United States - ER_DNA_121 | ecosystem: Environmental > Terrestrial > Soil > Floodplain | place: USA...
CACCGTCGCCTTGCCCGCGTGCAAGATCATCCGAATCTCACCGCTCACGGCTTGCTGAGCCTCGTCGATGAAAGAGTCCAGCGCTCGCTTCAGCGGCGAATACCACTGCCCGTCGTAGACCAGCTCGGCCCAACGCTGATCGATGCCCCGTTTGAACCGGGCCAGCTCGCGCTCCACGGTGACGTTCTCCAGCTCCATGTGCGCGGTGATCAAAGCGATTGCGCCCGGGGCCTCGTACACCTCGCGACTCTTGATCCCGACCAGCCGATCCTCCACCATGTCCAGTCGACCCACACCCTGAGCGCCGGCGCGCTCATTCAGGATCTGGATCGCCTGCAACACGGAGACCTTTTCGTTGTCGATCGCGATCGGGTTGCCCGCCTCAAACGTGATGGTGACCTCGTCGGACTCACGCGCAACGGCGGGATCCGCGGTGTAGGCGTAAACGTCCTCGATCGGTCCGTTCCAGATGTCCTCCAGAAAACCTGTTTCGACTGCGCGACCCCAGACATTCTGATCGATCGAGTACGGCGAGGCCTTGCTCTGGTTGATGGGCAGACCCTTGTCCTCGGCGTACGCAATGGCCTTCTCGCGGGTCCACGCATAGTCACGGACCGGAGCGATCACCCGTAGCAGAGGTGCCAAATTGGCGATGCCAACCTCGAACCGCACCTGATCGTTCCCCTTCCCGGTGCAGCCGTGCGAGACCACCGTTGCGCCATGCGACTTGGCGGCATCAGCGAGATGCCGCACGATGAGCGGCCGAGACAGTGCGCTTACCAGGGGATAGCGATCCATGTAGAGCGCGTTGGCACGTAACGCGGGACGGCAGAAATCCTCCGCGAACTCATCCTTGGCATCGATCACCACCGCCTCGACTGCACCACAGTCAAGGGCACGCTGGCGGATCACGTCCATGTCCTCCCCGCCCTGGCCGACGTCGACGGCCACAGCCACCACTTCCTGACCGGTCTCTTCCGCAAGCCAGCCAATGCACACGCTGGTGTCGAGGCCGCCGGAGTAGGCCAGTACGATCCGCTCGCTCATCTAAGTTCGCCCTTCTTGGTGGGATTTGGGATGGGACGTCTCTGCGTCGTCGGGAGGCTTGCCTGTTCGGCTCATGATCAAGAACTGCTGCGCGATGCCGTTGCCACCGCTGGGGCTTCGAGTGATCAGCAAGATCGTGTCGTCACCTGCGATGGTGCCCAAGATCGACTCCCAGCCGACGCGATCGACCGCGGAGGCGAAGTATTGTGCAGCGCCGGGCGGGGTGCGAAGGACGACGAGGTTGGCCGAGGCCTCCGCCGAGACCAAGATCTCCGCGCACAACCGGGCCAGCCGTCCCTCGAAGCTAGCGAACTCGCCCACGTGGGGTGTCCGGTCGCCGCCTTCGCCGGGTACTGCATAGACCAGGTGGCCAGCTGAGCTGCGGACCCGGAGCGCGCCGATTTCGACAAGATCACGGGACAACGTGCCCTGGGTGACTTGCACTCCGTCATCGGCCAGCAGCTCGGCCAGCTCGCTCTGTGAACGAACCTCGCGCTGCTCCAGCAAGGTGATGATCTTGGCGTGCCGGGCGGCCTTCGTCATCAAGCTTTTCGGGGGGTCCACGGGTCTCCCCTTGCTGTAATGAGGTGCGCGGGCGTATGTCGACATCAGCTCTGCACCACCCTCGCGTGCTCATCAAGGAAGGCAAGCAGAGCCTTCTGCGCGTGGCGGCGATTCTCGGCCTCGTCCCAGACCACCGATTGCGGACCGTCAATCACCGCAGCGTCGATCTCCTTGCCGCGATAGGCAGGTAGGCAGTGCAGCACGATCGCCTCCTTGTCGGCGACAGCCAGTAACTCATTGGTTACGGCGAAACTCTGCAAGATCGACGCCCGGTCGCCGCACTCTTGGCCCATCGAGATCCAGGTGTCAGTGGCGACCACATCGGCGTCGACTGCTGCCTCCTTGGCCTCGCCAAACACGTGCACACTGCCTCCGGACTGACGTGCGAGATCTGCCGCACGCCTGAGGACTTCAGAGTCGGGTTGGAAGCCGGGCGGAGCGCCGATCCGTACGTGCATGCCTGCCACGCTGCCGCCCAGCAGGTACGAATGCGCCATGTTGTTCGCACCATCCCCGAGATAGGCCAGGCTGAGCCCGGCCAGCCCTTCCTTGTGTTGGCGGATGGTTTGTAGATCCGCCAGCACTTGGCATGGGTGGTACATGTCGGTCAGCCCGTTGATCACCGGCACGCCCGCGTATGCGGCCATTTCCTCAAGTCGCTCCTGGCCTGAGGTGCGCCAGATGATTGCGGCAACATGTCTTCCCAGCACTCGTGCGGTGTCGCTGATCGACTCACCGCGGCCCAGCTGGGACACGGCCGCATCGATGATCATCGGGTTGCCACCGAGCTCGGCGATCGCAGTTTCGAAGGAGACCCTGGTCCGCGTCGAGGGCTTGTCGAACAGTACGGCCACCGTTCGCGGTCCCGCGTAGGGCCGCAGCCCATACGGCTCGGCTTTGAGATTGTCAGCAAGGTCCAAGATCGCTAGCTGCTCTGCTGTGCTGAGATCGTCATCGACCAAGAAATGCCTCATCAGGCGGACTCCTGCGCAACCCGGTTCAGCAGCGACGGCAGCAGCCGGACAAAGCCATCGAGCTCGGTTGCGCTGATGATCAGCGGCGGTGCCAGGCGCATTACGTCCGGGCGGGGTGCGTTGATCACGAAGCCGGCTGCCAGCGCAGCATCGACAACAGCCGGCGCCACAGGCTTGGCCAAGATCACGGCCTGCAACAGCCCTCGACCGCGTACGCCGGTGATCAACCGATGATCAAGGCCCATGATCGCTGTCGTGAGATGCTCACCGAGGGTCTTCGCCTGTGCGAGGAGGTCGTCGCGCTCGATCACGGCGATCACTGCCAGGCCTGCAATAGCTGCCACGGGGTTACCACCAAACGTGCTGCCGTGGCTACCTGGGCCGAGCAGCCGTGAGGCGGTTTCGGTGGCGATACATGCTCCGACCGGAAATCCGTTGCCCAGCCCCTTGGCCACCGTGATGATGTCGGCGGTAACGCCTTCGTCGACATGAACTAGCCAGCTGCCGCAGCGACCCATGCCGGTCTGCACCTCATCCATCCACAGCAGAGCGCCATGGCGATCGCAGATCTCCCGAGCCTGCGCAAGATAGCCGGCGGGGGGCACCACGACGCCGTTTTCGCCCTGGATCGGCTCCAGCACGACGGCTGCCACCGTCTCGTCAACGGCCGATGCCAGCGCCTCGGCGTCCCCATAGGGAACGAAGATCACTTCGCTCGGCAGCGGCTCGAACGGCAACCGATATTTTGGATTGTGGGTGAGCGCCAATCCACCCATCGAGCGCCCGTGAAAGGCGCCTTCCGTCGAGATGATCGTGCCACGTCCAGTCATCCGGGTGATCTTGAACGCCGCCTCGTTGGCTTCGGTCCCTGAGTTGGTGAAAAAGACGCGCGCCTCGTCGGCACCGGACATGACGCAGAGCCTGCCGGCGAGTGCGACCTGCGGCTGGGTCGCGAAGAAGTTCGACACATGGCCCAGGGTCGCGATCTGGCCCGTCACAGCCGACAGCACGGTGGGATGGGCGTGACCAAGTGCATTGACCGCTAGACCCGACAGCAGATCCAGGTATCGCCGTCCGTCCGCATCCCAGAGATAGCACCCCTCGCCGCGTACGAACACCCGCTTGGGAGGGCCGAAGGTGTTCATCACCGACTGGGCGTACGCCTCGAGCACGGCCTCTGAGGATGCCGAACCGGACAACTCGCGGCTCAGGGTGCTGGGATCGGCAGTCATGGGCGGGCTCCTTGCGGGGGTTCGACAGCCGCCGGACCATAGTCACCGTTGGCATATTCGTGTGGCGGAATGCCATGGTCGCGGGAGAACACCCGGCTGCCCAGCCGGATCAGCCCATCCTGAGTCACCATGGTCCCGATGCCGACGTTGGTGAAGATCTCGAGCAACAGCGCATGCGGAACCCTGCCATCTACGACCGTCGCGCGGCTGAGACCGCCCTCGACAGCCCGCAGGCACGCCTCCATCTTGGGCGCCATTCCCGCCTGCAGCTTCGGCATCAAACCGCGCAGTTCGCTCGCCGACAGCTCGGTGATCACCTCACTACTGGCGGGCCAGTCGCGGTAGAGCCCCGCTACGTCCGTCAGGACGACCAATCGATCTGCTTTGAGCGCAACGGCCAGTGCAGCTGCTGCCGTATCGGCGTTGACGTTGTGCACCACCCCGTTGACGTCGGGTGCGATGCTGGCCACTACCGGCACGCTGCCCGATCTGATCAGCCCCGCAACTGCCTCGGTACGTACCGAGATCACGTCGCCGACGAGACCAAGATCAACTTCTTCGCCATCGACCGTTGTGCCGCGCCGTTGAGCCGTAAAGAGTCCACCGTCCTCACCGGAGAGACCGACCGCCACCGTGCTGTGGGTGTTGATCAATCCGACCAGATCCCGCCCGACCTGACCCACCAGCACCATGCGTACTACTTCCATGGCTTCGGGGCTGGTGACCCGAAGACCACCACGAAACTCAGACGCGATGCCCAGCCGGGTGAGCATCGTCGAGATCTGGGGCCCGCCGCCGTGCACGACGACCGGATGAACTCCACACCGCTTCATAAACACGATGTCCTGCGCAAATGCCCGCTTCAGGTCGTCATCGATCATCGCGTTGCCGCCGTACTTGATCACGACGATCTTCCCCGCGTAGGTCTCTAGCCAGGGCAGGGTCTCGGTGAGGATGGAGGCCTTCTCGACCAGCGACAGTTGCCGGGTTTCAGGTGGCTGCGTCAGTGAGGAGCTCATGTCGAATACTCCGCATTCTCTTTGACGTAGTCGTAGGTGAGATCGTTGGTCCAGACAGTGGCGGAGTGCGTGCCATTGCGCAGGTTGACCTCGAGATGGACGTCACGCCCGCTCAGGTCGACAAGATGCCTTGGCTCGCCGATGGATCCATCGCGGCACACCTGCACGCCGTTGAAGGCGACGTCAATGCGCTCCGGTTCAAAGTCCGCGGCTGTTGTGCCGATGGCCGCCAGTACCCGCCCCCAGTTGGGATCGTGTCCGAAGACAGCGCACTTGAAGAGATTGCTGCGAGCGATCGCTCGACCTACCTGCACTGCGTCCTCCTCCGAGGCCGCACGCTCCACGTGGATGGCAATCGTGTGGGCCGCTCCCTCCGCGTCGACGAGCAGCTGCGAAGCAAGGTCATGACAGGTCTCATCCAGCGCAGCTTGGAAGTCACGAAGGGTGGGCCGTACACCGGACGCTCCGCTGCTCATCACGATCACCGTGTCGTTGGTGGACATACAACCGTCGCTGTCTATCCGCTCGAAGCTGCGCCGGCAAGCGCTCGCCAATTGATCATGAAGCTGCTCCGAATCCACGACAGCGTCGGTCGTCAGCACTACCAGCATCGTGGCCAATCCAGGTGCGAGCATTCCCGCGCCCTTTGCCATCCCACCGATCGACCAGCCCTCGTCGGAGTAGCTCGCCTGCTTCGTCACCGAGTCGGTTGTCAGGATTGCTTCTGCCGCCGCCTGTCCGCCGTCCGGGCGAACCAATGGGACAAGATCGTTGATGCCTGCCGCCACCTTGTCCATCGGCAGTCGGACGCCAATCAGGCCAGTCGAGCACACAGCGATATCGATGGCGCCGATATCTGCCTGTGCCGCCCCAGTTATGCCCTGAACCGACCCTGTGCCCTGAACCGACCCAGCTGTGCCCTGAGCCTGTCGAAGGGCATTGGCCAGCAGCTCAGCTGTCCGATGCGTGTCGGCGAAGCCCGCTGGCCCGGTACACGCATTGGCTCCCCCCGAGTTCAGGATCACTGCTCGGAGCTGGCCATCGGTGAGGACCTGCTCCGACCAGACCACGGGTGCGGCCTTGACTCGGTTGGTAGTGAATACGCCGGCGGCTGCATAGTCCGGACCGGTATTGATCACCAGCGCCAGGTCCTTGCTGCCGCTGCTCTTCAGCCCAGCTGCCAACCCGTACGCGAGAAAGCCCGAGGCGGCCGTGACGCTCATGGCGCCACTCCGACGGTCGTCAGACCGGTCGTCTCTGGCAGACCTAGAGCCAGATTCATGCACTGCACAGCCGCGCCGGCGGTGCCCTTCGTCAGGTTGTCCAAGGCTGCGACAGCCACCAGCCGGCCTGCGTCATGATCAACTGCAACCTGCACCTGCACCGCGTTCGATCCGAGTACCGACTTGGTCTGCGGCCACCAGCCCTCCGGCAACACGTGGACGAATGGTTCCTCGGCGTACGACACCGCGTACGCCGCGTAGGCCTGACGCTGCGAGATGCCAGGTTGAGTGAGCGGGGCCGTGCACGTCGCGAGGATTCCGCGTGACATGGGCACCAGCACAGGAGTGAACGAGACGGATGGCTCCGAAGCACCGCACGCCACAAGGTTCTGCAACAGCTCCGGAATGTGACGATGGACACCGCCGACGCTGTAGGCAGCCGCGGACCCCATGAGCTCAGCTCCCAGCAGATGCGGCTTGAGCGAGCGGCCAGCGCCTGAGGGGCCACTGGCTGCAACGATGACAACATCCCGACCGGCCGTCAGACCGTGCGTGATGGCCGGCAGCAGGGCGAGGGTTGCGGTCGTCGGATAGCAACCTGGGACAGCGATAGCTCGCGCGCCGGCCAACTTGTCCCGTTGTCCCGGAAGCTCGGGCAATCCGTACGGCCACGTGCCGGCATGAGGTGATTGGTAGAACCGCTCCCAGGCCTCCACCTGTTCCAATCGAAAATCGGGTCCACAGTCGATCACCACTGTGTCGGGATGCAGTTGAGCAGCCAGCTCGCCGGAGGCTCCGTGTGGAAGGGCAAGGAAGACCACGTCGTGATCAGCAAGCGTGTCCCTCGATGTCTCTTCCACCACGCGGTCCAGCAGCGGAATCAGCTGTGGATGGTGCTGGCCGAGCAGCGTTCCCGCACTGGCACTTGCGCTAAGAGCCCCAATTTCTATATCGGGATGCGCAAGCAGCAGCCGGAGCAGTTCTCCGCCTGCATAACCTGTAGCGCCTGCTACTGCAACTCGTACAGCCATCCGCGTGAGTATGCCACGAATGACAAATTCATGCATAATTCCGTCTCAGAGTTCGCGCGATGGCGGTCAGCATGCGCCTGGCTGGACACCGCACCCCGTGAAGGGTCGATTGCTTGCCCTAAGCGCGCAGCCGGAACGCCAATCTGGTCTGCCACTCCGCCATGTCCGGCACTTCGGCAGGATCGCTGAGGTACTCCTCCAGTCGGCAACCCCAGGTGTCGCCGTCGGCATCCCACTCCAAGCCGTGTTGCGCTGCCCAATCCAGCAGGTCGCGAGTCGCCGACACCAGTGTGTCCGGGTGACCCTTGTGCACCACCGTGGCGTAGCGGCCGCCTGGCAATACTCCAGTCCGGATCCGCTCGTCACCTTCGACCGCGCTCGCAACCGCGATTCCTGTCTCCAGCTCCAGGTCGGCGTCCATGTCCACCACTACGTATCTCCAGAAGGGAGGCCCCGCCGGATGGACGCCCCGATCAGCCAGCCAGTCAAAGACCTGGCCGGTCAATGGAGGGACGACTGAACCCAACTGGTCCATGCTCACCTTGACGGGAATCGCAGCATATGGCTGATCGATTCTGGTTTCGACCGTTGGACTCTGAGGCATGAGAGGCTCCTTCTGTTGGACTGAATCTCATCGGAGTTAGACCGCCCTAGGACCGGGAACTCATCGCTGCTGTCTACCTAGTTCGCTGCACAGCTTCGGTACGTTCCGCTGCCACGGCAACGGCATGATCCCGCGCGTCGGCAGCTTCGGCGTCGGTCAAGGTACGGTCCGGAGCCCGGAATCGCAGCGCGTAGGCCAACGACTTCTTGCCATCCCCGATCTGCGGGCCGGCGTAGATGTCGAACAGCCTGATCGATTCCAACAAGGGTCCCGCTCCGGCGCGTAGCGCTCGCTCCACCTCGGCTGCGGGCACCTCATCGTCGACGATCAGCGCGACGTCTTCTTTGGCGACCGGGAAGCCCGAGATCACCTGAATGTCTCCGATGGCGGGCGCTGCCGAGACCAAGGCATCAAGATCGATTTCGACGGCCGCGGTGCGAGCAGGTAGGCCAAAGCTCGCACAGACCTCTGGGTGCAGCTCGCCGGCATAGCCGATCGACTGACCGGTCGGCAAGGTGAACTCCGCGCACCGGCCCGGATGCCACGGTGCGTACTCCGCCGCCCGCCGCTCCAGGTGCAATCCGATCCCAAGACCAGCCGCCTCCACGAACGCGATGGCCTGCTGCCAACCAGCCGGGACGCCCGATCCTTGCCAGCCCTGCGGCAGCCAACGCCCAGTGAGCAAGGCTCCGAGATGTCTCGGCTGACGCCCCAGCGCACGGTCGATGGCAGCCAGCTCTTCATCCGACGGCCGTTGGGTCACGGACGGGCGTGGCGCGGGCAGTAACGGATCAGCGGCGAAGAAGACCGAGCCAGCCTCGAAGAGGGCCAGGTCGTCGTTGCCGCGACTGATATTGCGTACGGCCGCGGTGAACAGACCGGGGAGCAGCGTGGTGCGGAGATAGGGATTAGCCTCCGACAGGGGATTGACGATCTTGTTCAGGCGGCGGCGCTGATCGTCGACCGGCACACGCATCGCGTCAAGATCAGCTATCGACGCGAATGGGAAGCTCAACACCTCGACGAATCCGCGCGCAGCGAGGGCAGTGTTGATCGCGCGTCGGGCCCGCTGGCTCCTGGTCAGCCCCCGACCGACCGGCGCGGCCGGGACAATGGGCTCGATCGTCTCGAACCCGATGAGCCGGCCAACTTCTTCTACATAGTCGTAGGGATCCCTGAGGTCGGGGCGCCAGCTCGGCGGTGTGATCGTCAGCGTGTCGCCACCATCGCTCACGGTCGCGCCGACGGCCTCCAGCAGCCGCACGACAGAGGAGTGATCGACCTCGATGCCAAGCACCTTTCCCGGCAGCGCGACAGCGATCACGGTGCTCGGCCGAGGTGGCACCGCGCCGCGTATGGTCTCCTGCGACAGCAGCGTGCCACCCGCATGGTCGACCAGAAGCTCAGCGACCCGATGTGCCGCTGAGTAACTCGCCTCAGGGTCGACACCCCGCTCGAACCGCCGAGACGCCTCCGACGACAGCTTGTGACGTCGCGAGGTGCGCGCGATCGTCATTGCGTCGAAATGTGCTGCCTCGATGACGACATTGCGGGTGCTTGCCGATAGCTCGGTGGTCGCTCCGCCCATGACGCCGGCGAGGCCTATGGGTCCCGAGGAGTCTGTGATCAACAAGTCTTCAGGATGCAAGGGACGCACCATGTCGTCGAGCGTGGTCAGCTTCTCTCCCTCAGCCGCCTTGCGCACGACAATCGCTCCGTCGAGGAGCTCCGCGTCGTACGCATGGATGGGCTGACCGGTTTCCAACATCACGTAATTGGTGATGTCGACTGCCAGCGAGATGGAGCGCATCCCGGCGAGCTGCACACGGCGCGCAAGCCACCGTGGGCTCGGCCGATTCGGATCGATCCCAGTGACAGTGAGGGCTACGAAGATCGGGCAAGCGTCCGACAACAGCTCCACCGGATAACCGTCGGTGGACTCGACGGCCATCGCACGGTTCACCGGGTCGGTGAATGCCACCTCCAGCGCCTGCGCCGACTCGCGAGCGATACCGCGAATCGAGAGGCAGTAGCCGCGGTCAGCAGTGACCGCGATGTCGAGCACGTCCTCGCGCAGTTCGAGCAGGGGTGCCGCATCGCTACCCGGCTCAAGATCAGGTTCGGCAAGCACCAGGATGCCGGCGTGATCATCACCGAGGCCGAGTTCCCGCGCCGAACAGATCATCCCGTCGGAGACATGGCCGTAAGTCTTGCGCGCAGAGATCGCGAAGCGGCCGGGCAGCACGGTGCCGGGAAGGGCCACCACAACGATGTCGCCCACCTCGAAGTTGTGCGCACCACACACCACGCTGCGGGAACCCGAGCTGTCATTGTGCGGACCGACATCGACCTGGCACCAGCGGATCGACTTGCCGTTGGAGTGGGTCTCGATCTCGTACGCAAGCACCTTGCCGATGACCAAAGGACCACTGACCTCGGCCCCGACCTGGTCGACGGTCTCGACCTCCAAGCCAGCCTTGATCAACGCTTCGGCGAGGGTACGCCCATCAAGATCATCAGGCAGCGCGGCGTACTCACGTAACCAACTCAGCGGAACTCTCATCGGGCCGTGCCCACCAGCGCGCGGCTGAAACGCACATCGCCTTCGATCATGTCGCGCATGTCCTCTACGTTGTTCCGGAACATCAACGTGCGATCCACACCCATACCGAACGCGAAGCCTGAATAGACATCGCTGTCGACGCCGCAAGCCCGAAGGACGCGGGGGTTGACGATGCCGCAGCCGCCCCACTCGATCCAGCCTTCACTTTTGCAGGTCCGACATGGGTTGTCTGGATCACCGACCGAGGCGCCATGGCAGACAAAGCACTCCAGATCGACCTCGGCCGACGGCTCAGTGAACGGGAAGTAGTTGGGCCGCATCCGGGTACGCGTCTCTCCGAACATGGCACGTGCGAAATGATCAAGAGTGCCGCGCAGATGTCCGAGCGTGATGCCTTTGTCAACGGCCAGTCCCTCGATCTGGTGGAAGACGGGCAGATGCGTGGCGTCGTACTCGTCCGACCGATAGACGCGGCCGGGACAGACGACGTAGACAGGCAGTTCACGGGTCAAGAGGGCCCGTACCTGCACGGGTGAGGTATGGGTCCGCAAGACCATGCCGCCGTCCTCAGGCTCGACGAACAAGGTGTCGGTCATGGTCCGGGCGGGATGATCGGGGATGAAGTTCAGCGCGTCGAAGTTCATCCACTCGGCCTCGAGCTCGGGGCCTTCGGCGACCTCCCAGCCCATCGCGACGAACACGTCTTCCATGACGTTCATCAGCGCGGTGACCGGGTGAACCGCGCCGACAGGTTGGGTCTGAACGGGCAGCGTGACATCAACGCGCTCTTCTACAAGCGCGCGAGTCAGCTCAGCGGACTTGATGTGCTCCTCGCGTGCCTTGAGTGCTTCATTGATCCTGCCCCGAGCCTCGCCGACCCGACTGCCAACCTCTCTGCGAGCCTGGGGGGGCAGCGCGCCGATCTCTCGGTTGGCGAGAGCGATCGGCGAGCGATCGCCGGCGTGTGCAAGTCGAGCCTGCTTGAGCTCGGCTACCGATGTCGCCGCCGCAAATGCCGCCACAGCATCCGCCACCATCGCCTCGACGTTTTCGGCGTTCAGCGGCGTGACCTGAACGGGGTCGTAGTTGGTGTTCGGCCCGGACATGGCTCCCTCGGAGATGGACTGGCACGCACGATGCGCCTGGGACAGTCTAGGAATGATCTCCGCGCCCTGCCATGTGGTTTAGATTGCGAGCGTCATGAGCGCTGCGCCGTGGCGGAGGCGTAAAGCAAGACGGCAGCGGCCGTCGACAGGTTGATGCTCTCGGCCTTCCCATACCGCGGCAGGGCGACCAGCCTGTCGAGCAACATCGCATGCTCGGCCGGTAGCCCCCAAGCCTCATTACCCATCACCCACAGCGTGGGTTTTGCCAATTCATTGGACTGAGCGAGGTCGTTGACCGAGCACGCTGCAGCTGCGTCGGCGCCGAGGACCCGCATGCCTAGGTCGCGGGCTAGCGCGACCGCGTCGGCAAAATCAACGCCAACAGCGATCGGGAAATGAAACAAGCTGCCCGTGGTGGCACGTACGGTC
>Ga0307282_10000594_pt1 | contig 11780 bp, 9 predicted proteins | sample ER_DNA_121_FD_194475 | JGI IMG/M metagenome (GOLD analysis project Ga0307282, IMG submission 194475) | Bulk soil microbial communities from the East River watershed near Crested Butte, Colorado, United States - ER_DNA_121 | ecosystem: Environmental > Terrestrial > Soil > Floodplain | place: USA...
ACACGACCCGGCCCTGCTCGAGTCGATCGATCGCTCGATACCAGCGGAGCAGGGCATCGCGCAGGAGCACGTGCCGCTCGAAGTTGCGCCGCGAGCGCAACGGATCGGCCTCGCGCCGCGCGCGAAGCGTAGCCACATCGACGTCCGCTACCAGGATCACATCGGCGAGCGCATAGCGGCTGGACGCGAAGGCGTCGCGTGCTGCATCGCGCTGCATCGTCCACTCGATTTCGCTGACCTGACCGGTGCGGAAGAGCGTCCAGACGTAGTGGAGCTTGAAGGGATCCGTGTCGACGATGACGAGTCCGTTGCGCGCCTCCCGCTCGAGGACCTCGTCCCAGCGCGCGACGTTTCGATCCACCCAGAATCTCGCCGCGGCCTGCGGATCGGTCGGGACCGTCGCGTGATCCGGCAGGCTTTCGAGTAGCGCGTACTGCCCGCCGTGCGTTCGGCACCACGTCGTCTTCCCCGCGCCGCTCGGCCCCTCGACAACGATGATCACGTGCGATCGAATGCGATGAGCGGCCGCTCGCGCAAGGCGACGGCGAGTGGGAGCACGGTCGCGATTCCGACGGTTCCGGCCACGAGGAACGGCCCGACCCAACCGGAGCCCAGGTCGAGCGCGATGCCGGCAACGACGGGCCCGAGCGAGCCGATCCCGAACCCGGCGACGGCCTGCAGCGCCTGCGCCGAGCCGATGCGTGCGGCGGGCGCGAGCTCGGTCACGGCGGTCGAGTAGACCGCCGAATCCGCCGCGACGAGCGCGCCGTAGATGGCGCCTACCGCCACGATCGCGGGCCACGGCGCGAAGAGCATCGTGCCGAAGCCGATCGAGATGGCGCCGCTTCCCAGCGCATAGAGGATCGCGGCGCGCGTGCGACCAACGCGATCGGACAGCCAACCCCCTATGAAGACGCCGGGCACGCCGAGAGCGAGGAGCAACGCGGCCCATTGGCTTGCGGTGGCCGACGCGTCGGTCGGCGAGAGACCGCGAAGGGCGAACGCCGCGGCGAGGAACGCGGCGAGCCACGCGCGAACGATGAAGAGCTCCCACGAATGCCCGACGTACGCGGCGATCGTGCGGACCAACGGCGGATTACGGAGCACGCGCAGATCCAGGTGCGCGCGCTCGCCGGTCGTCTCCGGTATCCCGCGCGAGCTGATCACGGCGACCGGCAACGCGGCAAGGCCGATCGCGCCGAGGATGAGGGCCGCACCGCGCCACCCGAACGGCTCGAGCAGCAATCCCGTCGCGAGGAAGGAGAGCGAGCCGCCGAGGTAGAACGCCGCGACGTAGAGGCCGACCGCTCGCCCTCGGCGCGCGGGGTCGGAGCTCTGGGCGACGAGACGCACGCCCGGCATGTACACGCCTGCGAGACCGAACCCTGCGACCACGCGAAGCGCTGACGCGCTGATGACGTCGTGCGCTGCGAACACGAAGCCGAGGTTCGCGAGGGCCGTGACGAGCGCTCCGATCGCGATGACGCGCGACGGCCGCACGCGATCGGTGAGCGGGAGGACGACGAGGACCGCGGCCGCGTACCCGAGGAGGTACGCGGAGACGACCCACCCGAGCTCCGCGCTCGACGCGTTCCACTCCGTGCGCAGCAGAGGAAGCGCGGCCGCGGGCAGCTGCGACGGCAGTAGGACGAGGGCGAGCGTCGCGGACAGCGCTAGCGAACGCGATTTCACATCGGCATGGTGACGTAACCGATTCGCAGGGCGCCGGGGCGTGCAAGCACGTGCCGATATCTATGTTGATATCGAACGAATGGGCTATACGAATGAAACGCTGTGCGCGATGTGGCGAGTTCAAGACTCTCTCGGAGTTCCACAAGAACAAGAACCGCCGCGATGGCCTGCAGGTCTACTGCAAGAGCTGCCGGGCGTTGATCGATCACGCTCGGTACGAGCGGATACGTGGAACGCGGGTGCCAACACGTATATGGGAGCGAGGCCGGCACGAATGGCTCCTCAGTCTTAAGAGTGGACTCCCATGCACCGATTGCGGTCGAGTTTTTCCGCCCGAGGTGATGCAGTGGGATCACCTGCCTGGGGCGCCGAAGCTCGGCAACATCAGCACGGACTTCAGAGGTCGTTCCCGCCAGAAGATCCTTGATGAGATAGCGAAGTGCGAGCTGGTGTGCGCGAATTGCCACGCGATCCGGACGTTCCGGCGGGCCGGATGGGGACACTGGGCCGTTCCCGGTGGATGACGGGGGTCAGAACGAACCAACCTTCTCCGACGAGGTCGCCCTCCGCAGGTGCGTAATGTGCGGCCTTTGGAAAGCACCCAACGAATTCCATGATTCGCGCACCGGGCAGTTTTCCTATTGCCGTGAATGTCGCCGGGCCTACGACCGTCGCTATTACCACGAGCGCGGAAAGGCGGCGCGGCTAGCCCGTCGACGAGTCCACCTGATGAAGGCGCGCGCGTGGATGGCCGCACTCAAAGAAGGTGTCCCTTGCGCGGATTGCGGCGAGATGTTTCCGGTGTGGGTCATGCATTGGGATCATCTTCCTGGCTACGAGAAACTCGGAAACGTCAGCGAGATGGTGGGAAGTCGCTCGCGTACAATCACGCTCGCGGAGCTCAAGAAGTGTGAGCTCGTATGCGCCAACTGCCACGTGCTGCGCACCATCAATCGCTCGGGGTGTAGCTCAGCCAGGTAGAGCGCCGCGTTTGGGACGCGGCGGCCCCGGGTTCGAATCCCGGCACCCCGACCGTTCATCATTCACCTGATGTTGATCCACAGACACGACGAGCCGCTCACCGACGCCGAGTGGCGCGACTTCCTGAAGACACACGACTTCGGTGACTTCATCGTCCCCGGCGCGCCGACGCGCGACCTTCCGGTCGTCGTGCCGACTCACTTCATCTGGGATGGCGATAAGACCGTGCTGCTCCACCTCGCGCGCGCCAACCCGGTGTGGAAGGCGATTGAGGAGCGACCGCGCGCGCTGCTCTCCGTTTTCGGCGCGTACACATACATCCCGGGGCACTGGAATCAGGACGAGTACGGCGTGCCGACGAGCTACTACGCCGCGGTCCAGCTCGCGTGCGACATCGAGCCGATCAACGACGACGCAGCCCTCGCGAAGATCCTGGAAAGCCAGCTCGCGCACTTCCAGCCCGAGGGCAAGCACGCGCCGGTCGAGCCCGGAGAGAACCGCTACGCGAGGCAGTTCGGCGCGATCCGCGGCCTGCGGCTCACGGTGACCGACGTGCGCGCCAAGTTCAAGTTCGGCGGCAACCGCACGCAGCAACATCGAGACGTCGTCGCGAAGAATCTCGGCGAGCGCGAGTCCTCGCTCGATCGCGAGGCCCGCGCCTACACGCTTACGCGCGGCGACAAGCTAAAGAAGCCCTAGCGGAACCAGGCCTCGTCGAGCACCCGCATGATGTTGCCGCCGATGGCCTTCGCGATGTCCCCGTCGGAATAGTCGTGCTTCACCATCCAGCGGACGATGTTCGGGAACGCCTCGGCGGGATTCTCGATCCCATCCACGAACTCGACCTCGTCGAACTGGACCCCTCCGCGCGCGGCGCCGATGGACAGTTGCTTCGCGAAGTAGTGGTGCAACCCGACGTGGTCGCCGAAGAGCGTGTCCGGGCCAAACGCGACGTGATCGATGCCCATGAGGTTCGCGCAGTACTCGAAGTGCTCCATGAAGCTTTCGATGTTGTGCTTCGGATGCTTCTTCGTGAGGGTCGTATGCGGCGCCGCTTCGATACCGATCACGCCGCCCTTCGCTGCGAGCGCCTTCAGGACCTCATCGGGCTTCATCCGCTTCGTGTTCCATAACCCGCGCGCGCCGGCGTGCGTCGCGAAGATCGGCTTGTCGCTCGCCTCGATCGTGTCGAGCGACGTCTGGTCGCCGGAGTGTGAGATGTCGATCGCGATGCCGAGCTTGTTCATGCGGCGGACGGCCTGACGGCCGAACTCGGTGAGCCCGCCGTCGCGCGCCTCCTTCAGCCCGCTGCCGAGGGTGTTGGCTTCGCTGTAGGCGATGCCGGACGAGCGGATGCCGAGTCCATAGAGGATGTCGAGGCGGTCGACCTCGTTCTCGATCGCGGTCGCGGCCTCGAGCGACGCGACGAACGCGATCTGCCCGTTCTCTTTCGCGCGCTTGATGTCGTCGAGCGACTCGCCGCGGACCACGAACTCCTGATGCGCGATGTCGCCCATCCGCATCCCGAGGTCGAAGATGATGTCGTCCCACTTCCAGCCGGACTTCGACGTAATGGTGGCCGTGCCGTCCATAAGGCAGTCGAAGACCGCGTCGAGGCCGGACTGCGCCATGCCGGCGTAACCCGTGAAGTCGCGGCCCTGGCGGCGGTACTCGGCGAGATCGCCGAAATCCTCAGGAACGATGAAGCAGTGATCGTGGAGCGATACCGCTACGTTCTGATCCAAAAGCCGCCACACGCGCTCCTCTTGCGAGTCGCTTACGTCGACTTTGCGCGAGGGCACGCGGCCCAGCTCCTTCGCGAGCTTGAACTCCCGGTAGTCGGTCCCGGGCTCGAGGTAGTCGAAGCTCTTGTAGCCCTCGTACTTCGTGGTCTTCTGTGTACCGGCGTCGGCTGTCTTCATCGTGTCCTCCCCAAGGCGTAGCCGCCCGATATTAGCGACGGCGCCGGGGGTCGAGCGCGTCCCGAAGCCCGTCGCCCAGAAAGTTAAATGCGAGTACGACGATCGTTATCGCGAGGCCGGGATAGATCGCCAGCGCGGGCGCGGTGAACACGTAGAGCTGCGCGCGCTGCAGCATGTTGCCCCACGACGGCACCGGCGGCTGCACGCCAAGGCCGAGATAGCTCAGCGCGGACTCGGTGAGGATCGCGAACGCGACGCCGAGGGTCGCCGAGACGATCAGCGACGGGACCGCCTGCGGGAGGATGTGCCGCAGAAGAAGGCGCGGGCCCGGGACACCAAGCGACTCGGCGGCCACGACGAAATCGGCGGTCTTCCAGCGCAGAGTCTCGCCGTAGACGACGCGCGCCACCGGCATCCACGACAGCGCGCCGATCACCAGCACGAGCGTGCCCACACCGGTACCGAGCACCGTGATGACGACCAGGATGAAGAAGAACGCGGGCACGGCGAGCATCGCGTCCGTGAAACGCATCAGGGCGCCATCGACCCAGCCGCCTTTGAACCCCGCGACCGCGCCGACAAGAACTCCGATCGAGATCGCCGCGAGCATCGCCGAGACGCCGACGAGCAGCGTCACGCGGCTGCCATGCAGGAGGCGGCTCAGCATGTCTCGGCCGAGCTCGTCGGTGCCGAGCGGATGCGCGGCGCTCGGACCGGCGAGGCCGTGGATCGCATCCGTCGTCTCGGGCGCGATGGTCCACAGCGCCGGACCCAGGATCGCGAGGACCGCGACGGCCGCGAGCACAACAAGCGCAGCGAGCCCAAGCCTGCTCATGCCAGACGCAGCCGCGGATCGATCCGCGTGTACGCGAGATCGACGAGAAGGCTCGCGAGCACGGCGATCGCCGCCACGACCACGGTGAGCCCAGTGACGAGCGGGTAGTCGCGGCCCTGCGCCGCTTCGAGCGCGAGGCGTCCCATGCCCGGCCATCCGAACACCGCCTCGGTCACGACGGTGCCGCCGATCAAGCGCGGCACCAGCGCGCCGATCGCGCTCACCACCGGAATCAATGCGTTCCGGAGCGCGTGCCGGGTCATCACCGTGCGTGGCCGGAGTCCCTTTGACGTCGCGGTGCGCACGTAATCCTCGTGAAGCACCTCGATCATCGACGAGCGCGTGAAGCGCGCGACGGTCGGCAGGATCGTCGTCGCGAGTGCGATGGCGGGAAGGACCAGATGCGCGAGCCGGTCCCCGAGCGTGTCCGAGGAGACCGACGTGACGCCCGCCGAGGGCAGCACGTGCAGCGAGACCGCGAAGACGAGGATGAGGACGATCCCAAGCCAGAAGACGGGGACGGAAAGCCCGATCGCGCTCACGAGGCTCAGAACGTGATCGATCGCCGTGCCGCGGCGCACCGCCTGGATGACGCCGATCGGTATGCCGAGAAGCACCGAGATGAGCAGCGCCGATCCCGCGAGCGTGAGCGTGTTCGGAAGGCGATCGGCGATCCGCGCGGTGACCGGCTCGTTCGTGAGAAGCGATGTCCCGAGATCGCCGCGCAGAGCGCCTGCGAGCCATTCGACGTAGCGCTGCGGGACCGGACGGTCGAGACCCATGAGCTTGATGAGCGCCTCGCGCTGCTCCGGAGAAACGTCGAACCGCATGATCGACGATGGACCGCCCGGCGCGAGGTTAATGAAGAAGAACGTGAGGGCGCTCGCGAACACGATCACGAGCGCCCCCAGGGCTACGCGTTGAAAAAGAAAGCGAGCTACTTCTTAGCCAACCACCATTCGCCAAGGTAGTGCATCGCATCGCGAAGACCGAGCTCGGGCACGCCGTGGAGCTGATCACTCAGGACATCGATCTCCTGCGGGTACCACAGGAACAGGTACGGCAGCGTGTCTGACGTGTAGGCCTGGAGCTGCTTGTAGACGGCCTTTCGTGACTCGAGATCGCTCGCGCTCTGTCCCTGGACGAGGAGATCGTCGAGCTTGGCGTCCTGATAGCCGGGGATGTTGAAGCCCTTTCCCGCCGCGCTGGAGTGGTAGTACGGGAACACGTCAGGATCGGACGGGTAGGTCCACCAGTTGACCGTCGCGGTGTACTCGCGACGAACCACATCCTTCTGGATGTAGCTGTTCCATTCCATCGTGTTGAGGTCAGCGATGACGCCGACCTTCTTCAGGTCCTGCTGGATCAGCGCGTTAACCGGCTCGAGAACGCCGCGCTGTCCGACGTCCATCGTGAACTGGAACGCCTTGCCGTCCTTCTGCAGGACGCCGTCGGCGCCTGCCGTCCAGCCGGCTTGAGTGAGCAGGTCCTTCGCCTTCGCCTGGTCATACGGGTACTTCGACGCGAGCGACGGGTCGTAATACGCAGCGAGCGCGGGCGTGATCGGCGAGTTCGCGATTGAGCCAAACCCGAACTCGACCGACTTGATGATCGCCTGGCGATCGATCGCGTACACGAATGCCTGCCGCACGCGGACGTCTGTGAATCGCGAATCCGTCTGGTTCAGCGCGAGCCAGTAGTACTGGACGAGCGGACGTGACGCGATGAGGAGGCCGGGAGCGCTCTTTATCCGATCCACGGCGGCCTTGTTGTCCAAGATCATGATGCTGATGTCGCCCGCCAGCGCCTGCGCGACCTGGGTGTTCGGGTCGGGGACGACGGTGAAGACGACCTTGTCGAGGTACGCCTTCGGTCCGAAGTAGTTGTCGTTCCGCACGAGCGAGACGCTCTGTCCCGACGTGTACTTCTCGACCTTGAACGGACCCGTGCTGACGGGGACGCCCTTGTTGAAGGTCGTGGTCGTCAGCGGGTTCGCCGAGAGAACGTGCTTCGGAAGGATGCCGGCGTTGTATGCGAGGAACGACGCGAGCGCCGCGAACTTGCGCGACAGATCGAACCGCACGGTGTTCGGGTCGACGGCGGTGACCGTCTTGACCGCCGCGTAGCTCGCGCGGTTCTGCGCGCCGAGGTCTGGCTTGAGCACGACGTCGTTGAACGTGAACGCGACGTCATCCGCCGAGAACGCGGTCCCGTCGCTCCACTTCACGCCGCTGCGCAGCTTGAACGTCCAGCTCAGCCCGTCCGGCGCGATGGTCCAGCTCTCCGCGAGGTCTGGAGCGGGTGCGAGGTCCTTTCCCGGCTTGGTCAGTCCCTCAAAGATCGCGCGGTTGATGAAGAGCGATTCGACGAACGCGTTCGGGCTCCAGGGGTTGAGCGTGGGGTCGGCGCCGATCGGGATCGTGACGGTCCCGCCGGCAACGGGCGCGCCCTGCGCCGATGGAGCGTTGGAAGCACCCGGCTGGGCCGCTCCGGTACATGCCGAGACGAGAAGCGCCCCTACGAGCGCGAGCGCTGGAATCGCAAACGGACGGCGACCTTTAACGAACAATTGGTGACCTCCCCCACGTCGCGCGTAGCGAGGCGAGTTTAGACCCAGGGGTAGGGGCCCCTGATGGGGTAGGGCCCCAGGCGCTAGTCCGGCGGGTTGAATCGCCCGCGATAGTTCACGTCAAGTATTGCCAGCCGCTCGAGGTGCGTCGCGAGTCGTTTCTGGAAGTCGGCCAAGTTTCGCGTCTCCGCCGGCGACCAGAGCACCTCGGCGAGCGCGATGAGGCGCGGCCAGGCCATGTACTCGACGCGCTTCGGATCGGGCATGTACTCGGTCCAGATCTGTCCCTGCCCGCCGAGGACGTGCTTCGCCTCATCCGCGGAGAGCTCCTTCGGCACCGGCTGGTATTTGTAGATGTCCTCGATCGAGTTGTGGCCGCCGATCCCCGGCGGCTCCGTCGGGAGCTCCGTCTGCGAGTAGTCCAGGTACGTGGGTTTGTTCGGCGCCATGACCACGTCATGTCCGGCCTTCGCGGCGGCGATCCCGCCCTCCTCGCCGCGCCAGCTCATCACGGTCGCACCGGGAGCGAGCCCGCCCTCGAGAATCTCGTCCCAACCGACGAGGCGCCGTCCCTTCTTGGCGAGCCACGTATCGAAATGCCGGATGAACCAGGACTGCAGCTCGTCCTCGTTCTTCAGACCTTCTTTCTTCATGCGCTCCTGTGCCGACGGAGTGTTGTGCCACTCCGTCTTCGGGCATTCGTCGCCGCCGACGTGAATGAACTTCGAGGGAAAGAGGTCGAGGACTTCGTCGAACACGTCTTCGAAGAAGCGCAGCACGTTATCGGTGACGCCGAGCACGTGGTCGGTGATGCCCCAGTACGTCTGGACCTCGATCGGCTTTCCGGTGTTGCCGAGCTCGGGATATGCGGCGATCGCGGCCATCGCGTGTCCCGGCATTTCTATCTCCGGCAGGACGGTGATCCCGCGCTCCGTGGCGTAGCGCACGACCTCGCGCACGTCGTCCTGGGTGTAGAAGCCGCCGTGCGGCTTCCCCGCGAACTTTCGGGCCGCCGGGTCCTTCGTCCGCGGCGCGGTCATCGAGTCCTTGCGGAAGCCACCGACGCTGGTCAGCTTCGGGTACTTCTTGATCTCGATGCGCCAGCCCTGGTCCTCGGTGAGATGCCAATGGAAGACGTTGAGCTTGTGCAAGGCGAGGAGATCGAGGTGCTTGAGGATGAACTCCTTCGGCATGAAGTGCCGGCCGACGTCGAGATGGCTCCCGCGCCAGCCGAAACGCGGCCGGTCCTCGATCTCGACTGCCGGGATCTCCCACGATTCACCGGCGACCGGCGCGCGGCGGAAGACCGCCGGCGGGAGCAGCTGCCGCAGCGTTTGCGAGCCGTGGAGGATGCCGGCCGGCTTGAGCGCGCGAATCGCGACTCCTTCGGCGGTGACGGCGAGGCGATAGCCCTCATCGCCGAGGCTAGCGAGCGAAGGGTCGAGCGCGAGGGTGATGCCCGGCCCTTTTCCGGACGACGCGACCGAGAGCGGCAGACCGGTCGCGGGACGCAGCTGATCGCGCAGCAGCTCGGCCTGCGCGCGCAGGTCGTCGTTCGCGCCGATCGCCGTCGTAGCGCCGAGCGCGAACGAACCCGAGCGGGGCGTGAGCTTCGCGGGGATGGGGATCAGGGCCGTGGGGACACCACGGCCATCCTATCGAGTGACGGCCTTACCGCGCACTGTCGATGCGGACGATCGTCTGGCCGAACGCCGGGATCTTGAGCTCACCGAGCTTGCTGCCGTCGCGCGTCGCGATGATCACAATCTTCGCGTTCGCATTGCTCACCGCATAGAGCCGCTCGCCGTCGGTCGTGAGGGCGAGCGCGTCGAACTCGCCATCGGCTTGCCAGGCCGCGCGTGAGGACAGATCTGCCGTATTCACCACCGCGACGCCCTTGTACCCGGCGGCATAGATCCGATCGCCGTTCGGCGAGATCAGCGCGCCACCGGTGATGTAACGCTTCGCGTTCGCGACTGGGAAGAAGAAGCTGCCGAGCGTGGGGAGCGGGTCCTGATCCGCGCGGCTCACGGTGATCGACGATGTCCGACGCAGCGTCATCTGCGTCGCGTCGACCTCATCGATCAAACCCAGCGCGGGATTGATCGCATACGCCGTCCCGCCGTCCGGCGCGACGGCGATCGACCACAGGAGGTACTTCTCGAAGTCGGTGGACTTCTGCTCCATCGGCAGCGGAACGGTCTGCATGCGTCGCGCGGCGAGGTCGAGCGCGAAGACGTAGGGCTGCTCGTCGACCTTCGCTGTGCATTTCGGACCGTCCCAGGAGGTGCAGTTCCCGGGACTGCCGGCGTCGAGGCTGAACATCCAGCGGCCGTCCCGGGAGAACACCGGAGCGGGGCGGAAGCCGCCCTGGTTCCGAACCCCGGCGATGGCGGTGGCCGGGAGCAGTGTGCTGGAAGGAACGTCGAACACGCGAAGGCTCGTCGCGCCTTCGCCGAACTGATTGAGATAAACAGACCGGCCGTCCGGCGACATCGCGACGAAGCCGTAGGTCGACTGACCCTTGAGGTCGAGGGTCGCCTGGATGGCACCGCTAGCGGGCTCGACGACCCTGAAGCCGGTCACCCAGTCTCCATTCTGCTGGTACGGATAGATCGACAGGACGAGGTGATGGCCATCACGCGAGAGGGCGGTCTGGCCACCGTCGGTCCAGACTGCGTGATACGTCCCATCGAGCGTGAACGACCCGAGCTCGCGGCCTGAGGCGATCTCGAGCCGGCGCAGCACGGTCTGTGTGGCGCCGTTCGCCTCCTCGGTCGCGATGAGCGTCGAGTGATCGAACGAAGGCGAGCCATCCGGGAGCGTCCGAAGAGTCGCGCCGGTTCGCGCATCGATCGCCAGGATGTTCGTCACGCCGCCGGAACCGACGGACCGTAGATAGACAACGTCGTTCGTGGCGTTCGTCGGCTGCGGGGTGGCGGTTGGGCTCGGTGTCGCGAGAGGTATATCGGTTGGCCGCGGTACGACGACCTGCGCGCTGCACGCGGCGAGCAGGAAAGCGAACGCCAGCACGACCACGCGGCTGGGCCGCATCTTCATCGCTTTAGATACAACGAGCGGCCGCGGCGGTTCCGCGTCTAAGCCGCCGCGACCTCCGCGCGCCGGTTGCCGACGACGGCGACCGTCGTTGCGCCCATCCCGAAGAGAAGGGCGCAGAAGATGACCAGCCCGCCCAGGATCGGAATGAGCGCGACGAGCAGCAGGACGACGAGCCCAATGAGAAGCGCGAGCCATACCGGGACCGGGCGTCGCGCGACGCGCAGCACCGCTCCGCCGACGCCAACCGCGGCGATGGGAATGCTGAGCGCGAGCACGACGACGAAGAGCGAGAGCACGACGAATCCGATCCACCAGCCACCGATGAGTGCGCCGACCGCGAAGAACACGACCGAGATGATCGGGAGGCCCACGAGCACGAGCGCGCCGATCGCCAGGGTCATCCACGGCGAGTGGACGAGCGCCTCGCCCGCGCGTCGAGCGAAGCCCGGGAAGAAGAACACCACGAGGATGCCAAGGATGAGTAGGCCGATCAGGCCCTTGAGCCACTCGACGACGAGCGCCGCCGGACCGGTGACGAGCGGCGCGCGGCCGGGCTCGGGAGTCTGCCGTTCGATCGAGCCCTTCACCGAAGACGCGTTGGCGATCTGCGCTTCGTTCTTGCTCGTGTACTTGAGGTTGCCGCCGATGGTCGCGCGGTCGGTGAGCTGAAGGTGCTCGATCGATGCGACGACATTCCCACCGACACCGCCGTCGATCTTCA
>Ga0307282_10000595_pt1 | contig 11773 bp, 8 predicted proteins | sample ER_DNA_121_FD_194475 | JGI IMG/M metagenome (GOLD analysis project Ga0307282, IMG submission 194475) | Bulk soil microbial communities from the East River watershed near Crested Butte, Colorado, United States - ER_DNA_121 | ecosystem: Environmental > Terrestrial > Soil > Floodplain | place: USA...
CGTGTCGGCGCCGTTCTTCATCCGTTCGGCCCGCGCCGGCATCGCCGGCGTCGACCGCGACCTGGAGGATGCCGCCCGGGTCGACGGCGCCTCCGAGCGTCAGTTGTTCCGGGCGATCACGGTCCCGCTCGCGAGCGCGGCCCTCGCCGCCGGCCTGGTCATGAGCTGGGCCCGGTCTCTTGGCGAGTTCGGGGCCACGATCATGTTCGCCGGGAACGTCGAGGGTCGAACGCAGACCCTCCCGCTCGTCGTCTACGGCGAGTTCCAGGGCGGCGACCTCGACGCGTCGGTCGCTGCCGCGGCAATCCTGGTCATCGCCGCGTTCGGGGTCCTCGTCGCGGTCCGCGTGTTTCGCTGGGGCCGGGTCCTGGACGCTCGAGGTCTCTCGTGAGTGCAACGACGCGTCGCGTTCAGGCATGCCATCCTCATGCCGATGATTTTCTGGCCTGACGCCGGTCTGACTGGATGACATCCTGAGGACTCTGGAGGGAGAAGATGACCCACTCGACCACGGCCGACGACGCTGCGCTGAACCTGTCGCCTCGAGCCAAGCTCGAGATCCTCGGCGCGATGCTCCTCGCGATGTTCCTGTTCGCGCTGGACCAGACGGTCGTCGGGACTGCGCTCCCGAGGATCATCACGGACCTAAACGGGAACACGCTCTACACGTGGTCGGTCACGATCTACCTGCTGACCTCGACGATCAGCGGACCCATCTACGGCAAGCTGTCAGACCTCTACGGTCGCCGCCCGATCGTCATCTTCGCGGTCAGCCTGTTCCTCCTCGGCTCGGCGCTTGCCGGGCTCAGCGGGTCGATGGAGCAGTTCATCCTCTTTCGCGGTTTGCAGGGTCTCGGTGGCGGCGCCATCTTCCCGATCGCACTCGCGGTCGTGGCCGACCTTTACACACCGGCCGAACGCGGCAAGTACCTCGGCTCGTTCGGCGCTGTCTTCGGCCTGTCGTCGCTCGTCGGCCCGGGTCTCGGCGGGTTCATCACGGACACAGTCGGCTGGCACTGGATCTTCTTCATCAACATCCCGATCGGGTTGATCTCGCTGTTCATCCTCTGGCGCCTGCTCCCGGCGATCCGCCGGCCGGAGGCCGGCCAGAACATCGACTACGTGGGCGCCGCGGCGTTCACCGCCGCCGTCGCGCCGTTCCTCGTCGGGCTATCGAACAAGCAGAGCGGGCAATGGACGGATCCTGCGGTCGGCGGCCTCATGCTGCTCGGCGTGGTCTTCGGCCTCGTGTTCCTCTGGGTCGAGTCACGGGCCGCCGATCCGATCGTGCCACTCAACCTGTTCCGCCTGCCGACCTTCACGATCTCCGTGGCCGCGATGTTCTTCGCCGGCTTCGGGTTCCTTACCGGGATCATCTTCCTCCCGCGTTGGTTCCAGGCAGTCGCCGGCGCCAGCGCGACCGAATCGGGCTACAACATCCTGCCGCTGCTCGCAGGGCTGATTTTCAGCGCGGTCGCGTCCGGCCAGATCGTGGCCCGCGTCGGCCGCTACAAGTACCTGATGTTCGGGTCGCTGCTACTGCTCGGCCTGTCGCTGTTCCTCATGACCAACCTCCGGACCGAAACGGATCGCCCCATCCTCTGGCTGTGGATGGCGCTGGCCGGGCTCGGGATCGGGCCGTCGTTCGCGGTCTTCCCCTTGATCGTCCAGAACGCGGTCTCGCCCGACCGGATCGGCGTGGCGACCAGCAGCCTGACTTTCTTCCAGCAGATCGGCGGAACGGTCGGGCTGACTGTCGCCGGAACGCTGTTCGCCGACCGGATCAAGACCGAGATCCCCGTGCAGCTCGTCGCGGCCGGCGTGCCGAAGCAGATGGTCGACGCGTTCAGTGCCGGCGGCGGCCAGATCGACCTGACCGGCACCGGCGACCTCGGGGCGAGGATCCTCGCGGCGACGCCGGACGCCTTCAAGCCCATCGTCGAGCCGGTGATCCCGAACATCGTCCAGGGCATCCACGAGGCGATCTCGATCGCGATCGCGAACACGTTCTGGGCCGGGATCGTGGCGGCCGTGCTTGCCGCGATCCTGGTGCTGTTCCTGCACGAGGTCCCGATGCGAACGACCTTCGCGATTGAGGAGGCGGCGGCGGAGGATCCGGCGGCCTGACCCGAGCCTCCGGCGTATGAGCTACGCCTCGACGACGCGGCGCCGCTCCTCGGCCCGGTTCGGGGCGTAGGGCACGTATTCCGGCCACCACATCGCATCGGCAACTTCTGCGGCGTGGGATTCGCCGGCGACGGCGACGGCGATTCGCCACGATATGTCGCGCAGCGAAGAGATCGGCGGGAACAGCGAGCCGGCCGCGAGCCGGTCTGGTTCGACCGCGGCGGCCAGCGTGCGCGCGGCGGCCAAGAACATCTCGTCGGTCACCGTCCGGGCCCCGGAGACGATCGCCCCGAGACCCATGCCCGGGAAGATGAACACGTTGTTCGCCTGGCCGATGTCGACGTGCCGCCCGTCGACGGTGACCGGATCGAACGGGGAGCCGGTCGCGACGATGGCGCGCCCGCCCGTCCACGCGAGGCAGTCCGCGGGGGTCGCCTCGGCTGCCGACGTCGGGTTGGAGAGCGGGAGGATCGTTGGAACCTCGGTCGGGCCGAGGCTATCGACCATCGCCCGGACGACTGCCTCGTCGAACGTGCCGGCAATCCCCGTCGCGCCAACGAGGAACGTCGGCCGGCGATCCCGGACGGTGTCGAGGAGAGATCCTCCGCCGGCCGGCGCCGCCACGGCCAGATCGGCCTTCAGCTCGTCGAGGTCGGGCCGTCCCTCATGGACGAGCCCTCGGCTGTCAACGAGCGCGATCGCGTCCCGGATGTGCGACCCCTCGAGCCCGGCCTCGACCATCGCCAGCCGGAGCAGCCGGGCGATCCCGATCCCCGCCGCGCCCGCGCCAACCAGCACGATCCGGGCGTCACCGAGCTGCCGACCCGTCGCCCGGAGCGCCGCGAGCACGGCCGCAAGGACGACGGCCGCGGTCCCCTGGATGTCGTCGTTGAAGGACAGGACCCGCGTCCGGTAGCGCTCGAGGATCCGCAACGCGTTCTGCTGCTTGAAGTCCTCCCACTGAATCAGGCATCCGGGCCACACCTCCTCGACACCGGCCACGAACGCTTCGACGAGCGCGTCGTACTCGGCGCCGCGCAGGCGCGGCGCGCGGTAGCCCAGGTACAGCGGATCGGCGAGCAGGCTTGGGTTGTCGGTTCCGACGTCGAGCGAGACCGGCAACGTCAGGCTGGGATAGATGCCGCAGGCCGCGGTGTAGAGGGCGAGCTTCCCGATGGGGATCGCCATGCCACCGGCGCCCTGGTCGCCGAGGCCGAGGATCCGTTCATTGTCGGTCACGACGATGAGGCGGACGTCCTCGAACGGCCCCTGGCGAAGCAGCTGCGGGATGCGGTCCCGGTCCGCTGGCGTGATCCACGTGCCACGGGTGCGCCGGATGATGTGGCTGAACTCCTGGGTGGCGCGACCAACGGTCGGCGTGTAGACGATGGGCAGGAACTCCCCGAGGTGCTCGGCCAGCAGCCGATAGAAGAGCGTCGCGTTGCGGTCCTGGAGGGCCGCCATACCGATGTATTGCTCGAGGCTGTCGGTCTTGACACGGAGGTGCTCGAGCTCGAGCTCGACCTGCTCCTCGATCGACAGGACCCGGTCCGGCAAGAGGCCGCGCAGTCGAAACGCGTCGCGCTCGTCACCGGGGAACGCCAGGTCCTTGGTCAGCAGGCGGTTGCCAAGGAGAGCTGGACCGGCCAGACCGATGCGTGCGGGTCGACCCGCGGCAATGTCGTCGAATGGAGATGGCAGCGGGCGCATGCAGGACGCAGTGTGCCAGCCCGGTCAACCGGACATGGCTTCGGCGTGGGATGATCGGCAGCCGATGGAGATCGTCGCCTTCGCCGTGGGCGTGTTCCTGCTCGCGCTCACGTTCTGGGACCTGTTCGAGACGGTCGTCGTTCCGCGACCGACGCCCGGCTGGTTTCGCATCGGCCGGTACATCATCCGTGGTTCGTGGCGCGGGCTGAGAGCCATCCGGGACCGCCGGCCAAACGGGTCTTTCGACAGGATCCTTGGGCTGTTCGCGCCGGCCATGACGGTGACGCTCCTCGGGGCGTGGCTGGTGGCCCTGATCCTCGGCTACGGCCTGATCATGTACGCGCTGCGCGATGAGCTCCAGCCCGTCCCAGCCAGCCTCGGCAGCGCCCTGTACTTTGCCGCCACCTCCGTCCTGACCCTCGGTTTCGGCGATTTCGTGGCGGTCGGTGCGCCGGCGAGGATCATCATCACCAGCGCCGCGATCACCGGCCTCGGTGTCGTCGCCCTGGTCGTGACCTTCCTGTTCTCCCTCTATGGCTCCTACCAGCGGCGGGAGATGCAGGTCGTTGCCCTCCAGGCCGCGGCCGGAGCTCCGCCGTCGGCGGTTGCCCTCCTCGAGACGTACGCCCAGTTGAGTCTCATCGGGCGCCTACCGGACCTGTTCATCGACTGGGAGCGCTGGGCGGTCGAGGTGCTCGACTCCCACGTCGCATACCCGCTGCTCGGCTTCTTTCGCTCGAGCCACGACAACCTGTCCTGGATCAGCGCCCTCGGGACCATGCTCGACGCCGCCAGCCTCGTGCTGACGACGGTCTGCGAAGTGCCGCGGGGCGAGGCGAAGCTGTTCAAGCGGGTGGGCGCTCATCTCGTCGAGGACATCTTCAACCTCGGCTTCCGCGCCGGTGACCCCGTCGGCCTGGACAGATCCGACTTCAATGCGGCCTGCGATCGGCTCGAGGAGGCTGGTTACACGCTCGAGGACCGTGACCGCGCATGGCCAGTGTTCGAGGCTGCGCGGGCGACCTATGCCAGCCGCCTCGAGGCGATGGCGAGGTACTGGGCCACGCCGGCTGCCTCGTGGCTCGGCGACCCGGTCGTCCTGAGGCAGCCGATCCACCCGACGGACGATCCGTAATGCGCTGCGCTCTCCCCGCGCGACAGGTGCTGTCGCTCGTCGCGCGGCAGCGGCAGCGGTCCGACTGGTGACCGAGCCAATCGACTGGCGGCTGCCCATGCCGCGCGGCTTCCGCTGGCCGGACGGCATCCGAGCGGCCGCATGCTTCACCTTTGACGTCGACGCCGAGAGCCCGATCCTCTTCGAGTATCCCGAGACGGCGGCCTGGCTCGGTGTAATGAGCCACCAGGCCTACGGAGCCCGAACGGGGATCGCCCGCCTCCTTCGAGTCCTCGATCGCCGGCGCATTCGGGCGACCTTCTTCATTCCCGGCTACAGCGCCGAGCGCTGGCCCGCCATCTGCCGCGCCATCCGCGACGCCGGCCACGAGATCGCCCACCACGGCTACCTGCACGAGGGCGCCCACGGCGCGACCCCGGCGGTCGAGGAGGAGCACCTCCTGCATGGGCTGGCGTCGCTCGACGAAGTCCTTGGAGTCCACCCGACGGGCTACCGCGGACCGAACTGGGAGCTGACATTCGAGACGCCGGCGATCCTCGCCCGCCACGGCTTTGTCTACGATTCGGGCCTGATGGATGCCGATCACCCGTACGTCCTCGCCACCTCCGCCGAACCGGGTGCCGCGACCCTCGTCGAGCTGCCCGGCCACTGGTCGCTCGACGACTGGGAGCCCTACAACTACCTGCCCGGGATTACCGGCTCCGGGGTGATTTCGAGCCCGGCCGACGTCCTCGCCCGCTGGACCCTTGAGCTCGAGGCGCTCGTCGAGGACGGCGGGCTGTTCGTGCTGACAAACCATCCGTTCGTGTCGGGCCGAGCGTCACGAGCCGTCGCCCTCGAGCAGTTGATCGAGCGCGCGCAGGCGATCGACGGCCTCTGGATCGCCACGGCCGTGGAGATCGCCGCACACGTGGCAACGCTGGACCTCGAGCCGGTCGTGCATCGCCGGCCGATCCTGCCCGGCTAACGCCCGGCCCGACGGGGAAGGACCCCGACGACGTCGTCGGGGTCCTGGATCCGCTGTGTCGGCTCCTGAGCGGGGCCGCTTCGTCAGGCGCGACGAAGGGCCGATCGCGCCCCGAACCAATAGATGAGGAAAGCGACGGCCCCGCCGACGTAGTAGGCGAGATCGGCGCCATGGAGGTAGGTGGCGGTGACGTAGTTGAACGGTCCGCCCCATGAATATCCGAGCGAGGAGTTCTGGAACGGGATGCCGACCACGAAGCCAACGACGAGGGCGACGAGAGCGACGGTGCCGCTTGGCAGCCGGCTGAAATCGACGATCGAGTTGGCGTCCGCCTGCCGACGTCGGAGCCACCAGTCGGCGAGGACTACCCCCACGAACGGCGAGATCCAGTAGCTGATGAACAGCAGGAAGTTCGTGAAGTTCGTGGCGAAGTCGCCGGTGTTGAGGACGAGCGTGAACAGGAAACCGAGAACCGCCACGGTCGCCGCCGAGTAGATCCGCTTGATCCGGAGACCGGCCGCCAGGAGCGACAGCGATCCTGTGTAGTCGTTCATGGCATTGACGGCGACGGTGCCGATGGCGATGGCGACCATTGCCAGGCTGGCGACGATCGCCCCACTGCCCCCGAGGACGTCGTAGATCGTCTGGCTCGACTCGCCGCCTGTGGCTTTCGATGCGACGAGGAGACCCAGGATCTCGAGCCAGCCCGAGGCGACGGTCATGCCCGCGAGGGTGTACCAGAAAACCGATCGCGTCGAGGTGTTCGACGGCAGGTAGCGCGAGTAGTCGGAGGCGTACAGGGCCCAGGCCAGGACAAAGCTCGCGACGATCGCGACCATCGCGATGAAGGCCCCGATCTGGTCCGCGCCGCTGAAGCCGTCGGTCAGGCTCGTGTCGGCCTTGCCGAGGATCGAGATCGTCAGGATGACGAACATCACGCCGAGGACGATCGCGGCATATTTCTCGAACGTGTGGATCGCCTCGTAGCCGAAGATGCCGAGGGCGCCCTGGCAGAGGACGATGATCAGCAGTCCGGCGATGAACGGCAGGCCGGGGATCAGGATCGTCAGCGCATATGCGCCGAAGAGGCTGTTGATGCCGTCCCAGCCGATCGTGCTCAGCCAGTTCAGGATGCCCGGCACGACGATCGACTTGCCGAACGGGAGACGGGCTGCCGGCATCTGGGCAAGGCCGAGCTTCGGGCCCATCGTGCTCAGGAGAGCAACGAAGAACGACCCGACCAGGTTACCGACGATGATCGCGAGCAGACCGGTGACGAACCCGAGCTTCAGGAAGTCGAGCGTCACCAGCGTCCCGATGAAGAAGGCCGCCGGCACCAGGTTCGGCGAGAACCAGACGGTGAAGATCCTTCCGACCGAGCCGTAACGAGCGTTCTCCGGGATCGGCTCCATGCCCCGAGCCTCGATCGAGAGGTCGCCTTCGCCTCTCGGCATGCCCTCCTGCGTGATCGAATCTGTCATTGCCATCGCCAGAACGACTCCCTTCCCTGCTGAGGGCCGACTGTCATCGGTCCATTCCTTCCTCGCTCCCTGCGCGGCTCGGGCCCGCGCCGACCATCTCCGCCGACGCCGATCTTGCGCCGCCGGCACTGACGGGATCGCGCCGGTACGTGACGGGCTGGGCAACCCCGTCGACGTGCACGGTGCTCCGAGCCGGTTCCGTCTCGGCGACGACCCGGCCATTGCGGACGACCCAGCGCGCCGCCGGGCGGAGGCGGATCGCCTCCGATTCGTCGGCGCAATCGAACACGACGAAGTTGGCCGGCAGGCCCTCGGCGACGCCCCACGAGACCTCGGCCGCGCGGGCTGCGTTCGTCGTCACCATCTCCCAGGCCCGGAACAGCTCCGATCGGCCGGTCATCTGGGCAACGTGGACGAGCATCGACAGCGCGTCGAGCATCGATCCCCGGCCAAGCGGATACCACGGATCCATGATGGAGTCGTGCCCGCAGGCGACATTGACGCCGGCTGCATCCAGCTCCTTGACGCGGGTCATCCCGCGCCGCTTCGGGTAGGTGTCGAACCGACCTTGGAGGACGATGTTGTCGAGCGGGTTGGCTACGATCGTCACGCCGGCTCGCTTCAGGATCTGGAGGAGCTTGAAGGCATAGGCGTCGTTGTACGAGCCCATCGCAGTCGTGTGGCCGGCAACGACCCGCCCTTGCATTCCGTCCCGCATCGTCCGGGCGGCGACGACCTCCAGGAAGCGCGACTGCTCGTCGTCCGTCTCGTCGCAGTGGAGGTCGATCGGGGCGCCCGTCTCGCGGGCGAGGTCGAACAGGAAGTTGACCTCCTCGACACCATCCTCGCGCGTCCACTCGTAATGCGGGATCCCCCCGATGACATCGCAGCCGAGGCGCATCGCCTCCCGCATCAGCTCCTTGCCGTTCGGGAAGGACAGGACCCCATCCTGGGGGAATGCGATCAGCCGGAGCTCGACGAGGTCGCGAACCTCGTCGCGCAATTCGATCAGCGCTCGCAACGCCGTCAGGGACGGGTCGCACACGTCGACATGCGACCGGATCAGGCCGGTCCCCTGGGCGACCTCCCAGAGGATCGCTTCCCGGGCTCGCGTCTTGACGTCCTCATGGGTCAGCGACGGCTTGCGCTCGGCCCAGGTCTGGATCCCCTCGATGAGCGTCCCCGACTCGTTGTGACGCGGCTCGCCGACGGTCAGGACGGCGTCCATGTGGACGTGGGGATCGACGAGCGGCGGCGAGAGGAGTCGACCCGCCGCGTCCAGCTCCGCCCGGCCATCGGCGGCGATCGTTCCGGCGGGCCGGATCGCGACGATCCTGTCGCCCTCGACGAGGATGTCGGAAGGGTCGACGGGACGGCCCAGCGTCGGATGGACACGCGCGTTGCGGACGATCAGTCCGGTCGTCGGCACCTGCACCCTCTGGTTGACCCCGGCGGCAGTGTGCGGCGCGGCGACCGGCCACGTCAAGATTGGGAGCTGGGCGCCGCCTTGCGTGGCGTTGCTACGCGGCGGCCCAGTCGCGCAACCCGCCAATCCCTTCTCGGACGAGCACGACCGCCACCGCAAGTCCTCCCGCGGCGTCCGCCCAGCGCAGCCCGAGCGTCGCCGTCAGCAGCGCGCTGACCAGCCCGACGACGGCGAGCAGACCCGCGACGAGCGTCAGCACGCTGTCCCCTCGGAGAGCGCCGCTGGCGAGGCGGTCGGCGACCCGGCGCTTCGCGATAGCGAGCGGCGGCAGGACGATGGCCGAGGCGATGAGCAGCACGATCGCGGAGAGGGACGTCTCGTGCTCCGACCCACCGACGATCGCCTGGACTGATTGAAATCCCAGGTACGCGCCGAGGATCACGAGCACGGCACCGACGACAGCCGCGGCGACGTGCTCGACCCGGTCCGCTCGGTGCGGCTGGTCGCGTTCGGCGAGGAATCGCCAGATGAGCGCGATCGAGGCGATCGAATCGACGGCGGCATCGAAGCCGAAACCGAGCAGCGACAGGCTGCCCGTCGACAGGGCGAGGCCGACCGCCGATCCGCCGGCCACGCCATTCCAAGCGACGCTGACGACGGACAGGACGATCGCACGGCGGAGGTCGGCGTGGCGTGAGATCAAGCTGAGAGCTTATCCGCGGCGTGCGCGGGTGGGGCGAGGATTTGCCGCGCGACGCGCCCCGTCGCGGATCAGGCGGCGAGATCCTCGGAATGATCGATGACGACTCGCCGCGTGTGCGGCATGAGGAAGCTCGCGATCCGGGCTCGAATACCGGGGCGGCCGATATCCGAACACTCCAGGATCACGGCGTCGCCGTCATTCCGCAGGATGGTCGGCTCGCCGCAGGCCTCACAGAAGCGTTGATCCTCGAATGCGCGGTCGATGAGCTCGAGGACGGTGACACGGTCGAACACAGGAATACCTCGTGGGTTGTTGAAGGGGTGGACCGGCCGACCCAACGGGATCCAAGCTCGATCAGCATCACCCTGCCACATGGCGGTGGTGCTGTCCAATGCGACTCGGTTGCGTCAAGGGGACGGCTCGTGCTCGGATGGCGCGATCGCCTATCGCGGGCCGAGCCGCGCCCCGAGTTCCGCTCGCGACCGGATCCCGAGCTTCGCATATGCGCGGGCGAGCGATGCCTCCACTGTCTTGGGGCTGATCAACAGGCGCTCGGCGACGGCGCGGTTCGTCAGTCCGCTCGCCGCCAGCTCGGCGATCCGCGTTTCCGATGGGGTCAGATCGTCGGCCGCGAGCGCCGCCGCAGATCCTCGGGCGTTGCCAAGCGAGCGGAGCCCACTCCGCGCGCGCTGCAGCCAGACCGACGAACCCAATGCCGCGAACCCTCGCTCGGCCTCTGCGAAGGCGGCCGCCGCCGCTCGACGCTGCCCCGCTCGCCGTCGCAGCTGACCGGCGACCAACCACGTACGACCGGCCTCGAGCGGCATGTCCACCCGTGCGTGCGCCTCGACTGCGCGATCGATGGCCTCAAGGGCTTCCGGCACCTCCCCGCGCGCGGCGGCCAGCATGGCCCGGCAGCGTGCACCAGTTGCTGCGAGTGACGGTCGAGGCGCGACCCCGTTGCGCCGCTCGAGCCGTTGGAGCAATGAATCAGCCAGGTCCAGGTGACCCAGGCCGATGTGCGCCTCGATCTGATCGGCCTGGAATCGGAACATCGGCGCCTCGATCATGCCGGTCGCATCGATGATCGCCATCGCCCGATCCGCAGCGGTCGCCGCTGTCGCGGGATCGTCGTCCGACATCGCGATGAACGCCTGGGTGCCCAGCGCGAGAGCCTCGAGGGTCGGACTCTTCACGGCGGTGGCAAGCTGCTCGGCGCGCAAGGCCTCCGGGCGGGCCTGGTCAAGCCTGCCACGGTAGGCCATGACCAGCGCGCGTCGGGCGTGAGCCGCCGAGACTGAGGCGCGCTGGCCGGTCTGCTCGGCAACGTCCACGCCCTCGTCTGCGAGGGCCTCGGCCCGTTCCATCCGCCCCGTCCAGCACTCGAGCTCAACGAGATAGCTGGTCAGGTGCGCCATCGAGCTCTCGTCGCCCATGTCGCGAGCACGTTCGATGTAGTGCTCGGTCAGCTCGCGAGATCGGTCGAAATCGTCCATCCATTTCGACCAGTTCGCCGGCAAGGTGCTGTATTCCCAGACGCGAGCCCGCTCCTGGATCTCGTGGCCGCGCTCGATCGCAGCGTGGTCCGGCGGCAGGCCGAGCTGGAGCTCCACGGCGGCGACATTCATGAGGGCAAACGAGTAGGCTGCCGGATCCACATCCGGGTCGAGCAGTTCCACGGCCTTCCGACCGGCCTGTGCGGACGCCGCGAGGTCGTCCTCGTAGATCCACGTCAGCCGCGAATACATCCTGCCGCGGCTCGCCGGATCGACGGTTCGCTCGGCGGCCTCCTCGAGAAGGTGGCGAGCCTCGGCCGCATCACCGTCGTAGGCGATCACCGTCGCGAGCAGGATCTCGGCGTCGGGCCGGATTGTGGGATCGACGAGGCGAGGGACGAGGGCACGCAGCTCCGCCATCGCCTTGGCCGTATCACCGCCGAGGAACGTCCGCTCGGCACGCTTGAAGAGCACCCTCTCAAGTCCGAGCGGATGATCAGGCGGCCAGCGACGAACCGCATCGTCGAGGAGTTCGACAGCGGCCGCAGTGGCCCCGCGGGCTGCGGCGATGTCGGCGGCGTCGGCGAGCGCCGTCGCTGTCTCGAGGTCCGGACCGTCATCCGCGGCGGCGAGATGGCGAGCCTGTCCTTCCGGCTCTGTGGCGAGATCGGCGAGCCGACGATGGACAATCCGTCGCTCTGACGGGGATGCGGCCTCGGTGATCGCCG
>Ga0307282_10000596_pt1 | contig 11765 bp, 11 predicted proteins | sample ER_DNA_121_FD_194475 | JGI IMG/M metagenome (GOLD analysis project Ga0307282, IMG submission 194475) | Bulk soil microbial communities from the East River watershed near Crested Butte, Colorado, United States - ER_DNA_121 | ecosystem: Environmental > Terrestrial > Soil > Floodplain | place...
TCAACGCGGGCTCCACGCGGATCTACCGCGACCGGGCCAGCGACGACGTGGTCGAGTTCGCGACCGGCCCGGGCTTCTTCAAGGTCGAGCAGGACCGGGCGCTGGCGCTGGTGGACGACGCCGTGGACGCCAGCAAGATCGACGACGCCCGCGCGCGCGAGCAGCTCGAGCAGGCCCAGACCGAGCTGGAGCGCATCGAGCGCGGTGAGGCGGAAGGCGACCGCTGGCAGCTCGAGCAGCGCGTCCGCCACGCCGAGAACCAGCTGACCGTCGCCGGCCGTGGCTGATCTGCAGGCCTTCGCTCCGGGGATCTACCCGCGCTCGGAGGCGCTCGTCCAGGCGACGCGCGACCTCGACCGGGGGCGAACGACCCAGGAGGCGGTCGACGAGCAGGTTGAGCGCGACTTCGCGGCGCTCGTCGAGGCGGAGCAGGCCGCCGGGCTCGACCTCCTCGCCGACGGGATGCTGCGCTGGCAGGACCACTTCCGGCCGCTGCTCGAGCAGGCCGACGGGCTAGAGACGGGCGCCCTGACGCGCTTCCTCGACACGAACACCTTCTACCGGGCGCCGAAGGCGACAAGGGAGCCGCGCCTCCAGGGGCCGCTGGACGAGCGCTACGTCGCGCCGCTGCCCGGCCCGCGCCTGGTCACGCTCCCGTCGCCGTTCGCGCTCTCGCTCGGGACCGGCCTCTCGCCGAAGACGCTGGCCGAGAACGTGCTCAAGCCGGCGCTCGACGGTCTCGAAGCGGAGCTCGTCGTGCTCGCCGAGCCGTTCCTCGCGCGCGAGGACGCCGGTCTCGACGGTCTGGCCGAGGCGCTCGGGATGCTCGCCGGCGGCCCCAAGCTCGCGCTCTGGCTGACCTTCGGCGACGCGGCTCCCGCGCTCGCGCGCGGAGCTGCCGAGCTGCCGGTCGACGGGCTCGGGATCGACTTCTACTCGACGCACCTGGACGACCTTCCGAAAGGCTTCGGCAAGCTGCTCCTGGCCGGCGTGGTCGACGGGCGGAGCTCGCTCGCCGAGGAGCCGCGCGAGATCGCGGCCTTCGTCGCGAGCCTGCGGGAGCGCGGGGTGGAGGAGATCGCCCTGGTTCCCAACGGCGACCTGCAGTACGTCTCCGAGCCGTACGCGCACGAGAAGCTGGCGCGCCTGGGCAAGGCCAAGACGGCTACCGTGGAGGCGGCCGCATGAAGTTCCTGACCCACGAGATCGGATCGCTCGCCAAGCCACCCTGGTTGGTCAAGACGTCCCAGGGCCGCGAGCTCGACGCGAGCGACATCGACCAGGCCCGCAGCTGGGGCGAGAAAGTCGGCGTCGAGGGGCACGAGGAGCTGGTCGAGACGCTCGAGCGCGGCGGCGCGGACGTCGACGAGCTGAACCACTGGGCGAGCCGCTACTGCGTGCGGCTCCAGGAGTCGGCCGGCCTCGAGGTGATCTGGGACGGCGAGCAGCCGCGCAGCGAGATGTACGCCTGGGCGATCGAGCACTCGACCGGCTTCGAGCCGCGCGGCACGGTCCGGAGCTTCGACAACAAGTACTACTCGAAGTCGGCGGCGGTCGGCCCGGTCGGGCTGGCCGAGCCGTACCACAACGACGAGTTCTCGTTCCTGCAGTCGGTCGCGAAAGCGCGGCTGAAGATCCCGATCACGGGCGCCTACACGCTCGCGGTCTGGTCGTATGACGAGCACCACGCCCCGCGCGAAGGCCGCCTGGGCGCGGGCTACGGCCGCAAGTCCGAGATCGAGGCCCGCCGCGAGCTGACCCTCGACATCGCCCGCAACATCATCCGCCCGAACCTGGAGGCGCTGATCGCGCTCGGCGCCGACTGGATCCAGATCGACGAGCCCGGGGCCTCGACCGAGGCGGACGAGCTCGACCTGTTCGTCGAGAGCTTCAACGTCAGCGTCGAGGGGCTCGACTGCATGTTCTCGACGCACCTCTGCTTCTCGGACTACGACCTCTTCTTCCCGGCGATCGAGGGCATGAGCGAGTGCCGCCAGTACTGCGTCGGCTTTGCGAACTACGACCGCCGCGAGCTCGGCACCTCGGCGGAGGACCGGCCCGGCTACGAGGTGATCTCGAAGTTCCGCGACCTGCCGTACGACCCGATCCTGGGGCTCGGCGTGCTCGACATCCACACCGATTTCATCGAGTCGCCCGAGCTCGTGCGCGACCGGATCCTGCACGCGGTCGAGGTTTTCGGCGATCCGGCGCGGATCCACGTCTGCCCGGACTGCGGCCTGCGCACGCGTAGCTGGGATGTCGCCTACGCGAAGCTCCAGGCGCTCGTCGAGGGCTCGCGGCTCGCCGAGACCGCTCTCGCCGGCGCAAGCGTCTCTTAACCAGGTCCTTCCGGGGTCTCGGCTATCCTGACTCCCGGCGGACGCGGCGACGAGCGTCCTCACATCCCCGTATGAGGACGACGCTCAAGAGAGGAATCGGCCGCGGCGCCAACGGAAACGGGCACGCGATCCTGCCGCCCGGGTCGCTGTCGCCTGTCACGCTCTACCGCCAGGCGCCGCCCGCCAAGCCCGGCGTTCTCAAGCTCGTCGGCAAGTTCTTCTTCTTCCTCGGGATCGTGGCCGTGATCCTCGTCTGCGGGCTCGTCGGCGGCTTCTACCTCTGGGCGCACGAAAGCGCAGCCGCGCTGCACGGCACGTCCAAGCAGGACAAGGCGACGGAGCAGCGTCTCACCTCGGTCCCGGATGCGAAGCACCCCGCTGTCGCGCTCGTGATCGGCTACGACCACCGGGCGGGCGACGGGAGTGCTCCCTCGCGCTCCGACACGATGATGCTGCTCCGCGTCGATCCCGTTTCCAAGACGATCTCGATGCTCTCGCTGCCGCGTGACCTCACCGTCCCGCTCTGGTGCCCGAGCCGGACTGCCTCGGGCGCCCGCAACGGCCCGGCCGAGCTCGTCGACCACGGCCGGATCAACACCGCCTACACCTACTGCGGGGCCGGAGGCGCGCTCGAGACCGTGCGCCACCTGACCGGCGTCCCCATCAACTACCTGATCAGCGTCAACTTCCTCGGCTTCATCGCGGTTGCGAACAAGCTCGGCGGGGTCTGGATGGACGTCGACCGCCGCTACTACAACAAGAACGTCGGCACCGGCTCGACCGACTACGCCAACATCGACCTCCAGCCGGGTTACCAGCTCCTGAACGGGTCCCAGGCTCTCTCCTTCGTCCGCTACCGGCACACCGACTCCGACCTCTACCGACTCGCGCGCCAGCAGCAGTTCGTCGCGGCGATGCGCGAGCGGGTGCGCCGCTCGCTGGGCCTCACGAGCCTGATCGGGATCATCAACACGATCGCCCACCACCACTACATCGACGTGCTCGGCCACTTCGACCTCGGCACGATCGGCAGTTACGCGAAGTTCGCCTACACCCTCCCGCCGGGACACGTCTTCCAGGACAAGCTGTCGGAGGTCACCGGCTACTACGAGCTGTACGCGACCGACTCGGCGATCCAGGCGACCGTCCAGCAGTTCCTCAACCCGGACGTCGGCGCCTCGGCGACGCAGACCGCGGTCGCCCTCGGGCGCAAGCTGCACAAGAAGTTCACGCTGCCGCCGTCGCACGTCACGCTGACGGTGCTGAACGGGAACGGCGTCGCCGGCTCGGCGGCGAACGCCAGCTACCTGCTCGGCCAGAAGGACTACAAGATCGTCCTGCCGGCGACCGGCCAGCCGCTGAACGCTCCGAACTGGAACTACTTCCGCTCGAAGGTCTACTACGACCCCGCGCGAGCCGCGAACGGCAAGACCTCCGGCCAGCAGATCGCGAAGCTGGTCGGCAGCGCGGACGTCGGGCCCAGGCCGGCGAACCTGGACACGCTCTGCAACGGCGCTCTCGAATGTGTCGTCACCGGCTCCACCTTCCACGATCAGCTCGCGCCCGTCGTGATCCCCCCGACGCCGGTCCGGCACGCGCCGTCGGTGCGCAGCGATCCTGGCCTGACGCGGTCGACCCTGGCCGGGCTGAAGAAGCGGATGCCGTTCCGGCTGCAGCTTCCGGCTGTGGTCGAGCGCGGTTCCTACCTCGACACCTGCTGCGGCGACACGCCGGTCCGGGTCTACCGCCTCGGCGGCACGCCCACCGTGCGCCTCACGTTCAAGACCGGATCGCAGGAGTACTGGGGGATCCAGGAGTCGAAGTGGACCGGCGCGCCGGTGCTCTCGGACAAGAGCCTGACGCAGCGGGTCGGCGGCCGCCGCTATGACCTCTACTACAACGGCTCGCACCTGCACATGGTCGTCCTGCGCTCCGGCGGCGCGAGCTACTGGGTCGTGAACACGCTGCTCGACTCGCTCTCGAACGAGACGATGCTGGCGATCGCGCGGGGCTTCCGCCCGATGACTCGATAACCTCAGGCGCGTGAAAAAGCCTGCAATCGGGATCTTCGGCGCCGGCTGGGTCGGCGTCGTGACGGGCGCCTGCTTCGCCGACCTCGGGCACGAGGTGATCGTCCGGGACATCGTCCCCGAGCGGGTCGAGGCACTGCAGGCCGGCCGGATCCCGTTCCACGAGCCGGGGCTCGCCGAGCTGCTGGAGCGCAACCGCGAGCGGCTGGCCTTCACGCTCGAGGCGGCCGATCTCGCGCCGACGACGGTGATGTTCGTCTGCGTCGGGACGCCGCCGACCTACTCCGGCGACGCCGATCTGTCCGCGGTCTGGAACGTCGTCGACCAGCTCCCCGAGCAGGAAGAGCGCTCGCTGCTGGTGATGAAGAGCACCGTCCCCGTCGGCACCGGCGAGAAGGTCCGCGAGGCACTCGACTCCCGCGGGCTCGCGCACCTCGGCTACGTCTCGAATCCGGAGTTCCTGGCCGAGGGAACCGCCGTCGCGGACTTCATGCGGCCGGACCGCGTGGTCGTCGGCGCGTTCGCCGAGGCCGACGGCGAGCCCGTGGCCGCGCTCTACGAGCCGCTTGGCGCGCCGATCGTGCGCGGCGACGTGGCCTCGTCCGAGATGATCAAGCTCGCCGCGAACGCCTTCCTGATGACGCGGATCAGCTTCATCAACGAGATCGCCAACGTCTGCGAGGTCACCGGAGCCGACGTGGTCAAGGTCGCCGAGGGCGTCGGGCTCGACCACCGGCTCGGCCCGCACTTCCTGCGCGCCGGCATCGGCTGGGGCGGCTCTTGCTTCCCGAAGGACGGCGTCGCCCTCAAGCAGCTCGCCTCCAACTCGGGCTACCACTTCCAGCTGCTGAACGCGGTGATCGAGGTGAACGAGCTGCAGAAGCGGCGCGTGATCGGGAAGCTCGAGAAGCACCTCGGCAAGCTGGGCGGGAAGACGATCGCCCTGCTCGGGCTGGCGTTCAAGCCGAACACCGACGACCTGCGCGAGGCGCCGTCGCTCGTGCTCGCCTCTCGGCTGCTGGCCGAGGGCGCCGAGGTGCGCGCCTGGGATCCTGTGGCCGACGCGCGGCGCCTGCTGCAGGGCGTGACCTTCTGCGAATCGGCGCTGGAGGCGGTCACTGGTGCCGACGCGGCGGTGATCGTGACGGAGTGGGACGAGCTGCGCTCGCTCGCCTCGGCGGAGGCGCGTGACGCGATGAGGACACCGGTGATCGTCGACGGCCGCAACCTGCTCGATCCGGAGGAGGCTCGCGCCGCCGGGTTCACCTACGAGGGCATCGGCCGCGCGGCTTCGCCGCTCGCGGCGCTTCCGGAGACGGAAGAGCCCGAACGCCAAGAGGCGTAGTGGAAGCGATCATCCTGGCCGGCGGCAAGGCCGAGCGGCTTGGCGACGCCGCGGGCAGGCGGCCGAAGGCGTTGGTCGAGGTGGGCGGCAGGCCGCTGGCCGCCTACCAGGTCGAGCAGCTCGCGGCCGCAGGCGTCGTCCGCGTGCTCGTCAGCTGCGCGGCCGGCCAGGAGGGCATGTTCGAGACCGCTCTCGGCGGGATCGGGCCGGAGGTCGTGGCGGTCGGCGAGCCGGAGCCGCTCGGGCGCGGCGGCGGGATCCGCTTCGCGGCCGGCGCCCGCCGCCAGCCCGGCGACGTCTTCGCCCTGAACGGGGACGAGCTTGTCGACGTCGACCTGACGCGGCTGCTCACCTTGCACGGCGAAAGCGGCGCGGCGGCGACCATCACCGTCGTCCCGCTGCGCTCGCCGTTCGGCGTGGTCGAGCTCGACGGCGATCTGGTCACCGGCTTCCGCGAGGCCCCCCGGCTGGACGAGTGGGTGAGCTGCGGCGTCTACGTCCTCGGGGACGAGGCGCTCGAGCGCTTCCCGGAGCGCGGCGACCACGAGACCACGGCCTTTCCCGAGCTCGCCCGCGAGGGCCGCCTACGGGCACTGAAGCACGACGGCATCTGGCTGACGGTGAACACGCCGAAGGACCTGCGTCTGGCCGAGGAGCACCTGGCCGCAAATCCCGGCTGGCCGTAGTGGTAGGTTCGCCCGGCCCATGCCGGATCACAACCACGTGACGTCGCCGAACCTCGACGGCGTCGACCGCTTCGCCACCGAGCTGGAGAAGGTGGACAAGCCGTGGGGCCACGAGCTGATCTTCGCCGTCACCCGTAGCTATGCCGGCAAGCTGCTCGTCGTCAACGCGGGCGAGTCGCTGAGCCTGCAGTTCCACAAGGTCAAGGACGAGGCCTGGTACGTGCTCGAGGGCCGCGCCGAGCTCGAGCTGGGAGCGGCGGGGGAGGGTGCCCTGAACACCGAGGTCGTCGCGGCGGGAGCGTCGTTCCACTTCCCACCCGGAACCGTCCACCGGCTGCGGGCGATCGAGGACACGACCATCCTCGAGGTTTCGACGCCGGAGCTCGACGACGTCGTGCGGCTCGAAGACCGCTACGGGCGAACCTCCGACTAGACTCCAGACGATGGCGACGACACGGCGTTTTGACGTCAAGGACCTCGCGCTCGCGGCCGAGGGCCTGAACCGGATCGAGTGGGCCGACCGGCAAATGCCGGTGCTGGCGGCGATCCGCGACCGCTTCGAGAGCGAGCAGCCGCTGGCCGGCTACCGCATCGCGGCGTGCCTGCACGTGACGAGCGAGACGGCGAACCTGATGCGCGCGCTGAAGGCCGGCGGCGCCGATGTCGTCCTCTGCGCGTCGAATCCGCTCTCGACCCAGGACGACGTGGCCGCGGCCCTGGTCGAGCACTACGACATCTCGGTCTTCGCGATCAAGGGCGAGGACAACGACACGTACTACCAACACATCGAGGCAGCTGTCGACCACAAGCCGCAGATCACTATGGACGACGGCGCCGACGTGATCGGCGTCCTCCACTCGCACCGGCGCGAGCAGCTCGGCGACATCGTCGGCGGCACCGAGGAGACGACCACCGGCGTCATCCGGCTGCGCGCCCTCGAGCGCGACGGCGCGCTGGGCTTCCCGGTGATCGCCGTGAACGACGCCAAGACGAAGCACTTCTTCGACAACCGCTACGGCACCGGGCAGTCGACGATCGACGGCATCATCCGGGCGACGAACATCCTGCTCGCCGGGCGGAAGTTCGTGGTCGCCGGCTACGGCTGGTGCGGCCGCGGCGTCGCGATGCGGGCGAAGGGCCATGGCTCGCACGTGATCGTGACGGAGGTCGACCCGCTGCGCGCACTCGAGGCGGCGATGGACGGCTTCGAGGTGCTGCCGATGGAGCGCGCCGCCGAGACGGGCGACATCTTCGTGACCGCGACCGGCGACAAGGGCGTCATCCGGCGCGAGCACATGGAGCGGATGAAGGACGGCGCCGTCCTCGCGAACACGGGCCACTTCAACGTCGAGATCGACATCCCGGCGCTGCGGGGGCTGGCGCAGGAAACCCGCACGCTGCGGGAGTTCGTCGACGAGTTCCGGCTCGAGGACGGCCGGCGCATCTACCTGATCGCGGACGGGCGGCTCGTCAACCTCGCCGCCGCCGAGGGGCACCCGGCCCAGGTGATGGACATGTCGTTCGCCAACCAGGCGCTCTCGGCCGAGTACCTGGTCGCGAACGCCGCCAGCCTCGAGCGCCGCGTCTACCCGGTGCCCGAAGACACCGACCTCGAGATCGCGCGGCTCAAGCTCGCGACGATGGGCATCGACATCGACGAGCTGACGGACGAGCAGGCCAAGTACCTCGCCTCCTGGGACGAGGGCACCTAACCGTCCTTCCCGGCGTGGTCGCGCCTGAGCGGATCGTCCGGCTGGAGTATGGCCGCGTTGTGCTGCTGGACCAGCGGCGGCTGCCCGACGAGGAGGTCGAGCTCGAGTGCCGGTCGGCGGCCGAGGTGGCCGAGGCGATTCGCGAGTTGGCCGTGCGGGGCGCTCCGGCGATCGGAGTCGCCGCGGCTTACGGGTACGCGGTGGCCGTTGAGCGCGGGGAGGACCCGGACGAGGCGCGTGCCGTGCTCCTCGCCGCGCGGCCGACGGCGGCGAATCTCGCCTGGGCGCTGGAGGAGGTGCGGTCGGCTTCCGACCCGGCCGCGCGGGCGCGCGAGCTGCACGAGGAGGAGGTCGAACGCTGCCGGCTGATGAGCGCGCACGCGGCGGATCTCGTTGCGCCCGGGAGCCGCGCACTGACGCATTGCAACACGGGGGCGCTGGCGACCGGAGGGCATGGCACTGCGCTCGGCGCTCTGCAGGAGGCGTGGACGCGAGGCCTCGTCCGGCACGTGTTCGTCGACGAGACGCGGCCGCTGCTCCAGGGCGCCCGGCTGACCGCCTGGGAGCTCGCCGCGGCAGGGATCCCGCACACGGTGGTCGCGGATGCCGCGGCCGGCTCGCTGCTGGCGGCGGATGAGGTCGACTGCGTGCTTGTCGGCGCAGACCGGATCGCGGCGAACGGGGACACGGCGAACAAGATCGGCACGTATCCGCTTGCGGTGCTGGCCGATCGCCACGCGGTGCCGTTCATCGTCGTCGCGCCGACTTCGACCGTCGACCTCGAGACGCCCACAGGCGCCGAGATTCCGATCGAGGAACGCGACCCGAGCGAGGTCTCCACGCGATTCGCGGCGCGCAACCCGGCCTTCGACGTCACGCCGGCCGAGTTGATCTCGGCGATCGTCACCGAGCATGGCGTACATCGCCGGCCGTACGCCGAGAGCCTTGCGGCGGGGATCACGGCATGAGGGCGGTCGTCCTCGCGGCGGGCTACGCCACGCGGCTCCATCCGCTGACGCTGGACCGGCCCAAGCACCTGCTCGAGGTGGCGGGGCGGCCGATTCTCGACCGGCTGCTCGGCCAGCTGCCGCTGGATGAGGTCGACGCGGTAACGGTGGTGACCAACGCGAAGTTCGCGCCGCGCTTCCGTACCTGGGCCGAAGAGGCGGACTATCCGGTTCCGATCGAGGTCGTCGACGACGGGACGACCTCGGACGAGGACAAGCTCGGCGCGATCGGCGATCTCGATCTCGTCGTCCGGACGCTGGAGGGCGAGGAAGACCTGCTCGTCGCGGCGGGTGACAGCCTCTTCACCGAGCGGCTCGACGGGTTCGTCCGCTTTGCGCGCGCGCGGGACGCCGCCGCGATCGCGGTGTACGACGTCGGCGACCTCGCGTCGATGGGGCGGCTGAGCGCCGTGTCGGTCGATGCCGACGGGCGCGTGACGGCCTTCGAGGAGAAACCCGAGCGGCCGACCTCGACGCTTGCCGGAATCGCGCTCTACTTCTACCCGCGAGGCGTCCTGCCGCTGGTCTCCGAGTATCTCGCGGAGGGGCACAACCCCGACCAGCCAGGCCGGTTCGTTGAGTGGCTCTACCCGCGGACGCCGGTCTACGCCTGGCGTGTGCCGGGCGGCTGGCTGGACGTCGGCACCCCGGAGGCGCTCGCCGAGGCTGACCGGGAGTTCGGGGGCGATTCGAGCTAGCGGGCCGGCGGCCGTCGGGCTGTGGATTCTTCGGCACACACTCGGCACACCTGCGTTACAGACACTTGACGGTTTGACGCCTACCCTCGCCTGAGGAGGTGAGGACAGGTGTGATGTGAGCTTTCTCGACATTCTGCTGCCGGTTCGCTGCGTCGTGTGCGCTGCGGGCGGGGAGCAGCTCTGCGCCGGCTGCCGCGAGAGCCTGCCGCTGCTGCGACCCCCTCTCTGCGACCGCTGCGGTGCTCCGACCGCCTGGCCGGTGAGCCGCTGCCGGGAGTGCTCCGGGCGCCGCCTCGCGTTCGCCTCCGCGAGGGCGGCGGTTGAGTACGACGACGGCGTGCGACGGCTCGTGGCTGCCTGGAAGGAGCGAGGTCTCCGCCGCCTGGCCGCCGAGGCTGCGGATGCGGTCGCGGTCGCGCTCGAGCCGCCGCCAGACGTGGCCGTGCTGACCTACGTCCCGCCCGACCGCGAGCGGGTGTTGCAGCGTGGGCACCACCCGGCTCAACGGCTGGCCCTCGAGCTCGGCCGACGCTGGGAGCTGCCCGTGCGCGCGCTCGTCGGGCGGACGCGCTCGGTCCCGCACCAGCGCGGGCTCTCACGGGCCCAACGCCGGCGTAACGTCGCCGGCGCGTTCCGCCCTGTCGCCGCGGCGCCGACCCGAGTCGCGCTCGTGGACGACGTCTACACGAGCGGCGCCACGGTCGCCGCGGCCGCCTCGGCGCTGCGCAAGGGCGGCGCGCGCAGGGTCGATGTAGTGACGTTCGCACGGGTCGTCCGTTAGATTCATGGCCCAGGTCAGCGTCGAAGGAGTGCCGATGCAACTCCAGGTGAAGGGCAGGAACCTCGAGGTCAGCGCCGCGATCCGCGACTACGCAGAGCAGAAGCTCAGCAAGCTGGAGCGGCAGCTCGAAGATCCGCGGGTCGAGCTCGAGCTCGCCGTCGAGCGCAACCCCTCGATCGCGGCGAACCACGTTGCCGAGGCGACCATCTGGACCAAGGGGCCGGTGCTGCGCGCCCGGGAGGCGTCGACCGACATGCGAGCGTCGATCGATCAGCTCGTCGCAAAGCTCGAGCGCCAGCTCACACGCTCCCGCCATCAGGGCCGGGCCCGCCGCCGCAAGGCCGCTCGCGCGAACGGGCCGGCGGCCGAGTCGACTCCGATGTTCGGAGACGAGGGCGAGCCGACGATCGTCAAGACGAAGCAGTTCGCTGTCACTCCGCTTACCGCGGAGGACGCTGTCCTGCAGCTGGAGCTGATCGGCCACGATTTCTTCGTCTTCCGCAACGCCGACGGCGGCGAGGTGAACGTGGTCTACCGCCGCCGCGACGGGAACTACGGGCTGATCGAGCCCCGGTGATCTTCCGGCGCGAGCCGATCCACAAGCGGCTCGCCCGCGAGGGCCGTCTCGAGGCCGAGCCCGACGTCGTCCGGGGGGCCGCGCCCGCCCCCGAGCCCGAGCCGGAGCCCGAGCACGCCCCGAGTTTTCCCCCGGAGCCGGGTCCGCGCTTCGGCCCTACCGGCGTCGACGGCATCCCGCGGCCGCGGCGCTGGGACGCGGTGGTTCCGGCCCAGGCACCGGGGTTGGTCGGCAACGAAGTGCACTTCGTTGCCCTCCCGAACGGCGACCTGGTCCTCGACGAGGACGAGCCCGAGAACACGCTGGCTCCGCTGGCCGAGGCGATCGAGCAGAAGCTGCAGCCGCCCTACCGGGCCGAGGCGATTCGCAGAGACGGCGAGAGCTGGGGCGTCGCGGCGCGCCGGATCGAGGTCGCGGTGTTCGAGGCTGCCGGAGACGAGCTCGAGGTGGTAGCCAACGACGAGGGCCGCACGCTGATCGTCGATGGACAGCGGGCCTTTGGCGGCGTTCCCGACCTGGACCGCATCGGCGAGCGGCAGGGCCTCACGTACGTCGTCCGCGCGCGCCGGCTCGAGGACACGTTCTGGGAG
>Ga0307282_10000600_pt1 | contig 11746 bp, 10 predicted proteins | sample ER_DNA_121_FD_194475 | JGI IMG/M metagenome (GOLD analysis project Ga0307282, IMG submission 194475) | Bulk soil microbial communities from the East River watershed near Crested Butte, Colorado, United States - ER_DNA_121 | ecosystem: Environmental > Terrestrial > Soil > Floodplain | place...
CCCGCGGCGTCCACGGAGTATGAGGGATGGACGGGCGCTGCCAGGTGTAGCCGCGCAAAGGCCAACGACTCGGCGAGGTCGGCTTCCCGCTGTGCGCGGGTGCCGCTCTTGCGGGAATTGACCTCCAGGACGACGTGCCCGGCAAAGTTCCGCTCAGCGAGGTACTGCAACACTTGCCCGGCGCGCTGGTCACCTCGGCCTGGCACGAGATGCTCATCCTTGACTGAGCCTGTCCCGTCGGTGAGATGGACGTGCCGCAGACGCGACCCCCAGGACCGAACAAGATCGATGGATTGCTGGCCAGCAGTCGAGGCGTGCGAAAGATCCAGCGTGAGGTCGGCGTAGTCGAGATCGGTCGGATCCCAGCCGGGCACGTACGCCTTCAGCTCTCCGCCCGGCGTACGCCACGGATACATGTTTTCCACGCAGAACAAGATCCCGGTGGCCTCGGCGAGTCGTCGTACGCCCTCGACGAAGCCTCTGGCGTAATCGCGCTGCCAGCGAAATGGTGGATGCACCACGACGACATCGGCGTCCAGCCGCAGTGCTGCCTCGGCTGATCGCTCCAGCTTCGCCCACGGATCGGTACCCCACACTCGCTGGGTGATCAACAAGCATGGCGAGTGGATGGCAAGCACCGGCACCTCGTGATAGTCACGGAGCTTCTCCACCGCATCGATATCGGCCGCCACGGGGTCGATGCCGACCATAATCTCCACCCCGTCATAACCGAGCCGCCGGGCCAGTTCGAACGCGCTCGATGTGCTCTCCGGATATACGGAGGTGGTGGAGAGTCCGACCCGAGCCGGTGGGATCTTGATCAGCTGGCCCTGGGCATTCACCCGCACCGGCTCCGGTCCCCGCGTCGTTGCGGGTGAAGACTCTGCTGCGGGCACGGGCCAAGCCTAGCGGCGCGCGATGACAGACGCTCTCGCTCCATCATTGGGGCTCGTCAGGCATACACTGGCGCGCGTGCCTGAAGTGCTCATCGGCTTCCCCCGGGCCTTCGTGGAGTTCGAAGATCCAGCTGACAACAGCCAGGTTTTTCGCTGCGATCTCACTTGGCTCACTTCTCGATGGGCCTGCATCTATGGCAACGGCTGCCAAGGCATCTACGCCGACCGGCCGCACGACGGCTGCTGCACGCTGGGTGCCCATTTCGCCGACGCCGAGGATGAGAAGCGGGTCGGCAAGGCCGTCCGGCAGCTGAAGGCAAGCCAGTGGCAGTACAAGAAGGATGGCCGTGTCGGTGGCTGGGTCGAGGCCGAGCATCCTGATCATGTCGCCGAGGGGGAGCTGCCCGGCCGCAAGACCAGGGTCATCGACGGAGCATGCATCTTCCTCAATCGTCCAGGCTTTCCCGCCGGTCCGGGCTGCGCGCTGCATCTGCTCGCCCTGAGTCAGGGCCGCGATTTTCTGGAAACCAAGCCCGATGTCTGCTGGCAGCTACCGATCCGCCGCCAGTTCCGAAACGTCACCCGCACCGACGACACGACGTACACGGAGATCACCATCGGCGAGTACGGACGGGACGGCTGGGGTCCGGGTGGCGCCGATCTCGACTGGTACTGCTCTTCCAACACCGAGGCCCATGCCGGCGTACGCCCGGTGTATATGGAGAACCGGGCTGAGCTCGTTGCGCTGATGGGCACTGCGGCGTACGAGGTCCTTGCCGTGGCGTGTGAGGATTTCGAATCCCGCCGCGGCGACACCATGCGGCATCCGGCCGATCCCAAGCTGATAGCACGCAGCCGTCCCCAGCGCTGAAGCGGACCCCGTGCTCCGGGTGAAAGAGTCCCGGCAACAATGTGGGCATGCACTTGGATCACCTGTCGTTCGCGGCCGGACCGGAGGGCCTGGAAGCCACGGCGCAGCGGCTGGGAGCGCAGCTGGGGGTGAGCTTTCTCGACGGCGGATTCCATCCTCGTTTCGGCACCCGCAACCAGATCTTGCCGCTGACGGCTGGGCGCTACGTCGAGGTGGTCGATGTTCTTGATCATCCTTCGGCCGACAAAGCGCCGTTCGGTCAGGCGGTTCGGGCGCGATCCGCAGAGGGCGGCGGCTGGCTGGGCTGGGTGGTGGCAGTTGATGATCTTGCTCCGCTGGAAGAGCGAATCGGTCGTCCGGCAATCGAGGGGCATCGCCACTTGCCCGACGGGACGGTGCTGTCCTGGCATCAGCTGGGGGTCAAGGATTTGCAGATCGATCCACAATTGCCCTTCTTCGTGATGTGGTCGGTTGATGCGATACATCCGTCTGTCGGCGGCCGCGAGGTGGAGCTTCTCAAGATCGAAATCGCCGGCGATCCCACGCGTATAGACGAATGGCTCGGCGGCCGGAGCAAAGAGATTTTGTCCGACGTCGACATCGGCTGGTGCGCACCGCAGGACCGGCCAGGGCTCGCTGCGGCGATCTTCTCTACGCCGCGCGGTGAGGTCAGGATTTGATCAAGATTCGGTCGGCCGTTGCGGGACTGCCGAGCTACTCGGCTGTCAAGCCAGCTCCACAGACGGACCCAGAGCTGTCATTCAAGCTGTACGCCAACGAAAACCCGTTCCCACCGCTTCCCGGCGTCATTGAGGCCACTGCCGCGGCGATTGCCTCGCAGATGAACCGCTATCCCGATATTGCCAACACTGAGATGACGTACGCGCTCAGCAGGCGACTCGGCGTGCCGGCCGAGCAGCTTGCCTTCGGCACCGGCTCAGTCGGGGTGCTTTACCACCTGCTGCAAGCTACCTGCCAGCCGGGTGATGAGGTGGTATACGCATGGCGCAGCTTCCAGGCGTATCCGATCGCGACAGCTTTGACCGGCGCAACTCCGGTGCCGGTGCCGCTGGGACCCGGCGCTGTTCATGATCTTGATGCGATGCGACGGGCGGTGACCCCGGCTACCAAGGCGATCATGCTCTGTACGCCGAATAACCCGACAGGCCCGGCGCTGCAACATCAACAAGTGATCGACTTCATCGACTCACTCCCGGATGACATCATGATCGTCATCGATGAGGCCTACGTGGAGTTCGTCAGCGACCCGACAGGATTACGCGGTCTGGAGGCCGCGTCCGGGCGGCCGAATGTCGTGGTGCTGCGGACCTTCTCCAAGGCGTATGGGCTTGCAGGGTTCCGGGTCGGCTACTGCATGGCCGATGCTGATCTTGCTAGCGCCGTGCGCGCAGTCTCACTGCCGTTTGGGGTGTCGATCGCTGCCCAGGCGGCGGTGATCGCATCGCTGGAAGCCGAGAGTGAACTGCTGGACCGGGTGGCCGAGCTGGTCAAGGCGCGCGACGCGCTGGCTAGCGGACTGCGTGATCTTGGTTTCGACATTCCAGACGCGCAAGGCAACTTCGTGTGGTTGCCTGCTGGTGCAGACGCGGAGGCGTACCAGGTGATCTTCGCAAAAGCCGGACTGATGGTGCTGGCGTACGCCTCAGGCGGGGACTGGGATGGTCTCCGGATCACCATCGGTGAGCCGGCTGCCAACGAGCGGGTCCTGGAGATTGCGGCAACACTGCCGCGGCCAGTCGATCGGTAGCTCCTCGTTTGACCAGCTGGGCTAGCCCAGCACCGAAACATCCCGAGCGCTAGGAGGCTTGTAGTGGGTCCAGATGGTCATCGCGATCACGCCCGCACCCGTCAGCGCGAGAGTGAGCGCGGTTCCGATGCCCAGCAACCGCGGCACTCCAACAGCGGTCTGGTTGCTGAGGCCTAGCAAGGTGAACTCGGCGGCTTGATGCATGGTGCCAAAGGCGGTCACCCCGAACACCAGCACCACCAGCCGCTGCATGATCACTCGGCTGACCGCCTCTCGGCTCAGGGTCGCATACACCAGGAATGCGATGCTCACGAACTCCGAGATCGTACCGATGATGATCCACTGACCGCCGTGCGCAACCCAACGCTCGACCGACCACACCCCGAACCACCCCGCGCCCGTCATGATCAGCAACGGAAGTGTCACGGCCGCGCCGAAGATCTTGATGCCGCGCCCCAGTGGGGTCAAGATCAAGAAGGCGATCCACGCGAGAGTTGCAAGCGTCAATCCCGCTGTTGCCAACGTCGCCGACCACGGCACGCGCAGTGCCATCGTGTCGGCCTGGATCGGCAGCATGTTCATGGTGGCTCGCAATGTCACACATGCCTGCGATGGTGGGGTGCTATCGCATAGCGACCACTGCCGCAGCACAGCGACCCCCGTTGCCACGCCAGCTGCAACCAGCAGAGCGCCAGCGGCGTACCAGCCGGTCTCGGATGAGGTGGCCTGCCGGACCTCGCATGCCCGCTCGATAGTCATGACGCTCCCAGCGACGAATGATGCTCCGGTCAGAGTAGCTGAGCCGAATCGGCGTGCCGTTGTCAAAACTGTCAGCCGACGGCCTTAGCTTTCTCGGCATGCCGAAGACCAGCACCAAGCCCAGCCACGTCTGCACCGAGTGCGGCTGGCGATCGAGCCGCTGGGTCGGTCGCTGCGGAGAGTGCCAGACCTGGGGCAGCGTCGTGGCGGCAGCCGCGCCGACATTGAACCAGATCCCCTCATCGGTGCCGGTCAGCAAGGCGGTCCCGATTGGCAGCATCAATGCCCGGCTGGCCAGCCATGCCCGTACCGGGGTCGCAGAGCTGGACCGGGTACTCGGTGACGGTCTGGTGCCCGGCGTCGTCGTGCTGCTTGCTGGTGAGCCCGGGGTGGGAAAGTCCACCCTGCTCCTTGAGGTGGCCGCGCGCTGGGCGCGTCATGGCCATACGACGCTCTATGTCACAGGCGAGGAGTCAGCAGCTCAAGTGCGGCTTCGTGCTGGCCGTACAGATGCAGTGGCTGATCAGCTCTACTTGGCCGCCGAGACCGACCTGGGGACTGTGCTCGGTCACATCGAGGAGGTGCAGCCATCGCTTATGGTGCTCGATTCGGTGCAGACGATTGGTACGGCGGAGGCCGATGGGTCGCCTGGTGGTGTGACCCAGGTCCGTGAGGTGACGAGCGCTTTGGTCAGGGTCGCCAAACGGCGTGGCATGGCCGTGATCATCGTTGGACATGTCACCAAGGACGGGACCGTCGCCGGTCCTCGGCTGCTGGAGCATCTGGTTGATGTGGTGTTGGCGTTTGAGGGCGACCGGCATTCCGGCTTCCGCATGGTGCGAGCGACCAAGAACCGATTCGGCCCGGCTGATGAGGTGGGCTGCTTCGAGATGGTCGACTCGGGAATCGTGGAGGTGCCTGATCCCTCTGGCCTCTTCACCTCCCAGCATGGTGAGCCTGTGCCAGGCACGGCTGTCACGGTGACTCTGGAGGGTCGCCGACCGCTGCTAGCCGAAGTACAGGCGCTGGTCGCTGGGTGCACCCTCACCCACCCGCGTCGCATCGTGAACGGGGTCGAATCTGGCCGGCTCGCCATGGTGCTGGCTGTGTTGGAACGGCGCTGCGGCATAAGGCTGAGTGATCGAGATGTCTACTCCTCCACAGTGGGTGGGGCAAGAGTGAGCGATCCCGCAGCCGACCTGGCGGTCGCGTTGGCGGTCTCGTCGGCGGCGGGGAACAAGCCGGTCCCGCAACGTATCGTCGCTTTGGGCGAGGTAGGCCTGGCCGGCGAATTGCGTCGGGTGTCAGGCACCAGTCGCAGACTCAATGAGGCCGCGCGACTCGGCTTTGTCGAGGCGGTGATACCGGCGGAGACGCGGGACTCGCGAGAGCAGATGATGACAGTCCATGCTGGCATGGTGGTGCACGCGGTCAGCACCCTCGATCAGGCTTTGGCTGCTCTGGGGCTCCGGCCACGGGACCTAAAGTGACGCTGCTGCTTCCGCCGCTGGCGCGGTTGATACGGTCGGCCGAGGGAGTGGGTCTGGTCGCAACGGCGCGACAGGACCCGCCCCCGCTCGAAAGCTGCGAGCGTCGGCATTGCGCGAGCAGCTTAAAAACGCAGTCTCTGACGCTGACGGAGGTAGCGATTGTGGCGTCAGACCTCGATCGTCACCGTCGGCTGCTGGAGTATCTCGCGATGATGGCGCCCGGAACTCCGCTCCGTGATGGTTTCGAGCGGATCCTACGAGGCCGCACTGGGGCGCTTGTCGTACTGGGCCGGAACAAGATCATCTCTCAGGTCTCGACTGGCGGCTTCGCCTTGGATGTTGCCTACACGCCGACTGCGCTACGCGAGCTGGCGAAGATGGATGGGGCCATCATCTTCGACTGGGAGGATGGCCGAATCGTTCGCGCTGGGGTTCAGCTGATGCCCGATCCGAGTATTGACACGGTGGAAACCGGCACCAGGCACCGTACGGCTGACCGCGTGTCGCGACAGTCGGGCCTGCCGGTGGTCTCGATCTCGGCATCCATGTCGACCATCGCGCTGTATCTGGACGAACACCGCCATCTCGTCGAGCACTCCGACCAGATCTTGACGCGAGCCCATCAGGCTCTGCAGACGCTGGAACGCTACCGCGGGCGGCTTTGGGAGGTAACGACCCGACTCTCATCGCTGGAAGTCCAAGATCAGGTAACGGTCCGGGACTTTGCGCTTGTGGCGCAACGATTGGAGATGGTACGGCGGCTTGAGGACGAGCTGGACACTTATGTTGTTGAGCTGGGCACGGACGGGCGGCTGCTGACGCTACAGCTTCATGAACTCCGCGCCGGAATCAATGAGTTGCGCTGTCTGCTGGAGCGGGATTATCGACCACCCGGCTCCACCGGGTTCGGTCTCGTTGGTTTGCAGCACCTGAATACCAACGAATTGCTGGATCCGCTCACCGTGGCACGGGACGCCGGCTTCCCGAATAGTGTGCACCTCGAGGCACACGTCACGACTCGCGGCTTCCGGCAGATGGCGCAGATCAACCGCCTGCCTTCCTATCTGGGAGACCGGCTCATCGAGCACTTCGGCACTCTGCAGGCACTCTTCGGAGCCAGCGCCAATGACCTACAGGCGGTCGAGGGCGTTGGCGAGAGCCGTGCGCGGGTCATTCGGGACGGTCTGGTCAGGCTGGCCGAGTCGGCGTACACGGAACGTGTTTCTCAGCAGCTCACCTGACGACTAGCCGCCTGTTTTCAAGATCATCCCTAGCTTGACGGGCTCGGCACCATCCAGGCGGGCGCTAGCGACGTAGCGTCCTGGCTTAGGGGCGGGGCGGGCGGTTTTGCAGTCGGGCTTGGAGCCTCTGCCGTTCCAGCTGAGTGACCATGCGACCGCGGAATCAGCGGCCAGCCTGCGGCTGATCGTCTTGATATCGGATGGACAGTCGTTGGTGCTCCACATCCGGCCGCTGCTGGAAGCGATCTTGAGCTCGAAGTTCTTCCTCGACACGCGCGCGATGCAGGTCCGATCTGAACCATTGATCAATGAAAGCTGGAACGTGGTGCGGTGCCGTGGCGCTAGCCGAATCCTGCCGGTCAGGGTTGGTCGCAGGTCCTTGGCTCGGCAGCTCACTGACTTGGTGTGCTGGGACTTCCGCTTCTTTGTCGATTTCTTTGACGGTGCTGTCGGCGTCGGACTCGGTGTTCCTGGAGTCGTGGACAAGGCGTCGATTGCTGATGGTGTGGCTAGCGCCGTTCGCGTCGGGCTCGGCGAGATTGGCACTGAGTACGCGGGGGAGGGAATTGCCGATCGTGCTTCGGCTGCCGAGCCACTGCCGACCCCGGTGATGATCAACGGCAGAGCGATCACGAGTACGACCGTTGCGCCGGTAACGAACGCGCGCCTAGCCCAGTAGGTCCCCGTGGCCTCGGGGCCGACCGGGTGGAGCAAGCCGATCATGGCGCCGAGCCTAGGCAGCCTGACATGGACAGGACTGAAGGCGCGCCGCCTCAGCCATGAAGCACGGGTACCCTCAGCCACGTGGTGGATGGCGCCGGGGGCCCGGTGCTGCAGGTCGGCCAAGCCCGGACCGTGGTGCGGCGAATCTTGAGCTGGTACGACGACCATGCTCGCGATCTACCTTGGCGGCGCCCCGACACGACACCATGGGCGATCATGGTCAGCGAGTTCATGCTGCAGCAGACACCTGTCGAGCGGGTACGCGAACCCTGGCAGGCCTGGTTGGAACGCTGGCCAACGCCCGCGTCGCTGGCAGCCGCTCCGCCGGGCGAGGCGGTACGCGCTTGGGGTCGTCTTGGTTATCCGCGCCGGGCGCTCCGGCTGCACCAAGCGGCGCGCATGATCACCGATGACTTCAACGGGCAGGTGCCCAAGGATCGCGACTCGCTGCTCGGACTGCCCGGTGTCGGTTCCTACACCGCGGCGGCAATCGGAAGCTTCGCCTACGGCCGTCGGGAGATCGTTCTGGATACCAATGTTCGCCGGGTAATTGCCAGAGTGGCTTTGGGCGCCGCGTTTCCCTCTGCCACAGCAACGACCTTGGAACAAGCTTTCGCCGAGCAGCTCGCACCTTGTACGCCGCATCGCGCCGCACGCTGGGCCGTTGCCTCGATGGAGCTCGGCGCTCTGGTGTGCCGCGCTCGCAGCCCGCGCTGCGATGCCTGCCCCGTAGCCGATCTGTGTGCCTGGCGGCAGGCTGGTCATCCGACCTGGGTGGGAGCACCGAGACGCGGTCAGGCGTACACGGGGACAGATCGGCAGTGCCGAGGTTCCCTACTCGCCGTACTCAGGTCCAGCGACGACCCGATTGATGATCATCAGCTGGGGGCAGCGTGGCCAGATGCGGCGCAGCGTGGGCGCGCACTGGCCTCGCTGATTCAGGACGGGTTGGTGGTGGCCGTGGGAACCAGATGGTCGTTGCCAAGCTAGAGTTCAAAACTCGATCAGAAGGGATTCGATGTGATGTCCACACTGGCTCCAACCCTCCCGCTTCGCAATGGTGCTGACATTCCCGTGCTCGGCCTGGGCACGTCTCCACTGGTCGGCGGAGAATCCGTACGCCAGGTCCGGACGGCCCTTGAGGCTGGCTATCGGCTGATCGATACCGCAGAGAACTATCGGAACGAGGACGCGGTCGGGAAGGCCATCCGGGAGTCAGGGATCGACCGCTCCGAGGTCTTCATTACGACGAAGTTCAATCGGCGCTGGCACAGCAACGACGGCGTTCGCGAGGCGTACGGGGCAAGCTTGCAGCGGCTGGGCGTCGACTACATCGACCTCATGCTGGTGCATTGGCCGAACCCCGACCAAGATCGTTACGTCGACGCCGTGCGAGGCCTTCAGGCGATCCTCGACGACGGTGGACTTCGTGCCATTGGCACTTCGAACTTCAAACCAGCTCATTTGCAGCGGGTGCAGGAGGAAACCGGAATCATCCCTGATGTCAATCAGATCCAGCTCAGCCCGTACTCGACCAGGAGCGATGCTCGCGAGTACCACTCCGAACACGACATCGTCACGGAGTCGTGGAGCCCGCTCGGCGCTTCGAGCGACGCGCTGCGGAATGACCCGTTGATCATCGACATTGCCAATGATCATGGCAAGTCCCCTACCCAGGTCGTGTTGCGCTGGCACGTGCAGCTTGGCTTGGTCGTGATTCCACGCTCGTCACACCCGGGGCGGATGGCCGAGAACATCGACATCTTCGACTTCGAGCTGACTGAGGAAGAGATGAGCAAGATCAGCTCGCTGGATCGCGGCGAGTCGGTGGTCACTGACTCCGATCAGTTTGGCCATTAGCCGCTACACCGATGGGTCCTCCCGCGGTGGAAACCGCTCTGGTGGCTGATATCCCGGTTCTCTTCGCGCGTCCCGAGACCACCAAAGCCGGCGGGCGTCTAGCTCTATAACTGCACTTCCTCGGTGGTATCAAAGGTAGCGTCAGGCATGTCGAGGTCTTCCCAATGGGCTATATGAGAACTCCCATCATCGGAAGACCTCAACGCCTAACCGACCACCGACGCGCCGCGCTCTACACCCTTGACTGCAAAGAGTCAGTTCACCTATTACCTAACGTTCATCAGGGCCACGCTGCGACCGTTTCCTGAAGTCCCGTGCCACGCTCACGAGCGTTGTTCAACACCCTGGGAGGATGTGGCCATGGGGTGGCAGGCACTCAAGCAGTGGGGTGACGACGTCACTCGGATAGAACCGCTCGCCGGCGGAGTCGCTAACCAGGTGTGGAGCGTGCGCGTCAACGGGCAGCTCGCGGTCGGTCGTCTCGGCGCCCGCAGCGACGCTGATCTTGCGTGGGAGACCGATCTGCTGCGACATCTCGACCGTGAAGGGCTGACGGTGCCGGTGCCGATCGCGACGACGGCCGGCCAGCTGTTCGCTGACGGTCTGGTGGTGATGACCTTCGTGGAGGGCGGACCGCCCGAGACGGAGGCCGACTGGCGTCGTGTGGCCGACATGCTTCGCCAGCTGCATCGGTTGACGCAGGGCTGGCGGCAGCGCCCGGGTTGGCGTTCGTCGACCGACCTTCTTCAGGCAGAGACCGGGACGAAGATCGACCTCGGCGCTATGCCGCCTGAGGGCGTTGCCCGATGCCGAGCAGCGTGGGCGCGGCTCACCGGGCGTCAGACATGCGTCGTCCACGGAGACCCCAACCCGGGCAACATCCGCATGACCGCCGATCGGGTCGCGATGATCGACTGGGACGAGTCGCACGTCGACGTCCCGGACCTCGACCTGGTACTGCCCCGCAACGCCGCCGATCTCGGCGACGGCGCGTACGACATCGCCGCGCAAGCGTCGGCCGCATGGGAAGCCGCCGTCTGCTGGGACGACGAGCACGCAGTGGAGCGGCTCGCCGAAGTACGAGCGGTCTGAGTACGGGCAGCGAATCGAGCGAAGCGCGGCACTTAGTCGCTAGTGCAGTCGCGTAGTCTGCCGCATGTGCCAGGGAGTCTTTCTCGCTGGGCAGGTCCTTGAGGAACTCCACTTCTGCCTCTTCCGCCTCAGCTAGGACCAGGTCCGAGGCGTATGCATCTGTGGGCGACGGCTCGACTGCCGACGCCGTTACACCTTCACCTGTAATGAGCCGCTAATTCCCCAACCTCAGTCAGGCGCCGGCAAGTCCAGGGTCGTCGACGTACGGGTTGCACCGATACTGGCGACGACCACACACGCCATGGCTAGCCACTGGATCAGGGTGAGGAACTCTCCGAGAACAATCATCGCGGCAACCGCCGCGGCGGCCGGCTCGAGACTCATCAGAATGCTGAACACCCGTGCCGGAATACGGCGTAAGGCCATCAACTCGAAGCTGTAAGGAATGACCGAGCTCAGCAGGCCGACCGCGACGCCCAGGACAAGCACGGTCGGGCTGAGTATCCGACTGCCAGCCTCAAGGATCGCGGGCGGAGCCAGCGCAACAGCGCCGACCATGCTGGCTAGTGCCAGTCCGGTGAGGCCAGGCCAGCGCCGACCGGTTTGCGCGCTGAGCAGGATGTAGCAGGCCCACGCAAGGCCCGCAAGCAATGCAAACGCAATCCCGGCAGGGCTCAACGTGGCCTTGGAAACGCCCAGCAGCGCAACCCCTGCCCCGGCGAGGAGAACCCAGAGCAGATCCATCAGACGACGCGAGCTGATCACGGCAACAGCGAGTGGTCCAAGGAACTCGATGGTCACCGCGATACCTAGCGGGATTCGCGCAAAGGACTGGTAGATCGCCCAGTTCATCGTCATCAAGCTCACGCCGAAGCCCAGAACGATCAGCCAGTCCCGACGCACCTGCCCTCTCAGCCGGGGACGCGCCATGATCAACAAGATGACGGCCGACGTGATGAGCCGCAGCCAGACCATCGCCGTCGGCGGTATCAGCTGGAACAAGTCCTTGGCGATTGCCGCCCCGAACTGAACCGAGATGATTCCCG
>Ga0307282_10000604_pt1 | contig 11725 bp, 8 predicted proteins | sample ER_DNA_121_FD_194475 | JGI IMG/M metagenome (GOLD analysis project Ga0307282, IMG submission 194475) | Bulk soil microbial communities from the East River watershed near Crested Butte, Colorado, United States - ER_DNA_121 | ecosystem: Environmental > Terrestrial > Soil > Floodplain | place: USA...
GCGGCCGACTCTCGGGCTGGACGGGACGGCGGCAGATATTAATCTGGAGAGACCGGTGCAGGGCTGTAGATCGCCGGGTCTGCGGGCATCCGAAGGACGGAGGCGACATGACTGATCGCGACGACGTGACCTCGGCCGATATCAATGAGGCCCTCAACCCTCACCGGGACGAGGAGCAGGAACGGGCTCGCGAGCATACGGCCGACGTGCTCGCTCGCCGCGGCGTGCTCCTGTTCGGCGACGAGAGCGATGACGAGCTGGCCGAGCTGTGGTCGGCGGTGGACCGGTTCGAACTGGTGGTCGAGTTGCGCGGCGGCGACACGATGACCAACTCGCCCGACTCGTCCGAGCCGGACAATCCCGCCTTCGTGCTCCCGGAACGGAAGGCGGGCGAAGCCGCCGGCAATTACACCCGGCGGATCCTGGAGGCCGCGGCCAGGCTCACTGGGCTGGAACGAGGGACCTAAGGAACGTTCCGCTGCAGGCGCGCCTCCCTCCGGTAGGGAAATACATCCACGACCTCGCCGGCGGCCAGCCGTCGCTGCACGCCCTGCCAGAAGTCGAGGTCGAGCAGATCGCTGTGCGCCGCCAAAAAGGATTCGCGAAGCCGGCCCGGAGGGACCAGAAACGACCTAAACTCCTCGGGGAACACGTCCTGCTCGCCGACATGGAACCAGGGCTCGGCCGCGAACTCGTCCTCCGGTACAACCGGCGGAGGAACTCGTCGGAAGCGGCACTCCGAGAGCAGACACAGCTCGTCGTAGTCGTAGCAGATCACCCGCCCATTGCGAGTCACCCCGAAGTTCTTCAGTAGCATATCTCCCGTGAAGATGTCTGCCGCCGCGAGATCCTTGATGGCATTTCCGTAGTCGGTGACCGCGTCCCGGGCCGCTTCGTCGTCCGCTTCCCGCAGGTACAGGTTCAGGGGGGTGACCCGTCTTTCGGTATAGAGATGACGGACAATGACCCGGGTGCCCTCGACCCGGACGGTGGCGCCGGCCACGCCGAGTAGGTATGCCAGCAACTCGTCGGGAAAACAGCGGACGGGAAACTCCAGGTGCTCGAATTCCTGGGCGTCGGCCAGCCGCCCCACCCGGTCTCGCACGAAGACAAAGTGGTACTTGTCCATGACCAGGCGCCGGGTGGCATTCTTGGGCGCGCCGAAGGTGTCCTTGATCACCTTGAATACGACATTGAACGAAGGAAGGGTAAAGACAGCCATCACCATCCCCTCGTCGCCTTCGGCAAAGGCAAAGCGCGCTTCGGGCTCCTCCAGGTGGTGCATGAGGCTGCGGTAAAGCTCGGTCTTTCCGTGCTTGTTGTAGCCGACGGAGATATACAGCTCGTTCACCGGCTTGAGCGGCATGATAGAGCCGAGGAAGTCAACCAGGGCGCGCGGTCGGGGAGAGTCGACCCGGAAGTAGGTCCAGCTGAACCCGAAGACCACGCTTGCCTCATCCGACGTCATCAGCACCGCGTCCACGACAATGCCCCGTTCCGCGTGAAGCAAGGGCAGCACGAGCGGGATGGTGAGCGTGGCGGCCCGGATCCGCCCGACCAGGTACGCCCCCTTGTTCCGGTAGAAGACCGCCCGAAGGAGATCGAGCGTGACCGGGCCAGGTGCTCCGATTGCCCCGCGGATCCGCGCAGTGATCAGCTCGGCGACCAGGACGGCGTCGCGGTCCAACTGGGCGTAGGGCACCGACCAGGGCAGCTCCAACAGAAGCCGGCGTATGAGGTCCGCGTCCACCGCCTCCACGACGTGACTCTGGTAGATGCCGGCATCCTGCTCGTCAGCCTGGACTGTAGCCGTCCGATCCAGGTATTCGATGGCTGGGTCCACCCCAACCGTGCTGAACACCCGCCGGGTCACCGAGTTGAAAAACGTCTCGGCGAGCTCCACGTCTGGCTGACCTGCCGTGTTCAGCGCGTGCTGCGACCTCATGGCCGCCCAGACCGTCCGTTCCATCACGGCATCCTCCAGAATGTCGTGCACGTCGGCGACCGCGGCATCCACGTGCGCCTTGTAGAGCGCCAGCCGCTCCGTGGCGTCGGCCTGGGCTCCGGACCAGTCCCGCCGCTCGAAGCGCCTCCGTGCCCGGCGGGTGATCTCCTTGAACCCGCGCTCGTACCTGCGGTAGGCCGCATTGATCGAGGCGACGGCAGCCGCAATGGGGCGTAGGGTCGTGTTGCTGTTCATCGCTCGCTCGACCAGATTCAGCGGCAAAGTCCCACGAAAGTTCGCCTCGTAGCGAGAAGGACGTGCATCATGTCAGCCATGCCCATGCCCCTTGATCACATGTCCGAGACTCCCGTCCGGGGTGAGGCAATCACCTTGGTCCAGGGCCGGCTCCAGGTACCCGCGACGCCCATCATTCCCTTCATCGAAGGCGACGGAACCGGCCCTGACATCTGGCGCGCGTCCCGATACGTGTTCGACAACGCGGTGGAGCGGGCGTACGGCGGCCGCCGCGGGGTCGCATGGCTCGAGGTTCTCGCGGGCGAAAAGGCCAAGGACCGGATGAACAGCTGGCTCCCCGACGAAACCCTTGCCGCGATCGCTCGGTACCTCGTGGCCATAAAGGGACCGCTCACCACTCCGGTTGGCGGCGGGTTCCGTTCCCTGAATGTGGCGCTGCGCCAGAGGCTCGACCTCTACGCCTGTGTCCGCCCGGTACGCTACTTCTCCGGGGTGCCCTCGCCGGTGAAGGCGCCCCAGGACGTCAGCATGGTCATCTTCCGGGAGAACACCGAGGACATCTACGCCGGCATCGAGTACAAGGCCGGGACCGAAGACGCGCGGCGCGTCATCGATTTTCTCCAGGGTCAGATGGGGGTCCAGACCATTCGTTTCCCGGATACCAGCGCCATCGGGATCAAGCCCATTTCGGAAGAAGGCTCGAAGCGGCTTATCCGGGCGGCTATCGACTACGCCCTGGCTCAAAAGTCCCAGAGCGTGACGCTGGTCCACAAGGGCAACATCATGAAGTTCACCGAAGGCGGCTTCCGCGACTGGGGTTACGTCGTGGCTCGGGAGGAGTACGGTGCCACCGACCTCGACGGGGGACCCTGGGCGCGGCTGCCAGGCGGGCTCGTCATCAAGGATGTGATCGCCGACGCCTTCCTCCAACAGATTCTCACCCGGCCCAAAGACTACGACGTGATCGCCACGATGAACCTGAACGGGGATTACATCTCCGACGCACTCGCCGCCCAGGTGGGAGGCATCGGTATAGCTCCCGGAGCCAACATCAACTACCTCACCGGGCACGCCATCTTCGAGGCCACTCACGGTACCGCGCCGAAGTACGCCGGTCAGGACAAGGTGAATCCCGGCTCGGTGATCCTCTCAGGCGAAATGATGTTTCGCTACCTCGGTTGGCCCGAAGCGGCCGACCTGATCGTCTCCTCACTGGAGAAGACCATCGGTCAAAAACGGGTCACCTATGATTTCGAGCGCCTGATGACCGGCGCGACGCTGCTCAAGACGAGTGAGTTCGGCCGAGCGATGGTCGAGAACATGTAATAACGTGAACAGTGAATGGTGAACAGTAAACGGGGTTCGCCGAGTCGTCCCGTTCACTGTTTACTGTTTACCGTTCACGTCCTTTGAGTCTATTGATCTCCCGCCGGTCCTTCTTCGTCGGCCTCCCCCGCTCCGGCAAAAATGCCGAGTGTAGGCTCTTGAGCCGCAGCGCGAGCGCTTCCCGCGCGGCCCGGCTCTCCGGTTTCTCCTCATAAAGCGCCGCCGCCTGGACCGCCGGACCTCTCCGGTCCGAGAGGTCTCGTACCACGACCTGGTGCTCGTAGGGCCCCTGGCGGATCCGCACCTCGTCCCCCACCTGCAGCGCCTTCGCTCGCTTTACCCGCTCGCCGTTGACCTGAACCTTGCCGCCGGCGATGGCCTCTGCGGCGAGCGCGCGGGTCTTGTAGAACCGCGCAGCCCAAAGCCACTTGTCGATCCGCGTTCTTCCTTCCGGTACCTCACCCATGCTGCAAAAAGTAGTCAATCCCGGATCGCCTCGCCCCCGTTTTGCGAGGTCCGGCGCAGAATCAGAGGACTGGCGACCGATCCGGTGCTCCCTAGCCTAAGTTAGCCACGGCGCGGCATTTGCATTGTCGAGGCACCGATCGCTCACCCCTGCTATGGACGGTGCCGGCTTGACCCATTTGATCCACATGCTCCTGTGGCTCGCAGCAATCGGCGCGCCTCACCAATCCGGGCCGCGCATCCGCTTGGTCGCCGACTCCGGTGAGGTGACCTCGCTGGACTCGACCTTGGCACGCGCGAACGAAGCGTTGGCTCGAGGTCGCCCGTGGCAGGCCACCCGACTGCTCTCACCGGCGTTGCTCGACAGCTTGCAGCGGCCGCCGGCCGCGGTGCTTCTGGCCGCGACTGCCGCGAGCGAGTGGGGTGGCTGGGGCGAGGTACTCCAGCTGCTTCAGGGGCAGCCATGGATCGACACGCTCTATGATGGTCGCGCGCGGGTCTTGTTGGCGCGCGCCTCGCTCGAGCGAAGAGCCGACTCCTCGGCGCTGGAGCACGCAACCGCGGCCCTCCGGCTGGATCCCATGTCGGGAGAACGCCTGCTCCTTCTGGCCAGCGCACTCGACCGCCTGGGCGCGCGCGACAGTGCGGCCGCCGTGTATCTCAGGGCGGCCGAGCGTCTGCCCCAGGTGGCGGACTGGATCAAGCTGCGTGCGGCCGCGGTCATGGACGACAGTGTGAGTCGCGTTCAGCTCTATGCGAGCATGGTGGATGCCCTGCCTCGCACCCGCATACCATGGGCGGATGCCGCGGCGCATGAGCGTACCGGAGACAGAGCCGGAGCCGCGCGACGCTATGCGGTACTGGGAGACCGTCTCACCAGCCTCAGGCTCCGTCTGGCGTTCAGCCCCGACAACGTTCCCCGCGCCGTAATCCGGCGTGAGCTGCTTGCCCTTGCTACCGAACGCGCCGGCAGCGCGGCGGCACGGGATGCCATAGCGCTGCTCGACAGCACTTTTGCGCCGCTCACCCGGGCCGAAGAACTGGTGGTGGCCAGGGCCGCCACGCGATCAGGCCTGATGTTCAGGGCAGTCAGCGGATTCGCCCGACTGCCGACCCTGACTTCCGAGGATCGGTTCGACTACGCCACCGCGCTGACGCGGCTGGGAAGGAATCGTGAGGCGGCGGTTCAGTTCAGCCAGGTCCGCGCTCCCCGCGCGCGTGCGGCTCTGGCAGCTTACCAGTCGGCTCGCTCCCTGGTCCGCGATGGTCTGATCAGGGAAGGCCGTTTGGCGCTGGTGCGAGTCTCGCGCACCTATCCCCGGGATACCGCGGCGGCGGCATCCGCGTTTTTCCTCCGGGCCGATCTGGCCTCAGACGACCGGGCCGATGAAGAGGCACGCCGGCTGTATCGCCTCGTCGCCACGCGCTACCCCACCAGCCGGTTCGCGGCGACCTCCCGGTTTCGGGCTGCGATGATCGTGCTGCTCGGGGGAGAGCCGAAGACCGCGGCCGAGGAGTTCGATGCGCTGGCGGAGCGGTACCCGCGGAGTGACGAAGCCATCGGTGCGACGTACTGGGCCGGCCGCGCATGGGCCGAAGCTGGCGACAGCACGGCTGCCCGTACTCGCTGGCAGAGCGTCACCTCCCGCGATCCGCTCTCCTATTATGCCGCACTGAGCGCCGTGCGTCTCGGAGCTCAGCCGTGGACCCCCGCGGTAGGTCTGGACACTTTCCTGCCCGACCCGGAGATCGATGGTGTTGTGGCCCGTGCGGCGCTGCTCAAGCGTCTGGGGCTTCTCGCCGAGTCTCGCTGGGAGCTGGACCGCTTGGCCCGATCGGCCGACAGCTCGCCGGACCACCTCCTCGTTCTGGCCAACGCATTCCGGAGCCAGGGCATGGCGTCGCAGGCCATCCAGCTGGCCCGCCGGGCTCTCGCCCGAGGCGCTCCGGCCGACGCCCGCACCTTCCGGCTGATCTACCCGCTGATCCATGAAGACGCGTTGCTGGCCGAGGCCGCCGAGCAGCGGCTCGACCAGAGCTTTGTGGCCGCGGTCATCCGCCAGGAATCCAGCTTCAATCCTGCGGCCACCTCTCCGGCCGGTGCCCGTGGTCTGGCGCAGGTCATGCCCGAGTTGGGAGCGCGGCTTGCCCGCGAGCTCAACTACCCGGTCTGGGACCCGGTGCTCCTATACCAGCCAGACGTGAGCATCCAGCTCGGCGCGTTCCACCTGCGCGAGCTGCTCGGCCTCTACGACCAGCGGGCACACATTCTGGCGGCGTACAATGCCGGCAAGTCCCGGGTGGAGCTGTGGTCCAGGCGGATCGGGGTCGACGATCCCGAAGTATTCGTCGAGCGGATCTCCTTCGTGGAGACCCGGGATTACGTTCGCATCATTCAGCGGAACGAAGAGATTTATCGGGCCCTCTACGGCCCCGTCGTGGTACAGCGCGCGGACGTTCCTCCCCGGACGCCCTCATCGGAGGACGTCGTGGCCGAACAACCGCAGATGTGAGTCTGGCAGGGGAGGTCGCTTGCTCTTAGTTTTGGAAGCGGCCTCCCCTCCAGCCAAAGGTTCATTCGGTTGCTCGACGCCGCACAACCGCTGGATCTTCTCGACCGGGTCGGCGAAGGTATCTTCGCCCTGGACCCCGATTGGCGCTTCGCCTACATGAATCGCCAGGCCGAGCGAGTGCTCTCCCGTCTCTCCGGTTCTCCCTCCACCGATCTCCTTGGGTCCGTCATCTGGGACCGCCCTGCCCTGGCCGATTCCTCCCTGGGTCGGGCGCTTCATCGCGCGTATGTCGAGCAGACTGCCGTCGTGCACGAAGTGCCCGGGGCGGGCAACCGGGGTTCACTCGAGGTCCGAGTGTATCCGTCGGAGGGCGGGCTCACCGTGCTCCTCAGGGAGAACGCCTTGGCGGGGTACACCTCGCAGATACTCGACGGGATGGATGAAGCCTTCATCGGGTGCGACCACGAGTGGCGGGTCACCCATCTCAATGCCCGAGCGGAAGCCTTTCTGGCCCCCTACGGCCTGCGCCGTGCCGGACTCCTCGGCCAGAACATCTGGTATGCGTTCCCTGGGCTCACCGGCAGCCGCTTTCAGGCCGAAGCGTTTCGCGCTCACGCGCAGGGAACGGAAGTCGAGCTCGAGGAGTTCGTCCCTGCTGCCGGCCGCTGGTTCTCCATCCGCATGGCTCCCACCAGCAACGGGCTGGTGGCCTACGCCCGAGACGTCCCGGATCATACTCATGCCGAGCACGCACTTCACGCCAGCGAGGAGCGGTACCGTCATCTAGTGGAGTCGATCGATGACGTCGTGTTTCGCCTCGACCGGGAACAGCGGTGTGTGGATGCCTTTGGTCGCTGGCTAGAGCGGGAGGGCGTCGAGTCGGCAAGCCTGATCGGACGAACCGTCCGCGAGATCGTTGGTCCCGAGGCCGCTCCGCAGCACGAGGAGGCCAATCTCAAGGCGCTCGCCGGCGAGACGATTACCTACGAATGGACGCTCATCACTCCGCGCGGTCATCGTCACATGCAGACGACCCTATCGCCGCTTCGTGGACCGGCCGGTGAGGTGACCGGAATTGTCGGCGTGGGGCGCGATGTCACCCATCGGATCGAGGCCGGGCTGGAATTGCAACGCTGGGCTCGGATCTTCGAGCATGCCGGCTGGGGCGTGGCGATTGTTACCGCCGATGGTCTGATCGAAAGCCTGAACCCGGCGTTCGCGGCCATGCACGGCTGGACGGTGGACGAGCTTCGGGGCAAGCCGATGGTTGATCTCGCGCCACCCGGCCGTCACGAGTTTCCCCGTATGAACCCGGCGTTCGATGAGCGGGGCCACCAGATCTGGGAGACCGAGCGGATGCGCCGCAACGGCATGGTCTTCCCCGCGCTGATCGATGCGACGGCGATCAAGAACGCGGAGGGGCAGGTGATCTGCTACGCGGTCAACGTGCAGGATCTCACCGAACGGAGGCGGGCCGAGGAGCAGGTTCGACAGGCCCAGAAAATGGAGGCCGTCGGACGACTGGCAGGCGGGGTGGCTCACGACTTCAACAACATGATGATGATCATCATGGGATTCAGCGATTTCCTGCTGACCACGCTGGAGCGGTCCGACCCTCGGTGGGCCGACGCCGAGGAGATTCGTAAGGCGGCCGAGCGCGCCATGAACCTGACCCGGCAACTCCTGGGTTTCGGCCGGCAGCAGCTGGTTGCCCGTCACGTGCTCAATTTGAACGACATCATCTCCGGCATGGAGCGGATGCTCAAGCCGCTGCTGGGCGAGGACATCCGGCTGGCAACTCAGCTGTCGGTGAGCCTTGGGGGCATCGAGGCGGACCACGGCCAGCTGGAGCAGGTCGTGATGAATCTCGCCCTGAATGCCCGGGATGCGATGCGGGGCGGTGGCCGCCTCACCATCGAGACGCTCGACGTCGATCTACCGGAGGGGTACGCGTACCGCCAGATCGGGATCGATATCCCCGCGGGGCCCTACGTCATGCTGGTCGTGAGCGACACCGGCGACGGCATGACCCCGGAGGTAAAGGCCCGGTTGTTCGAGCCATTCTTCACCACCAAACCAGCCACCCAGAACACCGGGCTCGGACTCGCAACCGTCTACGGCATTGTCGCCCAGAGTGGCGGATACATCTGGGTAGACAGCGAACCCGGCAGGGGCACCGCCTTCAAGATCTGCTTTCCCCGGGTAGAGTCGGAGGATGACACTGCTGCACCAACCAGCCGGCCGGCCGAGCCGGCGGGAGGCTCCGAAACGATTCTCCTGGTCGAGGATGAGGACACCGTTCGCATTGTCGCTTCCCGCGTCCTGACGACTCGCGGCTACGTGGTACACAAGGCCGCCAATGGGGAGGAGGCGCTGGCGTTGGTTCGGAGGCTAGACGGCCCGCTGGATCTGGTGCTTACCGACGTCGTGATGCCGGACATGGGTGGGGTGGAGCTGGTCGACCGCCTGCTGCAGCTGCGGCCAGGACTCAAGGTCGTGTACATGTCCGGGTACGCGCAGGGAGACAAGCTGCTCGGGCCTCAGGGGGGGGACCGCTCCTTTCTCCAGAAGCCCTTCTCGACTGAGAGCTTGACGCTCAAGGTCCGCGAAGTGCTGGATGGGGTGCCTGGCTATCCGGCATGAGCGGTCATGCGTCACATCCCCACCTTGACCGCGTCGCGCATCTTTTTCCTCCGACCTGAAGGCGGTCCCGGACCTGGAGGGCATCTCGCGGCGCGGAGCGAGGTTATCATGGAAAGCAAAGTAAAATTCGCCGGCCACCCGGTTCATCCGATGCTCATTGTCTTTCCGCTCGGGTTACTGGCTACGGCGGTGGTCTTCGACATCGTCTATCTGGTCTCGAGCAGCAGCCAGTGGACGCTGGTTGCGTATTACATGGTAGGAGCCGGCGTCATCGGCGGTTTGGCTGCAGCCGTTTTCGGGTGGCTGGACTGGTTTGCTATTCCCAGCGGGACCAGGGCCAAGCGGATCGGGCTTCTCCACGGCGTGGGGAACGTGATCGTCCTGGCGCTGTTCATCCTGAGCTGGGTGCTCCGGCGGGACAATCCCGAGGTGCCACCTACCGGCGCCATCGTGGCGGGTCTGGTGGGCTTTGTGCTGGCGGCACTTACCGGGTGGCTGGGAGGCGAGCTGGTGGGTCGCCTGGGTGTCGGGGTAGACGAAGGGGCCCACCTCGACTCGCCCAGCTCGCTGTCGGAGTTACCGGCGGGCGCCGGGCTTGGCTCCGGCTATCGGTCCCGGCCGTACGCCGGCGCCGAGCGGCGTGGCTCGGCACCTGCTGCCTACGCTGGAGTGGATCGCCGGATCCGGGCCCGGGCGACTTAGGGCGGCTAGCGCCTCCTTTGCCGCCCGACTGAGTCCCTTGATGGCGTGCTCGCGTCGGAGCGCGGACGACCGGTCGGATACTGCCTCCCCATAGACGAAAACGACTGGCAGCCGGGTACGAGTGTAGGCTGCCCCGCTGCCAGCGTTGTGCTCGGCCTGGCGACGCTCCGGATCGGTCGTGATTCCGGTATACAGGGTGCCGTCCCGGCAGCGGGCGAGATAGACCGTCCAGGCCATGCTCTAATGATAGGCCACTACCGCCCACGCGGTCGCCCTCTCTATCTTCGGCTGGTCCCCCACAGTCACTCTGACTCGAGGTTCGATGGAATCTCCCGTTCCGTCCGGACGGGCAGCAGTCCCTACGGTGCCTGACCGGCGCCGCCCCGGCAAGAACACGCTCCCGGACCAGCGTACGCTGTTGACCTGGCTATTCGTCGGCCGTCTGGTGCTCGCCACGGGTGTCCTGCTCGGGGCGGGTCTCGTCTGGACCGAGCGTCCGCAGGAATCCTTCATCGTCAGTGTGGCAGTGGTCTTCGCCCTGGTCTTTACCGGCTACGGCGTCGGCACCGTGTTTTTGTTGCGGCGCACCCCGACCAATGCCTTCTTCCTGATCCAGGCATTTGTCGACCTGGGTCTAGTCACCACGATCGTGCACTTCGCCGGCCAGCCGCAGTCCGCCTTCCCCGCGTTGTATGTCCTGGTGGTGGCGGCCTACGCGTTGCTCATGCCCCCGGCTTGGGTTGCGATCACGGCATTCCTGGCCTCGATCCTGTTCATCGGGGACACGCTCTGGACCCACTCCGCCGAGCTGAACGGCGCCTCGTGGGCCCAGATCGTAGTCTTCAACCTGGTGTTCGCCATCGTGGCGGTACTGGGACATCGCCTGCGCGAGGCGGGGATGGAACAGGCCACCCTGGCCACCGAGCTCCAGCGAGTGCGGCTGGAAGCCGACGATATCCTCCGAAACATCCGCTCGGGCGTGCTCACGGTGGACGGCTTCGGGCGCCTGGCCTTCATCAATCCCACGGCCGAGCGACTGCTCGATCTCGACGGCGAGGCGTTGATTGGGCGCCCGGTGCTGGATGAGTTAAAGACCCGGTCATCCGAACTGTGGGCCGCGGCGGTGGCAGGAATCCGGAACGGGCGGAAGATCAGCCGCGGTGAGGGCGTGGTGGTGCAGGGCGGCGGCAGAATATTCCCCATCGGGCTGAGTACCACCACCTTCCGGCAGGAGGCACAGGAGGCCCCGTCGGTTACGGCGATCTTCACCGATATCTCGGACCTCAAGGAAGTGCAGGAGCTCCACATGCGGGCCGAGCGGCTGGAGGCGGTTGCCGAACTGAGCGCCTCGCTGGCTCACGAGATCCGCAATCCGCTGGCCTCCATCCGAAGCTCCGTGGAGCAGCTGGCCCGCTCCAAGCACGCAGACGACGACGAGCGTTTCCTGGCCGGACTGATCGTGCGGGAGAGCGACCGCTTGAGCAGGCTACTCAGCGAGTTCCTGGACTTCGCCCGGGTGCGAGCGACTCATTTCGTGCCCCTCGATCTGCACTCGCTGGTGGTGGCGGTGGTGCGCCTGATACGGGCCCACCCCGAATGCCGGCCCGACGCGGTCATTACTGTCGAAGGGGGCCACACCCTGCTCGAGGGTGACGAAGACCTCCTCCATCGCGTGGTCGCCAACCTGGTTCTCAACGCGGTGCAGGCCGCGCGAGGTCCCATCCGCATCACGGTCAGCGTGGCGCCCGCTCAATTCTCGGAGATCCCCCACGGCACCAACCTGGAGCACGCGGTGCGCCTTCAGGTGCGGGACAACGGACCCGGGATCCCGGAGGAAGTACGCGAGCGGCTGTTCCAGCCATTCGTGTCCGGCCGG
>Ga0307282_10000606_pt1 | contig 11719 bp, 9 predicted proteins | sample ER_DNA_121_FD_194475 | JGI IMG/M metagenome (GOLD analysis project Ga0307282, IMG submission 194475) | Bulk soil microbial communities from the East River watershed near Crested Butte, Colorado, United States - ER_DNA_121 | ecosystem: Environmental > Terrestrial > Soil > Floodplain | place: USA...
CTGCAGCTTTGAGCACCGTCTTGGCGGTTTCCTTCTGCATCGCGAGCGCGGACGCGAGCACACCCGAATGAGAATATGGAATGCCGAGAACCTCGAGCATGCCCTGCAACGTGCCGTCCTCCCCGGGACGTCCATGCAATACATTGAGCGCAGCATCGGGCTTGAGCGCGCGCAACATTGCAGCGATGTCGCGATTTACGTCGACCCGGCTGACCTTGTAGCCCGTCCGCTCGAGAGCATCAGCGCAAGCCTTGCCCGAACGCAAAGACACTTCGCATTCAGCCGACCACCCGCCCATCAAGACCGCTACGTGCTTCATTGCCTCAGCGTTTCACTCCGACCCGCTTGATCTCCCATTCCAGCTCAACGCCCGAATGCGCTTTCACCCTTTCGCGAACGGTTTCGCCGAGATTTTCGATATCGGCCGCGGTGGCACCACCGAGATTGATCAGGAAGTTGCTGTGGAGCTCGGACACCTGAGCCCCGCCAATGGTAAGCCCGCGACAGCCCGCATCATCCACGAGTTTCCAGGCATTATGACCGGGCGGATTCTTGAAAGTCGAGCCGCCGGTACGGTTGCGCGGCTGGCTTGCCTCGCGCTTTTTCTTGATCGCCGCCATTTCTGCGGCAATGTCTTCGGGCGCGCCGGCCCGCCCCTGCAACAGTGCGGCGGTGAAAATCAGATCTTCAGGCACGCTGCTGTGACGGTAGGAAAAACCCATCTCGCCATTGTTGAACGTGCGCCGTTTTCCCTGACGATCGATGCCGTGCGTCTCGACCAGAACATCCTTGGTCTCGCCGCCATAAGCGCCGCCGTTCATGCGCAGCGCGCCGCCGATTGTCCCCGGAATTCCGCTCAGAAATGCGAGTCCTGCAATGCCCGCCGGTTGCGCCGCGCGCGCCACCATCACGTCCAGCATCGCCGTGCCGGCGGTGATGCGATGATCTTCGATTTTGACGTCATTGAACCCGCGGCCCAGCCGGACCACCACGCCCTGCACGCCTCCGTCGCGCACAATCAGGTTCGATCCCGCGCCGATCACCGTGACCGGAATCTCGGCGGGCAGATTTCGCAGAAAATAGGCCAGATCGTTCTCGTCTTCCGGCATGAAAAAGGCTTGCGCGGGACCGCCGACGCGAAACCAGGTGAATTCTCCGAGCGGCTGATTTCCCAGGAGTCGCCCGCGCAGTTCGGGCATCCTGGCTTTGAGGTCGGGCACAGTGTCCGGAAAGCTCATAGTGCTTTCAGTTCCGCCGGGAGCACGTAGGCCCATTGCGTGATGGAGCCGGCGCCCAGACAGACCACGTAGTCGTCGGGCTTTGCCAGTTTCTTGATCATCGACGGAAGCTTTTCGGGACCTTCGAGGGGGAAAGCCTGCTTGTGACCGTGCGCGCGCAAGCCGGTCACCAGCGCGTCGCGGTCAGTCCCCGGAATGGGTTGCTCGCCGGCAGGATAAACCGGCGCGATGATCACAGCGTCGGCGTCGTTGAAGCAGGTGCAAAACTGTTCAAACAAGTCGTGCAGGCGCGTGTAGCGGTGCGGCTGCATCACGGCAATGACTTTTCCTGTGGCACTCTCCCGCGCCGCGCGCAGCACTGCCGCAATCTCGACCGGGTGATGTCCATAGTCGTCGATGATCTGCACCCCGTTCCATTCGCCGACACGCGTAAAGCGTCGCTTGACGCCGCCAAAATTGGCCAGCGCGCCGCGGATCGACTCGTCTTCTATTCCCAGCGCGTGTGCGGCGGCAACGGCAGCCGTCGCATTCAGCGCGTTGTGCCGGCCCGGCATCGGAAGCGTCAGTCTGTCGACCACGTGCGATGTCTTGCCCGCCCGGTCACGGAAAAGAACGGAGAAGCGGGATTGGCCGTTGAGATGATCGAGGTCGACCAGGCGAACGTCGGCTTGCGGGTTTTCGCCGTAGGTGACACTACGCCGATCCTCCAACTTGCCGACCAAAGTCTGCACCACAGGGTGGTCGGTGCACATCACGGCAAAGCCATAGAACGGGACATTCTCGACGAAGGCACGAAACGCATCCTGTACCGCATCGAATGTTTGGAAATGGTCGAGGTGCTCCGGATCGATATTCGTGACAATCGCGATATCGGCCGGCAGTTTCAAAAACGTCCCATCCGATTCATCGGCCTCAACGACCATCCAGTCCCCGCCGCCGAGCCGCGCATTGGTACCGTATGCATTGATGATCCCGCCATTGATCACCGTCGGATCGAGGCCGCCGGCGTCAAGCAGCGATGCAACAAGCGACGTTGTCGTGGTCTTGCCGTGCGTGCCTGCAATCGCGATGCAGCTTTTCAACCGCATCAACTCGGCGAGCATCTCGGCACGTCGCACCACCGGCAGGCGCTTGGCACGCGCGGCAACGAGCTCCGGATTGTCACGTTTGATTGCGGAGGAGACGACGACCACGTCGGCGCCGTTTATGTTTTCCGCCTTGTGACCGATGGCGACTTTGACACCTTTGTCACGCAGGCGCTTGACGTTGGCACTGTCCGCGACGTCAGACCCCGTCACGTTGTAGCCGAGGTTGGCCAGCACCTCGGCGATCCCGCTCATGCCAATGCCGCCGATGCCAACGAAATGCACCGGACCGATGTCGCGCGGCAGCTTCATAGAGGTCGCCCTTAGCCCTTCGCAGTACGCGCTGGCGCGCGCAGCGGCCATGTCTGCAGGAGACGCAAGGCCGAAACAAGGCCATCCATAAATGTAATGGTTAATTGCGTGCGACTTTCAACACAAGATCGGCCAGCCTTTCGGCCGCGGCCGTAGTCCCCGCTCCTTTGGCAGCTTCTGCCATGCGGGCAAGCCGCGCGGGGTCGTTTAGAAGCGCCGTGATTTCCGTGGCCAGCCTTTCGGACGTGAAGTCGCGCTGTTCAATGCGGATTGCGCCGCCGCTTTCCTGCAGAACCCCTGCATTTGCTAATTGGTCCTGATCCAGGGCATGCGGCAGGGGCACCAGGATGGCCGGCCTGCCAATGGCCGAAAGCTCGGCGACTGTCGAGGCGCCGGAACGGGAGATCACCAACTGTGCCGCCGCCATGCGCGCCGGCAAGTCGGAAAAGAACGGCGCGATCTCGACCTCAACGCCAAGTTCGTCGTAGCACGAGCGTACGGCATCTGCGTCTTCCGCTCGCGCCTGCTGCACGATCGACAGTCGCTTGCGGAGATCGGCACTCAGGCGTCCGACTGCCGACGGCACGATTTCGGCCATCACACGCGCACCCTGACTGCCGCCGAAGACAAGCAAATTCAGTTTTGCATTCGACGCTGCATAGCCAGCGCCGGCGGCGGCGATAACTTGTGGACGCACCGGATTGCCGGTGAACGTTACTTTGTCCTGCCAGTGCGGGTTGAGGTTTTTTAGAACGCGGAATCCAGTGGCAATTGCGGTCACGCGAGGCGCTAGAAATCTGTTGGCGCGCCCCATCACGCCGTTTTGCTCGTGCAAAACGGTCGGCACCCCGTACAAGCTTGCCGCCAGAAGCGGGGGCACAGTCGGGTAGCCGCCAAAGCCGACAGCAACATTTGGCCTGATACGGCGAAGCAGCGACCAGGCTTTGGCGGTGCCAAGAGCCAGCAAGGTCGCAGTGCGCAACAGCGAGAACGGATCGCGTCCCCGTACGGTGGCGCTCGGAACGACGTGCACCGCCCGCGCTGGAAACTTGAAATGAGCGGCTCGATGGTCGGTCGCGAGATCGATCGTTACGCCTCGCTTGTGAAGCGCGTCCGCCAGTGCCTCGGCGGGAAACAGATGGCCTCCGGTGCCGCCGGCCGCGAGCAGAACGAGCGGCGCGCCGCTCGCATCCATCAGATCCGGCTCCCGGCCATCGCCATTTCAGGGGACGTCATCGCCGCTCGTGGTTGCTCGCGCGTCAACGCCAGCAACATGCCCATTGCATAGGCGACCGATATCATCGACGACCCGCCGTAGGAAATGAATGGCAGCGTCATGCCTTTGGCAGGCATGAGATGCAAGTTGACCGCCATATTGATCGCCGACTGTGTGGCAAACAAGATGGTCAGGCCGGCGGCGGCAAAGCGAGCGAACGGATCGTCATTGCGCATTGCGCGAACCAGCATGCGGATGACAATGAACGCAAACAACGCCACCAGTGCGAGACACAACACGACGCCAAATTCCTCGGCCGCGACGGCGAATACAAAGTCCGTGTGACTTTCCGGGAGGATGCGCTTCACAGTGCCCTCGCCCGGACCTTTGCCGAACCAACCACCACGCATAAAGCTTTCGGTGGCGATATCGATGTTGAAGGTATCGCCGGAGGCCGGATCGAGGAAGCGTTGAATGCGGCGTGCCACGTGCGGCACCGTATAATAGGCGCTCAGCAGTCCGATCCCGGCGAGGCCCCCGATTCCCGCCACCCAGACCATCCGCATACCGGCCATGAAGAACAATGCGCTCCAGACCACCGCTATCAGCATCGTCTGGCCGAAGTCGGGCTGTGCAACAAGCGGAGCGATCACCGCCAGCAGCAATATGAGTGAAAATGTGTTTGCCGGCATGTCGGGACGTTTTTCAGATTCTCCGAACAACCACGCGACGATGATAACGAAAGCGGGCTTGAGGAATTCGGACGGTTGGACGTTGACGCCAAGCAGTACAAGCCAGCGCCGCGCTCCCTTGATCTCAGGACCGAAATAGGGCGTCGCGGCCACCATGATGAGGCTCACAATAAATATGACCAATGACAGCCGACGAATTTGGCGTGGGCTGAGAAAAGACACCCCCAGCATAACCGCGATTGCGGGCAGCACATAAAAAATGTGCCGGTTTACGAAAAAGAACGGATCAAGGCCCAGCCGGGCGGCGACGGGCGGGCTTGCGGCGAGGGACAGCACAATGCCGGCGAGCATCAGCGCGCCGAGGGCGGCGAGCGTGAGCCTGTCGACCGTCCACCACCATTCGCCAAAGGGCGTTCGTTGTGCGCGTGAAATCATCCACTTCCCCTGCCCAAGCTGACGCTTCGCGGTTTAGGAAGCATTAACGCTCGGCGTCACCTCCGGAATCGCTCCTGCGCGTGGCGCGTAATAGCCAAATCACAATGAATGACAACAGCACCATGAGGCCAAGGCCAAGGGCGAATGACAGCAGCACCATGAGGCCAAGGCCAAGGGCGATCGCAGGCCAATCCACCGAGACAACAAAATCGGTATGACTCTCCGGTAAAAAGCGAATCATCGCGACCCTGCCCGGACGAACGCCACGCCATACGCGCTCAAACCGGGTGCACTCCGGAAATCGCCATCACGAGGTCGGTGAAGGCTTTGCCGCGCACTTCGAAGTTCGGGTATTGGTCGAATGAGGCACAGGCCGGCGACAATAGTACCACCGGCTCCTTTAGCCCCGATGCCTGCGCGTCGCGCGCCGCCGCATCGATCGCCGCCGACAGGATGCGATTGACCTCGTAAGGCACCCGCCCTTCCAACGTTTTCGCAAAATCGTTCGCGGCCTCTCCGATCAGGTAGGCTTTGCGGATGCGCGGAAAGAACTCAGTCAGGCTGTCGATTCCGCCCGTTTTTGGCTTTCCGCCCGCGATCCAGAAGATGTCCTGGAAACTTGCCAGCGCCTTCGCCGCAGAGTCCGCGTTGGTTGCCTTCGAGTCGTTGACGAAGAGAACGTTGTCCTTGCGTCCGACCTGCTCCATTCGATGGGCCAGGCCGGGAAAACCTTCGAGGCCTTTTTGGATCGTGGCCACATCAATACCGAGCGCGAGGCACGTTGCGACCGCGCAGGCCGCGTTCTGGGCATTGTGCACGCCGCGCAACGAACCGATGCCGGTGAGGTCAGCCACGGTTTCTGCCTTGCCGCCGATCGCGCGAAAGATGCAGCTGCCGTCCGCATAATAACCGTCGGCTAGCGGCGCCACGACGGAAACGCGCACGATATTTTTCCCCGTTCGCCCGATTCGGTCAGCGGCCGAGAGCGTATAAGCGTCATCGACATCGATCACGGCCGTGCCGCCCGCCTCCACATTCGCAGGAAGCCGCTCCTTGATGGCGGCATAGTTTTCGATGCTTCCATGCCGATCGATGTGGTCTTCGGTGACATTGAGGAGCACGCCCACGGTCGGCCTGAGCGAAGGAGCGAGATCGATCTGGTACGAAGACACTTCGAGCACGTAGGCACGACCGGGCCCGAACAACTGCAGTGCGAGAACCGGCACGCCGATATTCCCGCCCATCTGCGCGTCGCGTCCAGCGCTATTGATCAGGTGGGCGATGAGTGCGGTGGTCGTCGATTTCCCGTTGGTGCCCGTAATGGCGATCAGGGGGCACTCGCGACCCGATATCGCGCGCTCGCGGCAGAACAATTCGATGTCGCCGATCACCTCGACATTCGCCTCGCGCGCTAAGGTCACCGTCCAATGCGGTTCGGGATGAGTCAGCGGCACGCCGGGGGCCAGCAAAAGAGCGGCAATGCCCGACCAGTCGACCTCGCGAAGATCTTGCGTCTTTAAACCCGCTGCCTGCGCATCGGAAATTTTCTTCTGATCGTCGTCGAAGGCGACGACGTCAGCCCCGCCTTCTTTCATTGCGCGCGCTGCAAGCAGACCCGAACTGCCGAGGCCGAAGACCGCGACCCTCTTTCCCGCGAACGTGGTGACGGGAATCAAGGTTCATCTCAACTTGAGCGTCGCCAGGCCGGCGAGCGCCAACACCACGGCGACGATCCAGAAGCGGATCACGATTTGCGGCTCGGTCCAGCCGAGCTGTTCGTAATGGTGGTGAATCGGCGCCATTTTGAATACGCGCTTGCCGAACACCTTGTACGAGACGACCTGCACGATCACCGAAACCGCTTCAAGCACGAACAAGCCACCGACAATCGCCAGCACGATCTCGTGCTTGATGGCCACAGCGACCGTACCGAGCAGGCCGCCTAGCGACAGCGAGCCGGTGTCGCCCATGAAGATCGATGCTGGCGGCGCGTTGAACCAGAGAAAACCAAGGCTGGCGCCGATCACTGCCCCGCAAAGAACCGCCAATTCGCCGGTGCCGGCGACATAGTGGATCTGCAGGTATTCCGCGAACACGGCGTTTCCTGCGAGGTAGGAAATGAAACCAAAGCTCGCCGCTGCGATCATGACGGGCACGATCGCGAGGCCGTCGAGACCATCGGTGAGATTCACCGCATTGCCGGCGGCGACAATCACGAACGCGCCAAGGAGCACGAATGCCCATCCCAGATTGAAAACGAGCTCTTTGAAGAACGGGAATACCAATGAAGTGGCAATCGTCCCGCGGCCGAGCTGGGCAAGCGCGGTGCAGGCCGCCACCGCGATGATCGTTTCAATGATCAGACGCGTTCGTCCGGCGAACCCCGCGTGCGTCTGCTTGGTGATCTTGAGGTAGTCGTCATAGAAGCCGATCATCCCGAACGATAGCGTCACGCCGAGAACCACCCAGACGTAAGGGTTCTTCGGATTCGCCCACAGCAGGGTCGATACCAGCAGCCCAGAAAGGATCATCAGGCCGCCCATCGTGGGCGTCCCCGTCTTGGTGAGCAGATGCGATTGTGGGCCGTCGCTGCGAATCGGCTGGCCCTTGCCTTGCTTGAGCCGCAGCAGATCGATGATGGGGCCGCCAAACAGAAATACGAAGACCAGCGCGGTGACGATCGCACCGCCGGTGCGAAACGTGATGTAGCGAAACACGTTGAAGAACGAGATCTTATCGGACAGTTCGGTCAGCCAGTAGAACATTGGGTCGAACCCTGAGTATTCACCCCTGCGCCGACGCCTGAGCGAGCGCAGCCTGCCTGGGAAATTTCCGTTCCAACGCCCCGACGATCGGGCCCATTTTTGAACCGAGTGAGCCCTTCACCATGATCGCGTCGCCGGCCTGGATGGCATCCAGCACGGATGCCTCCAGCTGCGCCGCAGTGTCGGCATAGCCGCCCCGGACCCGCGAGGGAAGAGCCTCCCACAACGCATGCATGAGCGGTCCGGAACAATACACGAGGTCGATGCCGGCTGATTCGACGGTCTCGGCGATTGCACGGTGCAATTCGACACCGGATGGGCCGAGTTCGAGCATATCGCCGAGGACTGCAATGCGCCTGCCACGCGTTCCAACCTCTGCCTGCCCGAGCAGGGCCAACGCGGCACGCATCGACGCAGGATTGGCATTATAACTTTCATCGATCAGCAGTACGGTTCCGCCAGGTACCTTCAATACGACCCGCGCTCCACGCCCGCTGGCGGGCTTGAGATTGTTCAGAGCGAGTGCCGACAGCGCGAGATCCGCCCCGACAAGCGAGGCCGCGGCCAGCACAGCAAGTGAATTGAGCGCAAGATGCCGCCCCGGCGCGCCCAGCCTGTAGGTGATGGCCTGCCCGAGTATGCGGGCCACTATCGTCGAACAATCGGCCTGCAGTGAAAGGCGAAGCAACCGCGCATCGGCGCCGTCCTTCTCGCCGAAGGAAACGATACGTCCAATTCCTGCCGCCTGCGCCGCGGCAGCCAGCCGCTCATACTGGCCATTGTCTCGATTGAGAACGGCGGTACCGCCTGACTCGATGCCCGCGAAAATTTCCGCTTTGGCGTCGGCAATCTTTTCCAGCGAACCAAAATATTCGAGGTGGACCGGTTCGATGGTTGTAATGATCGCGACATGCGGACGCACAAGTTTGGTAAGCGGGGTGATTTCGTCCGCGTGATTCATCCCGATCTCGAACACGGCATATTTTGCGTTCGCCGGGCAGCGTGCAAGTGACAGAGGCACGCCCCAATGATTATTGTATGACGAGGTGGAGGCATGAGTTTCGCCGTCAGCCGATAGGGCAAGGCGCAACGCATCTTTCGTGCCGGTCTTGCCAACCGAGCCGGTTACGGCAATGACCTGCGCGCGCATGCGGGCACGAGCCGCACGCGCGAGATTGCGCAGGGCTTCGAGCACGTCGGGAACGATCAGAAGCGGCGCACCGGGAAAGCGCTGCTCCTGGCCTTTCGCCACAACGGCTAATCCGGCGCCGGCTTTCAAAGCGCTCTGAACGAAATCGTGGCCATCGCGGTTTTCGCCCTGAATGGCGAAAAACGCATCACCTTTCGTCAGTGTACGGCTGTCGATAGAAATGCCTGTCACATTCGAGGGCAAAGTGCCCGCGCGTGCGGCATGCATCGCCGTTGCGGTCTCGTCGAGGGTCCAGAGCGCACTCATGCCACTTTGCCCTGCAAAGCCGCCGCTACCGCTTCGTGGTCCGAAAAAGGTACGACGCGGTCGCCGATGATCTGCCCCACTTCATGACCTTTGCCCGCGACCAGCAGCACGTCGCCGGTGGTAAGCGCCGCAATCGCTTTCCGGATCGCCTCGGCGCGGTCGCCGATTTCCACGGCACCTGGCGCTTCAGCGAGAATGGCGGCGCGAATTGCGGCCGGGCTCTCGCTGCGCGGATTGTCATCGGTCACGATGACACGGTCGGCGTTTTCTGTCGCGATCCGACCCATGATCGGGCGCTTGCCGGTGTCGCGGTCGCCGCCAGCGCCAAATACGACGACCAGTTTCCCGCGCGCATAGGGACGCAGGCTTTCAAGCGCTTTCTTGAGGGCGTCGGGCTTGTGCGCGTAATCGATGAATATCGGCGCGCCGCAGTGAGTGCCGGCAAGCTCGAGTCGTCCCTTGGCACCCACGAGTTTTTCCAATGCTGCAAACACACGCGAAGGCTCTGCACCAGTTGCTATCGCAAGTCCCGCTGCAATGCCGGCATTCTGCACCTGGAACGCGCCAACGAGCGGCAAGCGCACTTTGTATGTGCGTCCCTCATGGGCAATCGTAACGATCTGATTGAAGCCATCGATAGCTGTGCCGACAAATTTTATGTCAGCGCCCTGCTCGCCGACGGTCATGATTTTCAGGCCGCGCGTCCTTGCTGCTTTAACGACCTGCTCTGCATAGCAATCGTCAACGCCGATGATGGCCGTGCCACCCGGCACAATCAGATCTTCGAACAAACGGAGTTTGGCCGCCAGATAAGCTTCGATGCTTGCATGATAGTCGAGATGATCTCGCGACAAGTTCGTAAACGCACCGGCCGCGATGCGCACTCCGTCGAGCCGATGCTGGTCGAGACCGTGTGACGAAGCTTCGAGGGCGAGATGAGTGACACCTTCTTTTGTCAATTGATCGAGTGTCCGGTGAAGCTCGACCGGATCGGGTGTGGTCAAGGAGCCATAGCGTTCGCCCGCCGGCGAAACCACGCCGACCGTGCCGATGCTTGCCGCGCGATATCCAAGCTCGTTCCATATTTGACGCGTGAATGCCGCAACAGATGTTTTGCCGCTGGTACCGGTGACGGCGGCGATCGTTGCCGGCTGGTGCGGAAAGACTTTCGCCGCGGCAAGCGCAAGTGAGCGACGCGGATTGGCAACGCGAACAAACGCGACCGTATCAGGTAGCGTATCCGGGCGCTGCTCGGCGGCGACGGCAATGGCACCGGCACTCGCGGCCTGTTTTGCGAAATGCGCACCATCAGCTTTGGCGCCTTCGATTGCGACGAACAGGAAACCTGGTTTAACCTTGCGGCTGTCGGACGTAACACCGGCGGCTTCGATTGCACCCATCCGCGTATCGGCCGCCGCCTCCGCCAAAAGATCGCGCAGCTTCACCGCGTTTCCTTCGCGCTCACCAGCAGCATTTGATCGGCCTTAGGTAGATTGAAGCGCGGCGGCATGTCGAGCAGTGAGGCGACGCGTCCGATCACCTGCGCGCCTACAGGTACGGCGTTCCAACCCGAGGTGCTGAAGCCATGGGTCTCCGGCAGACCCTGCGGTTCGTCAAGCATGATCAACAAGAGATAGCGCGGCTTATCGGCCGGCAATATGGCGGTGAAACTGGTCAAGACTTTGGTCTTGGAATAGCGCCCCCCGACCACTTTCTCCGAAGTGCCGGTTTTTCCGCCGACATAATAACCCGGGACATTGGCCCGCGTCGCGGTGCCTTTTTCGACATTCAGGCGCATCAGATAGCGCATTTTCTCGGCCGTTTCCGGCTTGATGACGCGCTTTGCCAGGCTGTCGGCCTCGGCCTGGTCGCGTTTGAGAAACGTCGACGGAATCATTTTGCCGCCGTTGACCAACGCCGAAATCCCCATCACCGCCTGCAGCGGAGCCACCGAGAGGCCATGCCCGAAAGCAATGGTCACGGTGTTGAGCTCACCCCAACGTTTGGGAACCAAGGGCTCGGCGCTTTCCGGCAACTCGGTACGCAAGCGATCGAGCTGTCCCAACTTTTTTAGAAACGCCTTGTGGTAGTCGACACCAAGCGAGAGCGCCATCCGCGCAGTGCCGATGTTGGATGAATACGTGAAAATCTCGGGAACCGAGAGCACGCGCTTCTGGGCGTGGAAGTCGTTAATTTCGAACTTGCCGTAACGCAGCGGCAATCGCGCGTCGAAGGTAGACGACAATGAGATGCGCCCGCTGTCGAGCGCCATCGCCAGCGTCAGAGCCTTGAAGGTCGAGCCCATTTCGTAGACGCCGGTGGTGAGTCGATTGAGCCGGTTTGGATCGTTCGCTTCGCGCGGATTGTTCGGATCGAAGTCCGGTTCGGACACCATTGCGATGATTTCGCCGGTGTTGACGTCGGTGATGATGCCAGCCGATGCCTTGGCTTTGTACTTTTCACGCGCAGCGATCAATTCATCGCGCAATGCATATTGTACACGTAGGTCGACCGCGAGAT
>Ga0307282_10000615_pt1 | contig 11624 bp, 11 predicted proteins | sample ER_DNA_121_FD_194475 | JGI IMG/M metagenome (GOLD analysis project Ga0307282, IMG submission 194475) | Bulk soil microbial communities from the East River watershed near Crested Butte, Colorado, United States - ER_DNA_121 | ecosystem: Environmental > Terrestrial > Soil > Floodplain | place...
TCGAGCGAACGGCCGTTCTAAGTCTAAGCGGACGGCCGTCCGCCTCGAGCGTTGCAGGCTCACGATCATCAGCTAATTCGAGCGTTGTGCTTGCGGGGTGAACAGGATCCTGTGCGTGATTCCCGTGCGGCGAAGAGCTGATGTCTGGAGTCATCACCTATACTCGCGCTCGCGCCGACATAGCTCAGCGGTAGAGCAGCTGTTTCGTAAGTCTGTTGCCCTCTGCGCAGTCCTACCGTGCTTACGGGGTCGATACAAACGGGCACACTTATCAGCTATTCGTTTTTGAGGGGTGCACGTCCAGGATCGACGCTGCGGGCCGTCAAGCGTCGAAACCGACCCTGGGCACCCTAAATCGTCCCACGAATCGGTCGAATCGTCCAGAGTCAAGCCGTCCCGAATCGCTCACGAGAACTGATTGAGCGTGATCGGGTGGTTCGTCGCCGCTTCGTTCCTCGACGAGTAATGTGCCCACCAGGCCAGCGCGTTGCTTCTCGTGGCCCAAAAGCGATCCGCGCCCTTAGAGCTGATGATTCCCAAGGTTCTGAGTGTGGAAGAGCTGATAAGTCTCCCATCTGAGCGTTGGCACGGCTAGGATCGACGCTGGGGGCCGCAAGCGCCCAAAACCGACCCTGACTACCCGCACTGAACGATTCCGGCGTGCCGGTTGCCCTTGCGGCGCTCGCTCTCTGCGTCGCGCCTGCCTCGGTCCTGGCGATTCTCCCGGCGGGGATGGTCGATCCTGACGCCTTCGTCTCCTGGTTGTCGCGACAAGGGGGCGCTGGACGCGTTTGACGCGTTGGATCGATATCGCTCTGGCCTTCCACATCGCATTGCAGCTCGGCTGGCACGTCCGCTACGGCAACATCCTCACGACGGCCGAGACCGACGTATCGATCAGGCCGGTCATCTGGCTGGCAGCCACGGTGACGGTCCTGTACTCAGGCTTGCAGCTTATCGCGAGTGGGATCGCGTTCGGCCAAGTCCGAATCTCGGCCGACCGGCGGTGCCGGTGTAGAACGACCGTTCTCGTCTCCGTGAGGATCTCGCCTTGAAAACCCGTTGAGAGACCTTGTCGACAGGCGTATCCTCGGGACGCCGATCGAGGCGGCAAGCCTGCGTGCACGGAGTTGATCGGGCCGGATCGATGAAGCCCGTATCAGTCGAAGTCATCACCTACGCGCCGACCGTCTTCACCCACTGCCAGCACTGCGAGGTGGCATTCGGGGAGATGGGGATCGGCGAGCGGCTGCGCCGGCAGGAGGCCGCGGAGGCCCTACCGGACGACCTCGCCCGCGACTTCCAGGCCCTCTCCGACTGGGTTCACGGGCTCCTCGAGCGACACGGCGGACGCGTCCGCGTGAGGGTTGTCGACGCGGCCTCGGTCGAGGGCTTCGTTCGCTCCCTCCGCAACCGGGTCGGACGCTATCCGGCAGTCATCGTCGACCGGAAGGAGAAGCGGATCGGCCTCGACTTCGGCGCGCTCGATCCGCTCATCGACCGCAAGGTCGCCGCCGCGGCCGCCGCGGCGGCTGCCATCCCACCCTCAGGCAGCCACTGACCGACCTCGAAAGGAGGCCCAGCCCGGAGACCGAACCGACCCGCGCGATCGCGGCCCCCATTCGGGGGCGCGACAGGTGGAGGAGGTGCTCATGAGCTCACTCTGGATCGTCGTAATCGGCGTGGTCGTCATCTATCTCGCCTATAACTACTACGCCAAGAGGATCGACCGGACGGTAATTCAGTCCGATGCGAGCCGGGTCACGCCGGCGCGCATGTACATGGACGGCGCGGATTTCATGCCGACCAGCCGGTTCGTCCTCTACGGCTACCACTTCAAGTCGATCGCAGCAGCCGGCCCGATCGTCGGCGTGATCACCGCGGCCAACCTGTGGGGCTGGGCGCCCGCGATCCTGTGGCTGATGATCGGCGTCAGCTTCATCGGCTGGGCGAGCGACTACAGCGCGATCATGATGGCCGTCCGCAACGACGGGAACTCGCTGAGCGCGATCGCCCACCGCCTGATCTCGCCGCGCACGCGGCGGATCCTGTTCGTGTTCATCTTCTTCTACCTTCTGCTGATCGCCGGCGCCTTCGTCGGGATCATGGCCGCGATCCTCGCGGCCCGACCGGACGTCCCGTTCGGGATCCTCGTCCTGGCTCTGATGGGTCTCTTCGCGGGCTACGCCATCTACCGGATGCGGATGAGCATCATCGGGGTGACCGTCCTGACCGTCGCGGTCACGATCGCGGCGATGGCCCTCGGGCCGCTCGGCGCGACGTTCGCCCCCGGTCAGCCCACGAACTGGACGACCGGACCGATCAGCGGCGCGGTCAACTCGCTCAACAGCACCCTCAACTCGGGTGGCGCGATCTACACGGTCGTCGACCCCACGAACGCAGACCCGCGCGTTCCCGCGCCGGGAGCTGACGGCACGCGTCCGAAGACGGCGACCTTCGATCCCGCCACGGGCGCGATCTCGGTCCTGCCGAACTTCCTGTTCTGGGCGCTGTTATTGCTCGTGTTCAGCTACGTCGGGGCAAACACGGCGATCTGGCGGTTCGCCCAGCCGGTGAACTACATCGGCTTCTGGATCACCGCCATCGTCATCGGGATCAGCGCGATCGGCGCGCTGCTGGCGCCGTTCGTCACCCTCCCCGGCGCGGAGGCGTCGGCCGGGACGTTCGCGCTCGGAGCGTTCAAGGGCTTCGAGACGGGTACCGGCGGAGCCCTGCAGCCACTCTGGCCGATGCTCTTCGTCACGATCGCCTGCGGCGCGATCTCCGGCTGGCACGCGTTGTTCGGGTCGGTGGGCACGGCTCGCCAGCTCGAGTACGAGACCGACGCTCTGCCCGTCGGCGGAGGCGGGATGTTCTCCGAGAACACACTCGGGCTCCTGTCGCTGACGGCGGTCGCGGTCGCCGGCGGCGCCGGTGCCGGCGCATTCGCCGCTGGCGTCGGTCGGTTGATCCACGTCGCGTCGTTCCAGACGATCCCGCTCGCGTTCGGGACGGCGCTCGGGTTCGGCGCCTTCGTTGTCATTGTCCTGACCGTCGTCCAGCTCGTCTTCCGGGTCATGCGGGTGACGCTGGCCGAGTGGCTCGGCGAGCGCTGGGTCGGCTTCAAGAACCAGCACATCGCCTCGGTCACCGGGATGGTCCTGTCGCTGGCCCTCGTCCTGTCCGGGACGTGGGTCTACCTGTGGCAGCTGTTCGGGGCGTCGAACCAGCTGCTGGCGGCCCTCAGCCTGCTGCTCGTGACCGTCTGGCTCCGATCGGTCGGTAAAAACCCGGCCTTCGCCGGGATCCCGATGCTGTTCATGTACGTGACCACGATGGCCGCGACCGCCGTCACGGCCTACAACCTGTTCGCCACGATCGCCACGCGATCGGGGATGGCGACGATCTCCGTGATCGGGGCGTGGGCGATGATCGCCGTGGCCATCCTCCTGCTGGGTGCCGCGGCGTTGATCGCCTGGGATGCGTGGCATGCCTGGAACCGATACCGCGCCGCTCCGACCCCGGAGCCCGCCCCGGCCCCGGTCGGCTGACGGTCGTCAGACGCGATCCACAAAGGGCCCGCGCGTCGCGCGGGGCCCTTTCGGATCCGGCTCAGTCGCGCGCGAGCGTCGCCGCCAGGTCGCGGATGGGGGCGAGCATCCGGTCGGAGGCGACCCGGTCGTTCGCCGGCGGCCGGAGATGGACCTCGAGGTGCGGGACGACCGGCTGGATCGTCAGCCGCCAGACCCCTTCGCTCGCCCGGCCGAGCCGGTCCCAGGCCGACCGGACCGCCGCCTCGTCCGCGCCCGGCCCGGCGAGCGCCACGCACCCGCCCGGCCAATCGACTGTCCGCCAGCCCTGCTCCGCGGCGTCCGGACGGCCGGTCCAGCCCCGCGGGTCTCCGACGTCCATGCTGAATCGCGGCGCCCGCCGGAGGTTGACCCGGACGATGACGAAGTCCCGCCGCCCGCGCGACCGCGCGTACGCCCACAAGAGGCCCACGTCGCGCGGCTCGAGGACGACGACGACCGTCGCGTCGCGGAACGGCGGCTCCGCCTTGGCGATGCCGAGCTCGACCGCCGAGCTGCCCAACCAGCGCAGGGTCGTCTTCCGCCCCAGCATCGGGAGCCCGGTCTGGAGCCAGCGGACCAGCTCGTTGCCCTTCCGGATGTTTCGCTGGGTCCCCAGCGCGAACCAGAGCATCACGAGCAGGATCAGGCCGATGGCGATCGACGGGCCGAACGCCTCGAGGGGCGGCATGGCCCGAAACGCTACCACCCGGCGAGGCCCTTGCCTCTCTCTGCTAGATTCGGCGGCGGAGGAGCACGGCCGATGAGCGAGCACGGACGACCAGGGTCGCCGTTCAAGGGCATTCGCGCCGCCCTTGCCGAGTTCGCCTTCGGGATGACCGGGTACGACTTCGCCCGGCAGGCGATCGAGACCCGGGCAGCGCTGGAGAATTTGTTCATGGTCGTCGTCGTGGGCGACATGATCGGCCTTCCGATCATCCCGCCCTACTACTCGCTCCGCCTGCTGCCCTTCGTGACACCCCAGGTCGCGAGCTGGAAGCGGCGAGTCCTGCGCGAGCGCGATTTCACCGACCAGCACGACGCCCACCTGCACGGCGTGTAACGCAGAAGGAGGATCCGGTGCCCGACGATCCACAGAAGGGCGACGAACAGCCCGGCGGGCTGAAAGGCATGCTCGGCCATCTGCGGGAGATCACCTACGGGATGGCCGCCCACGACATGACCCGCTCCGCGCTTCGCACTCGGGCGAGCATGGAGCACCTGTTCATCCTCGTGACGATGGGCGACATGCTGGGCGTGCCGATCCTGCCGCCCTACTACTCGCTCCGGCTCCTGCCCTACGCCGTGCCCCAGATCTCCACGTGGAAGCGAAGGATGCTCCGTGAGAAGGACCTGACGGACGCGATGTTCTAGCCGTGGCCACCGAACGAGTTCCCCGGGACAACGCCTCGCTGACCGGCACAACCCAGCTGGCGGCGGCCCTCCGCGACAACCCCCAGCGCCAGTACGTGATGTTCGGCGGCAAGGGCGGCCTCGGCAAGACGACGTTCTCGGCTGCCACGGCCTGGTGGCTCGCCAAGCAGGGCAAGAAGGTCCTCGTGTTCTCGGTCGATCCCCAGGCCAGCCTGTCCGACATCTTCGAGCAGGACATCTTCGGCAAGGGCCCGGTCAAGATCGTCGACAACCTGTGGGCCCAGGAGATCGATGCCGACCGCCACATGAAGGAGTACCAGAACGAGATCCGCCAGAAGATCCGCGACATGTACGGGCTCGACGAGGTTCCGTCCGAGATCGAGGACTACATCGCGGCGACGTCGGCCGAGCCGGCGATGGAGGAATCCGCGATCTTCGACTCGGTCGTCGACATCGTCAACCAGGGCGACTACGACTACTACATCTACGACCTCGTCCCGCTCGGCCACGCGCTGTACTACCTGTCGATGGCCAAGGTCTACGACGAGTGGATCGGCAAGATCACCCAGCTCCGCGAGGAGATGCGGGAGTACGAGCAGGTCGCGGCCCGGATGAAGCGCCAGAAGGAGGTCGACGAGGACGAGATCCTCCGCGAGCTCCAGTACATCCGGACCCGGATCAACAGCGCCTCGAAGATCCTGACCGACCGTACCCGGACCGCGTTCTTCTTCGTCGTCACGCCCGAGCAGATGATCCTCATCGACACGAAGAAGGCGGCTGAGCTGTTCGCCAAGTTCGACGTCCCGATCGGCGGCTACATCGTCAACCGGGTCCTGCCGGAGGAGCTCAAGGGCCAGAACGTGCCCGCCTACTTGCGCAACCGGATGGAGATGCAGGCCGGCCAGCTCGATGAGATCCGCCGGACGCTTGGGCCGCAGATCGTCGGCTACGTCCCCGAGCTCGAGCGGGATGTGACGGGCCTGCCGATGATCGAGCGCGTGGCCGACCTGCTGTACGGCAAATGACCGCGAGGAGCGACCGATGACGATGACGGCCGACGCCCGATCTCTGGCGAGCATCGACACGTCGATGACCGACTACTTCCGTCAGCACGAGGGGCTGCGCTACGCCTTCTTCGGCGGCAAGGGGGGCGTCGGCAAAACGGTGATGGCCGCGACGACCGCCGTCCACCTCGCGCGGAGCGGCAAGCGGACGCTGCTCGCGTCGACGAACCCAGTCCACAGCCTATCCGGGGCCCTCGACCAGAACGTGTTCGGCAAGGCGACGCCGATCCAGGGCGTCGACAACCTCTGGGCCCAGGAGATCGACACGAGGGACGCGATCGAGCGCTCGAAGCGCGAGATACGAGAGAAGATCCAGTGGTTCCTCAAGTTCGCCGAGATCTCGACCAAGGCGGACGAGTTCGTCGAGGCGGCCACGATGAACCCGGCGTTCGAGGAGTCGGCCATGTTCGAGAACATGGTCGACATGATGTTCAAGGACGAGTACGACGTGTACGTCTTCGACACGGCCCCGACCGCTAACGCCCGGCGACTGCTCGGGATGTCGAAGGTCTACGGGCTGTGGGTCGAGAAGATGCTCAAGTCGCGCGAGGAGGCCCAGTCGCTTCGGGAGGTCCTGTCCTTCACGAAGAAGAAGGAGGAGGACCCTCTGATGCTCTACCTGGTGGACTTCCGGGAGCGGATCCAGCACGCCCGCGAGCTCCTGACCGACCCGGGCAAGACGGCGTTCTTCTTCGTGACCCTGCCCGAGGCGCTGCCGATCGCGGTCATCAGCCGGTTCATCGACTGGTTCACCGACTTCGGAATCCCGGTCGGCGGCGTCCTCGTGAACATGGTCATCCGACCGGAGCAGGGCGAGGCCGAGGTGGACTTCGTGCGGAACCGGATCGAGTCGCAGGCTGGCCATCTCGACGAGATCGGCCGGCGCTTCCCGGGCCAGGTTCGGGCGGTCGTTCCCCTGTACGACTCGGACATCCGGGGGATCAAGTCCCTCGACCGGGCGACCGGGGCCGTCTTCGGCTGACGGGGCTCGGACGTGGATGAACGGGATGCACACAATCATCGAGTCCATCCAGATCGAACCCTAAATCGACACCCGGTCGAGTGGCTCCCACCGCTCGACCCGCCCGCCTGATGTGCGAGCGGTAGTGGGTCAGTAGGCATCGACGACCGGATCCCTGATGAGCGGTGATTGTCTGGACCTCGGGCCTGAGCCCGCTGATTCGGTCGCTCCTTCGAGCGAACGGCCGTTCTACGGCTAGGCGGACGGCCGTCCGCCTCGAGCGTTGCAGGCTCACGATCATCAGCTATTCGAGCGTTGTGCTTGCGGGCGAACAGGATCCTGAGCGTGATTCCCGTGCGGCGACGAGCTGATGTCTGGAGTCATCACCTATACTCGCGCTCGCGCCGACATAGCTCAGCGGTAGAGCAGCTGTTTCGTAAACAGCAGGTCCTCGGTTCAAATCCGAGTGTCGGCTCCAGCCCTCCTTCCCGTTCAGAATCGCCGGGTGAAGCTGCGAATCTCGTCGCACCGGCCAGCCACAACGCTGAAGACCCGCTAACTGATCGGATCCCGGGCGGTCTCGGCCCCACGTCCGGAGGTCGCCGAGCGTCGCGGCAGAGCCGAGGATCGAACGCGAAGCCTCCAAGCCCTGCTGCCTTCGACGCGGCAGGTCTTCGTGCTGACTCATTAGACAGCTGAGCGACGGACGAGCGCGGCACTGGGCGACTACCGCGCCCGGTCAGGTCTCAGATCCGGCGCGCGCTGCCGACAGCTTGGTCCGCGTCTCGCTCCAGCCCGCGAGCTCGCGGAGCGCCTCCTCCGATGGTGAGCCAGGCTCGGCAGAGTAGGTGAGCACCGACAGCCCCGGGTCGGCAGGCAGCTCTAGCATCTCGAAGGCGAGGGTCAGGTCGCCAACGAGCGGATGGTGCATCTTCTTGGTGGCCGTGCGATGGAAGCCGACGTCGTGGGCCGCCCATCGCACCCGGAACTCGTCGCTCCGGGTCGAGAGCTGGCCAACCAGGTCAGACAGACTTCGGTCGTACGGCTTCCGGCCGGCCTCCGCTCGCAGCACGGCGACGGTGTCGTTGGCAGCCTTCTCCCAGTCGCGGTAGAACGTCCTCGCCCGCGGATCGAGGAACGCGAAGCGCGCCAGGTTGGCCGGACGGACGGGATCGCGGAAGACGTCTAAGAACAGCGCCTCCGCGAGATCGTTCGCGTAGAGGACATCGAGCCGACCGTTCGTCACGCAGGCCGGGATCGGGCCCATCACGTCGACGATCCGGGCGACGCTCGGGCGCACGAGCTGCGGGGTCGAGGTCCGGCGTGGCGGCCGCTCCGCGTTGGCGGTGCGCACGAGGTCCGCCAGGTGGGCGCGCTCGGCCTCATCGAGCTGGAGCGCGCTGCCGATGGCGTCGAGCACCTCGTCGGAGACACCCCGCGCGACCCCCCGCTCGAGGCGGGTGTACCACTCGACGCTGATCCCGGCGCGGAGCGCGACCTCCTCGCGCCGCAGGCCGGGCACCCGTCGCTTGCGGCCATACCTAGGCAGGCCGGCGCGCTCGGGGGACAGCTTCGCCCGACGCGTCGTAAGGAACTCGCGGATCTCGTCGGCGTTGCTCATGTCAGGTTCACCGTACGCCCCTCGTGCGCTGGTAGGGAGGCATTCGCAATACCCCGATAACGCGTGCCTTCCAGAGGTCGGAGGTGGGTGGTTGGATGGCTCCGACAGGAAGACCAACAACATCACGAAGGAGATCCGATGACCGACAGGAAGGTGTGGTTGATCACCGGTGCCGGACGCGGGATGGGCGTCGACATCGCCAAGGCTGCGCTGGCGGCCGGCAGTGCCGTGGTCGCGACCGGCCGCAATGCGGAGGCCGTGACGAAGGCCGTCGGCGAGTCCGGAGACGTGCTCGCGCTCAAGCTAGACGTCACGAGTCCGGCCGATGCCGATGCCGCGGTGAAGGCCGCGGTCGAGCGCTTCGGGCGCATCGACGTCCTCGTCAACAACGCCGGCAACTTCAACGCCGGCTTCTTTGAGGAGCTGACGCCGGAGCAGGTGGAGCGCCAGCTCACGACGACGCTCGTCGGCCCGATGAATGTCACCCGCGCCGTCCTGCCGGTGATGCGCCGGCAGCGTTCCGGGCACGTCATCACGATTTCGTCGAGCGCGGGCCTCGTCGGCTTCGAGTTCGGCACGGCGTATGCGGCGTCCAAGTTTGGCGTCGAGGGCTGGATGGAGTCGCTGCGGCCGGAGGTCGCGCCGTTCGGCATCCACACCACGATGGTCAATCCCGGCTACTTCCGCACCGAACTGCTCACGCCCCAGTCGACGAAGTACGCCGAGATCGCGATCGACGATTACGCCGAGCGCCGGGCGACGCTGATCGCGGCCTGGACCGCCCAGAACGGCCGGCAGTCGGGTGACCCGGCCAAGCTCGCCCAGGCGCTCCTGACGATCGCCAACGAGGAGCCGCCGCGGCGGCGGTTCATCGCCGGCGCCGACTCGATCGCTTCCACCGAGCAGAAGGTCGCCGATCTGCAGGCCGACATCGACCTCAACCGCGAGCGATTCGTCTCCCTCGACTTGACGGAGGCCTGACGTGGAGCGCGCGCTATCTGACCGCACTATGCGTGCGGCGATCATCGAAGGTCCTGGAGCGATCAAGGTCGCGGACCGCGCCTACCCGATCGTCATCGAGCCCTCCGACGCCGTCGTTCGCGTCGTGCTGACCTGTGTGTGCGGCGGCGACCTCTGGCAATACCGCGGCGAGTCGCCGTTCGAGCCGGGTCCAATCGGCCACGAGTTCGTCGGTGTGGTCGAGGAGGTCGGCAGCGACGTCCGCGGAATCGTCAGGGGCGATCTGGTCATCGCGCCGACCGCGTACTGCGACGGCACCTGCCCGAACTGCCGTGCCGGTATCGCGAACGCCTGCCTCGCGGGCGGCTTCTGGGCCGTGGACGGCATCGACGGTGGTCAGGGCGAGGCGGTGCGCGTGCCCTTCGCCGAGGCGACGCTCGTCCGGGTCCCGGGCTCCGGTCACTCGGAGGCAACGATGCGATCGCTGCTCGCGCTGTCGGACGTCATGGGTACGGGCCACCACGCGGCGGTGAGCGCCGGCGTTCGGCCCGGCAGTGTGGTCGCCGTCGTCGGCGACGGCGCGGTGGGCCTGTGCGCGATCCTCGCCGCCCGGCGTCTCGGCGCGCGGCGGATCATCGCCCTCAGCCGCAACCCGGCTCGTCAGGCGCTGGCCGGGTCGTTCGGCGCAACCGACGTTATCGCCGAGCGGGGCGACGCTGCGGCCGAGGCGGTGTTGCAACTGACCGACGGCGTCGGCGTCGACGCCGCCCTCGAATGTGTCGGGACGGCCCAAGCCTTCACGACGGCGATGGCGGTGACGCGACCCGGCGGGATGGTCGGCTACGTCGGCGTCCCCCATGGCGTCGACGTGCCGATCAGCACGATGTTCTTCCGCAACATCGGGCTGCGCGGCGGCGCCGCCCCGGTGCGTACGTACATCCCGGAACTGCTCGACGATGTCCTGAAAGGCCGCATCGATCCCGGCCGGGTCTTCGACTTCGAGACCGACCTCGAGGGGATCGCCGAGGCCTACGCCGCTATGGACGAGCGCCGGGCGATCAAGTCGCTCGTGCGGGTCGGGACGGTCTGACCATGGTGCGAAGTCGCTCCCGCCATCAAGCAGGCAGCAGGCCCCCTCGCACTTCGAGAAAGGAGATCCATCGATGACCTCGTGGACGAGCGAGGAACTCGCGAAGATCGGCAACCCCGACGAGCTCGCCATCGCGTCGCGCCGGCCCGACGGCACCCTGCGACCCTTCGTCACGATCTGGGTCGTGCACACGGGCGGCGACCTGTACGTGAGGTCCGTCAAAGGGCGATCCGGCACTTGGTTCCGGCACGCACTGGCGGCTGGCGAGGGCCGGATCCGGGCCGGCGGCGTCGAGCGGGACGTCGCCTTCGAGGAAGCGGGCCCCGAGGTCAATGCCGCGGTAACTGCGGCCTACCACGAGAAGTACGACCGCTACGGCCCAAGTGTTGTCGGCACGGTGGTGTCGGCGGAATCCGCAACGACCACGCTGCGGCTCGTCCCAAGGTAGGCGTGGTTGGCGGGCGCGTATCGCCTTGACCTACGGCACCAGAATGGCAAAGCTGGCGATGTTCGCTGCGTCGCGAGGGCTCGCCCGCGACCCGGCGGCCTCGCCTCCGCCGACCGACGCCACACGACGACCCCGGCGTCGGGTACGGTGGCGGGGTGCGAACCGGACTGCTCCATACCGGGCCGCTCCATACCGGGCCGCGCTGACCTTCGGCACCACCGTCAGCGCGGCGACCCCTCCTGTGCGAGGGGCTTTTTCATGTCCGGACACAATCAGGCTGGACGCAACCGACGCATCCGACGCCCAGCGAGAAAGCAAATCGACGAGATGACCGACACCGCCCGACCCGACACGAGCAGCGATCGCGCGGGTCACAGCGACCCCGCCACGCCGTACCGCTACTCCGCGAGTCTGGCCGCCGACATCGAGTCGCGCTGGCAGGACCGCTGGGAGACCGAGCACACCTTCGAGGCACCCAACCCCTCCGGCCCGTTGGGCGACCCGGAGAAGGTAGCGGCGCGACCGAAGAAGTACGTC
>Ga0307282_10000618_pt1 | contig 11600 bp, 13 predicted proteins | sample ER_DNA_121_FD_194475 | JGI IMG/M metagenome (GOLD analysis project Ga0307282, IMG submission 194475) | Bulk soil microbial communities from the East River watershed near Crested Butte, Colorado, United States - ER_DNA_121 | ecosystem: Environmental > Terrestrial > Soil > Floodplain | place...
GCGGTACCTGACCGCGGCCTGGGACAGCGGCTCGACCCCGGTGATCGTCGCGAACAAGCTCGACCTCGCCGTCGACCCGGTCGCCGAGCTGGCCGCGGTCGAGGCGGTCGCGCTCGGCGTGCCTGTGCTGGCGGTAAGCGCGTCGAGCGGCGAGGGCATGGACGAGCTCGAGGCACACCTCGCCCCCGGACGGACGATCGCGCTGCTCGGCTCGTCCGGCGTCGGAAAGTCGACCCTCGTCAACCGGCTCGCCGGTCGCGAGGTGCTCGTCACCGCCGAGATCGGCGCCGACGGGCGCGGGCGGCACACGACCACCCATCGCGAGCTCGTCCCGCTTCCGTCCGGCGCGCTGTTGATCGACACGCCCGGCATGCGGGAGCTTCAGCTCTGGGCGGACGAGGCCGTGCTCGACACCACGTTCGCGGAGATCGCGGAGTTTGCTGCCGAGTGCCGCTTCTCGGACTGCTCCCACGAGCAGGAGCCGGGCTGCGCCATCAAGCAGGCGCTCGCGGACGGATCGCTGCCCAAGGAGCGCTTCGCGAGCTACCGCAAGCTGCAGCGCGAGATCCGGGCGCTCGAGATCCGCAAGGACGCGCGCCTGCAGTCCGAGGCACGCAAGGAGTACCGGCGACGAGCGAGGAGGATGCGCAACAGTTCGTTCTAGTGACCATCGCGCTCCAGGTGCTGATCAGCGGGCTCGCGGCCGGCGGGGTCTACGGGCTCTTCGCCGCCGGGCACTCGCTCATCTACCGGCTGACGGGGATCGTGAACTTCGCGTTCGGCGACCTGGTGGGGCTCGGCATCTTCGCGACGCTGCTCGTGCTCGCGGGGACAAGCCCGGTCACCCAGGCCGGGGCGCACGAGCCGCGCTTCCTCCTCGCTCTCGTCGTCGGGCTCGCCTGCTGCGTCGGCGCGAGCGCCGCGACCTACTTCGGGCTGGTGCAGCCCTACCTCGGGCGCGGCTCGACCATCGGCTGGGTCGCCGGCACGGTGGCGGTCGCCTTTGCGATCCGGGCGGCGATCGGCGCGGTCTTCCAGCGCTCGAGCTACGTCTTTCCCGACCCGCTGCCCTTCCACCGGGTCGGCAGGGCGGGCTTCGTCGGGATCGGAGGCGCGCAGGTCCAGGCGCGGGCGTTCTTCGTGATCGGGCTGGCGCTGGCGCTGGCGCTCGGGTCGGCCTGGCTGCTGGAGCGCACGCGCTTCGGCAGGGCGCTGCGCGCGGTCGCCGACGACGGTGAGGGCGCGCGGATCGTCGGCGTGCCGGTCGACCTCTTCGTCGGGCTCGCGTTCGGGCTCGTCGGCGCGCTCGCGATGCTGGCGGCGATCGCCGCCGCGCCGGGAGAGGCGGTCAGCGCGAACACCGGCACGCTGCTCGGGCTCAAGGGCCTGGTGGCCGCGCTCGCCGTCCGCTTCGGGCCGCCGCTGTACGCGTTCGTCGCCGGACTGGTGCTCGGCGTTGTCGAGGCCGCGATCGCGAACGTGCACCTCGGCGGCTGGCAGCTCGGGCCGGCCTACCGCGAGGTGCTGCCGTTGCTCTTCGTGCTGCTGTTCATCTCGGTCTGGCCCTCGCGCGAGGCGCTCGAGGAACGCGAGTGACGGCCGCGGCGCTCGCGCGCACCACCGGCGCAGAGCTGCGCCGCGCCGCCGGAGAGGCCCGCGGCGCCTGGAGCCCGGCCGCCTGGGTCGCAGCGGTGGCGCTCGCGATCGGGCTGCTCGTCCCGTTCCTGGGACTCGGCCTGCGGATGGACGCGCTCGCGAGCACGGTTTACCTGGCGGTGGCCGCGACCGGCCTCGGACTGACGGTCGGCGCGGCCGGCCTGCCTTCCCTCGGCGCCGGAGCCTTCGTTGCGATCGGGGCCTTCACCTCGGCGCTGCTGATGGCGCGCGCCGGCTGGCCGCTCGAGCCGGCTGCCCTCTGCGGCGCGCTCGCGGCGCTGGCCGCCGGGCTCATCTCGGGCGGGGTGGTTCGGCTCCGCCCCGCCTTCGTAGCGGTCAGCACCTGGCTGCTCGCCTGGCTCGTCTGGCTGTTCCTGTTCGCGTTCCCATCGGTCTCCGGCGGGTCGCAGGGGCTGATCGTCCCGGAGCGCACCCTGCTCGGGCTGTCGGCGACCCCGACGGTCCACTACGAGGCGGCGCTCGTCCTGCTGGTCCTCTCGCTGCTCGCGATCGCGGCGGTGAGGCGCGGGGCGTTCGGGCTCGAGCTCTCCGCTCTGCGGCAGCACCCGCCGCTGGCGACCTCGCTCGGCGTCCCGCTCGCGCGCCGGCGCCTCGGCGCCTTCGCGGCCTCCGCGGCCATCGCCGGACTTGCCGGAGGGCTCTCGGTGCAGCTCGCCGCGGTCGCCGACCCGGCCGCCTACGACCCGTTCCTGTCGTTCAAGCTGCTCGTGGCCGTGCTCCTCGGCGGCGCGGCTGCGACGCTCGGGCCCGCTGTCGGTGTCGCCGCCCTCGGCCTGATCGGCCTCGTCTCCGACCCGCTCGCGCGGCTGCTTCAGCTGCCGCTCGAGCGCTTCGACACCGCGGTCGCGGCCTTCCTGCTGCTGTTCGTGCTTGCCCTCGGCGGTGACGGGATCATCCCGTGGCTCTCACCCTGGCTCCCCCGCTTCCGGCGCACTCGGCCCCCGGTAACGCCGAGGCAGGGTGGCAGGTCGGGGACGAGGGCGGCGCTCAAGGTGGAGGGGCTGACGAAAGCCTTCGGCGGGGTGGTGGCGCTGGACGGGCTCTCGCTCGAGCTGGCCCCCGGCGAGACGGCGGCGCTCGTCGGGCCGAACGGCTCCGGCAAGACGACCGCGCTGCGCCTGATCTCCGGCGCGATGCAGCCCGACGGCGGCCGCGTGCTGTTTGGCGGGCGCGACCTGACCGAGGCGCCGACGCGAGAGCGGGTCCGGCTCGGTGTCGCGCGCACCCTCCAGACGACCTCTGCCTTCACGGAGCTGACCGCGCTGGAGGACGTGCTCGTCGGCCGCAGCGTGCGGCGCCGCTACGGCGGCGGGATCCGGACCGCGCTCGCGACCCCGCGGGCCCGCGCCGAGGAACCGGTCGCGAGGGCCGCCGCGCTGAACGCGCTTGCCCTCGTCGGGCTCGAGCAGCAGGCGGACGTGCCCATCCCCGAGCTGACGAGCTCTCAGCGGCGCCTGGTCGGCCTCGCCTCCGCCCTGGCCACCGAGCCGCACGTCCTGCTCGTCGACGAGCCGGCCGCGGGAGTCGGCGCCGAGGAGCTCGAGCCGCTCGCGCGGGTGCTCGCCGAGATCGGCCGGCAGGGCGTCGCAGTCCTGCTCGTCGAGCACAACCTCCGCCTGGTCCGGATGGCCGCCGAGCGGATGATCGTGCTCGCCGCGGGCGAGGTCGTCGCCGAGGGAACGGTGGCCGAGGTCGGCGAGAGCGAGCTCGTTCGCCAGGCGTACCTCGGCGCCCAGCGCCTGTAACCTGCCGCGCGTGCGCCGGTCAGCCGCCTTGCTCGCCGGCTTCGCGCTGATCGCTGTGCTGGCCGGCGGCTGCGGCAAGAAGTCAGCCGCACCCGGAGGAAAGGTCGTCATCGCAGTCGACGTGCCGGTGACGGGCAGCCCGTACATCGCCGAGACGATCAAGCACGGCGTTCAGCTCGCGGCCTCCAACGTGTCCGGCACGAGCGGCGGCGTGCTGATCGGGCAGAAGAGCTACAAGCTCGAGGTCAAGCTCTACGACAACCACGGCTCCGCACGCCAGGCGGTCGAGGACGCCCGCAGCGCGCTTGGAGCAGGCGCGGTCGCGATCGTCACGGACGGCACCGGCGTCGATGCGACCTGGCAGCTCGCGCAGCAGAAGGGCGTCTCGATCGGCATCGGCTACGACGGGGCCAGCGGGCTCGTCGACCCGGCCGGCCGGCCGAACGTCTTCCGGATCGCGCCGACGAACCACGGGATCGCCTTCCGCTACGCGGAGTACCTGATCCCCAAGGGACTGAAGATCGGGTTGCTCCACGACGACAGCGCTTACGGGCAGGAGGGCGCCACCGACCTCGACCGCGCCTTCTCGGAGAACCCGCGCTCGGTGGCGCTACGGATGACGGTCCCCGCAGGCGCAGCCGACCTCTCCGCGCAGATCCTGCGCGCCAAGCGCTCGGGCGCGACCGCGCTGCTGGTCTGGGCGCAGCCGTCGACGATCGCCGCCGTGCTGACGGCCGCCCGCAGCATCGGCTGGAACGTGCCGGTCTACACGCCGCCGACCGGCTCCGACCCATACATCCGCCAGCGGCTCGCCGACCGCCCATCGTGGGTCGACGGCCTGACCTTCGCGTCGAGCCGTCTGACCGCCGAGGTGGGCACGACGCCGTTCGAGAACTTCCAGTCGCAGTACGAGGCGGCGTACGGCGTCGACAAGGTGGGCGTCAAGACCGCGTCCGGCAAGGAGGTCGTGCAGCCGCCGGAGTTCGCGATGTACTCCTACGACTTCGTCAATCTGCTCGCCGCGGCCCTGACGAAAGCCGGCTCCACCGACCCGCGCAAGGTGCAGGCGGCCCTGAACCAGGTGACGACGATTGGCGCCAACGGCGACGAGCGCGGCTTCAACCAGCACAACCACGAGGGGGTCGTGGACGACGACGTCTACTTCGCGCGCTTCCACGACATGACCTACGCCCCTGTGAAGGACGATCCGCTGTCCAGTACGCTCCCCGCGATTCCGCAGACTCGCTGAGGAGGGCGCATGCGGTGCCACGGGGTGGTTCTCGGCAGCGCGGTCGCGCTGGGCGTCTCTGCACTGGCCGTCTCTACATTGGCCGTCACGGCGGGCGCCGCCGCGCAGCCTCCGAGCCAGCAGGTCGTCCTGCCGGGCCCGGTCCCGTATCCGACCGACAACCCGCCCCTGCTCGGGAGGACACCGCTGCCGCCGGGCTACCTCGGGCCGCTCCTGCACATCGCGAGCACGGACCGCGTGTTCGTCGGCGTCGGTCCCGGCGGGCGGCCCGTGCGGGTGGTCGCCCACCAGCGCCTGCTCGTCCGCGGCAAGGGCGACTACCAGCTCGCGATCAGCGCGCCGGTCGAGGACGTGAGCGCCGCGGCGAGCTCGGACTCGGAGCCGGGGCTGAGGGCCGATCAGGTGCTCTGGGCGGGCTTCTCGCCGGGCCGGAAGGTCCTCGCGGCGGACGTGACGCTGCGGCCGCGGGCGGCCGGGAAGTACCTACCGGTCCATCTGCGCCTGGGGCGGAACGGCGACCGCGTGACCTTGACAGTGATCAACTCGACACCGACCGGCGAGAGCCTGTACGCCGGCACCACCCATCCGCCGGAGCTCGCGCGCCTGCTCGACGCAACGCGACGCGAGTCGCTGGCCGGTCACCGGCTGACCGCGGCCTACGCGTCTTTCTTCGGGCTCGTGCGGGTCCCGAAGCGCAAGGTCCCGATCGAGGCGCCGCTCCTGGTCCAGGGTGAGCTGCGCCTCCCGGGCCAGGCGCCGGTCCCGTTCTCGCGCACCCTCGGCGACGGGCACCCGCTCAGCTTCCGGGTCGACGCGCGCGGAGGCGGCACGCCGCAGGTTCACCTGCTGGCCCGGCCGGTGCCGGTCATTCGGCTGCTCCGCCCGCCGGGCGCCGCGACCTGGACCGAGGCGATCCAGCGCCGGCCGCTGCCGGCCGCCTTCCTGCTCCGCCGCCTGCTCGAGTCGCGCATGCGGCTCGTCCGCGCCGACCAGTACCAGTCGTTCCTCTCCGATCCGGACGCCGACGGCCAGAGCCGCTCGGTCTACGAGTACGAGACCGTGGCGGCGAGCGCGCTGCCGCGGGTCACACCCGCGCCGAGCCACGACAGCGGCGGGACCTCCGCGCTGCTCGTCCTCGCGATCGCCCTCGGGTCGCTCGCGCTGGCCGGCGGCGGGCTCGTAGTCTGGGCGCACAGCTGATGCCGCTCTACCTGACCGAGGCCGACGTCACGGGCCTGCTCACGCCCGCCGATGCGCTCGAGGCGGTCGAGGGCAGCTTCCGCCGGCTCGCCTCCGGCGAGACGGAAAACGTGCCTCGGCAGCGGACCCGTTGGGAGGGCGGCTTCCTGGCAGTGATGTGGGCGGTCGATCGCGAGCTCGGCCTGGCCGGGCTCAAGTCGTACGCGGCGAGCGCAGAGGGCGTGTCGTTCGTCGTGCTCCTCTTCGACCTGGAGACGACGAAGCCGGTCGCCGTGATCGAGGCGGACAAGCTGGGCCAGCTCCGGACCGGCGCCGCGAGCGGCGTGGCGGCCCGCCACCTCGCGCGCGAAGGCGCCTCCTCCCTGGGCGTGATCGGCTGTGGCTGGCAGGCACGCAGCCAGGTCGCGTGCATCCGCGAGGCGCTGCCGGGGATCGAGCGGGTCGTCGCCTACTGCCGCACCGAGGAGCGGCTGCGCGAGTTCTGCCGCGAGACCGGGGCCGAGGCCGGCGAGAGCCACAGCGATCCTGCGGGGCAGGATGTGGTCGTGACGGTGACGACCTCGCGCGACCCGGTGCTGCGCGGCGAGTGGCTGCGGCCCGGCGCGCTCGTCTGCGCGGTCGGCGCCAACGACCCGCGGCGCCGGGAGCTCGACAACGTCGTGCTCGAGCGCGCGGCCTTCGTCTGCTGCGACTCGCTCGAGAACGCCAAGCGCGAGTCGGGTGACCTGATCGAGCCCGTCGAGGCGGGCGTGCTCGACTGGCTGGAGGTGCATGAGCTGCAGGAGGTCGTGGCCGGCGAGCTGCCGGGCCGGCAGGCCGACGACGACATCGTCGTCTTCAAGTCGAACGGGCTCGCGGCCTGGGACGTCGCGATCGGCTCGGTCGCGGTGGAGCGGGCCCGCGCCCAGGGGGTCGGCCGGGAGCTCTAGGCCTGGCGCGCTTCGTGGATCGCGGTGTCGCCGATTGCGTGGACGATCTCGGGGCGGTCCAGTAGGCGCGCACGCTGCTCCGGCGTAGCGCGGTTGCGCAGGTACGGGTCCTCGAGGATCTCCGCCAGCGGCCGGCCGCGCTCGTGCTCGCGGATCACGTAGGCCGCGAGACGGTCCTCCACGCTCGAGCGCGTGAACAGGAACGAGAACGGATTCCGCCAGAAGCTCGAGGGCCTCGCCACGGGCTGGAAGTTAGCATCGGAGCGTGAGAAAGAAATCCGCCGCCCGGTTTGCGGAGCGCGAGGTGCATGGGGTCGACGACCGCGGCGAGGCCGAGCGAGTCGTGATCTGGATCGAGCGGCTGCCCGGCGCGCTGTGGGCCGTCGGGCGCGCGGTCAACCCGCAGTACCGCCGCAGCGACGAGGCGCGGCGGGACGACTACGTCTTCCAGGGCTACGAGCTCGCCGACGCGCTCGAGGCCGCGAACGCCACGCTGGAGGACGACGTGCGCGTCTCCGAGCAGGACGGCACCGACGCGAAGGTCAGGCCGTTCGTCCGCGAGGAGCTGCTCCGCCCGCTGGAGCGGTGGTTCTTCGGGAGATAGAGCTCCGCGCGGAGCTTGCGGAGACGCTGCGGCGGATGGCCGCGGAGGGACTCGTCGCCGGCACCGAGGGCAATGCGAGCGCCCGCGCGGGTGGACTGGTCGCGATTTCGCCGACCGGGCTCGCCTACGAAACGCTGCGACCGGAGGACGTGGCGCTGGTCCAGCCGGACGGGACGCTTGTCGAGGGCCAGGCGCCGAGCGTCGAGCTGCCGATGCACCTGGCCGTGCTCGCCGCCCGGCCGGAGGTCGGCGCCGTCGTGCACACGCACTCGCCGCACGCGACGACGCGGCCGGCGGTCCCGGTCGCCGAGGGCCGCTCCGGCACTGCGGAGCTGGGCTCGACGGTCGTGGCCGCGCTCGGCGGGGGCGACGCCGTCGTGATCCGCGCCCACGGTCCGGTCTGCGTCGGCCGCGACCTGGCCGCCGCTCTCGCCCGCGCAATCGAGCTGGAGAAGGCCGCCCGGAGTTACTCGAAGAGGTCCGGCAGCAGGCCCTCGCGGTAGCCCGCCCGCACGCCCTCGCCGAGGTGGGCGTAGGCCTCGGGCGGCTTCGTCGTCTCCCGCTCGACACCGGCGCCGTGGCGCAGCGCCGTCTCGTCGACGGGGTAGCCGCCCCAGTCGGGCCCGACGGAGTGGTCGCGGGCCCCGACGGCGATCACGACACAGCCCGAGCCGGCGCCGACGATCGTGTGCTTCGCTCCGGCCGGGGTGTGGACGAAGTCCCAGGCCTTGAGCGGCCGCTCCTCGCCCTCGACGATCAGCAGCGCCTCGCCGGCGACGACGAGGAAGTCCTCCTGGTCGTTCTCGTAGTGGTACATCGACATCGGCTGGCCGGCGCCGATGACCTGGACGTTGATCCCGAGCTGAGGGAAGTCCTGCTTGCCCTCGAGCTCGCAGTAGAAGCCGCGACCGGGCCGCTCCCACCAGGCGGCCTCGCGGGCGTTGACGACGAACCAGCCGCTCCCGGTGGCGGCGAGCCCGTGCTCCGTTTGCTCCAGCGCGGCCTCAGGAATCATCGGGCCACTTGAGGTCGGCGTTCGGGATCGGGTCGCCGTGCGGGTCGTGAGTTGGGTAGCCAAGGGCGCTGTCGATCTTCGCCTCCAGCTCCTCGGAGAGGACGTGCTCGAGCCGGTCGGCCTCGTCGTGGACATCGTTGACATCGAGCCCGAGCGTGCGCGCGAGGTAGAGCTCGAGCAGCCGGTGGTGGCGGATCACCTCGAGCGCGACCTTCTCGCCCGCCGGCGAGAGCCGCACGCCGCGGTAGGGAGCGTGCTCGACGAGCCCGAGCGCCGCGAGCTTCTTGACCATCTCGCTGGCCGAAGCGGGCGAAACCTTCTGCTCGCGCGCGAGTGCGGTCACCGACACGCGCTCTCCGTCGGACTGGAGGTGGTAGAGCCGCTTCAGGTAGTCCTGGATCGCATCCGAGAGGGCGGCCTTCGGCACCGGTCCAGTGTACGGCCCGGGCGCGGCGCTGCTAGCCTCCCGCGCCTGTTGCTGATCCGTCTCGGACACAGTCCCGACCCCGACGACGCGTTCATGTTCTGGGGCCTCGCCTCGGGCGAGGTCGACCCGCGCCGGTTCGAGTTCGAACACGTCCTGCGCGACATCCAGACGCTGAACGAGTGGGCGCTCGAGGGGAAGCTCGAGGTTACGGCGATCTCGCTCGCGGCCTACCCGCTCGTGCAGGAGCGCTACGTCCTGCTGCCGCACGGCGCGTCGATGGGCTCGGGCTACGGGCCGGTCGTGGTCGCCCGCGAGGAGCTCGCTCAGGCGGACCTGCGCGACGTCGAGATCGCGGTCCCCGGCGAGCTGACGACGGCCTTTCTCGTCCTGCGGATGTGCATCGGCGGCTTCCGCTATCGCGAGGTGCCGTTCGACCAGATCATCGACGAGGTTGTGTCGGGACGCGCGGACGCGGGGCTGCTCATCCACGAGGGGCAGCTCACCTACCAGAACGAGGGCCTGAAGAAGGTCGTCGACCTGGGCGAGTGGTGGCTGCTCGAGACCGGGCTGCCGCTGCCTTTGGGGGCGAACGTCGCGCGGCGCGACATCGGGGCCGACGCGCTCTTCGAGCTTTCGGACGTCCTCCGCGAGTCGATCCAGGCCGGGCTCGACAACCGCGAGGAGGCGATGGAGCACGCGCTCCAGTACGGGCGCGGCCTCGACACCGAGCTCGCCGACCGCTTCGTCGGCATGTACGTGAACGAGCTGACCTGCGACTACGGCGACGAGGGCCGGCAGGCGGTGCGCGAGCTGCTCGCCCGCGCGGAGGCGCTCGGCGCCTACGAGCAGCCCGTTCGGGTCGAGTTCGTCGGATAGCGTTGGCGGCGTGAGCCGCGCTGTCGTTCTCTCAGCCGTTCGCACGCCGGTCGGGCGTTACGGCGGCGCGCTCGCGGAGGAGCGGCCTGACGATCTCGCGGCGCTCGTGATCGCCGAGGCGGTGGCGCGGGCGGGCGTTCCGGCGGAGGAGATCGAGGACGTCTGGTTCGGCGCGGCCAACCAGGCCGGCGAGGACAACCGCAACGTCGCGCGGATGGCTGGGTTGCTCGCGGGGCTACCGGAGTCGGTCGCGGGGGTGACGGTCAACCGGCTCTGCGCCTCGGGGCTCTCGGCCGTCGTCGGCGCGTGCCACGCGGTCGCTGCCGGGGACGGCGATCTGTTCGTGGCCGGCGGCGTCGAGTCGATGTCTCGCGCGCCGCTCGTGATGGCCAAGCCGGAGGTCCCGTTCCCGCGCGGGAACCGGACGGTCTGGGACACGACGCTGGGCTGGCGCTTTCCGAACCCGCGGTTGGAGGAGAAGTTTCCACTCGAGTCGATGGGCGAGACGGGCGAGAACGTGGCCGAGCGCTACGGGGTGTCGCGCGAGGAGCAGGATGCGTTCGCGCTGCGCTCGCATATGCGCTGGGCGGAGGCGTATGAGGCGGGTCGGTTCGACGACGAGCTGGTCGCGGTCGGCGAGGTGGAGCGTGACGAGCATCCGCGGCCGGACACGAGCCTGGAGAGGCTCGCCGGGTTGCGGCCGGCCTTCCGCGAGGGCGGGTCGGTGACGGCCGGGAACTCGAGCGGCATCAACGACGGGGCCGCTGCGCTGGTGATCGCGTCGGAGGAGAAGGCGCGGTCGCTCGGGGTCGAGCCGCTTGGGGGGTTCGTCGGCTCGGCGGTCGCTGGCGTCGATCCGCGCGTGATGGGCATCGGGCCCGTGCCTGCGGTGCAGAAGCTTCTGGGGCGCGCCGGGATCGGCGTGGACGAGCTCGACCTCGTCGAGTTGAACGAGGCGTTCGCGTCGCAGAGCCTGGTCGTGATCCGCGAGCTCGGGCTCGACGAGGAGCGAGTGAACGTGAACGGCGGCGCCATCGCTCTGGGCCATCCGCTCGGCATGAGCGGCGCGCGGCTGGTCGTGACGCTGCTCCACGAGCTCCGCCGGCGCGACGGCCGCTACGGGCTCGCCACGCTCTGCGTCGGAGTCGGCCAGGGCCAGGCCGCGCTCTTCGAGCGGCCGTAGCGCCGGGGTCGGGCACGATCGTGTCGTCGTGGCGCTTGGAGCAGCGGAAAGTGCCTGCTCGGGGCGTTCGGCTCCGCCTGGGGTCTTAGCCGACCGGCGGGCGGATGTAGATCGTGCCCTCGTGCTTGATGGGCACGAAGGGCGCGCCGATGCTCAGGATCACGCGCTCGGCGTGCTCGAAGAGCTCGTCCGCGACCGCCTCGCCGTCGTCCTCGACCGGAACCTCGATTCCGACCTCGTCGACGGCCCGCGCGTCGAGCCCGTTCTCGCGCAGCTCCGCGAGCAGCCGGTCCCGATCCGGGATTCGCGCGGCCTCGACCTGAACAGGCTCGGTCATGCGGCCGATTCTGCCCGACCGGCCGGTCGGGAAACGTTCGCTATCGTGCGCGCGCATGGCTGTCGCGACCCGCGAGTACGGGCTCTTCATCGGCGGCGAGTCCACCGAGCCGGCCTCGGGCGAGCTCCGCGAACTCGCCGAGCCGGCAACCGGCGCCCCGCTCGCCCGGGTGGCCGTGGCGAACGAGCAGGACGTCGACCGCGCCGTCGACGCTGCCCGCGGCGCCCTCGAAGGAGACTGGGGCAAGACCCCGCCCAACGAGCGCTCGCGCTTACTCCACGCCTTCGCCGACGCCCTTGTCGCCAACCGCAAGGAGCTGGCCGAGCTCGAGACCCGCAACGTCGGCAAGGCGATCTCT
>Ga0307282_10000619_pt1 | contig 11598 bp, 10 predicted proteins | sample ER_DNA_121_FD_194475 | JGI IMG/M metagenome (GOLD analysis project Ga0307282, IMG submission 194475) | Bulk soil microbial communities from the East River watershed near Crested Butte, Colorado, United States - ER_DNA_121 | ecosystem: Environmental > Terrestrial > Soil > Floodplain | place...
GGCGAATATCCTGTTCACCTACGAGCTCGCCCGGCGGCTCGGCGTGACTGGCGTCACCGTCAACTGCCTGGCCCCAGGAGTGGTCGCGACCCGAATGCTGGGCGACTACATGGGAGCTCCCCCAGGATCAGGAGTCGACAGCACCTTCGGTGCCAGTCCGAAAGAGGGTGCCGAGACGAGCATCTACCTCGCCGCCGCCCCCGAGGTAGAGAGGGTGACGGGGAAATATTTCGTGGGAAGGAAGCCGGCCGCTTCGTCGCGCGAGTCCCACGATGAGGCGGCGGCGCGACGACTATGGGAAGTCAGCGAGCGGCTGACCGGCCTCTCCACTTGACCACGCGGCTGTTTCGCCTTCGCGAGCGTCTGGCCGGCCACCAACCCAGCACCGACGACGACGCATCGCTCCTGTGGGCCGCGGTTGCCGTCATCCTTGCTCCCGAACCCGATGGTATCCTTCTGATCCGCCGCGCCGAGCGCACCGGGGACCCCTGGGGCGGCCACATGGCGCTGCCGGGCGGCCGCCGCGAGCCGACCGACCAGGATCTGCTTACAACCGCAATCCGGGAGACCGAGGAAGAGGTCGGAATCCAGCTGGATCAGGCGCATCTGGCTGGAACCCTCGATGACGTGGTGCCGCGAACGCCCGTCCTCCCACCAGTAGCGGTCAGGCCCTTCGTGTTCTTGGTCCCGGTCCGACCGGTGTTGACGCTCAACGCCGAGGTAGCTGCCGCCAACTGGGTCACGATCGACCACCTGGTCCACCCTGGCACCCACCATTCAGTCCGGCTGGATGTCGCCGGGAATCCCCGCCTGGTCCAGGCCTATGAGCTCGAGAATGCGATCGTCTGGGGCATGACCGAGCGGATCATCACGAGCCTCCTGCAACAACTCAGCTAGCCCGACCGCTGGCGCAGGCGGAGCGGCCAAGTTCCTGACCAGATGCACCTTTTGGCATCACACCAGCTTGACATTAGGAGGTTCTTACAACAGTCTTAGGCCAACCTAAAACTGCGGATTAGCATGAGCCCAGTTCTCCAGTCCGAGACCTTGACCCGGTCGGTCGAAGACTACCTCAAAGCCATCTACCAACTCTCGCCCGAGGGCCGTCCGGCATCGACCAGCGAGATCGCTCATTTGCTGGCGCTCTCTGCTCCTTCGGTCACCGGCATGGTCAAACGGCTGTCGGAGCATGGGTTGCTGGAGCACATCCCATATCGCGGGGTACAACTCACCGAAGAGGGAAGGCGTGCGGCCTTGAGAATGGTCCGGCGCCACCGGCTGATCGAGGCCTACCTCGTTGACTTCCTGGGCTACTCCTGGGATACGGTGCACGCTGAAGCGGAACGCCTGGAGCACGCCGTGTCCGACACCATGATCGAGCGGATGGCAGCGGCTCTCGGCAACCCCACAGTCGATCCCCATGGCGATCCGATTCCCGCACCTGACGGCTCCATTCACGAGCTAGCCGGCAACGCGCTGACGGAGATCGCGGTTGGCGAGACCGTGGAAATCCATAGGGTTCACGAGAGCCAGCCGGAACGGCTTCGTTACATCGCCTCGCTTGGCCTGCGACCCGGAGTTCGGGTCACGGTGGTCGATCGCCAGCCGTTCGATGATCTGGTGACCATCGAGGTCGGAGGCATCCGGCACGTCATTGGCCGGGAGCTCGGCCACGTGCTCCAGTGCGGGCCGGCGGAGGACGCATGAGCGCAGCCTCGGCTCGTCCGGTCAGCGAGCTCGCCGCCTGGCGTTACCCTCGCACCCTTCCAAGCCTCCCGGAGTCGTACCAGACGGTCCACGTGCCGAGCGGGGTGTCGTTCTGGCGGAAGGCACTCGCCTTCGCCGGCCCCGGATACATGGTGGCGGTCGGGTACATGGATCCCGGTAACTGGGCCACCGACCTCGCCGGTGGGGCACGCTTCGGCTACACCCTGCTCAGCGTCGTCCTGCTCTCGAATCTGATGGCAATTCTGCTCCAGGCGCTCGCGCTCAAGCTGGGTATTGCCACTGGCAGGGATCTCGCCCAGGCATGCCGCGACCACTATACGCGCCCCGTCAGTTTCGTCCTGTGGGTGCTGTGCGAGATCGCCATTGCGGCCTGCGACCTGGCCGAGGTGATCGGCTCGGCTATCGCCCTGAATCTGCTGTTCGGAATTCCGCTGATCTGGGGCGTCTGTCTTACGGCGCTCGACGTGCTCCTGATTCTCCTGCTCCAGAACAAGGGCTTCCGCTATCTCGAGGCCTTGGTCATCGCCCTGGTGGCCACCATCGGCGTGTGCTTTCTGGCGGAGCTGCTCATGGCGCGCCCGGACATAGCTCAGATCGTAGGCGGGCTGGTGCCAACCACGCAGATCGTGACCAACCCGATGATGCTCTACATCGCCATCGGCATCCTCGGCGCCACGGTGATGCCTCACAACCTTTATCTGCACTCCTCCATCGTGCAGACCCGGAAGGTGCTGCCCGATTCCAAGTCGAAACGGGAGGCCATCCGCTTTGCGACCCTCGACTCGACGGTCGCGCTGCTCTTTGCCTTCTTCATCAATGCATCGATCCTGATTCTCGCGGCGGCCACGTTCCACAACAGCGGGAACCAGGGGGTTGCCGACATCGGAGATGCCTACCGTCTCCTGACCCCGCTGCTCGGCACCACGATAGCCAGCACCTTGTTCGCGGTGGCGCTGCTCGCCTCCGGTCAGAATTCGACCATCACCGGGACCCTGGCCGGTCAGATCGTGATGGAGGGCTTCCTCAACATCCGGCTTCCCGCCTGGCTCAGGCGGCTCATCACCCGGCTTATCGCGATCATACCCGCGGTAATTGTGACCGCGATGTACGGTGAGCATGGGGCCGGCTCGCTTCTCATCCTGAGCCAGGTCATCCTCAGCCTGCAGCTCTCCTTTGCCGTGGTGCCCCTGGTCTACTTCACCAGCCAGCGGCGGAAGATGGGCGAGTTTGTGAACAGCCGCCCGCTTGCCACGGTGGCCTGGGCGGTAGCGGTCGTGATCATCGGGTTGAATGTCTGGCTACTGGTCGGGACGTTTAGGGAGTGGCTCTCGTAACCAGTGAGAGGTGACAGGTGAGAGGCGAGAGGGCGTGGCTGAGCAGGTCAGTCCTAGACATCTGCCTCCTTCTCACCTCTTACCTCTTACCTCTCACCTCTTACCTCTCACCTCTTACCGCGCAAGCCATCCAGGACAACAGCTTCCTGATCGAGGAGGCATACAATCAGGAACGTGGCGTCGTCCAGCATATCAGCGCCTTCGAGCGCGTGGATGGCGACGACTGGGCGTACAGCTTCACCCAGGAATGGCCGCTCGGCGGTATTCGTCACCAGCTCAGCTATACCATCCCGGTTGAGAACATCGAGGGGTTCGGCACCGGCCTAGGTGACGTGGCCGTGAATTACCGGTATCAACTGGCGGGCAATCCTGATGCGCGAGCGATTGCTGCTCCCCGCCTGAGTGTTCTGCTTCCGACAGGTGATGAGGAAGAGGGGCGCGGAGCGGGAGCTCTGGGACTCCAGGTGAACCTTCCGGTGACTCTGGTGCTGAGCAAGGAGATTGTCACCCACTGGAATGCGGGAGCCACGCTCACGCCTTCAGCGCGGAACGCGCTGGGGGAGAGGGCCACTACCCACAGCCTCAATTTCGGCGCGAGCCTGGTCTGGCTGTTTCGGCCATCGTTCAATGTTCTGCTGGAAACGATTTTGGAAGATGTCAGGTCGGTGGTTGCGGACGGACGCGTCGTTGGTGAGACAGGGTGGGTGCTCAGCCCCGGCGTCCGGTGGGCATTCGACCTGCCGGGTGATCTACAGATCGTGCCTGGCGTTGCTTACACAATCGGGCTCGGAGAGGGCCCGGATGAAAACGCGTTGTTCCTCTATCTCAGCTTCGAGCACCCCTTCAGCCGTCAGTAGCCAACGATCCGTTTCAGCTCGGCCAGGCGCTCATCGCGCGCCCCACGGAGCACGTCTCCCTCACCCTCGTACGCCCGCTGAATCATCCGAATCAGGTGCGCATGCTCGGCCGGCGGGATGTGAAAGCCGTTGTCTCCGTCCCAGCGGGTCTCGACCGACCGGAGCACGGTGCTGAGCTGCGCGGTCGCTCCCGCCTCCAGATACGCCGTCTGGAAGGGTCCTGCCGCGGCCCAGCGCGCTGCCAGGCCGGAAGAGATGAGGGCGTCCACGTCTCGCACCTCGAGCACACCATCCAGCACCAGCCGGATGCACTCTCGCCATACGGCGACGGAGATGCGGCTGATCGCATTGCCGGGAATCTCTTTTCGGAGCACGACGGGGATCCGGCCGAGCCTCCGAAGCCAGTTGCGCACCGTGTCGAGGCAGACCGGATCGGTCAGCGGCCCGGGCACAACCTCGATCGCGGGGATCTGCTCGACCGGGTCGAGGGCATAGGCCACCAGCAGACGGGCCGGGCGGCGGAGCCGGGCACAAAGGTCGGTGGGAGACAGGCCGGCAGCGCTACAGGTCACGATAGCTGCCATCCTCGAGACGCTCTCAACCTGCTCCAGCAGACGCTGCCGGTGGGGCAGATCGCTCGTAGTGGCGTCGATGATCCAGTCGGCGTTGGTCACCGCATCCAGCAGGCTCCGTCCCAGCCTCGGCTCGCCAGGCGGCTGGTTGTGATTGTCGTCCACGAGGGGAGGGATGCCCGACCCATGGGAGTGTCGCTTCCTGGTCGCGATCTCCTCTTCTCCTTCGTGGAGTTGAGTGGCGTCCGGGTCGTAGATCGTGACCTGCCAGCCCGCCCCTGACACCACGGTGGCCCAGCCCCGACCCCCCTCACTCATGCCTAGGATGGCGACCTTCGGTTCGTTCTGACCGCTCATGGAAGCTCCTTGCAGGTATCGCAGCCGGCCGGCCCGCCGGCTCAACTAACTTTACAACGGGTACACCGCAGTCCAGAACTCGAAGGAATGCATGGCCATACGCCTAAGCCACTGGTGCTGCCTGCCGGCGGTGCTGCTTGCCGCTCGATTGACCCCGGCGGCCGCTCAAATCCCGGAGATCGCCGTCGAACGGCACCTCGCTCGCGAACTGGGCCTCTCGGTCGGCGACACCCTCCGCCTCGGACCTACCCCCGATACCGTCGCCACGCTCGTCCGGGTTGCGGCGGTGTATGAGCCTCGGCCGGACCCGGCCGAGATCGCCAAGCGGGAGCGCCACCTCAGGATGCATGTGCCAGATCTGGCATCTCTTCTGAGGCTGCCGGATAGGGTTGACCGCCTGAGTATCGGCTTGAACCCTGGGATTTCTTCAGACTCCGCCGTAGCCGCCCTCAATCGCACCGCCTTCGGGTATCGGGCGTACGCCACTGCTGCCATAGCCTCGGAGTCCTCCCAGACGTTCCTGGTGGTCAGCCGTTTCCACAGGGCGATCGCGGTGATCACCATAGTCGCCAGCGCCGTGTTCCTGCTGTGCATCATGCTACTCAAGGTGGAGGAGCGGCGCCTGGACGCCGCGGTCATGCGGTTTATCGGGGTGCGGCGGCGGACCATCTTCGGTGCGCTGCTGCTGGAAGCGGCAGTGGTAGCGGCGTTTGGCTCAATTCTCGGGACCGGCCTGGCCTATCTCGCGGGGGCAGCAACCAATGCGTACTACGGCCGCTTCTTCGATACCAGGCTCATTTTCTCCCTGATTACGCCGGAGCTGGTGCTCTTCAGCGTGGCTTTGTCCCTGGCTCTCGGGATAGCCGCTGGGGCACTGGCCGCATGGCGTCTGGTGCACACCCGGCCCTTGGTGCTCTGGGGCCGCGGGTGAGTGGACTCGGCTGGCTCAAGAGCCTGGGACGGCATCGGCTCCGTACCGCCCTCTCGATCGCAGGCATCGCCATCTCGGGGGCGATGCTGCTGGACATGGTGATGCTGAGCGGCGGGATCGAGAAATCTTTCGCCGAGATGCTCCTGGCACGGGGGTATCAGATCAGGCTCACGCCCAAGGGCACGCTGCCGTTCGACACCGAGGCCACCCTCTCCGGTGCAGGAGAGCTGATCGCTACCCTTCGTCGGGACACCGCCATCGAATCGGCCGGCGCAGTGCTCGGTACCTCCTTGTACGGTCGAGTCAGGGACTCGCTGGTAACGCTGTTCGGCTACGGAATTCAGCCGGAGGCGCAGTCGCTGTACGTGCTGGAGTCGGGACGAGACCTCGAGCCTGGTGACAGCCTGAGCATTCTGCTCAGCACCCCGGCGGCGCGCCTGCTCGGCGCGAGCATTGGGGACACCGTCATGCTGGTCGGGCGGCTCGACCCTCAGGTGGTCACGGCGTCGGTAGGCAGGAGACTCGTCGTGCGCGGGATGGTTCACTGGGTCTATGACTATAGGGGGCAGCCTTCGGTTGGAACCGTACTGCCGGTCATGCAGACGCTGGCCAATGAACGGGCAAGGGACCGCGCCTCGCTGCTGATTGTGAAAGTTCGGGATGACCGTGCGGTGAACGAGGTGGCAACCCGGCTCGGCACGGCGTTCCCGCGGCTCGAGGTGAACAGCGTGGCTGACCTGGTGAGACACTTCAAGCAACGGCTGGTGTACTTCCGCCAGCTCTCCTACATCCTGGGCAGCATGAGTCTGATCGTCACGGTCCTTCTGATAGCCACCTTGCTCACCATCACCGTGAATGAGCGCCTAGGCGAGATCGCCACCCTGCGCGCCATCGGGATCAGCCAGGCCACGGTCATTCGCCAGGTCCTGGTCGAAGGTACCGCGCTCACGATCATCGGGGGCGCGCTGGGAATCGTGCTTGGCATCGCCACGGCTCGATATCTGGATAGCATCCTAACGAGCTTCCCCGGCTTGCCCGCGGCCTTTTCGTTCTTCGTTCCCCGGCGGGAGAGCCTTGCCACTGCAGGCCTGGTTCTGCTCGTCACCGGTTCTCTGGCCGGCCTCTATCCTGCGTGGTTGGCGGCGCGCGCCCCCATCGCGGCCACACTGCGGGCCGAGGCGACATGACTGGGGAAACCGTGCTCCTGGCCCATGATCTCTCCAAAGATTATCCGATGAATGGAGAGGCAGTCCACGCCTTGCGGGGCATCTCGCTGGACGTCCGATCCGGTGAATACGTCGCCGTGGTGGGCCCTTCCGGAAGCGGCAAGTCAACGCTGCTCCAGCTGATCGGCGGGATTGATATCCCCTCGCGTGGATCGGTCGAGATCATGGGCACCTCGCTCAGCTCACTCTCCGACCGCCAGCTCACCCGTCTCCGCCTCGACCGTCTCGGCTTCGTGTTTCAACGGTTCCACCTGCTGCCGGTTCTCACCGCCCGGGAAAACGTGGAGCTGCCGATGGCCGAGGCCGGCATGAAGGGCAGAGAGAGAGTGGCACGGGCGCTCGAGCTGTTGGGCTATGTCGGGCTGAGGCATCGGGCCGGGCATATGGTCACCCAGCTCTCCGGGGGAGAGATGCAGCGGGTGGCCATCGCTCGTGCGCTGGCCAACCGGCCGGCGCTGCTCCTGGCCGACGAGCCCACTGGTGAGCTCGATGCCGCCACGGGCGAGGAGATCCTCGCGCTGTTCAGCCGCCTCAACCGGGACGGCACGACTCTAGTCGTCGTCACCCACGACGAGCGTCTCGCGGCCCAGGCCGGTCGCGTGATCCACATGCTGGATGGCCGTATCAAGTCCGATCTCGTGGAGGCTGCACCACTGTGATAACTACGCTCGCCTTTCGCCATCTTCTGGTCCGCAAGCTCCGTTCTCTCTTCCTGCTTGCCGGCTTTTCGCTCGGCGTGGGTGTCATGATCGTCCTGCTCTCCGTAGGCCAGGCGATGCTCGAGCAGTCGCGCGACGCGTCGCTCGTTGGCGGCGGGGAGGTCACGGTGCTGCCCCAGGGCATCGATGTGGAGGCGATGCGGACCGGCGGCCTCGGCGGGATGTTTTTCGGCATCGATCGAGCTCGCTTTCTCGTCCGCCAGATTCTCGGAGGGGAGCGGCAGCGTGGGCTCGTGCGGACGGTCTCGCCGGCAATCGAGGGAAAGCTTCTTTATCTCCGGCGCGGCGATCGCACCATTGCCGTGCGGGCGGGCGGCGAAATCCCCAGCCGGGCTCTGGCCGTCGGATCGGGCCTTGATGTACGCAGCGGTCGCTGGGAGGACTCCGGGGCCGACTCGAGTTACATCGCTCCAACCCGGCAACAACTCTATGACGAGCTCGACCGTTTTCACGTGCCGGCAAGTCCGGACCCATCATGGGGCGAGTGGCATTACTTCAACCTGCTCATCTCACCCGACGAGTGGTGGTATGTCACCTATCTGATCGGCGGGAAGGCGTCGCTCGGCCAGCTTCTGGTCACTCATCGCCGAACTGATGGTGCCTACGACCGGTACGTCTCTCAGGCACCCTCCGACCAGGTGACACTCGACACGACCCGCGCCGACGTGCGCATCGGCGGCAACCTCGTGCGCCAGAGAAACGGCGCGTACCGATTGTGGGGGCTCGCACACGGCCGGATGGGACAGGTTAGCCTCGATGTGAGTGTGACTCCAACACCCAACCAATATTTTCCTCCGGTCCAGCTCCGGGATGAAGGGTTTGTATCTGGTTACGTCGTTCCCGGCCTCGTAGCTCACGGCTCGGGGAACATCTGTGTAGGGCAGCGCTGTAGCAGGTTCGCCGACATTCCGGCGTACCACGATCACAACTGGGGCGTCTGGCGGGATGTTACCTGGGAGTGGGGTGCCGCTCGGGGGCGCAAGCTCAGCCTCTTGTATGGGGGCGTGTACGGCCCTGGACGCGGCGGCGACGTCGGGGCCTCCGACATCAGCTCTCCCTTCTTCCTGACGCTGGTGGATTCACTCGGTGTGGAGCAGGTACTCAGGTTCGGTAGGATTGGCTATCAGGGACTGCAGCCGGCTTCAGGTACGGTCGGTGCGACATCGCCGGAGCGATTCACCATCGTGGCCAACCGCGAATCCGATACCTTGCGGCTCCAGGTGCGGGTTGTCGACGCGCTGGCTACCGAGATGGGCACCGGCGGATTCCGCCGCGTCTTTCTCCAGATGCGCGGACGCTTCTCACTGTCGGGTCGAGTGCTTGGGCAGACAGTTGCGGATTCGGGGACCGGGTTTTTCGAGACCTACGTCAATTAAGCTCACTGGAGCCAGGCTGAGTCCCGGAGGCGATCTTCAGCGCATCGTCGCGTCCTCTGCGGCATACTCGAGGACGCCGGGATCACCGGTAGTGGGAGAATTGGCGTGCTCCCACTCGATCGTCCGGCGGAGCCCCTCATCCATTGAGTGAACCTCGGTAAATCCCAACTCATCCCGAAGTCTGCTCGTGTCTACCACCAAATCCTGGTGCGACTCGTGGGGTGAACGGAGATGAGGCGGCAGCTTATCCGACGCCAGCGAAACTACCTCGCCCTTCCATCCTGCCAGCCCGCCGATACGGCGAACCCGGTCCGCCACCGTAGGGGTTTCTGCTTCACCCACATTATAGATCTTCCCGGCCCCGCGGTCGTCAACCACCGCGAGCGCGATGGCCTGCGCAACATTCTCGACATAGCCGTGGGTCCATCGCCACTCGGCCTGAGCGGATTGGAGTAGGATCGCGGGGCGACGGTCGTCCATGCGCTTGATGTAAGGACGCAGCCGGCGATGGGGATCGCCGGGCCCGTACACGGCTGGGAGCCGCAACACGGTTCCCTGGAGTGAGGGATGGCGCATCACCGTGCGTTCGGCGAGAATCTTTTCGTAGTGGAATGTCCAGTCGGCTGGGCCAGCGGCCATATGACGATACGGGTAAAGAGCCTCGCGCAACGGCGCGTTCTCGTCGAGCGGCACCGGTTCGGCCGGACCGGGCTCCGTCCCCAGCAATCGCCCATAGGCTCGATACACATCACCGCTGCTCAGGGCGACCATTCGGCGCGCAACACCGGCAAATCGTGCCATTGCCGCACGAGCGTCGTCCGCGCCGACGGGAAACATGTGCAGCACTACATCGGGCGCAGGATCGCTGATTTCCGAGGGGAAGTAGAGAACGGGTATTCCGGCCAGCGGACTGTGGATGTGTCGTACATCGCGGGGAAGCTCGGGCTCGTGCTGACCGCGATGGTAGACCGTGATCTCATGACCGAGCCGGTGCAGGGTGGCAACGACATACGGTCCAATGAAGTTGGTGCCACCGATCACCACAACCCGCATGTGCTTGTACCTCGGACCGCTACAATCCCAACCTCAGCACTACACCGGCCGAGCGATACCGGAAAGCGCCCGTCGTAGAGCTGACCGCGCTGTTGGTGACCAATCCGAACGCCTCGAGCCGATTGCCGTCGCCCCAGCGCTGGCCTAGCCGGCCTTCGAGATGCCATTCGCTTTGGGCGTCTCCTTGTTTCCCCACCTGTTGGGCTCCCAGCCCACCGCTCAGGCTGCCGATCCAGGAGCCGCTCTCCAGGTTGTACCCGGCAATTCCTTCGAGTACGGAGAACCGGTCGGGCGAAAAATATCCAACCCCGGGGTGGTCATAGGACAAGGTTCGGCCAAACGCTCCGATGAAGAAGTGGCGGAGAATCTTCTGGGTGAGCCCTGCGCTCCCGCTCGACCGGGTGTTCCCGTCGCTGAGCCAGAGTTCACCGCCACCAGCGTACACCGTGAGGCCCGAGAGGGGCCGGGCATCGAAGCCCCCCTCGAGCAGCTCCATGTCCAGTTCCCGCTCGATCAGGGACGCGATCTCGTCGAAGGGCACCCGGGAGTAGCTGACGCCGAAGCCCAGAGCCGGAGCTGGACGGTAACGGAGTTGCCCGCGATAGGTGGCCACGGTGCGCGGGTCCGCGATCTCCGGGTTGAGCCGCCGGGCGCCGCCGGCCCCGGTGAGCTGGAAGTGACCCGCTGCGATCGTGAGCCCAAGCTCGCCGCCCACCCGGGTGGCGTCTCGCACCGGATCGCTGGCTTCGAGCGCATTCACCGAGCCGAATATTCCGACTCCGCCGCCCAGCGGCGCCGAGGCAGCCACGGTCTGCCAGAAGCTGGTGTTGTGATCCGAGTCGTTACTCCAGTTGGCGCTGCTTTCAACCGATGGTCGCGCATTGGCGCGGACCAGACGCCGGAGCTCACGGGCTGCCTTGTGTGTGGAGTCGATTCCCAGCGCATAGCCCGCCTGCCGTCCCGCTGCTCCCGTTCGCCCCTGCCACAAGTACACATACCCCAGGCCAGCTCGGGCGTCGGCGTCCCGTGAATTTCGCATCAGTACCGCGCCATACTCCTGTTCCGCGGCCGCCAGATGGCCCTTCCAGGCGTTGACCTGCGCGACGCCGAGCACAGCGTCGCGGTCGGTGGAGTCCTTCGCCATCATGCTGCGATAGACCGACTGCGCCTCGTCCAGCCGTCCCGCCCAGGAAAGCGTGCGGGCACGGCCCAGGAGTGCCTCCCGGGATCGGGGTTGGACCGTGAGGACGCTGTCGTAGCGGAGGAGCGCGTCGGCGTATTGCTTGTTCCACGCCATCACCTGGGCTTGAGCCAGACGGATGTCCTGGTCGGCCGGCTCGGAGGCTCGGGCCCGGGCAAGAAAGACCAGTGCCGAATCGAGCTTTCCCTGCCACGAGAGGAACACGCCAATACGCAGGTTGGCTCGCGCCGACCGGGGGTTCGAA
>Ga0307282_10000621_pt1 | contig 11583 bp, 9 predicted proteins | sample ER_DNA_121_FD_194475 | JGI IMG/M metagenome (GOLD analysis project Ga0307282, IMG submission 194475) | Bulk soil microbial communities from the East River watershed near Crested Butte, Colorado, United States - ER_DNA_121 | ecosystem: Environmental > Terrestrial > Soil > Floodplain | place: USA...
CCGCTCGGCACGGGCGCACCTCGAGCGCCTGCTCGACTGGGTCGAGCCGGTTGCAGATGAGCTGGGGGTGACGCAGTATCTGGCGGTGCCGGCCACCAACTCCGCCGAGCGCCAGATCGCCCAGCACGAGGATGGAGCTTCGATGGAGGAGATCTACGCAGCCCTGGTGAGGCGACCCGAGCGCGTTCATGGCTGAGGAGCAGCCCCCCGAGCCGAGCGCCGAGGAGCGCGAGCTGGTCGAGCAGCTGCAGGTCGAGCTGGATCGCCTGCAGGTCTCGGATCTCCTGCTTCAAACGGTCTACACGATCTCGTCGCTCGGCTATCACCGCCTGACCGGCGAGAGCAAGGATCTCGACCAGGCGCGCCTCGCGATCGAGGCGCTGAAAGCGTTGCTGCCGGTGCTCCAGGGCGCTGTTCCCGAAGAAGCCGTCCGCGACTTCAACCAGGTGCTCGTCAACATGCAGCTCGCGTACGCCTCGGCCGCCGGGGAGGCTGCGCCGTCCTAGTTTCCCGCCGCTGAGCTCCGGCTGCGCCGCAGACGCGGCGCGTTTGATAGAAACTGCGCCGCGCCGGGGCATCCCGGCGCTGACTTTGTGAGGGAGGCGGAGTGAGCAGCTTTTTCCACCATCACACGGTGCTCTTTGCGCTCCTGTGCTCAGGGGTGGCAATCGGCTTCGGGATCGGTCTGACCTTCTGGGTGCTCGCGCAGCCGGCGGGCAACGAGCGGATGCGCGAGATCAGCCGCGCTATCCAGGAAGGCGCTGCCGCCTATCTGCGCCGCCAGTACATGACGATTGCGGTCGTCTCGATCGTGCCCTTCCTCCTGCTCGGCTTCTACCACAAGCTCGGTTGGGGCCCCGCCGTCGGCTTCCTGATCGGCGCCGTCCTCTCGGCCGCCGCGGGCTTCATCGGCATGAACGTCGCCGTTCGCGCCAACGTGCGCACGGCCGAGGCCGCGAGGCACGGCCTCAAGCCCGCGCTCAACGTCGCCTTCCGCGCCGGCTCCGTGACAGGCCTCCTCGTCGTCGGGCTCGGGCTGCTGGGCGTCGCCGGCTACTACTGGATCCTCACCGGCTGGCTCGACAAGTCGCAGGACGCCGCGATCCACGACCTAATCGGGCTCGCGTTCGGCGGCTCGCTGATCTCGGTCTTCGCGCGTCTCGGCGGCGGCATCTATACGAAGGCGGCCGACGTCGGGGCCGACCTCGTCGGCAAGATCGAAGTCGGCATACCGGAGGACGACCCTCGGAACCCGGCGGTGATCGCCGACAACGTCGGCGACAACGTGGGGGACTGCGCCGGGATGGCCGCCGACCTCTTCGAGACCTACGCGGTCACCGCCGTCGCCGTGATGCTGCTCGGGCTGAGCTTCCCGCTCCACGGCCGGCTGCCGCTGTACCCGCTCGCTCTGGGCGGCGTATCGATCCTCGCCTCGGTGGTCGGCGTCTTCTTTGCGCGCGTCGGCCGCAACGGCTCGATCATGAACGCGCTCTACAAGGCAGTCCTCGTCGCCACGATCCTCTCGGCGCTCGGGTTCATCCCAGTGACGCTGGCGTTCAACGACAACAGCGCCTACAGCTTCTCCGACCTCTACATCTCCGCGATCGTCGGGCTCGTCGTCACGTTCCTGCTCGTCGGGATCACCGAGTTCTACACGGGCACCCGCTGGCGCCCGGTCAAGTCGATCTCGCGCGCCTCCCAGACCGGGCACGCGACGAACATCATCGAGGGGCTCGCGGTCGGGATGCAGGCGACCGCCCTGCCGGTGATCGTGATCGCCGCGGGGATCCTGATCGCCCACCACTTCGCCGGCCTCTACGGCATCGGCGTCGCCGTGATGGCGCAGTTGTCGATGACGGGCCTGATCGTCGCCCTCGACGCCTACGGCCCCGTCACCGACAACGCCGGGGGCATCGCCGAGATGGCGGACTTGCCGGAGTCGGTGCGCGCGATCACCGATCCGCTCGATGCGGTCGGCAACACGACCAAGGCTGTCACGAAGGGTTACGCGATCGGGTCAGCCGCGCTCGCTGCGCTCGTCCTCTTCGACTCCTATACGACGGGTCTCTCCGACGAGGGGCTATCGACTGTGTTCAGCCTCTCCGACGCCTGGGTGATCGCCGGCCTCTTCATCGGCGGCCTGATGCCGTTTCTCTTCGCCTCGCTGGCGATGGAGGCGGTCGGGCGCGTCGGCGGCCAGGTCGTCACCGAAGTGCGGCGCCAGTTCCGGGAGATCCCCGGGATCATGGAGGGAACCGCGCGACCGGAGTACGGGCGGGCGATCGACATCGTCACCGGCTCGGCGATCAAGAGCATGCTCGTGCCGGCTTTGATTCCGATCGCGATCCCGATCATCGTCGGGCTGATCAACATCCGCATGCTCGGTGGCATGCTGATCGGGACGATCGTCACCGGCCTCTTCCTCGCGATCGCGATGACCTCGGGCGGAGGCGCCTGGGACAACGCGAAGAAATTGATCGAGGACGGCGCCTTCGGCGGCAAGGGCTCAGAGGCCCACGCCGCCGCGGTCACCGGCGACACGGTCGGCGATCCCTACAAGGACACGGCCGGGCCTGCGATCAATCCGATGATCAAGATCACGAACATCGTCGCGATCCTGATCATTCCGCTGCTCGTTTCGATTCACGGCTAACGCACCAGCTGGTACGGGACCGACGCGAGGATTACGCGCGGCTCGAACAGGAGCAGCCGCTTCAGGTAGAGCGCGCGCTGGTTGTGGAGGGCGCGGCTCAGCCCGCCCACGACTAGCTCGGGCATGACGAGTACCACTTCGGTTCGCCCGTCGCCGGTGAGCTGGCGAATGTAGGTCCGCAGCGGAGTGCCGATGTCGCGGTACGAGGCGTCGTCGATCTCCAGCGGGATCCTCGGGCCGTGCCTGACCCACTCGCGGCGCAGCGACTCGGCTTCCTCGGCGCTGAAGGCGAAATTGACCGCTCGGGTGTCCTTGATCCCGAGCGTGCGCGCATAGTTGACAGCCCGCATCGAGGCCGCGTTCACGCTCGAGACCAGCACGCGCACGACGAGTCGCTCCGGCGGAGCTTCGTCCACGGCGGCGAGCACAGGCACGTCGGCGACGACGACGCCGGGCTCGGCCAGAAGCCGGAGCTTCAAGAGCAGCGCCTGCGGATGCCTGAACACCTCCAGCAGCGACGGGCGTTGAAAGAGCTCCGGGATGACGACGGTGACGAAGCTCGACTCGCCTCGCGGTAGCCGCCAAACCTGCTCGAGCACGGCTTCGGTGACCCCGAGCGAGCCGTCGAGCATCTCGAGGTGGGAGCGCTCGTCCGAGAACCGGAACCACCGCGGCTTGATTCCCGGGTCGGTGCCTCGGGTCGGAACGTGGATGGCGCGGAAGCCGCCGGTGTGCTCGCTGAAGCGGACGGCGTCGGCGGTCGCCTCGTCGATCGACTCGACCAGGAGCAAGGTCGAGTTGCGCGGCGGCGGCGCCGCGACGACCGCATCCGCGCCGGCGTGGAGGCGCCGCGCGATCCCGCGGTAATGGCGGCGAATGCCGTAACACGCGAGCACGAGGAGAGGGATGGCGATGGTCACCAGCCACGCCCCGGCGGCGAACTTGGTCACGATCACGATCGCGGCGACAACACCCGTGGCGGCTGCTCCGACAGCGTTGACGGCGGCACGCCGGCGCCAGCCGGGGTCACGGACGCGCTTCCAGTACCGCACCATTCCGGCCTGGGAGAGTGTGAAGGCCGTGAAGACGCCGATCACGTATAGGTGGATCAGCGAATTGACGTTCGCGCCGTAGATCCAGATCAGCAGCCCCGCGAGCGTCGCCAGCACCAGCATCCCGTTCGAGAAGACGAGCCGATCGCCGAGGTTCATGAACTGCCGAGGGGCAAAGTTGTCCCTGGCGAGTAGCGCGGCGAGCCTGGGGAAGCCCTGGAAGGACGTGTTGGCTGCGAGAACGAGGATCAACAGCGTCGTCACCTGGACCGCGTAGTAGAGGAAGCTCGTCGTGGATCCGGCCGGAAACGTCGCCCGGGCGATCTGCGAGACGACCGAAGCCGACCCGCTCGGTCGCGCATGCTCGTGGACGGCGAGGTACGAGACGCCGAGAAACAGAGTGATCGCGATCACGCCGAGAATCGAAAGTGTGGTGGCGGCGTTCTTGCCGTGCGGACGTCTGAACGCGTTGACCCCGTTCGCGATCGCCTCCACGCCTGTCAGCGCCGTCGAGCCCGATGAGAAGGCCCGCAGCAACACGAACAACGTCACGGTGCCGGCGCCTGAGGCCACCGGGTCCGGGACGGCGGCGTGCGGAGTCTCGCCGAGCAGGCTCTTTGCCAACCCCACGCCGACGAGCGCGAACATCGCCGCGACGAAGGCATACGTTGGCAGTGCGAACGCCAGGCCCGATTCACGGACGCCCCGGAGGTTGACGAGCACGATCACAGCGAGACAGGCCAGCGAAAGCACGACCTTGTGGCCCGCGAGTGAGGGCGCCAGCGACGTGACCGCGAAGACCCCGGCCGCGATCGAGACGGCGACCGTGAGCACGTAGTCGGTCAGCAGCGCCGCGGCGCCGACGAGGCTTGGCAGCGTCCCGAGGTTGTCTTTCGCGACGATGTAAGCGCCCCCGCTGGTCTCGTACGCCTGCACCGTCTGCCGGTAGGAGGCGACCACGATCGCCAGCAGCGCCGCGATTGCGAATGAGATGGGGAGGACGAGGTGCGCTGCGGCCGCCGAGGCTGCGACGAGCACGACGAGCGCGGATTCGGTCGCGTATGCGACGGAGGAGAGCGGATCGGACGCAAAGATCGGCAGCGCCAGTGTCTTCGGCAGCAGCGTCTCCTCGAGCTCCCCGCTCGCCATCGGCCGCCCGACGATCGCCCGCTTGAGCAGCCGGACCGGCGGTTCCTCGAGCGTGACTCCGTTCAAGCGACCGCCCGCTTGCCGTTGGCAGGCATGCCGGTGGCGATCATCACCGGGCAGCGCGCGTCGTTCAGCACCGACCAGACGTCGCGCGAGAACGGCCGCCGGAAGCCGTGCTGGGAGGCGGCGGGGGCGCCGAGCACGATCAGTGACGCACCCGCCTCGGTCGCTGCTTCGGCGACTCCGCGGCCGAGCTCGCCAGGTCGGGCCCGGACGACCTGGGTGTGGGAGCCGACGCCGTAGCTTTCAGCGATTGCGCGCTCGCGCCCGAGCTCGACTCGAAGCGTCGCCTCCTCCTGTGTGAAGTGGGCGTCGAGGGGTAGCTCCCAGTCGACGTACAGCGGCGCGAGCAGCAGCAGACGGAAGCCGCGGTCGGAGGCCAGCCGGCACGCGAGGTCGAGCGCGTGCTCCGTCGGCTCCGGCTCGAGCAGCGGCACGACCACTGTCCGTCGCGACCGAAAGAGACGCCGAAGAGCCGTCATGAGACGACCGTAGGTTTCGGCTCGTCAGCGCCGGCTCAAGATTGGGCCACCCCGCCTCAAGATTTGCTCAAGGCGTCTTCGATCGCGGGCAGCTCGAGCACGAAGGTCGAGCCCCCGGTGGGGGCGGGCTCGACCCAGACCCGGCCGCCGTTGGCTTCGGAAAAGCCCCGTGCGATTGCGAGGCCCAGCCCGCTCCCAGGGGCGGCACGGTCGCCGCGCTCGAAGGCATCGAAGATCCGGTCCCGGTCTGCCTCGGGGACGCCGGGACCGCGATCACGGATGCGGACGGTGACGCGCGGCCCATCTCCAGCCACGGTGACCTCGACGGGGTCGACCGGAGAGGAGAATTTGAGCGCGTTCTCGAGCAGGTTCACCAGAACGCGGTGCAGCTGGGGGCCATCGACGCGGACGACCCCGGCATCGGCCTCGACAGTCGTTTGGACGCGATCGGCTTCGCGGCCCAGCTGCTCGAGTGCCGAAGCGAGCAAGGTGTCGAGCGTCCAGAGCTCGGGGATCCGCGTCGCCGGACCGGCTTCGAGTCGCGAAAGGTCGAGCAGGTTGTCGACGAGCCGCTCGAGGCGGCGGACCTCGATCGCGATCGTCTCCAGGAGCTCTTCTCGGTCGCCCGCGTCGAGGCGCGCCGATGGCCCTTCGAGGCCTTCGCTCGCGGCCCGGATCGCCGTCAAGGGTGAGCGGAGGTCGTGGCTGACGGCGTGCAGGACGGCAGTCTTGACCGCGTCGCTCTGGCGGAGCGTCTCCGCCTCGACCGCCTGGCGCGCCAGCCGGCGCGACCGAGTCGCCAGCTCGCCGACGACGACGCCGACGGTGAGGTAGACGGCCAGCGCGACCCAGTTCTCGGACTCGCGCAGGGCGAGTGTGTGCACCGGCGCGAGAAAGAGAAAGTTGAACACGAGCATCGAGCCGACGGAAACCGGGATCGCGTAGGAGAGACCGCAGACGATGGCCACCGCCACGACGGCCAAGACGTAGAGCACGCCGAGGCTGACGACCGGGGCGATCGGGCGCAGCGCATAGACGAGACCGGTGACGAGCGCGACGACGGCGATGCTGAACGCGACTTTCGCTCCCCGCCGCTGCCACCGGTCTTGCATCTCAGCCCTCCCGTCCCAGTGGGTTGACGAGGCGGTAACCGGCGCCCGGCTCGGTCAGCAGGTAGCGCGGACGGGCGGGATCGGGCTCGAGCTTCCGCCTCAGCTGCGAGACGTAGACGTGGAGGTAATGCGACTCGGCGTCGTACGCGGGGCCCCAGACCTCGCGCAGGATCGCGGGATGGGTGAGCAGCTTGCCCTCGTTCTGCGCGAACAGGCGCAGCAGGTCGAACTCGTTCGGTGTCAGGGCGACGGGATCACCGGCGAAGGTGACGGATCGTTTGTCGAGATCCACGACGAGCTCGCCGATCTCGATCACCGGCCCGGTCGCCGGTGCTGTCCTGCGCAAGGCGGCCCGCAGCCGGGCCAATAGCTCGTCGCTGCCGAAGGGTTTCGTCACGTAGTCATCGGCGCCGGCATCAAGAGCCGCGACCTTCTCGCCTTCGTCCCCGACCGCGGAAAGAACGAGGATCGGGGCGTTCGACCAGGTTCTCAGCTCACGGCAGACCTCCGCGCCGTGCCGGTCGGGAAGAACGAGGTCGAGGATGACGGCCTCCGGCGGCCGGATTGCTGCATGTCTGAGCGCTTCTTCACCCGTCGCAGCCGTGACGACGTCGTAGCCCGCTCCTCGCAACGTCGCCTGCAAAGCTCGGAGTATGTGGGGCTCGTCGTCGACGACGAGAATCCGGCCTTCGCTCACTGCCTCAGGATAGGTCGGAGCGCGTCGCCCGCCGCGGCCGGAAGTAGCATCCCGCCGTGCCGCGGCGCCGACGCCAACAGGGTCTCGAGCGCGTCCTGGGCACGCCGGCCCTCTTCGCGACCGCGTACGGAAACGTCGGCTCGTCGATCTACTACGCGCTCGGCCTGGTCGCCGGGATCGCGCTCGGCCTGACGCCGCTGGTCTTCGTGATCAGCGGCGTGATCTTCGCTGCGACGGCGGCCACCTATGCAGAGGGCACCGTGCGCTTCCCCGAGGCCGGGGGTTCCTCGAGCTTTGCCCGTCACGCGTTCGACGAGCTCGTCTCCTTCATCGCCGCGTGGGCGCAGATGCTCAATTACGTGATCACGATCGCCATCTCGGCGTTCTTCGTGCCGCATTACCTGTCGATCTTCTGGGAGCCGTTGCGCACCAACCCCTGGGACATCGTCGGCGGCGCGATCGTGATCGTGCTCCTCGTCCTACTGAACATCGTCGGGATCCAGGAAGCGGCGAACCTGAACATCTTCCTGGCGTTCGTCGACTTCGCGACCCAGCTACTGCTCGTGCTGATCGGCTTCGTGCTGATCTTCAGCCCGCACACCGTTTTCTCGACCAACCTGCACTGGGGGGTGGCACCGACCTGGAGCAGCTTCTTCCTCGCGATCCCGATCGCGATGATCGCCTATACGGGGATCGAGACCGTTTCGAACCTCGCCGAGGAGGCGCGCGACCCGCCGCGGGACATCCCGCGCTCGATCTCGTGGGTCGCGGGCGCCGTCTTCGCGATCTACTTCACGCTGCCGTTGATCGCCCTCTCGGCGCTGCCGGTCGAGCACGTCGACGGCAAGTACCAGACGAAGCTCGGCCTGCCACCCCAGCAGGGCGGTTTTGCGAACGACCCGGTGCTCGGGCTGGTCGAGCACCTCGGCCTGCACGGTTCCGTCCTGAGCGCGGCGAAGGTCTACGTCGGCATTCTCGCCGCGACGATCCTCTTCATCGCCACCAATGCCGGCGTCATCGGCGCTTCGCGGATCACCTACGCGATGGCCAGCCACCGGCAACTGCCGGAGATCTTTCGCCGGCTGCATCCGAAGTTCAAGACCCCCTGGCTCTCGCTCGTCGTCTTCGGTGGGATCATCTCTATCGCGGTCCTGCTGCCGGGTCAGACGACCTTCCTTGGCGACATGTACGCGTTCGGAGCGATGCTCTCGTTCACGATCGCCCACGCCGCGGTCATCGCGCTCCGCGTCAAGCGACGCGAGCGGGAGATGCGCTTCCGTGCCCGGCCGAACCTGAGGATCGGGACCGTCGACTGGCCGCTGTTCGCGATCTTCGGCGGCCTCGGGACGGCTGCGGCATGGATCGTGATCGTCGTCCAGAAGCCCGCCGCGCGCTGGGTCGGCCTCGGTTGGATCGTCCTTGGGGTGATCCTCTACGCGGCGTACCGCCGCTACGTGGTGCACGCACCGTTGCGCCAGACGCTGCGGGCGCCGGTGCTGATCGGCCCGGCGGTTGCGCTCGAGTACCGGAGCATCCTCGTCCCGGTCAAGCCCGGCCAGGCGTCCGAGGAGGCGATCGACTTCGCGTGCCGGCTGGCGGCCGAACGGGGCTCCTCGATCGCGGCCGTCAGCGTCGTCACCGTGCCTCTCGAGTTGCCGCTCGACGCGGAGCTGCCAGAGGCCGAGGCGGAGGCGGACGACGCGCTCGACGCCGCCGTGGCGATCGGCGAGCTTTACGGCGTCAACGTGATCGGCCGCCTGATCCGGGCCCGCCGTCCTGGTCGCGCGATCGTCAGAGAGGCGGAGCGTCGGCAGACCGAGATCATCGTCCTCGGCGCGCCGCGGACGGCGCGGCCGCAGCGGGAGCTCTTCAGCGAGACGGTCGACTTCATCCTCAAGAACGCCCCCTGCCGTGTGCTCGTTGCGGCCGGGAAGAAGGCTGCATGAAGCTGTATCGCGGTGCCACGCTCGTGTTCGCGCTCACGTTCCTCGGCATCGGGCTCGCACTGCTGGTCGTCACCGCCGTTCGGGGCGGTGGCGCGCTCGGATACGCGATGGGAGTCCTCTTCGCAGCGCTCGGCCTCGGGCGCCTCTATCTGCTCCGTAGCCGGGCGTAAGCTCAAGGCGTGGCCAAGAAGCTTCCGCGGCTGGGGCGCACGCTGGACGCGCCGGCGCTCTTCTCGATCGCCTACGGCGAGATCGCTTCGTCGATCTACTTCGCCCTCGGGATCATCGCCTTCCACGCGCTCGGGTTCACGCCGGTCATCCTGCTTCTCACCGGCGCGCTCTTCCTGCTCGTCTCGCTCTCGTACGCGGAGGGCACGGCCGCGATCCGCGAGACGGGCGGCGCGGCGACGTTCGTCCGCATCGCGTTCAACGACCTCTGGGGCTTCGTCACCGGCTGGGCGCTCTTCCTCGACTACCTGATCGTGATCGCCCTCTCGGCGCTCTACGTGCCGCATTACGCCGCGGCGGCGATGTTCACGACGATCTCGAAGTCGTGGGACGTGGTCGCCGGCTGCGCGGTGATCGCCGGGATCGCCGCCTTCCGTCTGCTCCGAAACCGGCGGATCTTCCGCTTTGCCCTCGTGATCGCGCTCGTCGACCTCGCGACGCAGGTCCTACTCGTCGTCCTCGGTCTGGCCCTGCTGTTCTCGCCGCACGCTCTTGCCCAGGGCACGTCGCTCGGCACCAACCCGACCTGGCACTCGATCCTGTTCGCGCTGCCGCTCGCGATGCTCGCCTACACGGGCCTCGAGACCGTCGCCAACCTCTCGGAAGAGGTGCGGCGGCCCGGGCGCGACCTCCCTCGGAGCTTCTTCACCGCGATTGGCCTGGTCGTCGTCCTCTACGCGGCGATCGCGGTCGTTGGGCTCTCGGCCTTCCCGGCCAAGCACGGCACCCAGCTCGGGAGCACCTGGGCAAGAGCGCCGCTGATGGGAATTGTCGCCCAGTTGCGCGACCACCTCCCGGACGCGCTCGGCATTCCACTGCAAGTCTTCGTCGGCACGTCGGGCGCGCTGATCCTGCTCACGGCAGCAGCGACCTCGATCGCCGGCTTCGGCCGGCTCGCGTACTCGCTCGGCGAGCACGGGCAGCTCCCGCGCGTCTTCGGCCGGCTCAACAGGCGCTCCGTCGTCGCCCCGCAGTCGATCATCGCGGCCGCGCTGATCGCGATCGTCGGGCTCATCGCCACCGCGTCGCTCAAGCATCCGGTGTTCTTCCTGGCCAGCCTCTACAGCTTCGGCGTCCTGCTCGCGTTCACGGCCGCGCAGCTCGCTGTGGTCAAGCTGCGGTTCAGCTATCCCGAGAAGCGGCGGCCGTACCGGGTGCCGCTGACGGTCGGCCGCGTTCCGGTTCCCGCGGTCATCGGGGCGTTCCTGACGGCCCTGGTCTGGGTGCTCGCGATGATCACGCACGAAGGCGCCCGCTACGGCGGGCCCGTCTGGCTGCTCGCGGGCCTGATCATGTACGTCGTCTTACGGCGATCGCGGGGAGAAGGGCTGACAGAGCGTGTCGTCTCCGCCGACGAGCATCAAGGCCTGACCGAGGCGCAGTACTCGAGCATCCTCGTGCCGATGAAGCTCGGGCCGATCGGCGAGGAGATGGTCGCAACCGCTGTCAAGCTCGCCCAGGACGCCGGTGCCTCCGTCTGGGCGCTGCACGTCGTCCGGGTGCCAATGGACCGGCAGCTCGACGACGAGCAGGCGGACGAGGAGGAACAGGCTGCTGCGTCGCTCGCCGAGGCCCAGTTGCTCGGGTCTGACCACGGTGTCGAGGTGAAGCCGAAGACCGTCCGCGCGCGCTCGATCGGCCAGGCGATCGTCAGCCAGGCCGAGGAGCTCGGTGTCGATCTGATCGTGGTCGGCTCGGCGCCGAAGTGGAGGCGGCAGTCCCGCTTCTTCTCGCCGACGGTCGAATACGTGCTCAAGAAGGCGCCCTGCGAGGTCCTCGTGGTCGCATTTCCGCAAGGTGTCCTGGAAGAAGAAGAGGAGGTCGCGTTCTCGACCTCGTGAGCTAAGGTGAGCGGGTGAAAGCACTGGTGATCGGCTGCGGCCGGGTGGGGTCGAACGTGGCGCTTCAGCTCGCAGAAGAGGGCTGGGAAGTGACCGCGGTGGACGAGAAAGAAGAAGCGCTCACACGCCTCGGTGAGAACTGGCGGGGCGGTTTCGTCCTGGGCCACGGGATGGATGTCGACGTCCTCCGGGAGGCGGGCATCGAGGACGCCGACGCGGTCGTGATCGCGACGAACGGGGACAACACAAACCTCGTCGTCGCGCAGGTCGCCATGAAGCGATTCGACAACCAATGCGTCGTCGTCCGCATCCTCGATCCGGCGCGCGCGGATTTCTACCGCGAGCTCGGGCTACGGACGATCT
>Ga0307282_10000623_pt1 | contig 11555 bp, 12 predicted proteins | sample ER_DNA_121_FD_194475 | JGI IMG/M metagenome (GOLD analysis project Ga0307282, IMG submission 194475) | Bulk soil microbial communities from the East River watershed near Crested Butte, Colorado, United States - ER_DNA_121 | ecosystem: Environmental > Terrestrial > Soil > Floodplain | place...
TTTACAGAATTCATCGATGTCGGCAGGCAAGTCATCATCCTGGGATCCTGTGTTGGGAACGGCGCTTTTAAGGCGCTGCAGTTTCTGCAAGGTTTCGGTCAGGCTGGAGAGAGTCCGCACGGTGCGCTCGGCATCCTGCGTCCCTTGCGGCTCGCGCTTGAGCTGAGCGCGCAGGTTTTCGACGGCCAGTTCTGCGAGCACCGCGCGGTAGAGACGTTCGACCGTGTCGCCGACCGCCGGCATCGCACTCTGCAGGTTTTCGACCGGTCGAGAGGCCTCTTCCGCCGTGGCCTCAAGCTTTTCGACCTCGCGCCGCAGCCGCACGGCAGGTGGCAAGCCGCGTGGCGGCGGCACAAAACGCTCCCAGCCTTCGCTTCTTGCAAGATTCCCGAGTGTGGATCGCGCCATCCCGAGATCGAACGCGATGCTCTCTTTGGCCGATCGGTATGCTCGAAGTCGTAACGCGCCTGCGCCAGCAGTTCGGGGGTGTAAGTGGGTCTGCGCGACCGGGCTGATCGGGTTTGCTGCGCGGTCTGCACAGGCGGCCGAAGGATTGTGCAGCCGCGGCGCGCGGGCGCGCGCTTTCGTTTCGCCATTGCGAAGTTCCAAATTCTGTTGTGTTGAATGAAAAAGGCCGGCGGCCTCGCGCGAATGCGTGCGGGCGAGCCGACCTTGAGGCAAAGCTAGCCGTCCAGCGTCATGCTGTCAAGGAATATTTTCCTTGGCGTCGTTCGTGAGCAGGACCTGGTGCCTATTCCTTGCCCTCGAACTTGAACGAGACCCTGACCTTGGCGCGATAGGCCTCGACTTTTCCGTTGTCGAGTTGCATGTCCAGCTCGACCACCTCCGCGACCCGCAGGCCCCGCAAAGTCTTGCTCGCTCTATCCACGGCGGCCTTGGCCGCCTTCTCCCATGACTCGGTGCTGGTTCCGACCAACGTGATGACTTTGTAAACGGAATCAGGCATCTCTACCTCCTTTGAACGTCTCCGAAAAAAACGGCGAGCCAATCAAAGTGACGTAGACGCTCGCACATCGCGCGTCGGTTCGGCAACGGCGAATCTGTCGCGCTTGCTCGCGCGCCGAGGGGCGCGGATCTCACCGCGGAGGAAACTCCAGCGTGCAGGTCAGACCGTCGCGCTCAAACCGTAACGCCGCCTTGCCGCCGATCTGCGCTGCAAATCCTTTCTCGATCAGCGTCGAGCCGAAACCCGCATGCTGCGGCTTTTCGACCGGCGGGCCGCCAGATTCGCTCCAAAAAAGCTTCACCATATCGAGCGGTTTGAGCATCCAGCTCACGCTGACGCGACCCGTCGATCCGGACAATGCGCCGTATTTTGCCGCATTGGTCGCAAGCTCATGCAGCACGAGCGACAGCATCCCCACCGCGCGCGAAGACATCGGCACCAACGGTCCGCTGACCGCGATACGATCGGGACTCGCACTCACAAAAGGCTCGAGCGTTGCGTCGACCACTTCCCTGATGTCCGCGCCTTCCCATTTCTGTGCACTGAGCACATCGTGCGCGCGCCCGAGCGAAGCCAGGCGTGCGTCAAACTTGCCGCGCGATGTCGGATCGGTGCCGTTGCGGAATGTCTGCGAGGCGAGCGACTGGACGGTGGCAAGCGTGTTCTTCACGCGATGATTGATTTCGTCGATCAGCAATTCGTGCAGCGCTTCCGCGCGAGCGATCTTGGTCGCCATGCGGATGGCGAAGGCGAGCCCGATCGCCAGCATCGCAATGCCGATCGCCGCGGTCAGCAGGAACGTGCGCACCGCCGGCGCGATCAATGTCTTCTCGGCGATGCCGGCCGCCGGAATCCACCCCGTGAGATCGGAATGAACGAAGGCCGTGAGCAGCGGCACGCCTTCAAGCGAGACCTTGCGCGCCTGGCCTGCCTTGGCGCTGAACATCACAGAAAACAGGCTGGGCGATGCTTGCCGTCCGACCGTCGTCTGCGGGTTTGGCACGCGCGCAAAATTGACGCCCTGCTGGTCAAAGATCGAAATGGTCCATTCGTCGTTCGGCTTCTGCTGTTCGATGATGCGTTGAAAGATATCGAGCGGCGGATCGAATGACAGGTCGTAGACGACCTCGTTGTTGCGGAAGACCGGCACCGTCACGGTCACGATCTGCTTGTTCGACACGGATCCGGTGAAGAGTTCGGAAAAGACCGGCTTGCGCGTTCTGAAAACCTCATCGCGGCCGCCGCGATTGGTGCGCGGCGGCAAAGCTTCGCCGGACGGCTTGCTGGAATTGAAAACCTGCCGGCCCGCGCGATCGCCGATCACGATCGACGGGTTGTCGGGAAACTGCGCCAGGAAGGCCTTCGCCCGCGATCGGAAGCTTTCGAAATCGCCGCGCGACAATGAATCGGAGCCGGCGAGAACCGTGAGGCCGGAGACGATGCCTTGCATTTCGCGGTCGAGCACGAGCTGGATGCTGCGCGTATTTTGCAGAACGCGGGCGAAGGCGTCGCGCTGGTCCTGCCTGTAATGTTGGTAGACGATGGCCGCGGCAAATCCGATCAGCGGCAGAATCGTGCCGGCGACCAATATGGCGAGCCGCAAACGGAGCGACAGAGTGCGGCGCATTGATGATGGCCAGAGGCCCCCGACGGTAACGTCATTGTTTAGCAAGCGCGCCCTTGAACGGGCAAGCACCCGCGTCCGTGGTGGAACTTTACGCGCTGCGCGCGCGCAGCACCGACTCGATCGAGATGCGCGACCATGGCGCCGTGCGCGCGCGGAACGCGGTGTATGACGCGTGCACCTTGCCGGTGATCGCGTTGCGACCGGCGAGTTCGCCGACGACATCGCTCGCCTGCTTGCGTGCGGCGGCGATCAGGTCGTCGGGAAAGGCCACGAGTTTGACCTTGTGCTCGTTCACCAGCGCTTCGAGCGCCTGCGCGTTGAGGCGCTCCATCTCGGCAAGCGCGTAGCTCGCTTCGCTCGCGCAGGCGTGCGCGATCACGGCTTTGAGGTCGTCGGGGAGCGCAGTCCAGACTTTCAGCGAGACGATGCATTCGCCGGTGCCGTTCGGCTTGTTGAAGCCGGGATAGTAGTAAAGCGGCGCGACGCGATAGAGGCCGAGCGCGATGTCGGTGCCGGGGCCGACGAATTCGGCGCCGTCGATCACGCCGGATTGCAGGCTCACCAGGATTTCGGCCGGCGGGGTGGTCTGCGGGGTCGCGCCGAGCCGGCGGTAGACCTCGCCGCCGAGGCCGAGCGTGCGCAGTTTGAGGCCGCGCAGGTCGGCGAGGCTGCGGATTTCGCGGCGGAACCAGCCGCCCATGCAGACGCCGGTATTGCCGCCCATGAAGGGCTTCACGCCGAAGGGGGCGTAGAGTTCGTCCCACAGCGCCTGTCCGCCGCCGGCGTCGACCCAGGCGACGTGCTCCCCGGGGGTCAGCCCCCCCGGCACAGTAGTAAAATAGGCCGCGGCGGGCATTTTGCCCTGCCAGTAGAAGGCGGCGGTGTGGGCGATCTCGGCGACGCCGTCGGCGACGGCGTCGAGCACTTCGAATGCAGGAACGATTTCGCCGGCCGCGTGCACAGTGATGTCGAGCCTGCCGCCGGACAGCACACGGATGCGCTCGGCGATACGTTCAGCCGACATGCCCGGACCCGGCAGCCGTTTCGGCCACGACGTGACCATGCGCCACTTCTGCGTTTGCGAGCGCGCAACCGCCGGAGCGGCAAGAATCCCCGCCGCCGTGGCGCCGGCGCCGATGGCAAATCTTCGTCGCGTCGTCATGACTCTCTCCATATCGCGTGAAAATGATGCAACGGTCCGTGACCATGACCGACGTGAAGTTCCTGAGCCGCAGCAATGGCGGCAGTGACATAGGCCTTGGCCTGCTGAGCGGCGCTGTTGAGGTCGAGCCCTTTGGCAAGCCCCGCCGCGATCGCCGACGACAACGTACAACCGGTGCCGTGCAGATTTTTTGTTGCGATGCGCTTGGCTGAAAGGCGTACGACCTCGCCCTGCCCGATCAGCAGATCGACGCTTTCATCGCCAGCACCATGCCCCCCTTTGATGAGCACGTTGCGCGCGCCCTGCGCCAGAAGTTCGCGTGCCTGGACTTCCATCTCCTGCTTGTTGCGCGCAACCGAGGCTCCGGCGAGTGCCGCAGCCTCCAAAAGGTTGGGCGTAACAACCAGCGCACGGGCAACAAGTTCTTTACGCAGCGCCTCAACAGCTTCAGGCACGAGTAACCGATCGCCCGATGTCGCAACCATAACCGGATCAAGCACTATATTCTTCGCGCGATGGGCAGCGAGCCCTTGCGCCACGGCTTCAATGGTCGCGACCTGCGATAACATGCCGATCTTGACCGCTGCGACATCGAGATCGGAGAAAACGGCGTCGATCTGCGCGCGGATGAAATCTGCTGGGACATCGTGAATACCGCCCACGCCTTGCGTATTCTGCGCAGTCAATGCGGTGATGACGGAAGCCCCGTATACGCCCAGCGCGGCGAAGGTCTTGAGATCCGCCTGTATACCCGCGCCACCGCTGGAATCCGATCCGGCAATGGTAACAGCGATCGCGGTCATGACCGTCCTCTCTGCGCGAGACCGCTATCGACCAATGCTCGCAAATTCTGCGCCGCCACCGCCGGATCGGGTGCGAGCGACAGTGCGGAAATCACCGCAACCCCGTCCGCGCCAGCGGCAATAACATCAGTGGCATTGCCGGAATTGATGCCGGCTATGGCGCAGATGGGATAATGCGGGGCGCGTGCGCGGATCGCCCCTGCGATTGTGCGCAGACCGTCAATACCGATCGGCGCAGCCGTATTGTCCTTCGAGGTGGTGCCGTAGACACCGCCAATCGCCACATAGTCAAGCAAATTGAGCGGCGCAAGTTTCGCTTGCTCCACGGTCTTGATGCTCAATCCGATGATTGCGCCGCGACCCAGCAACAATCGCGCATCGTTCGGTGCCATATCATCCTGGCCGATATGCACACCGTCCGCTTCCGCCGCGAGCGCTACGTCAACCCGATCGTTGAGCAGAAGCGGGATATTGTTTGGCTCCAGCACGGCACGCAGCGCGCGTGCCTCCTCAACCATGGTGCGGGTTGAACCATGCTTATCGCGCAACTGCACCAGCGTCGCACTTCCCGCTACGCGCCGCGCGAGGTCTGTCAGCGTGCGGCCGCCCGAAACCGCCGGATCGATGAGAGCATAAAGGCGCAGGTCGACGTCCATCACCTCTCCTTTGCGCGGGCGATAAGCGTCGGCCCATCAAGATTGTAGAGCGCATCGATGATGGAAGCCGCGAAACTACCCGGCCCGGCCGACTTTTCCGCGGCCAGTTCGCCGGCAACATTGATGATCAACAACGCCGCAGCAGCCGCAACCAAAGCATCCGGCTCTATTGCAAGACACGCTCCGACCAATGCCGAACCGGCACAGCCCATAGCGGTCACCCGGGTCATCAAGGGATGGCCGTTCGCGACAGAGACAGTACGTTCGCCATCGCTGACAAGATCGGACTCGCCCGAAAGCCCAACGACGGTCTGGCTGGCGCGCGCATAAGCCATCACGGCATCGCGCGATGCCCTGCTACTGGCGAGCGTCGAAAATTCGGCATGGTTGAGGCGAATAACCGTCGGACGCCGGCCAATCAGCTCACGCGCGAACGCGGCACGCGTCGGGGCACGGTCGACGAATACAGGATCGAGAACCCAAGGCAGCGCGCTCGATCTGGCAGATTCCACGGCTATCGTCACTGCCTCGCGCCGTTCCTTGTCAAAGGTGCCGAGATTGACCAGAAGTGCCTGCGCTCCGGAGACAAAAGAGCCGACTTCTTCGATCGAGAGAGTCATCGAAGGCACGCAACCGGCAGCCAACAACGCATTGGCTGTAAAATTCTGCGCCACTGTATTTGTGATGCAATGCACGCGCGGACGCCGCGCGCGCAGACGAGCCAAGGTCTCGACCGCGTTTTGCGCGACGCTCTTGCGCGATGCTGCCTGGGGATGATGCATCTCTGGTCCCTCCGCCGGCATGACCCGGATCAGGTTCGTTGGGTTGGCTGACGCCTCTCAGCCCGGCGCGTGCCGGACACCCCACGAGATTGCTGCTCAAATACGTAGTCTGCACTCGGCCACAACGCAAGACCGTCTGTCCTGGCCGCCTTGCCAGCTACCCTTGTTTTTGCTGGATTGCAGGCAGCCTTGGAGACGTCCGATGACCCCGTTTTTCGTGCAGATCAAATGCGAGCTTGGAAAATCCTACCAGGTGGCTAACCAGCTGGCCGAAGCGGAAATCGCCTCCGAAATCTATTCCACCGCAGGCGACTTTGACCTCCTTGTGAAATTCTACGTCGATAGCGAGACCGACATCGGACACTTCGTCAATGAGAAGGTGCAGTGCATCCCTGGTATCAAGGACACGCACACCATTATCACCTTCAAGGCTTTCCAGGCCTGAAGCTGACTAGCGCGCCGGAATCCGGATCAAGTCATCAAGCTGAGCCTTGGTCAGCTCTGCGGCCGTGAATTTCAACGCGACAGCGTCCTTTACGATCGTATCGAGGCCGACAATCTTGTCCGGCTCGATCGCCGACCGCGGGAAAAAATCATCTCGTGTGCGCTTCGCTTTGGCTTCGCTGATCTTGAGCCAGTCCGAATAAATCTTCAGCGCATTCGGATCGGTGTACATGAAGTTCACTGTCTCGCGATAGGCTTTCATGTAACGGTCGACCACGTCCTGGCGGGTCTTCAAATAGTCTGCATTGACGATGTTGAGCCGCACTGTCTGGCCCTTGAAAGCATCGGCGTCGTTGCCGGTCGCAACTATCCGAATCTGTTTCTGGTCCAGCTGATCCAGTCCGAACGGCGGAGCTGCCCAGCCGACATCGATCTGCCCTGACATGACCGCCGTCAGGTTTGCAGCCGGTCCGCCCATCGCAGTCGGTGTTGCCTTGAGCTGGTATTGTTTCATGAAGGCCGTGACGATGCCGTGAGTCGAGGAGCCGTTCGTCGAGTAGGCAAGCGTCTTGCCGTCTGTGTCCTTAAGAGACTTGATCGGCGAATCCGCCTTCACGTACCAGTACAGGTCGTTGGCGCCCGTCGTCTCGGCGCCAATCACGCGCACCGGCGCGCCCTTTGAATAGGCGCTCAGCACGCCCATCACGCCCGCAGCGATGCCGATATCGACGCTGCCTGAAATGACCGCCTGCTGAGTTTCGCCTGCACCATTGGTGTAGATAATCTCAAGCTCGATACCGTGTTTGCCGAAAATTCCGGCAAGCTGGCCAACCTCGGACACCGAAGTATCCCAATTGCCGCGCTGGCCGATGGCGAGCTTCACCTTGTCGTGCGCCGACGCAGTCGCCGTTAGCAAGGTCAATGAGGCGAGTGCGCATGCAAGTGAACGCTTCCTCATTGTGTATCCTCTCTGAGTTCTTGCCCTTATTTTGCGGCTTGTGTTTGTTTGGCAACGTGTTGGAGCGGCGCCTCACTGCCGCCGCCGAGACTCCTCCAATTGGTCGTTTTCGGAACCACGCCTTCGTACGAACTGATGGTGGCGGGCCTGATGTGCGGCGCTGCCGTGCCTATCGCCCTCCCCTCGCTACGCATCGTGCGGGCCGCCTCGACCATTAAACGCCGGAACGCAACAACCGCCACGTCGCTGGCGCCAACTCGCTCCTTGGTACGATCGCTAATCGGACCCATCGATTCCCACATCGCAATATCCTGGTTCGGAATACCGCTGATGCCGGTGAAATTGCCCTGCTTCATCGCGGCCCGGTCCTGACCGTAGAGGTTAGCGCGCGTTCGGACGCCATCGAAATTATTGTCGACGTCGACACCCCATTGCAGCACATTGAACTTGCGCCAGGCGTCCGCGCCGATCCCGGCCTTGTCGGGGCCGTTCCACGCGATGAAATAGAAGATTGTGTTGTAATCGTCTTCCGGCGTCAGCAATGTTGCAACATTGTGCACATTGTTTGGTGGGATGAGCGCGGTGAATGGCGCGATGTAGACCGTGGTGCGGATATAGTCGTGCGTCGCTTCGTTCATGATCGGGCGCCGGATCGCCGCATAACGGAATCCGTAGCTGGTCCGCTCAATTTGGAAGCGCGGCGCCTTGTCGGTCGAAGGCCGCAGCCAGTTGGCGTCCGTCGCTTTGGCACCCTCGACTTGTGCAGGCACCATGTCGGAAGAATGGAGACTTGAGGAATGCGCTGAATCGATCTGGCCTTCGAGAATCTGCGCCCAATTACAGCGTACCCGCACCTTCGTCGCACTCACGCGGGCATCGGCAGTCGGCGCAAAGGCTGGCGCCTCGAATTCGCGCATCTCGTCCGGCGGACCCATATATGCCCACACAAAACCGCCCGCCTCACGCGCGGGGTAGGCTTTGTGCTTAACCCGTTCAGGAATGAGGCTGTTGGGAGGCTCGGACGCCATTTCTACGACGTTGCCGTCCACGTCGAATTTCCAGCCATGATAAAGGCAGCGAAGACCGCACTCCTCATTGCGCGCGAATACCAATGACGCGCGCCGATGCGAACAATACTCGTCAAGCACGCCGATGCGACCTTGGCTGTCGCGGAAAACGACGAGATCCTCGCCCAGAAGCCGCACCTTGATCGGGGCACCGTCCGGCTCCGCGACCTCCTCGGACAGGCAAGCCGCGATCCAGTGGCGGCGCATGATTTGCCCCATCGGCGCGTCGCCTTCGACGCGACAAAGCAGGTCGTTTTCCTCGGCGGTCATCATGGCTGCACTTCCTCGCTAGGCGCGGTTGCAGAATTCTGTCGCGCGCTCTTTCTTAGATATCTAAGATCAGGGTAGAGAATGTCCGCAATCTTGTCGAGGGTTGGCACTTGAGCGCCACGGGCGACCGCAAGCTTTGTGTCGGCGTGGCCGGTCTTGGCCGCGCATTTGCCGTGATGTTGCCGACCTTTACTGCCGATCCGCGCGTCAAACTGGTGGCAGCGGCGGACACGCGCGCGGAGGCACGGCAGCGCTTCGCCGAAGAGTTTTCTACCAGCGGCTACGCAACCGTAGACGAGCTTTGTGCCGATCCGGCTGTCGACGTGATCTATGTGGCGACGCCACACCAATATCACGCCCAGCATGCGTTGCTGGCCACACAATACGGCAAGCACCTGCTTGTTGAAAAGCCGATAGCGCTGACACTCGAACAATGCCGCACGATCATCGATGCCGCTCGAACTGCGGACGTGCATCTTGTCGTTGGTCACAGCCATTCATTTGATGCGCCGATCCGTCACCTGCGAAATCTGATCGAAAGCGGTCGATACGGTGACGTCCGCATGATCAATGCCGTCAATTATACCGACTACTTGTATCGTCCGCGCCGCCCCGAAGAACTCGACACTGCGCTCGGTGGAGGCGCGATATTCAATCAGGGAGCGCACCAGGTTGACATCGTACGCTTGATCGGCGGCGGTCGCGTCGAAAGCGTGCGCGCGGCGACCGGCGCCTGGGATAGAACACGACCAACGGAAGGCGCCTATGCGGCGTTGCTTACGTTCGCTACCGGAGCGTTCGCATCGCTCACCTATAGCGGCTACGGCAACTTCGATTCGGATGAGTTTCAGGGCTGGATCGGAGAGATGGGGCAGAAGAAAGCACCCTACTCCGGGCGGCCGCGGCATCGTTTCGCCAATGAGCGAGACGAAGCCGCATTCAAGAACGCGCGCAACTACGGGGGCCGTGAATTTCGCCCGGCTGCGCAGCAGGGTGTTGCGCACCAACATTTCGGCACATTACTGGTGAGCTGTGAACGCGGTGATCTGAGAGCGCTCCCGAATGGCGTGATGATCTATCAGAATGGATCGGCCCAGATCGATGCACTGCCGGCGCCGAAGATACCCCGCGTGGAAGTGATCGATGAGCTTTATGATGCTGTAATCCGGGGTCAGGCGCCGTTGCACGATGGCGCCTGGGCAATGGCGACGCTGGAAGTTCTGTTGGCGATCCTGCAATCCGCGCGCGAAGGATGTGAAGTGCGGCTCAGTCATCAGGTTGGCAGATGACGCGCCCGCCGCCTGACACAGAGACGATCCTGCGCCACTGGCGCGAAGCGGTACCTGACGATCGACTGGCTCACCTGGTAAAGGACGCGACGCGGGCGCTCGTGCGTGCGTTGCAAATGAGATTGGCGGAGCACGCTGTTTCTTTCGGGCATTGGACGTTCCTACGAATCCTGTGGGAGGGAGACGGCCTGACCCAGCGCGAATTGAGCGAACAGGCCGGTGTCATGGAGCCAACGACCTTCTCCGCGCTCAATGCAATGGAGCGCCTGGGCTACGTCACGCGCCGCAAACGGGGTGGCGATCGCAAGAAAGTCTATGTGCTGCTGACCGCAAAGGGCCGCCACCTGCAGCACAAGTTGGTGCCGCTCGCGGAGGAGGTAAACCGTATTGCCGTGCGCGGTGTGCGCTCGGGCGACATCGCGGCAACGCGCAGCGTGCTGCTCAACATCATCGAAAATTTGGCGCGAGACCAACACGCCACCGATATGAGAATGCCTTCGACCCGCGATCTGGTGCGGCTCAAGGCGAAATATCGGCGTAAGCGCGCCCGACCGTGAGCTCAGGTCGATTGCGGCGGACCTTCCGCAGCGCGAGCGCGCTGAAGGCCGAGCTGGCGCTCGCACCAGATCACGAACAGTCCGGCGCCGGTGACAATGGCCGCACCCAGATAAACCAACTTGTCCGGCCAATAGCCCAGAAAAAGAGCTCACAACATCAATGAGTAGTCGAAGGGCGCCACAACCGAGGCAGCAGCGTACCAATAGCTCTCCGTCAGAAAAATGTGTGCGAGGCCGCCGAGAAATCCGAGCGCAACAAGCGCTGTGAGCTCGCGCAAGGTCGGCGAATGCCATGCGAACGGCAGTGTCAGCGCCCCGGCAATCGCACAGATGAGCGAGAAATAGAACACAATCGATGAGGTTGTTTCACTTTGCGTAAGGCGGCGGGTCTGAATAACCGTACCGGAGGCAAGCGCGAGCAGTGAGCCCACTGCCGCTGTGCATGCAACGCCAGCCGCACCGCAGTGGCTCAGGTCGAAATGCGGGATCAGCATGACGATCACCCCGACAAAGCCGACGATGACCGCAGACCAGCGATAGATCCGCACGCGTTCTTTCAGCGCGATGGCCGCAAGAGCGACCGTAATAAGCGGCGATGCGAACGAAATTGCAGTCGCATCGGCAAGCGGCAGGCGGGTAAGCGCCGAGAAGTTGCTGAACATTCCGCAGACGCTGAGCATACCGCGCCCGAGTTGCCCAAGCGGCCGGCTCGTGCGCACTGCCGACGCCAGTTCGCCGCGAAACGCATAAATGACCACGACAGGTACGATCGCGAAGGCGCTGCGAAAGAACACCATCTGGCCGACCGGTGCGACATCGCCTAGCTGGCGCACCAATGCCCACATTGCCGCGAACAGCAACGCAGAAATCAATTTAAGACCGATAGCCTTGAGGGGATGCATGGGGCGAGTTGGTGATTCGCCCTACATTACGACGATCGCCGGAAATATCCCCGCCAATATGCAAAATATAC
>Ga0307282_10000624_pt1 | contig 11552 bp, 13 predicted proteins | sample ER_DNA_121_FD_194475 | JGI IMG/M metagenome (GOLD analysis project Ga0307282, IMG submission 194475) | Bulk soil microbial communities from the East River watershed near Crested Butte, Colorado, United States - ER_DNA_121 | ecosystem: Environmental > Terrestrial > Soil > Floodplain | place...
GAACCCCATCCAGTTGATATTGTCGATTGTTCTGGTCACCGCCTGGTCCTCGGCCTCCTCAGAGACGATGAGGTTTGAAGACGCGGCAGCAATGCTGGGCGCCAGCTGCGCCGAGGACATCGATTCGAACTGCCGCGGCGTCAATCCTGATCCTACCCGCCTGAAGGATTGCCTGAATCGCAATCAGGATGTGTTGTCGCCCCAATGCAAGAATGACTATGGTCCGGCCTTCGATGCGATCCAGAAGCGCGTGGCCTCACGCTCGGCGGTCACCAAACTATGCGCGCGCGACGTAGCCAAGTTTTGTGCCGGCGTTCAGAAGGGCGATAGCAGCAAAGCCTTGGAGTGCCTGTTGGCGGGACCGCGCGGAGTGAGCATCAATTGCAACAAGGCGATTGCTGAAGCGGGGTATCGCTGATGCGGTTGCGGACGAAGGCCCGACGCCACTTTGCTCTGCTGATCGCGCTGCTGGTCGGTTCCATCGCATCCCCATCCTCAGCGCAGACCCAGGCGGGCGGACCAGCGGCGGACTGGGTCAGCAAGCTTGCCGAGCCTGAAACCGTGCCGGATCTGGATATCGCCGCGCTGCGGCAGCAGGTTGCCGACAGGGTAAAATCGAGAGCGGACGGAGTGGCGGCAAAACGGCCGCCGGTCGCCCCCCAGCTGCTCAAATTGCCGCAACTCGTCGTCGAGATTCGGTTTGACGAAGACGCGGCTGTCATTCGGCCCGAATCCTATCGAACGCTCGGGCGCATCGCCGATGTGCTCACCGATCCAAAACTGCTGACATCCAAATTCCTGATTGTCGTTCATACCGTTTCGGCCGGCAGACGCGAAAATAATCTGACGCTCAGTCAGAGGCGAGCCGACGTGATCCGCGAAGTGCTGGTGAATACATTCAAGATTTCGTCCAAGCGCCTGCAGGCGATCGGCCTGGGCGAGGAGCAATTGCTGGATGCCGCCCGTCCGACAGCGGCGGCCAACCAGCGGATCCAGATCGCGACGGTCGGAAGCGCCCTGGAGCCCGAACGCCCGGCGCCGGCAAAAGCCGCACCCGCGCCGCGCCCGCCTACTAAAAAGCCGCGCTGAAAGGGTGGGCACGCGGAGCCTGTCATCGGGCGCGCATTCGCGCGACCCGTTGGCTTTGCCACCTTTCGATCCTTGCCCTACCGCTTCCCGATCTTCTCCCACAGCCAGCGCGCCACCGCATCGGGCGACGATGCGCCGTCGCCGCCGGCGGCGCGCAGGTTGGCCTCGCGCATCGCGGAGATGTCGATCCTGCCGAGCAGCGGCTGCAGTGCCTCCCGCAATGCCTGATCGGAAGCGCGCTTCGGCGCGAGCAGCACAATCGCGTCGTAAGGCGGTATCGCGTGTTTCGAATCCTCGAGCACCACCAGGTCGTATTTGGCGATCAGCCCGTCGCTGGTATAGCCCGCGATCACGTCGACCTCGCCGGAAGCAACGGCGGCATACATGAAGTCCGGCTGCATCTGCCGCTGCGCGCGAAATGACAGTCCATAGGCCTCTCGCAGTCCGGCCCATTCCGGCCGCGAGAAAAACTCATAGTCCGCTGCCATCGACATCGTCCTCGCATGGGGGGCGAGATCGGCAATGGAGCGGATGCCGAGCGCTTCGGCGCGCTTTCGGGGCATCACCAGCGCATAGGCGTTCTCAAAGCCGAGTTCGCCCAGCAATGTGACTTTCTGTTGCGCCAGCGTCGCCTTCAATTCGCCGAGCAATTCTTTACGCGGCTTGATGTCGGTGCGGTGAAACTGGTTGGCCCACAGCGTGCCGGAATAGTCGACGTAAACGTCGATATCGTCGGACACCAGCGCATCGAAAATCACGTTGGAGCCGAGGCCCTCGCGCGAAGTCGCCGATAATCCCGCCGCCCGCAGCCGCTGCGCGATCAGCGCCGACAACACGTATTGCTCGGCAAAGGTCTTGGCGCCGACAATGTAGCTCGAAGGCGAGCGCGCCATCGAGGGAACCAGCGTCGCGGCGACCAGCGCCGCTATGCCGATGCCGCCGAGCGCCGCGCGCAAGCGGCTGCGGTTGCGAATGCCGTTCTCGATCAAGGCCAGCAATTGATCGACCGCGAGCGCCAGCACCGCGGCGGCCAGGCAGCCGAACAGCACGAACACCCAGTTTTGGGTCTGCAACCCCGCAAAGATGTAGTTGCCGAGGCTGGTCTGGCCGATCGGGGTCGACAGTGTCGCGGTGCCGATCACCCAGACCGCCGCGGTGCGGATGCCCGCCATCATGACCGGCAGCGCCAGCGGCAGCTCCACCATGAACAGCGACTGCCGCGGCGTCATGCCGACGCCCTGCGCGGCCTCCAGGATCGCGGCGTCGACCCCTTGCAGGCCGGTGATGGTGTTGCGCAGCACCGGCAGCATGGAATAGAGCGCCAGCGCCAGCACCGCCGGCAAAAATCCGAATGCGGAAAAGCCAAATCCGAACCAGGCCAGCGACAATGCGGCGAGCGCCAGCAGCAGCGGATAGAACAGCGCGAGTAGCGCCAGGCCCGGTATCGTCTGCACGATGCTGGCAAGCCCGAGCAGGGCGCCGCGCATCACCGGCTGGTTGCGCGCCGCGATCGCCAGCGGCAGGCTGGCCAAAAGTCCCAGCGCCAGCGCGGTGACGCTGACGCGCACATGATTGCCGAGATAATCCGGCAGATGAGACAGCGCCTCGTTCCAGCGCGGGTCGGAAAAAAAACTCATGCCGCGCCATCCCGCGGCAGCAGCACGTTGAGCCGCTCCGCTTGCCGCCGCGGCGTGCGCAGCAATTCGCCGACATAAGCGTCGTCGCTGTCGGAGAGCTCCGTCAGCGTGCCCTGTGCCAACAGCCGCCCGGCGCGCATCACGGCGATGCGGTCCGCGAGCAGGATGGCCTCGGTCATGTCGTGGGTGATCATGACCGTGGTCAGCCCGAGCTTGCTGTGCAGGGCGCGGTAGTCGTCGCCGAGCGCATCGCGGGTGAGGGGATCGAGCGCGCCGAACGGCTCGTCCATCAAGACGATGCGCGGCCTTGCCGCCAGCGCCCGCGCGACCCCGACACGCTGACGCTGCCCGCCCGACAGCTCATGGGGAAAGCGATCGCGGTAGAGGGTACGGTCGAGCCGCACCAGATCGAGCAGTTCATCTACCCGCGAAGCAATCTCCGCGGCCGGCGTAGCCTGCAGCTTCGGCGTGATCCCGATATTGCCGGCGACGCTGATATGCGGGAACAGTCCACCGCTCTGAAACACGTAGCCGATGCGGCGGCGCAATTGAACGGGATCGACCGCGCGCACGTCCTCGCCTTCGACCGTGATGTGGCCCTCGTCGGCGTCGATCAGCCGGTTCGCAAGCCGCAGCAGCGTGGTCTTGCCGGAGCCGGAGCCGCCGACGATGGCGAGGAATTCGCCCCCGGCGACCTCGATCGAGACGTCGTCCACGGCCCTGACGCGGCCGCCGTCAAAACTCTTGCCGACATGCGCAAATGCGATCAGGGGCGGGGCGGTCATGTCCTGGAATTATCACACCGCCTTCCACCCACCAAGCCAGCGCGGCGCTTGCATGTTGCCGGGATCGGTTGAATTGTCGAAGCCGGGGCGCTAATCCATACGCCACAACAAATGATATCAGGGGAAGCGCGTGCAGGCGGGTGTAACCGCAGGATCGACGGCGGTCGCACTTGACGATGCGACGGTGGCGTTTCGGCTTGCCGACGCGCGTGTCTATACCGCGGTCGAAAAGGTCCGGCTCTCGGTCGAGCATGGCGAGTTCGTCGCCATTGTCGGGCCCACCGGATGCGGAAAATCGACGCTGTTGAATGTCGCCGCAGGCCTGCTCAGACCATCATCGGGAACGGTGCGGATTTTCGATTCTCCGCTGGCCGGCCTCAACCGGCAGGCCGGCTATCTGTTTCAGGCCGACGCGCTGTTTCCCTGGAAGACCGCGATCGACAATGTCGCCATTGGCCTTGAGGTATCGGGCGTGCCGCGCGCCGCCGCGCTGGAACGCGCGCAAGCCTGGCTCACGTCGGTCGGTCTTGTGGCGTTCGGCAACCGCTATCCGCATATGCTGTCGGGCGGGCAGCGCAAGCGCGTCGGGCTGGCGCAGGTGTTGATCCGCGATCCCAAAATCCTCCTGATGGACGAGCCATTCGGCCCGCTCGATGCCCAGACCAGGCAGATCATGGGCAACCTGCTGCTGCAGTTGTGGACCGCCGATCGCAAGGCGGTGCTGTTCGTCACCCACGATCTCGAGGAGGCGATCGCGCTGGCGGACCGCGTCGTGATCATGTCGGCGGGCCCTCGCGCGCGCATCATCGGCGACTGGCGCGTTCCGCTTTCGCGCCCGCGCGATATTTCGGAGGTTCGCATGGAGGAGGATTTTCACGCGCTGCATCGCGAGATCTGGAGCGTGCTCAAGGACGAGGTGATGAAGGGCTACGCGCAGTCGTCGCAAGCGCCGGTTGAGGCTGCGTGATGGGCCGCGGCGGCTTGCTGCTTTGTCAATTGCTGGTCGCCCTGGTGTTTTTCGGGCTGTGGCAATTACTGGCAACGGTGCCGATCTTCGGCCACACCGTGCTGCCGCCGTTTTTCTTCTCGACCCCGGTCAATGTCTTCAACCGCATCTCCAAATGGCTGGTCGAAGGCACCATCTGGCGGCATCTGCTGGTAACGCTGACGGAATCGGTGCTGGCATTCGTGATCGGCTCGCTGTCGGGCGCGCTGATCGGATTCTGGTTCGCGCGCCAGCAGACCGTCGCCGCGATCTTCGATCCCTACGTCAAGATGATGAATGCGCTGCCGCGCGTGGTGCTGGCGCCGATCTTCGCGCTGTGGCTCGGGCTCGGCATCTGGTCCAAAGTCGCGCTCGGCATCACGCTGGTGTTTTTCGTGGTGTTCTTCAACGTCTATCAGGGCGTCAAGGAAGCCAGCACCACGCTGCTCGACAATGCGCGGATGCTCGGCATGAGCGAGCGGCAATTGCTGCGGCATGTCTATTGGCCGTCGGCGCTGTCGTGGATGTTTTCATCGCTGCATACTTCGGTGGGTTTTGCGGTGGTCGGCGCCGTGGTCGGGGAGTATCTGGGTTCGGCGGCAGGGCTCGGCTATCTGATCCAGCAGGCCGAAGGCGTGTTCGATGTCGCCGGCGTGTTCGCCGGCATGATCGTGCTGGCGATGTTCGTGGTCGCGATCGATTTGCTGGTGACCAAGGTCGAGAACCGCCTGCTGGTCTGGCGTCCGGATGCGGGCGAACGGGGAAGTTAGATGGGTTTTGGGATCTGAGCTTTCCAAATGAAAACCACTCGCTGTTTTGACGAACAGGTGTTGCGCAAACGCCCATATTTGTCTTGGGATATGTGTTTGAAGGTCTTACAATCGCCGCTGAGGAAGGTTGTCCAGTCGGACGGACGCATACGTTTTTTTGGCGAGGTTACCGACACCGTCAGCGGCGAAACCCGAATTTTGCGCGTGGTTACGTTGGCCGACGGCGAAACCGTCCACAACGCCTTCTTCGACCGAGGCTACAGGGAGCAGGACAAGTGAAGCTTCATTATTATCCCGAGACGGACAGCCTCTATATCGAGCTGATGTCCAGGCCGGGTGTCGAAACGCGCGAGATCGTGGCTGGACTGGTTGCGGATTTTGACGCCGAAGGCGCCGTTGTTGGATTCGACATCGACGGAGCCTCGCATAAACTCGACTTGGCCACGCTGGAAACGGTTGCTCTGCCGTTGACGACGATGAAAGTCGCGTGAAGAGATTCGCCTGAAGTATGTGTTGTCGCTTGCGAACAGAGGCCGCCATGAAGCCATTCAGAATCGTTGTCGCCGCCGTCCTTTTGGCGCTTACCCCCGGCGCACCCTCCCAGGCCCAGGACAAGGTCGAAAAGCCCGACCTCGTGCTCGGGGTGGGCGGCAAGAGCTCGCTGTATTATCTGCCGCTGACGCTGGCCGAGCGGCTCGGCTATTTCAGGGAACAGGGGCTGAACGTCACCATCACCGATTTCGGCGGCGGCTCGAAATCGCTGCAGTCGCTGATCGGCGGTTCGGCCGACGTGGTCACCGGCGCCTACGAGCACACCATCCGGATGCAGTCCAAGGGCCAGGACATCGCCGCGGTGATCGAGCTCGGCCGCTTCCCGGGCATGGTGCTCGCGGTGCGCAAGGACAAGGCGGCGCAGGTCAAGTCGTTCGGCGACCTCAAGGGCATGAAGATCGGCGTCAGCGCGCCGGGCTCCTCGACCAACTTCTTCGTCAATGCGCTGATCGCACGCGATGGCGTCAAGCCCGATGAAGTATCGATCATCGGCGTCGGTACCGGGCTTTCCGCGGTCGCGGCGGTGAAGAAGGGCGAGATCGACGCCATCGTCAATCTCGATCCGGTCATGACCAAGCTCGAGCAGGACGGCGACATCGTGATCCTCGCGGACTCGCGCACCGACGAAGGCAACATGAAGCTGTTCGGCGGCAACAACCCGGCGGCTGTGGTTTACCTGAAGACCGACTTCATCAGCAAAAACCCGGTGACCGTGCAGCATCTGGTCAACGCGTTCTACAAGGCAATCAAGTGGCTCGACAAAGCCACCCCGGACGATGTCCTCAAGACGGTTCCGGAAGAGTATTTCCTCGGCGACAAGGCGCTGTATCTCTCGGCGTTCAAGGCCTCAAAGCCGATGTATTCCAGGACCGGAATCATTACCCCGCAGGGAATGCAGAACGGGCAGAACCTCTTGCTGCAGTTCGACCCCGAAATGAAGGACGCCAGGATCGATCTGAACAGGACGTTCGACGATCGCTTCGTGAAGAAGGCCGCCGCTGGCCAGATGTAGGCGGGGCGGGGCCGGCCGTTGATGCCAGTCGCAATTCATCGCGTCACCACGCTTGATCTGAACGTCGGTCCGCGGCCGTGGCCGTTCGCCGAGCAGCGGCGTGCCGAGATCGAGACGCATTTCGCGATCCAGCAGCGCGAGAAACCGAAACTCTGGAATGGGCGCATTCTGTTGGCGCGCGATCCGGTTTTCGCTGGCGACCGCTTCAGCGCCTGCTATTTCGACGCCGATTTCGCCAGCTTCCTGGCATGGCGCGACTGGGGCTTTCCGGACCGGGCCGTGTTCAACGGCTTCGGAATGGGCGCGTTGCGCTGCTCCGACGGCGCGTTCGTGCTCGGCGAAATGGGCCATCATACCGCGAATGCCGGGCGCATCTATTTTCCGTCGGGAACGCCCGATCTCGACGATATCAGCGACGGTGCGGTCGATATATCCGGCAGTGTCGCGCGCGAGGTCGAGGAGGAAACCGGCCTGACGCCGGCCGACTATCGGACCGACGCACATTGGGATTGCGTGGTCTCCGGTAGCGCGATCGCGATGATCAGGATGCTGAATGTCGATGTGACAGGCAAGGAGTTGCGCGCCAGGATCGAGGCCAATCTCGCCCGCCAGCGTCAGCCCGAACTTTCCGCCATCCATCTGGTGCGCGATGCCGGCGATATCACCGCATCGATGCCGCGCTTTGTCACCGCCTTTATCGAGCAGCATTTCTCCTAATGACGCTGTTGCTCGAACCCGTCATTGCGAGGAGCGCAAGCGACGAAGCAATCCAGCTTGATGGTGCGAAATCTGGATTGCTTCGCGGAGCCTGTCATCGGGCGCGCATTCGCGCGACCCGTTGGCTCGCAATGACCGCCAGAAGGCGCGCTTCAGTCCAGCAACTTGGTGTCGTCAGGCGCCTGTGGCGGCGTCTTGATCGCGATCGTCTTGAACGGCCGGCCGTCAGGCTTGGTGCCGCCGTGCGGCGTACCCTTGGGGATAATGACAAGATCGCCCGGCTTCACCTGCACTTCCTTGTCGCCGAGCCAGATCGTCCCGGTGCCCTCGAGGATGTACTGCATCTCGTTGGCGTTGAGATGCATATGCTTGGGCACGTTGCCGTCCTGCACCGCGACAGTTGCGCCGTCGGCGGAGACAAACGTCCTGGAGCGCAGCCCGGTGCCAGAAGCCAGGCCAAGCGCGTCTCCGTTCATTTCAGGCACATGAATGACCTGCGCCGTGATGTTCTCGGCGGCCAACGCAGGCCGCAACAAGTGCGTCACACCACAGCCGGCGGCGAAGGCAGCGGCGATTGATAGGCTGGCAACAATACGGTTCATGGATATCCTCCCCTTTTGCAGAGTTTTTGTAGGGGGATGCTATGTCAGCAGATGATCTTTGACCAGAGGTTGCCGAGTCGCCTTCTCAGAAGCGCAAGTTCCTCTATCGTGCGCTCAAACTGAAAGCATGGAGGAAACCATTCGTGCGGCCCGTTGGCTCGCAATGACGAACTGGTCTGGCACCGCGCCTCGGCGCCCTATACCGTGAAGTTCGCACTCGCCAATCGGAGTCCGACGTCATGAGCAAGAAGCCTTCGCAATATCCAGGCGATCAACTGAGGCCCTTCATTGCGCCGTTCCGCTTCAACGGATCGGGTGATTTCCATCTCAAGTCGCACAAGACCAACGCGAAGGGCGGCCTCGACAAGGACAAGGCGGAAAAGATCCTCGAGGCCAACCGAAAACGCTTGGGCGATTTTCAGGAAAAGCTGTATGCGCAGGACCGTTGGTCGGTGCTGCTGATCCTGCAGGGCATGGATGCGGCCGGCAAGGACAGCGCCATCAAGGCGATATTTGCCGGCGTCAACCCGCAGGGCTGCGAGGTCCATTCCTTCAAGCAACCGTCAGCCAACGAACTCGATCACGATTTCATGTGGCGCCCCGTGGTCGCGCTGCCGCAGCGCGGCCGCATCGGTATCTTCAATCGCTCTTATTATGAGGAATGTCTGGTGCCGCGGGTGCATCGGGAAGTGCTCGCCAAGGAAAAGCTGCCCTCGAAACTGGTGACCAGGAACATCTGGCGCGAACGGTTCGAGGACATTTCCGCGTTCGAGCGCTATCTTTCGCGCAACGGCACCGTGATCCTGAAATTCTTCCTCTACATCTCGAAAGAGGAGCAGCGCAAGCGTTTTCTCGACCGGCTGGAGGAGCCTTCGAAGAACTGGAAATTTTCGATGGCCGACATCGCCGAGCGCGCGCTGTGGCCCAGATACATGGCCGCCTACCAGGACCTGGTCAGGCACACCTCGACGGCGCTGGCACCATGGTACGTGGTGCCGGCCGATCACAAATGGTTCGCGCGGGTGGTGATCGGCTCGGCGATCGTCAGCACGTTAGAGGCGCTGAACCTGCGGTTTCCGCGAACCGACAAGGCGTCCTTGCAGGAGTTCAAGCAGGTACGCGAGGCGCTGCTAAAGGAAGGGAAGGGGAGAAACAAAAATGCAGTCTCCAACAAGGCCTCAGGTTCAAAGACTGCGAGCTGACGATGAGAAGTGCTATGGTGGGACACCGTTGCAAGCATCTCGGCGGTTTGAGCGTGAGCTCGCCCGGAAAGGACGCCCATGCGCATCATTGACCGCTATCCCATCATCGTGACTCCAAAGTTACGCCAGTGCCGCGATTTTTGGTGCCAGCACATGGGCCTAAGCGTTTTGTTCGAGGCGAGCTGGTTCGTCTTGCTCTCGGCCGGAGATCAAAGTCTTACGCTTGCCTTCATGAGCCCCGAGCATCCCTCTGCCCCACCGGGGCCAGAGACATTTTCTGGCACCGGCATGTGCTTCGAAATTCAGGTCGAGGACGCTGCCGCCGCCTTTGCCGAGTTCCAGCGCAATGGCGGTTCGGTTGGTCTTCAACTCACCGACGAGCCGTTCGGCCAGCGTCGTTTCGGTTTCACAGATCCTGCGGGCCTCTGGGTCGACGTGGTCGAGCAAATCGAGCCCGCACCCGGCTTCTGGGAGCGTTACATATGAGAGACGGAGACCAACGCCGCTGCTGATCCGGTCAATAGTCGGGACTGACCAGGCCTGGCGCCCGGTTCTACCGGGAAGCGAGGCATTTGCGGCTGCCGCGGCAGTATATCCCGGTTGCTTCACGATCAAGCCTCGGACTGGTGCAAACTTCGAAATCGTTCAGAACCAGATTGATCGTCCCGTCCTGGTGTTGATGGGCGACAAGGATACCGAGGCGCCGCCAGAGGAGTGTGTCGCGAAGCTGCAAGCGGCAAAGGTGGCGGGCGCGCCCGCCGGTGTTGGCCGTCTCGCTGCGCTGGCCTTCACGGCCCGCCGTCGACCATCCCGAACGCGTCGTTTGGTCGGCGCTGATCGCGACGCACTTCACGGTTATCTGAGACTCGTCACAGAGCTTTAGTGCTAGCCTATGTCGGGGCAGGCTCTCGGTCGCGTGGGTCCAGGAGTATGTTGGACAAACCAGGGAAGCTGCGCGTCTTTCCCAAAAGCGGCACGCTGATTGCGCTGGCGACCGCGGCCGGGATGGTGCTCGGCGTTGTCGGACCCAGTTCGGCGCAGTTCTTCAATTTCGGCGGATACCAGCAGCGGCCGCAGCCACAACGCGGTGGCGGCTGGGGCAGTGGTGGCGGCTTCGGTGGTGGCGGCTGGTTTGGTAACAACAATTTTGAGCCGTTCCAGCAGCAGGCGCCCCAGCCTCGTTTGGAGAGGCGGCGGCAAGCGCCACCGCCCGTGCGCGAGGATTTTTCAAAGGCGCCGCCGCCCGAGAAACGCGAGACCATACCGGAGCGCCGCATTCTGGTGCTCGGTGACGCCATGGCGGATTGGCTCGCCTATGGTCTTGAAGACGCCTATGCCGAACAGCCTGACATGGGCGTGGTCCGCAAACACAAGACCGTCTCGGGCCTGATCAAATATCAGCCCAGGGGCGACCCGGCTGACTGGGCCGCCGCCGCCAAAGTCATTCTTGCTACCGAGAAAACGGACGCCATTGTCGTCATGCTCGGGCTCGATGACCGTGTCGCGATCCGCGAGCCGGCGGCCGATAACGCCGACAATAAATCGTCGGACAAGAAGGACGCCAAAGCCAAACCGGATGGCAAGCCTTCGGTCGCAAAATCCGCCGCGAAGCCCGATGGCGCAACCACTGCCGCCGGAAAGCCGGACGGCAAGGCGACAGATGCCGAATTGTCGCCGGGCGACGCCGCCGATAACAGCGATCCGCCGCCGGTCACCACGCCGGAGAAGAGCGCGCGCTCGCCGAACGGCCTCTATGAGTTTCGCGAGGAACGCTGGGTCGAGCTCTACAAGAAGAAGATCGACGAGATGATCGGCGTCCTGAAATCCAAGCGTGTCCCGGTGCTGTGGGTAGGTCTGCCAGTGGTACGTGGTCCCAAGGCGACCGCCGACACGCTGTTTTTGGATTCGCTCTATCGCGATGCCGCCGGCAGGGCCGGCATCACCTATGTCGATGTCTGGGACGGCTTTGTCGACGAAGCCGGCCGCTTTCTGGAGCAAGGTCCAGATTTCGAAGGTCAGATCCGCCGGCTGCGCTCTTAGGACGGCGTGTACTTCACCAAGGCTGGCGCGCGCAAGCTTGCACACTATGTCGAACGCGAGATCAACCGGCTGCTGGCTGCGCGTTCCGGGCCGATTGTGCTCCCGACCGAACCGGCAACGCCCGACGCCAATGCGCCGCCGGGTCAGCCCGCGCCGCGGCC